>Ga0070697_100000185_pt1 | contig 51425 bp, 42 predicted proteins | sample KBSK1501metaG_FD_65475 | JGI IMG/M metagenome (GOLD analysis project Ga0070697, IMG submission 65475) | Corn, switchgrass and miscanthus rhizosphere microbial communities from Kellogg Biological Station, Michigan, USA - KBS K1-50-1 metaG | ecosystem: Host-associated > Plants > Roots >... | reverse complement strand
TCCCCTTGGTCCCGACTTCGAAGTCATCGAGATTTTCAATCGTATAGCCCTGTGGCTCCTGCGCCTCTGAGGCGATCCTTATATCCTCGGGATCACTTTTTGAGTCCTTCAGACTTTCCAAAATCTCTTTTAGTTCACTCTGCAACTTTCCATCCAGCATGGTGCGGAGCGTCGGCAGGCTGCTGGCGATAAAAACGTCGGACGCTTTGATAACGTTTCCACTCTTGAGATTTATTGCGAAGTGCCTGCTCTGTGTGTCGGGATAAGCCCCTGAGCCGTCCTGGGTAAATGTAATATCCAGGATATTATTCTTGTTGTAGTTCACCTTATAACTAAACTCCTCCAACCAGTTGTCATCGCGGTATTCAGCAATCGACGAGTCGAATACATTCTTAACCTGGAGGATTGCCTGGACTCGGCCTAAGACCTGTGCATTCTTCAAACCGCTGATGATGGGGTAGGTGACGATCGCGCGTTTCTTGTTGGGAAAGTCCTTTATCAGTGCGCCGCGGCGAATGATCACCACCGTTCGAGGTCTCACGACTGCCCGATCTGTGCTGGTCTGAGCCGCGACTTGTCGTACTTGGGATAAGCTGAGCGGGGCGGTGAATAACAGAAGGAGAAACCCTATTGAGAGGACGCGCATTGTTGTCGTTGCCGAGGGCAGAATTTAGAGAAGAAGTTGGGATCTTAGAAAGCAGGTTCTTCGTAAACGCCGTAGACGTCCCGCAATGCAGAGCAGATCTCACCAAGCGTGGCGTATTCGCGCACGGCCTCAATGGTGGCAGGCATTGTGTTTTCCATGTTCTGCGCAGCGCGCTTGAGCTTCTCGAGCGCGATTTGAACAGCTCCGCCGTCTCGTTTTGCGCGTGCTTTGTCGAGGCGCTCTATTTGATGGGCCCGAACTGATTCGTCAATAGCCAAAATTGGAATTGATGAATTCTCATCCATTTCGTACTTGTTCACACCCACAATAACCTGATCGCCTCGCTCCACTGCTTTTTGGTACTGGTAGGCAGAATCCTGTATCTCGCGTTGCGGAAATCCTTTTTCAATGGCGGCGACCATCCCGCCCATCGAGTCAATTTTTCGGAAATATTCGAGTGCGCCGCACTCCATTTTGTCGGTAAGGGCTTCGACAAAGTAAGAACCACCGAGCGGATCGACAGTGTTTGCGACGCCCGTTTCTTCCGCGATTATCTGTTGGGTACGCAATGCGATTAGGGCTGCTTGATCTGTGGGCAAAGCCAGCGCTTCGTCGTAAGCGTCAGTGTGCAAACTTTGTGTGCCACCGAAAACACCCGCCAGCGCCTGGATAGCAACGCGCACGATGTTGTTGAGCGGTTGCTGGACCGTTAGTGAAACTCCCGCAGTCTGGGTGTGGAAACGAAGTTTGAGCGTGCGTTCGTTTGTCGAACCGAAGCGATCGTGCATCTCTCTAGCCCATATCCGACGCGCCGCCCGATATTTGGCGACCTCCTCGAAGAAATCGTTGTGAGCGTTGAAGAAGAAAGAAATTCGCGGAACGAAGTCGTCCACATCCAAACCAGCCTTCAGGCCCCATTCAACATATTCAAGACCATCGCGCAGGGTGAAGGCGAGTTCCTGAACTGCTGTCGCTCCCGCCTCTCGAATGTGATAACCACTGACAGAGATGGGATTGTAGCGAGGCACATGTTGAGTGCAGAACTCAAACGTATCAACCACCAGCTTCATCGCCGGTTGAATTGGATAGATCCATTCCTTCTGAGCAATGTACTCTTTGAGAATATCGTTTTGCAGAGTCCCGGAAATCTTCTTCCAATCCGCGCCTTGCTTCTCTGCCACCACCAGATACATCGCCAACAGGACGGACGCAGGCGCGTTGATCGTCTGGGAAACGGTGACTTGATCAAGTGGAATCTGGTCGAACAAGACTTCCATGTCAGCGAGCGACGAAATTGCTACACCACATTTGCCGACCTCACCTTCGGACAGTTGCGAGTCTGCGTCATAACCCATTAAGGTTGGTAGATCGTAGGCCACTGAAAGCCCAGTTTGACCTTGTTCCAGCAAGTATCGGAATCGCGAATTGGTTTCTTCCGGCGTGCTAAACCCAGCGAACTGGCGCATGGTCCACATCTTGCCGCGATAACCTGTCGGATGAATTCCACGGGTGTAAGGAAACTCCCCGGGGAATGAGATGTCGCGAGAGAAATCTACCTGAGCGATGTCGGCGGGTGTGCAGAGCCGGTCGACTTCCTCGAGTGAAACAGTTTCAAAACGTGCCTTCGCTTCGGGATGCTTTCTTAGCGCGGGTCCCAGCGTTTCTGTTTCCCATCGCTCAACCTCTTCTTCAATTGGAGTATTGATCTCTTTGGTTTCAGGCATACTACTCGCGATCATGCTTGCTGGATTGGAGAGTTCGATATTAGTTGAGCATAATTCGACTGTCAACGCAGGTAAACCAAGCTTACTTTATTTCAATTGGGAGGAAGGGAGCGCGGTTGTGATGGCAGTCACAACCGCGCAACTCGGGCAGGCACTCGCGATGCGTGGCTTTCAAGCAGGGAACTAGCGGGCAGCCGGCAGGGGGAAAAGAAATTCGTTTCCGAATGAGCGTTCCCATTTACTCATTCGATAGGTACCACGATCTCATTAGCTCTAACCATGTTCAGACGACTTCGTGCAGCCGCTTCGATGGTGCGCGGCTCCGAACTGAGTCGCTGAATCTCCAACCGCAAAGACTGGTTTGTGTTTCGCAGTTCCTCGACGTCACCTTGCATTCGGACGTATTGCTGAGATGCCAGCGACATTCTGGCTCTGGTCCTCACCGTGACTGCGACACAGATTGCGAATGTCCCGAGAATCACCATTCCAAAAATCACCCATGCAGGGACAACTCCACCACGCCGGCGAACTTCGGCGGGAGTCCCGATGATGTCTAGCGAGATCTCCCTAACGGATGCAAACGTTGAACTCGCTCTTGGCGCTACACGCTGCGCCCGAATTCGCTCATCAACCCAGTAAGAATTTATGACCCTGCTCAAGAAGCACCTCCAAGTTCGTTGCTGATTCTGATTCCCCGTAATCGCGAACTACTGGTTCTGTCCCCAAGGCCGCATCAACAGCCATGAACCGTCCGCAAAAAATAGACTTCACCACATCCAGCCGATTAATTCGCTCACAAGACGCCCGCCAATCTCACGGGGATCTTCCTTAAACTTGTCACCCGAGCGATTGCATCAGCGCTAGGCGAATACCGATCCAGCCCGATTCCAGTTTGCCAACGCGGTCATACAAGTCATTCAGCTGTTCCGTCAGGCTCGCGCCGCACGCCGCAACTGCCTCCGCTGCGAGCAAATACGCAAGGATGCCATCTTTCTCCGGATAGTGACCTTTGATCGATAGTCCCGCCGAATCTTCACATCTGACAATCTTGTTTTCATTGATCAATTCTCCGAAGGATCGAACGCCGGCAAACGTGAATTCGCCTGCAATAACCGTCCGCCAATCAGATGTTCCGAATTGAATTGTCATGTTGCGATTTAAGAGCCTGCTTAACCAGAATGTGCGTTTGGCCACAAGATACTTGGTACTCTGTCGGCTCCAACCCCAATGGAATGTGTTTTCCTCATCGCCAATCCGTTGCCAGTCAACAGTTTAGGGCAAGATTTGCGGAATGTAGCACCCGTGCTTAAGGGTGTAAAGCAATATCTTTGCAATGCTTCCGCGACGTAACTTCAACGTTTACTTGAACTAACGGCGCTTAATGGCCCGCTGAGGCGAACGCATGGCGTACACGAAAACAGAGGCGTTCTTGGAAATACCGTTGTTGGAAGGGATTGACACGAGATTCTTGGGAGGCTAGACTCCGGAATCGGTAGGCGGCTGACGTTATTCAGCTAAGGCTCTCAACCGGACTCTCGTTTTGACCCCATCTTGCCTCTGTTTTCACTAACATAGTGGCCCCGTTTCGGAAGCCGCAACCGGTACCACTCCATCGCGCTTTTCAGTAATCAGAGAGGCTCCATGCCAGAATTGACCAGTTCTTACTCGGAAGCTCAGGTACATTTGAATACTAGTCCACTGCCCTTAGGTTCAATTGTTCGGGCGCTCTGCCAGGCCGCTAATGCAGGCCCAGATTTGCTTTATGAAGTGATGCTCAAACTGAGCCTTTTAGTCGAGGCGACAGCGCCGATGTATGGCCTTTCGATGTGGAGCGTGGATGGGGACCAGAAGCCGAGACTTAATTGGGCCGAAGGGCTCGACGAAGCAGAACTGGCAACGGGACAGCAAGTAGTCGGTGAGTCGCTGGCGGCAACCGCATCCTGGCCAGACATCAAGGAGGGGGACTCCTCTGTCTGTTTTGTGTTGACGTCATTTAAGGCTGGGCGCCCTGGTGCAGCTCTATATGGTTTGTGCGTTCGCCCATTGACCTTTCAACAGGCCCGAGATCTTGGAGTCATAGTCGATGTGACGCGTTTGGCCCATTCGCACGTTTCGGCTGCACAGCCAATTCATACACGTGGGGTTCCCGCAGAAAAGGCAGGCAAGACTACGCTTCCAGGGATGATATTTGCGAGTCGGTCAATGAACGAGGTGGCTCACACGATTGATCGGATCAAAGACTCAAACTCCACAGTTCTTATTACGGGCGAATCAGGTACAGGCAAGGAATTAGTTGCCCACGCGATTCACCGGCTTAGCAAGCGTTGTGAAAAGGATTTTATTCCATTCAATTGTTCAGCTGCTCCGCCTGACCTCATCGAGAGCATGCTCTTCGGCCATCGCAGGGGAAGCTTCACTGGAGCGCTTCAGCATAACGACGGGCTAATTCGATCTGCGGAAAACGGAACGTTGTTCCTTGATGAGATTGGAGATCTTCCGTTAGCCCTCCAGCCGAAGCTCCTTCGGTTTCTGCAGGAAGGTGAGATTCACCCGCTGGGGGAGCGTACTCCGCAAACAGTCAACGTTCGCGTGATCGCGGCGACGCATAAGGACCTTGACCGGTTGGTTCGTGAAGGATTGTTCAGAGAGGATCTCTACTACCGAATCGCGACCCTGACTGTGAAGATTCCACCGCTACGCGATCGGCCGGAAGATATATCGGCGTTGATCTCACACTACCTTTCCCATTTCGCCAGACGCAACGATAGAACGATCGCCGGAATTACCTGGGAAGCGATTCACGCGCTCGAAAACTATTCCTGGCCTGGCAACGTGCGCGAACTCGCAGGCGAAATGGAACGGCTTGTTTTGTATGCCGAAGAGAACAGTCACATTTCTCCGGAACAAATTAGCCGCCACATCTTTTCGGCTGACCCAGATCCGCTACAGTCTGAGAAGAGATCCGGCGAAAATCTTGAGTTGCTATTAGAAGACTACGAAAGGCGCGTTATCACCGAGACGCTGAAGCGAAATGATTGCAACGTGGCACGTACCAGTGAAGCGTTGGGACTAGGTTCGCGCCAAACCTTGTACAAGAAGATTAAGAGATTAGCGATCGACATAACAGACTTTCTTCAGGAAGACACTGAGCCAGGTTTACAGTTGAGGTCAGAGCGTAACTAACACACAAGCCACACCTCAATACTCCGCAAGCATTCGGGTCCACTCTCGAATGCTTTTTTCTTTTTGGGCGTGTTTGTCGCCGCTTTGGATAAAGTCACTCGCCTGTTGACAACCGGAAGCGACAACTCACTTTGGCCGCAAAAGCGACCCTTAATCGTTGCATCGAGAGCTCTCGGTTCATTCTCGTCATTTTCACTTGTTAACTGCCGGCTACAACTGAAAGCCGCAGCGTAACTCTGAAGAGCGCGATTAAGTTGATATTTGCTGCTCCCGGGCTTGATGGCACGTCTCTTGTTAAGGAGATGTTCATTCGCGAGGCCACGGACGCATCGCGAGCAGTCGATAGAACGCTACGAAAAGAATCTCATGAAGGCAATCACCACAAGAGAGTATGTATCGTTGGCATTGATCGCAATCACTGCCCCTGCGCTTGCAATAGGCTTAGGCTTTGCAATGCGCACAGTGGCAGCTGGAAACGAGCCTTTGCTCTTGGCGCTGACTTTATGTGGCGCTGTCGTGAGTGGGATCAATGGCTTTGGCCGCCGCACGGTCCGAGCCGAATCCCAACCGCGCGGAAGCCGCGGGGGGCTACAGTCAAGCGTGGCCCTCACATCATGAGAAAGCCACCAACCGTCGTGAGCTCTCTTTCGACACGGAAGAAGGCGAACGAAATTTCAAGCAATCACAAAACTATAAGGAGCAAAAACATGATTAGGAAATTCTTTCGCGATGAAACCGGTCTTGAGTTGTCGGAATACGCCGTTGCCGCAGCTTTGGTTGCGATCGCAGTCGTCGTTGCTTTCACGGCCCTTGGCACCGCGATTAGCTCTAAGATCAACACGCTTGCCGCAACCATCAACGGATAGTCCTGCTCAGCAAAAATGGGGGCCGGCGCGCTTTAGTTGAGGTATTGCTCGAATAAAGCGCGTCGTCCGCTCATCACACGAGTGCCTATCCGGAAGAGGAATTGAAAAGATGATTAAGCATTTCCTTGGAGATGAAACTGGCCTTGAACTCTCAGAGTACGCAGTTGCCGCGGCGTTAGTTGCGATCGGCTGTGTTCTTGCCTTTACGACACTCGGCACAGCCATCGGCAGTCGGATTAACTCGCTTGCCGCCACGGTCAACGGGTAGGCCTCCCGGTTAATTCCCTAGCCAGTCTAGTTCTTTAAATGCAGAGGCAGCGGTGCAAGTGACTTCCCGGAAAACCATCGCTTAGGTACGCAAAAGATGACTGAAACGGTTGTAACTATAACGCTCCTTGTACCCTTGGCCGCGATCATCACCTATTACGACGTTCGCTATCGTCGTATTCCCAATCCCTTTGTCTTTGCCACTCTGGTCAGCGGAATCGCGATCAACGGCATCTTTGGTGGGCTTCCAGGCTTATACGCCAGTGTAGGAGGTTGCGTCCTCGCTTTTGGATTAATGTTCATGCTCCATCTCTTCGGAGCGATGGGAGCGGGAGACGTCAAGCTTTTTGCGGCGATTGGCGCGGTAATCGGAGCGCATCTTGTATTACCTAATTTCTTAGTCGTCGTGCTCACCGGTGGAGTGCTCGCAATGATTTCAATTATCAAATCCCGAAGAGTGATAACGACGATGAATCGGGTACTGCAAATACTGGTTGGGTTATTGCCTGGCTGGAACATGCCCAAGTTCGCCGTTCCTGCAGATCGATCGCACACAATCCCTTACGGTGTAGCAATAACAGTTGGCAGCATTATTTCAATAGCGATTTTTCGCGTCTGAAACGGACCAAATCCTAGCCGAGAAAAAAACCGATTAACACGGAGATTCAAACCATGCGCAACAAACGTTTTTTCATTGTCTTAGGTGGAGCTCTTCTGTTTGGGCTGCTCGCAGCCGTTTCCGTCAGTCGGTATTTGTCGAGCGCCCAGGCCTACACGAAGAACCTTAATGGAATAGTCGTTGCCAAAGTTGCTATTCCCCTTGGGACAAAGATCATCCCTGAGCAGGTGATGGTGGTCCAGTTTCCTGCGGAATCAACCCCTGACGGTGCATTCCAAACGGTTGACAAGCTAACTGGTCGAGTAGCGATCGTAAACATCGCCCCGCGCGAGCCAATCACTGAGCCTCGCCTGGCCCCCGAAGGCACTGCGGGTGGTTTATCAGCTGTCATACCCGAGGGCTACCGAGCGATGACCGTTAAGGTTGACGACGTTGTTGGTATCTCGGGATTCATCATGCCAGGGACGCTCGTCGATATCGTGGTCGTCATAATTCCAGGCGATTCGGGTGCCCAGAGTCAACAACCGATTTCCAAGATTGTCTTACAGAACATCAAGGTACTGGCAAACGGTCAGAACATTGACAAGCCCCAGAGCGAACGTGAGGCCAATAGTGTTAAGGCAGTCACCTTGCTGGTAACTCCTGAGCAGGCTGAAAAGCTCGCCCTGGCTGCAAGTGAAGGGAAACTACAACTCGTAATGCGCAATTCGATCGACCAAGGCGACGAGCAAACAAAGGGAATCGATAAGCGAGGACTGCTGAATGGCGAGCACGCTATGCCAGCGCCGGACCCGGGCTCGTTAAAGAGCGAACAAGTTAAGCCAAATCCAAGGCCGGTGCGACAGTTTCGTACTGAACCAAAACCGGTAGCGGAGAATAAACCCGCACCCCCACGCGCTTCGGTTGAAATGATCGAGGGCGCGAAGAAACGCAGCGTAGATTTTCCGTGAGGAATTGCGTACGCAGCGTTGTGGGTGTTACGTCCAAAAGTTAACCGTTTTAGCAAAAGGAGCTAGAGATCATGCACAGCCGTTCCCCAATCACGCGCCGAGTAAGCTTGTTGCTGGCGTCAATGATGATCATTCTTATCAATTCCATCGTCCATGGTCAGGCGACCTCTTACAAAGCGTCATTCAAACAGAATACAGAGGCTGTCGCGGTCAATGTACTAGTGGGACAGTCACGAGTGATCAACTTTGACAGGCCGGTCGGCCGCTTCTCCGTTTCGAATCCTGAGATTGCGGAGGCAGTGCTGGTAACGCCTGATCAGGTGCTGGTTAACGGCAAGGCTTTTGGGCAAGTGAACTTCATTGCCTGGGAACAAGCGGGCGGTGAGTATCTTGTCTTCGATGTTTACGTTCGGGCCAATCTTTCTCTGATTGATTCCCAGATTCGAGCGCTGTTTCCGAAAGATGATATCCGTCTAAGCCAGGCGAATGGTTCAGTAGTGATCTCTGGCAGCGTCGCGGATCCGGCGACCTCCGCGCAGATCGACAGCGTGGTCCAGGCTGCCGGCTTCAAGACTGTGAACATGCTCGCCTCACCGGTAAAAAGCATGTCCCAGGTCCAGCTTCAGGTTCGCGTTGCCGAGGTTAGCCGCAACCGTATGCGCGACCTTGGTTCCTCGTTTGCCTACCAAGGAAGCCCAGGAACGGGCGCCTTCGTTAGTGGTGGCGGACCCGCCAATGCCGGTGACATCACCAACGGAGTATTGAGGAGCACTTTTAGTTCGCTCAATCTGCTGGTGTTGGGCGGGAACATGGCCAGCATGGTTCGCGCGCTGCAAACGCAGGGCGTGCTGCGCGAACTTGCGGAACCAAATCTCATCGCTATGGACGGGCAGGAAGCCAGTTTCCTGGCTGGTGGCGAATTCCCGGTTCCGATCGTTCAGGGTGGCGGTGATAAGAGCACAGTCTCCATCATTTTCAAAGAATATGGCGTGCGACTGAATTTTAAGCCGACCATCATTGACGAAGACCATATCCGGCTGGAACTGGAACCCGAAGTTTCGACAATCGATTTCGCAAACGGAGTGAAGTTCGACGGATTCTTAATCCCTGCCCTGAAGACTCGTCGAGCAAAGACAGGTGTTGAATTACGCGATGGTCAATCATTCGCATTGGCTGGTTTGCTCGACAACAGCGAATCGAGGACCCTCTCGAAGGTTCCAGTGCTGGGCGATATACCGGTGCTTGGTTCGCTTTTCCGCTCCAAGTCATTCCAGAAAAATGAAACCGAATTGATTTTCATTGTCACCGCGCAATTGGTGAAGCCTGTTAACCGTGATGATTTACCGCAGATGCGCGGCGTTGATGGGTTAAAGAACGGATCGCCTCTAGGTCTTGAACCTAAGACAGAAGAGATCCAGGGTAGAACCGGCCTCTCAGTGACGGGCCAAAATACCGAAGGAACGCCGACCGCTACACCGGCGGTGGCGGCGCCCGCCAAAGGCGCAGAGCCTGCTGACAACCCGAAAGTAAAGGCCGGGACAGAAACCAGCGCGGGTTCTTCCAGTAGCACGTCTTCCAACACTACTCGCGTTAACCCAACACTTCCCATAGCTCGGACGATGCCAATGGATGTCGACCCCCAACCTCTCAAACCCTAATTGGAATCACCCTTTTGACAGAAAAGTGCTTGAGAAGGAGGCAAAAAAATGAAGAGGCTGGCGCAGAAGAGAAATAGAAAAGGCGAGCGTGGGTCGATTTTGGCGATGTCCGCCATAGGTATGCTTTCACTTCTTCTTGCCGTCGGGTTGAGTGTTGATATCACACATCTCTACCTTGCGAAAAACGAACTCCAAAACGCCGCTGATGCGTCAGCTCTGGCGGGGGCCTCCGGACTGAACTTTACCCAGTACGGCATCGCTGACGCGACGGAACGGGCTAAGAAGGAAATGAACAAGTACGAGTTTAATAACCAAGGCGTGGTAATCACCGATGACAATGTGCGTTTTGCCCGCGACCTTAGTGACTTCGACGGCGGCCCTGGCCTGAGTAAAACAGCTGCTGCAGCCCCGGGCATAGCCTCGACGATTCGCTTCGTTAAAGTCATCACGCCGGAATCACCGGTTCCGATGTCGTTTGTAGGGTTCGTCCTAGGTAGCAGTCGCAACTTAACGGCGCAGGCGGTCGCCGGGGTGTCCGCGCCGCTTACCAATTTCATGGGATACCTTCCGCTTTTTCTAATCGATGATAATTCTCTTTCAACATTTGCCCCAGGCAACCTCTATACAATTCGCGCCGCGCCACAAAATTCAATTTCTCCCGGAAACTACCAGATTTTGGCCATCGACGGGGCGGGTGGTGCTGATGATCGCATCGATCTAGCCAGCGCCGTGCAAAATCCTGTCGGACCGGGCGGTTATGTTAATACAAAGCCGGGCGTAACAGCAGGCGCAATCAGGCAAGGCATCAACACGCGTTTCGACGACTATGCCTCCGGAATGGACCCGCTTGATTTTCCTCCGGACGCCAACATCAAAGAAGGCATCACGTATCAACAATACCTAGCTGGCTCGCCTGCCAACAGCCAGACGCCGTCACATGATGGTGTTGTCGGTCGTCGAGTGGTACTACTTCCAATTATGAAGATAAGCGAAGTTGACAGTGGTCGCACCACCGTCCAGATCGACCACTTTGGCGCCTTCTTCCTGCGAAGCAAGGTTAGCGGCGGTAATGGAGGCGACATCGAGGCCGAATACATCGGTACCAGCGTCGTCGTCGGTGGCGGTATTTACGACCCCTTCGCTCCGCCTAATCCCGGTCCGCCAATTGTAAAACCGGTGCTCTACCGATAAGGCGTCATCTATGTCTCCAGAACGTATCCGGAAAATATCTTCTTTCAAGCGAGACGAGCGCGGCGTACAGCTCGTAGAACTGGCAATTGTATTGCCCGTCCTGGTTTTGCTGTTCGCCGCGGCCGCCGAGTTTGGCCGTTACTTCTATGAATACACGACGCTTGCAAAGGGTACACGTGTGGCGGTTCGTTATCTGGCGACAACAATAACGAACGGTGATTGCGACGCTGCTGCAAAAAATCTCGTTGTCTATGGAAACTTTGCCGGTACGGGCAATCCCATAGTAACTGGCTTGGCAACCAGCAACGTAGAAATTACTCGCCAGGATGATTCAGTACCACCAAATCTCATGACGGGCGGCGGTATTCCAAACACTGTCACAATTAAGATCATTAATTACCAACACACGCCTCTTTTCGATCTGGGCGGGCTGACGAGATCTTCGACAACTCTTGCTGTCGGCGTCAAACCCAGCGTCACCATGCGTTATTTGCTGACGCAGCCACTTATCCCTGGAGGGGCACCATGCTTCTGAGGTTAAACGGAACGTCAGATCAACGTGGAGCGTCGCTTGTTGAGTTTGCCATCGGTGCAACCGTTCTTCTCACGGCCATCTTTGCTGTTCTTGAGTTTGGCCGCGCTCTCTGGACACACAATGCACTCTCGGACGCAGCCCGACGCGGAGCTCGTTATGCTATCAATCAACCCGCAAGTAGTCCTGCGGGCGTCAAGACGACTGGTACTAATGTTGGTCCGAGCCTGACGGCGATTAGGAATGTTGCTGTTTACGGCGACCCCGCCGGTGGAACTACGCCGATGGTAAATGATCTGACCCCTACTAACGTCAATGTAACTTATAAGGATTTCGGCTTGGGTCAAGGAACAGTCGGCGTAACGATTCAGAATTATCAATTTCAATTCGTCATTCCGCTGGTGGGAACCACCATTACGATGCCCGATTACAACACGACCCTAACCGCAGAAAACGCCGGAGTCATGCCCTGACCGCTGCGGAACATCAACCATCGCCGAGTCTGGCCCTTTTGTACTTTGAAACGTTTATCCAAACGCAATGACACAACCACTTACAATAGTCGTCCTAAGCACGGGCCTTGATAACTTCAAAGAAATACGCAGCGCTTTGTCATCGGATAATCGTGTCCAGTTGCTGGCAGGTGGCAACGACACCGAACAACTGTATGAAGAGGTCATGCGCCTCAAGCCTGCTGCTGCCCTCGTAACCCTTGGTGCAAACGCGGATCAGGCAATCAAGCTGATTCGGCGACTCACTTCCGAGGCACCCAAAACTGTCTTAATCGCTGCCGCTAATAACGCCGCTCACGACCTGCTGCTGGAAAGTCTGCGAGCGGGCGCACGCGAATTTCTCAAGCTTCCAATCAGTGCTGAAGAACTCAAGACAGTTCTAGATCGCGTCGTCGAGTTTTGCGCGGGTCAGGTGGAAGTGCCGAAGAAAAAGGGTCGCATGATTGCTGTCTTTTCGAGCAAAGGCGGCTGCGGGACATCTTTTATCGCTACCAACCTTGCCGTGGCGACCAACGCGCGCACCGCGCTCGTTGATCTTAATCTTCAAGCCGGAGACCTGCCGCTGTTTCTTGGCATTGACCCAAAATACTCGTTTGCTGACATGGCGGAGAATCGCGCCAGACTTGATGACTCACTTATCAACAGCTTTGTGGCGCCATATTCGTCAAATCTCTGGCTCCTGGCCGCGCCCAAGGAAGCCGACGCCGCTGACGAGATTGAGCCCGAACACGTCTTCGATGTATTGCAGCGGCTGCGCGAATCTTTTGAATACATTGTCCTCGATCCCCAGCACACGTTTGACTCGATAACGCTCGCCGCCCTCGATCTTTCCGATGAAATCGTCCTGGTCCTGACGCTGGACATACCCGCAATCCGGAGTACACAACGCGCTCTGGAGATTTTCGATCGGCTCGGCTATCCGCGAAAGAAAATTCGCATTGTAGTAAATCGCTGGAGCAAACAGATCGACCTCGATTTGCGGCAAGTCGAAAAGTTTCTCGGTGAACCTGTAATCGGCTTCATACCGAGTGAATATCAAACGGCGGTGACTTCAATCAACCTCGGGCAACCGCTCGTGAAGTCTGATCCAAGCTGCAAGATCTCAATGGAAATCAAGCGCATCGCCAGCACCCTGATCAACGCCCAAGTCGAAATACAGGAAGAGCCCAAACTGCGGCGAACGCTGTGGGGTTCACTTTTCAAACGGGAAGTCCCGCAGAATCAGTTGGGGTTTCAAGTCAGTAGCACAGATCTAAGTTTGTGAACGAATACTAGGGAGAGCGCAGACGCCTGGTCTGTGTGACAAAAAAAAATGGCACTACGAGAGAGACTAATCAGAGAGACAGTCGGGGGCCCTCCTCCCGTCAATGGTAGCGGTCACGGAAATGCGCCTGAAGTCAATGGCCAGCATTCGTTTCAGGAAATGAAGTCGCGGCTGCACCGCGCTCTGATCAACCGGATGGATCTAACCAAGCTCGCGGCGCTCAGTCAGGAGCAGGTCCACGCCGAGGTTTCGCGACTAGCGGAAAACGTGCTGGCACAGGAGGCAATGCCCCTCTCGACTGCAGATCGGGATCGTCTCGTCAACGATGTACAACACGAACTGTTTGGGTTGGGACCATTGGAGCCGCTGCTGGCCGACCCAACCGTCTGCGACATCCTGGTCAATTCGCACGGCAAAATTTATGTGGAGCGACGCGGCAAACTCGAAGTTACCGATGTTGCATTCAAGGACGACGAACACCTGATGCGAGTCATAGAGCGCATCGTATCGTCGGTCGGCCGGCGTATCGATGAGTCATCACCGATGGTAGATGCTCGCCTTCGTGATGGCTCGCGTGTTAACGCAATTATTCCTCCGCTTTCACTTGATGGACCAGTTCTTTCCATAAGGCGTTTCGGCGCGGAACCTCTGCGCATGAGTATGCTGATTGAGAACAAAGCGCTTACTCGCGACATCGCAGATATGCTGCAAATGTGCGTCAACGCTCGCCTCAATGTGCTGATTTCGGGAGGAACTGGAGCGGGCAAAACAACTTTGCTGAATGCTCTTTCCGCTTACATTCCCGAGGATGAACGCATAGTTACGATTGAAGACTCGGCTGAACTGCAGTTGCAACAGCCACACGTGGTTCGGCTTGAAACCAGACCGCCCAATATAGAGGGCAAAGGTGAAGTGACCCAGCGGGACCTGGTACGAAACTCTCTGCGCATGCGGCCGGATCGCATTGTCATCGGCGAGGTACGCGGCGGTGAAGCCATCGATATGTTGCAAGCGATGAATACCGGCCACGACGGAAGTTTGACAACCCTACACGCCAATACACCGCGCGACGCGCTGGCACGCCTGGAGACCATGATTCAAATGACCGGCATGCGTCTCTCTGATCGTGCAATGAGACAGCAAATCGCAGCGGCGCTCGATCTGGTGATCCAAGTCGCGCGTCTCTCAGACGGTACTCGCCGGGTCACCTCTATTTCTGAAATCACTGGAATGGAAGGTGACACGATTACCATGCAGGAGATTTTCACGTTCGAACGTACGGGAGTCGATTCGCAAGGCCAGGTGGTTGGACGTTTCCGTCCCACCGGCATCCGGCCCCGGTTTGCCGAACGACTCAAGGCTTGTGGTCTGCAACTACCGCGCGTTTTCTTTGAGGAGATGTAAAAATGTTGATCTCCTTCCTGGTATTCCTGTTCGCACTCTTTCTGGTGCTCGGTGCTTATCTTCTGGCCACGCAAGGTACTGATGCCAAGCGCGCGCGCCTGCGGCAACGGCTTTCTGAGGCTCTGCTTCATTCAGCGCACACCGAAGATATAGAAGTTGTGCTGGCGCGCAACGAACTAATGAGCGAGATTCCCTGGCTGAATCGCAGTCTCGTTCGAGTTCAGGCTGCTTTACATCTGAAGCGATTACTTGACCAGGCCGACCTCCACATAACGCCGTCACGTTTGGTCATGTTCTCGGGAATGGCGGGACTGCTGGCTGCCTTGGCTACCTCTGTAGTCAGCATTTCTATCTTGCTGATCGTGGTCGCAGGTTTTGCAGCCGCGTCGATACCCTTCGTTCACGTTTGGTGGATGCGCAAAAAGCGTTTCGATAGCTTCCTTGAACACCTTCCCGACGCGCTGGATTTGATGAGCCGGGGGCTGAGTGCCGGTCACGGTTTCGCGGAAGCAATGCATATGGTCTCGACGGAGATGCCGGAACCAATCGCGACCGAGTTTCGCAAGACTTACGAAGAACAAAATCTGGGGTTGTCACTCAAGCTTGCGCTGGAGAATCTGGTGGACCGGATTCCGCTTTTGGATTTGCGCATGTGTATCACAGCCGTTTTGATTCAACGCGAAACCGGCGGCAACCTGGCCGAGATTCTTGAGAAAGTGGCTTACACGATCCGCGAACGTTTCCGCATCATGGGTGATTTGAAAACGCTGACGACCAGTTCGCGTATGTCCGCCTGGTTGCTATGCGCTCTACCGATAGGTGTCACGCTTGTCATTACTGGAATGAACCCCGATTACATGGCAATTCTTTGGAAGGATTATCGCGGGCACTATCTGATTGCCACGGCTTTGTTCCTACAAGTTACCGGCATGCTGATCGTGCGCAAGATTTTGAGAATAAAAATCTGAGAGGAGTTGTAGTCAGTGGTCAGTAGTCCGGTCGCAGTAACCGACCGATACAGTCCCGCAGCAAGACGCTACCACTATCCCCCTGAACACCAGCCACATGAACGGACTACTGACCACTAACTACTAATCCAACCACTATGCTCTTACTAATTACCATCTCAACTTTCATCTGCATCTCGCTTGGAATGATGGGTGTCTACTGGCTTATGTACCGGCCGCACAGTGCTGCCACAGAACGCCTCAAGCGGCTCGGTGGGCGTGAAACTACAGCCGTTGCCCCGAGTTTGATCGGTGACGAAGGACGGGGAGCGGAGTTAGCTCAACGTCTGGCTTCGCCGCTCAGCCGGTTCCTGCCACCTTCTGCCGCAGAAGCGAAGAACATAGAGAAACAATTAATGCAGGCCGGCTTTAGGTCGCCTGGAGCGCCCCTGGTCTATCGCGCAATGCAGATAGGATCTATGGCTGGTTTCCCCGCGACAGTAGCGCTGATCTGTGCGGTCCTTGGGCGTCCGCTGAGTGGAGCGATTCTTTGGATTCTGGCAGCCTTTGTCATGGGTTTTTTCCTGCCGCGGTATGCATTGCGCCGGATGATCCGTTCGCGACAGCAACTGGTGCGTTGGGGTCTCGCCGACGCCCTCGACCTGATGGTTATTTCCATTGAGGCGGGTCTCGGCCTAAACGCGGCGATGATGAAGGTAAGCAGCGAGTTGAAGGACGTGCACCCGGACATAAGCGAGGAATTTGAGTTGGCAAATCTGGAAATAAGAGTTGGCCGAGAACGCGATGAGGCACTGCGCAATCTGGCCGACCGGACAGGTGTTGACGATTTACGCAGCCTGGTAGCGATGCTTATTCAAACGGATCGGTTCGGTACATCAATCGCTAAGGCCATTCGCGCTTTCTCCGATTCGCTACGTACCAAGCGCCGGCAACGCGCCGAACAGGCCGCACAAAAAGCCGCAGTCAAGTTACTTTTTCCGTTGGCCTGTTTCCTGTTTCCCACGTTGTTCATTGCCATCCTGGGGCCTGCGGCCCTGCAACTAATGGACACTCTAGGCAAAATGTAAAGGAGTTGACCATGAGCAAGCGAAGACTACTCGCAATCTTTATCGCATTCGTCATAGCAGTTGCTGCCTCAGCCATGTGGAGCGCTTCCACCACCGAGCGAGACGGCGATCCCGACGCTAACGTGCTCGAAGACTCCGGCTCAACAGCGGGCAATTCAGCGACCGAAAAGAAAAGTGGAAACAAGGTAGCCAGAATCTTTGCTGCTCCGTTCAAGGCGTTCGGACGTTTGTTTAGTCATAAGGACAGAGTCCAGCGCATGTCTGAAAAGGATTCTGAAAAATTTGAAAGCGTCGGTGTCTCACGAGTTAACGACAGTCGCACTCCGGAGCCTGCGAAACTGGCGGCAGCCAATTCAGCGAAGGAGCATTTGTCTAATGGTCGTTCGTATTTACTGAACGGACAATTCAACGAAGCCATTACCGAACTGTCGACCGCTGCCTCGCTAGATCCCAAACTGACGGAAGCCCACAATCTGCTCGGCGTTGCCTATGACAAAAAAGGACTCGCTGACCGCGCTAAGGAGTCGTTTGAACGAGCAGTGAAGGTTGAACCGCAAGACGCGCAGGCGCTCAACAATCTCGGGTTTTCTCTCTACCAGAACGGGAACTATCGCGCTGCCGTCGACCGACTGAAGCGAGCCGTCAAACTAGCGCCCACCGACGATCGCATTTTGAACAACCTTGGTCTCGCATTGTGCCGGCTGGGGAAATTTGATGAAGCCTACAAAAACTTCGCGCGCGCGGCAGGGCCCTACACCGGAAACCTCAACACTGCCCGCATGCTTGAAAGATTTGGTCGCGACGATGACGCGATCAAGTATTACGAAGCTGCTCGCCAAATCGAACCCAATTCAACCCTGGCGTTGAAACGGCTTGGCGAACTCTATAAACGCACCGGCAGAACCGACCCAGCGCAAGTGGCCGACAACCCGCTCATCGGTGTCTCCGGCGCAGTTGCGGCAAGGTAGTTCTAGTAGGACAGGCATTCCCGCCTGTGCTTCGCTTGATTTGAAGGGAAGGGAGGACAGACAAGAATGTTTGTCCTACACGAGTCATGACGCAAACAACAATACTCTCTCGCGCTGAATTGGAATCAATGGGACCGCCGGTCGCTGAAGAGATGGCAGATCTTGGAATCGGCGAGGCCTTTCTCTGTGATCTCGCACTCAAGCATGTCGCGATGCTTCCCGAACCGACCACCAACAGCGTCGCGGACCGGTTGCATCTACCACGCGCGCTCACCGAAGAAATTTTGGAGAAGCTCTATCGAGAGAAGTTGATTGAGGTTCGTTTGCAGACCGCAGTTGGTTCGACGCGCTATAGCATGTTGGATCGTGGCTGGGATCGGTTGCTGCGTTTGATGTCCATTTGTGGTTACAGCGGGGCGGCGCCTGTTTCGCTCAACGACTACGCACACATGATGCGTTTGCAGTCAATACCATCCCATCCCGCTTCGCTGGAAACGGTGCGGGCGGCGTTTCATGATCTGATTCTGCCGGATTCGCTGTTGCAGACTCTCGGTTGTGTCATCAATTCCCGGCGCTCGCTATTTCTGACAGGTCTTCCCGGAACCGGAAAAACCGCCGTTGCTGAGCGCATTAATAACGCTTTGCCTGGCGCAATTTGGATTCCTTACGCAGTGGAGATCGACGGCCAGATTATTCGAGTGTTTGATTCCCATTGCCACCGGATCGCCGCGGCTGATGACACTCCCTTCGAATACGACCGGCGGTGGGTATTGATAAAACGACCGCTCGTCGTCGTTGGTGGCGAACTCACGCTCGAAAACGCCGACCTGACCTGGAGCGACGCAGCAAAGTTTTATGAAGCGCCGTTCCAGATGAAATCGAACGGCGGCACTCTCGTGATAGACGACTTCGGTCGTCAGCGCGTCGCACCTCAGGACCTGCTTAACCGCTGGATAGTGCCGCTCGAAAGGCGCGTCGACTACCTCGCCTTACATACTGGTAAGAAGATCGAAGTGCCCTTTGAGCAACTCGTAGTCTTCTCAACCAATCTTGAAGAAGAGGATCTCGCCGATCAGGCGTTTCTGCGGAGGATGGGTTATCGAGCCCGTGTGGAACCTCCCACACCCGGGGCATATTCCGAGATCTTCAAGCGCCAGGCTCATACGCGCGGCATCCGTTATCAACAGTCGGTGTTGGACCATGTGCTGAACAAGTACAGAATTGAGCATCGGCAAATGAAGGGTTGCGAGCCGCGCGATCTGCTCGACCGCGCGACGGATATCTGCATGTTTGAGGGTAACTCTCCCGAGCTGACGCCGCAGATTTTGGACGTAGCGTGGCGCAACTACTTCGGCACAGCGCACAGCTTTGACGGCTCCCACAGGTTTGCGCCGGGCGCTGCTGATGAAGCAGTGATTGATAACAAGTTGGCTGATCCACTTGAGTTGTAAGCAAATGAGAAACCTCGCGAAGGTAATCCAAACTCTGTGCGTGGCCGCGCTGCTTTCTTTGGCGGCTGTCGGAGCTCGTGGCCAAAAAAGCCAGAATCTAAGTTCAGCACCCGCAAGTGAGAACTCGTCGGAGACTCGCTTGAGGCTTGTTGACGGCAGCAGCATCGGGGTCGATGAAGCGTGGGAGAGCGCGCAGGGAATTTGGTACCGGCTCGGTGGAATGAGTCACCTGATCGCGAAAGAGCGCGTAAAGCGGATTGAGCGCGGTTCAACTGCCAAGCCTAAAACGGATTCTGCGGCAGCGAAAGTTGTAGTGACCGAAGACAATGAGAGCGACGACGGTTCGCAGAGTTCTGCATCTGCTAGTGATCAACCCGTATGGATCTATCTGGTCGGCGGCGCCCGTTTCGAGGCTGACTACGTAACGGAATCGGCAGCGGGGGCCTGGTACCGGCGCGGCTCGCTCTCAGTTTTCATTGAACGCGCTCGAATAGACCATATCGAACGCGAGCAACTAGCTGATGCCGACCCTTCCAAAAGAGTTCGCGGCTGGACGACGGGCAACTCGAGGATTGACGGATTGATAAAGCAGAACGGCGCGAAGTATGGCGTCGATCCGTATCTTATCTTTTGTGTGATGGAGCAAGAGTCGCATTTCAACGCGCGCGCTCTTTCGCCAAAAGGGGCTCGCGGATTAATGCAGCTAATGCCCGGAACGGCAGCGCGGTTTGGCATCAGACGGCCTTCCGATCCTGCGCAAAACATCGCCGGTGGTACGCGTTATTTGAAGCAGCTGATGGGACAGTTTAACGGCCGGATTGATCTTGTGCTCGCGAGCTACAACGCCGGCGAAGGCGCGGTCATGAAGTTTGGTCGCAAGGTGCCACCGTACAGGGAGACCAGAGATTACGTGAAACGGATCAGCTATCGTTATCGCAAGGCAAAGCCAGCAACGCCCCGAAGGGTGACGTGACCATCGTCGGAGCCGGACTGTGATCTTGTTGGGTCGAATGCGGGCGAACCGGGTATCAATGAAGCGTATCCTCATAAGACTTGCGATAGTGTCACTCGTATGTTGCGCGGCAGCCTTGCCGGCTCACGCTCAGCAAGCTGAAACTCCACTCACAAACGGAGCGATAATCAAACTTGTTCGTGCAGGTTTCAAAGAGAAGACTGTAGTTGCGATCATCCACAACCGTCCCAATCGGTTCAATCTGAATCCGGACAAGTTAATTGAGTTAAAGCGAAGCGGAGTCAGCGAGAAAATCATTCTCGCCATGCTGTCGCAGAGCGATTCGTTTGTTTTAGCCGATGATGAGTGGATGGACAACTCTGGATTCCGAGGGAGCAGCAGTGCAGCAGATGGTAACTTGAAGGGTCAGCCTGGAGGGTCTGACATTTTCGGCAGCAGCTCAGGATCGCGGAGTCAGAGCAGCGGACGGGGAATGAATGGGGAGCATAACGGAGAGACTGCGACGACGGGAAGCGCGACGGTTCGAATTTTACGTCCGCCTGCGGAAGCCGGTGGCGCGCCGATGAAGATTGAAAAGACTCCGACTTTAACTAACGACTCTGTGATCAAGCTCGTTGAAGCTGGCTTTTCTGAAGGAACCATCATCAAGAGAATTGAAGAATCGCCGGCGGAATTCGATCTTTCCATCGCGAAGTTAGAAGAACTACGACGTAGACGAGTCACTGAAGCAATTATCCTCGCAATGACGGCAGCTATGGGTGATGACCCCGTCGGGAGTGCAACCAGGAAGGGGAACTAGCCCGTCATGGACCCCGGCCGACAAACTCGTTTGTCCAGACTCGCCCGGACGATTCTGTTGTCGTTCTTACTCATCGCGCTTGCGGTTTCCATTCAAGCGCAATCGAACGCGCCCACGCCAACCCCAACTCCGACTCCAGACCTGCAGGAAGTAGATCCCGAGGATGTGATTTCCGTGAACACGGCGGAAGTGTCGTTGCCCGTCACTGTCCGCGACAGCGCCGGCTTCCTGGTCAATGATCTCACGCGCAAAGACTTCCGCGTGTTTGAGGACGGAGTGGACCAACCTCTCAGCGACTTCAGTCTGCGAAAAGTCCCGGTGGACGTGGCTCTAATCGTAGACGCTTCATCTTCAGTTGCAGACAACCTTGAAGACTTCCGCAACGCCGCGGAAGGGTTTGCGTCGCATCTCGCGAATGATGATCGCGTGAGCCTGATTCAGTTTGATGACCGCGTTGTTATGCTCCAGGACTGGACCGGGAGTCTTGTTCAGTTGCGCCGAGCTCTAAGGCGAATCGTTCCCGGAATGTTTACCAGATTTCATGACGCTATGCTGCTGGCATCGCGCGACCAAGCGCCTCGGCCCAATGCTCGGCACGCTATTATCGTCCTTACTGACGGCATCGACAGCGGTCGTGGTTCTACCTTCGATGCCGCACTGCGGGCCGCACTTCAAGGTCAAACAACAATCTACGTAGTTAGTAATACGGAGATTGAGAGGGCCCGGAAGCAGGAGGAATTGTCGACCTTGCTATCGGGATCGGAATCAGCAGTGCGATTCAACCAGCTTCGCATTGACGATCTACGCCTGGGACTCGCTGCCTTGAAGGAGAGCGAACGAAATCTCGAACAGTTGACGGCAGCAACCGGTGGCCGATTGTACAAACCAGCCAGCTTCAACGATCTCGAACGAACCTATGCTGAAGTCGCAGATGAATTGCGACATCAATACACCCTCTACTACTCGCCTCTAAACACCAAACGTGACGGAAAATTCCGCCGGGTTCGTGTTGAGACCACGAGTTCCACTCATCAGGTGGCTGCCCGAATCGGATACTACGCGCCAAAGCACTAAGCCGCCGGTTATTCGCCTCTCCAGGTACCCGCCAGGCTCCTCCCCTGATTCAAATCCCCAAATCCCCCTTCGAGGCCAAAATGGCACGCAGCGGACTCCTAGGCTGAGTCTGGGCCGTGTTGACACGCAGCAGGAGATGCTGTACCCTCCCGTCGCTGTCCTGCCTTTGAACCTAAGTCCAATTATTCATTCGGTTAGGGTTTCTGGTAAGAGGGCGGCATGGTCATTGCCATTGAGAAGTACAGTTTGTGAGGCCACGTGTGCGTTCCCGCCTTGCGAGCAGCAATTCTTAAAGCAAAAAAGTTATTTACAGGAGAGAACATGCGACTAATCAAGCGCGCCGAAAAGGGCCTGACGATGGCAGCCGGCGGCCTACACGATGTTATTCAGTCGGTTAATAAATACAAACCCAATCCGTCCTTTACACCGAAGTGGTCGGACAAGCCCCTGCTGAAATCCTGGCAGAAGAGCAAGCCTACCCTGGGTTGGCCGCGAACCACAGACTCGCTTTGTCCTAACTGCGTGATCGAGGCCAGGGAATCGATTATCAGTGGCAAGCAGGACGTTAGCGTTTTGATTAACGAGAAAGTCGGCGAGATTAAGGCCCAAATCATCGAGCGCGATGGCGAAGTTTGGATGGTCAAGGATTGTCCGATTCACGGGCACTTCGAGGACATGATGGCCATCGACGTCAAGTTCCTGACGCATATAGAAAAGATGTTTCCGGGTCGGGACATCGATGCTCACAATGACGAGAAACTTCATAACCACGGAACCAGCACCATCAAGTATGGCCGCGGCGCCGTGCTGACAGTTGACCTAACCAACCGTTGTAACATGATGTGTGATCCGTGCTTCATGGACGCGAACCAGGTTGGCTTTGTTCATGAGTTAAGCATGGATGAGATCCGCGAGATTCTTGATAATGCGATCTCGATTAAGCCGCGTCGGCAGATGTCGGTGCAGTTCTCCGGTGGAGAGCCTTCTATTTCACCGCATTTTATCGAGTCGATTAAATACGCGCGCAAGGTTGGTTACAACAGCGTTCAGGCAGCGACCAACGGAATCGAGTTCGCCAAGAGTAAAGATTTTTGTCGCGAAGCCGCCGAGGCTGGTCTGCGCTACGTTTACCTGCAGTTTGACGGCGTGGGCAACGACGCCAATAGCCATCGCCAGGTTGGCAATTTGTTCGACGTGAAGATGAGAGCAATCAACAACCTGCATGAGGCCGGTGTTGAGATTGTGCTTGTAACCACACTGGTGAATGGCATCAACAACGACCAGGTGGGATCGATCATTAGATTCGCCCTCGACAATCCGAAAAAGATTGCTTTCCTGTCATTCCAGCCGGTTTCGTTTACCGGCCGTGACGAAGAGATTACGCCCCAGCGCCGCCTGCAACAGCGCTATACGCTGTCGCACCTGGCGCATGATGTTAAGGATCAGGTGGGCATCACCGAACCAACGCGCGATTGGTTTCCGCTATCACTGATGGGAGCCTTTGCCGATTTCGCTGATCTCGTTCACGGACCGGATGCTGACTGGGGTCAGGTTTCATGCGGCTGCCACCCGAATTGTGGTGTGGGTACCGCCGTCATGGTTGATAAAGAAACCCGCGAAATGCGTCCAGTGCCGGAGTTCCTGAACATTCCGGGGCTGGTTAAGGACATGCAGAAGATTACGGACGCAGCGCGTGGCAAGTGGATGTCGAATTTGATGATGGGGCTGGCGTTGCTCAAGCACTACAACCCTTACAAATCGCCATCACAGTTTACGCTTTATGAGCTCTTCAAGAAGTTTGACAAGTCGTTTGGTCTAACCGGCAAAGACTATGGCAAAGTTACTGGCGACCGTTCGGCGGATGACATCGAGAAGCGTCGTGCCGATCGCTGGAATTTCCTGTTCATCGCCGGCATGTGGTTCCAGGATCTTTTCAACTACGACTTCCGTCGCACCGAGATGTGCATCATCCCTTACGGAACACAAGAGGGTGAAATCTCCTTCTGTGCGTACAACACGGGCATTGGGTGGAGGAACATCATTGAGAACATGCACCAGAATGCGACGGTGGCAAAGTGGTATGAAGATCACGGGCGCCACGAGATTTTTGCTCGCGGTAAAGAGGTCGAACTGGCCGACAAGCAGCATGACATGGTGCTGAATCCGATTGACCTGACGCGGCCTAACAAGCCGGAAATGGAAGGTCCAAAGACGGCGCACGAAGAAGCAGTGCTGATGCGCAAGCTTTATCAGGAAATTGTGCTTAAGAAGCAGATTGATATCAAGGAAGCGGACAAGCCGGTTCAGATTAAAGGTCTTAGCCGCAAGAAGCAGGAGACTGCCGAACCCGCATTGGTTTAGCTCGCTTGCTCCTAATTCTCAGGAGAACCCCGCGAACGTCATAGTGTTCGCGGGGTTCACTGCGTAAAAAACAGGGAAGAACGGCCTCGTGCGTACTTGACCGCTGGTGTTTGCGGCGTGTTAAATAGCTGGGCAACAAAAGAGACATCAACTTAAGGAAAGACGAGAAGCGAATGGCTATAGTTACTATTAATCAGGGTGAATCAATCGAAAGCGCGCTCCGGCGTTTCAAACGTAAGGTGATGACCGAAGAGATCATCAAGGACGCGAAAAAACACGCGTTCTTCATTCCTCCCGGCCAGAAGGCTAAGCTCAAATCAGCCCTTGCTCGCAAGCGGAACAAGAAGAAGGGTCGCATGCGTACCAGCCCTCCTCGAGACTAAGTGATCAGTATTTGCGCCCGGAGTTCGCTTGTCCTCCCTCCAGTTCTTCCCGAGTTAACCTGTAATCATTGTCATTTCAGGACTGAGTGCTGGATTAGTGAGGGCAATAGTGAGATCGGGGGAGCAAAGCTGGTGCGGAAGAAGGTGCGCCTCGGATGACGAGAATACTGCTCACAAACGATGACGGAATTCACTCGAATGGCCTGATCAAGCTTGAAGAAGCGCTAAGGGAAGTCGGGGATGTTTATGTTGTTGCTCCCGCGTCTGAAATGAGCGGCGCTTCTCATAGTCTTACATTAGCGCGACCCCTGCGCATTCGCCAGATTGACGACAGACATTGGACAGTTGACGGCACTCCCACGGATTGCGTCACGCTCGCCCTTAACAAGATCCTCCCTCCAGACAACCTGCCTGACGTTTGCGCTTCTGGAATCAATCACGGTGGTAATCTCGGTGACGATGCTACCTATTCCGGCACGGTTGCCGGCGCGCTCGAAGCCACGATTCTCGGCGTTCCGGGCCTGGCCTTTAGTCTGGTTGCGCGTGAACGATTCGACTTTCGCGAGGCCGCGCAGTTCGCCGTGGTCGCAGTGCGGAAGGTCCTGGCGGAGGGACTCCCGGAAGGGAGCCTGCTGAACATCAATATTCCGGCCAAAGAGATAAAAGGGGTTCGCGTCACACGACAGGGAATCAAAAATGCTCGTCCGGTTATCAGCGAACATATCGATCCCCGCGGGAAGCCGTATTTCTGGATCGGTGAAGAATACTTCAACAATAGCGCCGCCGCCGGCACTGATTACAACGCAATCGATCAGGGTTTTATCTCGGTCACTCCCTTGAAGAGTGACATGACGGACCATCAGGCGCTAGCAGCGATCGAGAGCTGGGGTTACTTGAAAGACACCGAGTTACTCTCCAAAGCGTGAGCAACCTCGGTGTCCGCGATGTTTTGATCTAGAACTGAAGTTTTAGTGCAGACCTCCAGTCAACAATCCGCGAATAGAAGCCAGGATTACGCCATCCCTCGCGAACGCATGTTCGAACGGCTTCGCGACCACTATCAAATCCACGACGCAGGAGTTCTCGAGGCGATGCGATCCGTACCGCGGCACGCCTTTGTACCTGAAGCGCTGCAGGGCCGAGCCTACGGAGATCATGCGTTGCCGATCAGTGGAAGCCAGACGATTTCCCAGCCTTATATTGTGGCGCGCATGACGGAGCTGCTCGAGATTAATTCGGAGAGTAGAGTGCTGGAAATAGGGGCCGGTTCCGGGTATCAGACGGCGGTCCTGGCGAAGGTCGCAGGTCAGGTCTATTCAATCGAACGCATTGCGAGTCTGGCGCGCGATGCCCAGAGTCGAATCAGACAACTGAACATCTACAACGCTACCGTGAAGTGTTTTGATGGCACATTGGGCTGGGCGGCAAACGCACCATATGACGCGATACTTGTGGCGGCCGGTGGCCCGACCGTTCCCGGTCCTCTGGTGGCCCAGCTCAAAATTGGCGGTCGGCTGGTTGTCCCCGTGGGTGAAACGCGCGAGTCTCAGCGCTTGGTCCGAATCATCAAGACTGAGACCGGTTTCAAGCAGGAAGATCATGGAGCCTGCGCTTTTGTTCCACTGATCGGTCAACATGGATGGTCGACTTAATGCTTTGGTCTTTGGACTTTGGTCTTTGCTCTTTGCGTTTTGAACTTTGAGCTTTGAACTGTGAACTCTGAATTTTGAAGAGTGGTTTTCGATGTTCCGTCGTTTCCAACTTCAGAAATCTAAAGTCAAAGCACAAAGCTCAAAGCTCAAAGACCAAAGTCCAAAGACCAAAGACCAAAGACCAATTAATTTAAATGATCGCAAAAATAATTGAATTCCTATCAGGCATTATCGTCGCCACAATTTCCTTGCTAGGTTACTCAGGAATTGTTTTGCTGATGGCGATTGAATCGGCCTGCATACCTTTGCCCTCCGAGATCATCATGCCGTTCTCCGGCTACCTGGTTTCGACCGGTCAGATGAATCTTTGGCTGGTCGGTCTAGCCGGGGCCGTAGGGTGCGTGCTCGGGTCATTGATGGCTTATTGGGCCGGCAGCAAAGGCGGACGCCCATTGATTGAGAGATATGGACGCTATGTCTTGGTTTCTCGTCACGACCTCGATCTGGCAGACCGTTGGTTTGCCAACTACGGCGAAATAATCGTCTTCGTCAGCCGGCTACTGCCCGCCATCCGCACCTTCATATCGTTTCCTGCCGGCGTGGCCCGCATGAACCTGAAGCGGTTTGTTTTTTATACGTTTGCCGGCTCGCTGCCGTGGTGTCTCGGACTCGCCTACGTGGGTCAAAAACTCGGCGAGAAATGGAACCAGGACGATACTCTAAAGACCTGGTTTCATCGCTTCGACTTCGTTATTGGAATTGTAGCAGTGCTCCTGGCAGCGTGGTGGATTTGGCGCCACATCAAACACCTGCGCGAACAGAAGCAAGCGTAGTCAACGAACCTTACCCAGAAACCGAGAGGCCGGGTTTAGGCCCGGCCTCAATCGGTGGCGTGAGACGTTCAGCCTCAACAGGTCACTGTCCTCACCCCAGCAACCCCTCGCCAATTACCTCGCATTCTACAAATAATCTTCGATTCGTCAAGACGAGAAAACTATCTGGCTGGTCGATCCAGAATTTCGGAGTCGCCGATCTCTTGAAGCGAATCAGCCGGGCTACTTCCCTCGTCTTCATCCGCCTCAGCTCCCCGCGCTCTCCGCCCGACATTGTTGAACAACTCAAGAATTCCTCAAGGTGATTGCAATAAAAGTTAAAGGGAAGCGAAGAGGGAACAATGACCTTGCTAATTCTTATTGAATCTCAAATAAATCCTCGGCTGGACAGTGGCTTAAACACGGACATGCAGTTGATAGTCGACAAAATCAGCAGACCCTTACAAACATCCCTGGCGCGCACGAGGCTGCTGGCAATGCTGGACAGAAGCCTTGGCTCACGCATTTGCACGATCATCAGCGGGCGGGCGGGCACGGGCAAGACTACATTAGCGACCGACTTTGCCGCCTCCTGCGGCAGGAAGGTCGCCTGGTACAAGGTTGACGCTCCGGATAGCGAGTTCGACGTTTTCATGGATTACCTGGCGGCCAGCATCGGGCAACAGAGGCCGGGCTTTAGCCATCAGGCGATTCGATCGGCGGCGGCCGGAGTGAGATCCGATGACATCACGCTATTCTCAGAGAGATTCGTCTTTGAATTAATCGACGACGATAGCGATCCGCTCCTAATTGTCATTGAAGACCTCCATCTGGTTTGCGATACCGAGTGGCTCGTACCTTTTCTCGACCGCTTCCTGCAGCTGGCGCCGCCAAATGTCCACATACTAATTACCAGCCGAACATTGCCGCCCGCGCCGCTTTGGCGGATGCGCTCAAAACAGACGCTTGAGGTGATTGATGAGCAGTCACTGGCGTTCACTTGCGAGGAAGCGGGGGAGCTGTTTGAATCTCATGGCCTGTCACGCCAGCTTGCATACCTCGCCGTTGATCGAACAAACGGACGCGCGGGCGCTCTCGCAAAATACGTGGACAAGTTGGGCGAGTCGTCCCTTGAGCCGGACGTGATGCCCTGTTGTTAACGAGAACGGAATGACCTCCAGTCAACCAAACCCCCCTGAGACTCCTAATCTTTGTGCCCTGGAGCAGATTGCGGTTAACGGCAATCATGGAAAGCCGCTGCTGCACTATGATAGTCTGCCAGCAATCCACAGTGCTCAGAGGCAAAACTCGATGGCCCCAAGCTCTCGTCAGGGGAAGCCAGGAAAGACATCTGCGTCAACAGCGAGTGAGCGGTCAGGCGGCCAGCGGGGTCTTTTTCTGCGTACGAAAATGCTGCCGCCGCGGCCCGCTCCGGAACTGCTGTCTCGCCCACGCCTGACTGATCGACTGCTAGGAAATCTGTCCCGGCCGATGACTCTGGTTACGGCCAATGCTGGTTCAGGCAAAACGACCTTGGTCGCTGATGTCTTGCGCAACCACGGACATCCGTTTGTCTGGTATCAGTTGGATCACACCGATGCTGACCCCTGGGTCTTCCTCAGTTACCTGACTCATGGAATCCAGCAAGTTGTGCCGGGCTTTGGCGATGCGATGTTCGCCTACCTGCAGGAATCGGCGAGCGAACTTGCCCGGTACCCCGAGCGCGCTGTGGACGTGCTGCTGAATGAAGTATTGGAGCAGGTTGAGCAACAGCTCGTGGTGGTGCTCGATGATTATCATCATCTTGGCGCTGACACCCCGGTGCATGCGGTGTTGGACCGCTTGCTGGCGTATCTGCCGGATGTACTTCACGTCATCGTCGTGTCGCGGGAAATGCCTCCGCTTTCACTGGCCCGGTTGCGGGCCCAGACGCCACACTCGATCATCGATCGCGCCGATCTATTGTTCACGGACGACGAGACACAGCTCCTCTTCCGCAAGATCTTTGATCTGGAGCTCACCGCGGAACAACTGGCGGAATACCGCGAACGCACGCACGGGTGGATTACCGCGCTGCAATTGGTGAGACAGCTCGCCCAGCGAGCGTCAGCTGGTGCGCATTCTAACGGCCGAGATCAAATTCCCGACATGGTCGATATTCTGCGCCAATCGGAGCGGGATATTTTCGACTACTTCGCCGAGGAAGTTTTCGCGGCTGAGGACGAGAAAACGCAGCAACTGCTATTGCACATTTCGTTGCTCGAGCGCCTCGAACTCGAGGATTGCGCGACCCTCTATAAAGACATGAATTGCGCGCGAGCTTTGCCGTCGTTGGTACGACGAAACGTTTTCATAACGGTGGCCAGCGACGGTCGCGGCGAGGAATACCGCCTGCACCCCTTATTTCAGAGTTTCCTGCGCCGCCGGCTGCGGACTGAAATTGGGCGTGCCGGTGTGGCTACCGAACACCTGCGCTGCGCTGAGTATTTTGCCGAACGTCAGTTGTGGGAAGCGGCAGCCCACCATTATCTCGCGGCTGAAGATTTTGATCAGGCTGCAAAATTAATTGCTGAGCGTGGTGGGAAATGGATTGCCTCGGGCGCGCTTGGTTCGTTGGCTTCGTTGGCGGACGCGGTCCCGATGACAGCCATGGACAATCATCCCCGTGCTCTGGCCCACCGGGCGGAAGTCGCTCGCCTGCGTGGCGAGTACGACGAGGCCAAGGCGCTATTTCGCAGGAGCGTAAGCCTTTTGCAAGTGCAGGAAGACGCCGAAGGCGAAGCTGAGGCACTTCATTCGCTCGCTGCAATCGCCAGAGGCCAGCGCGATTTTCCGCTAGCGTTTACTTATCTCGATCGCGCCGTTCAACTCACAGATGAGCATTCAACTGTCAGAATGAAGTGTGGCAACACGCGCGGGTTGTGCCTGGTTGCGATGGGCGAATGGACTACGGCCGAGCGAGAGTTTCGCATGGCTTTGCAGCTCGCCGAAGAACGCGACGACGAGTATTACGCCAGACTGATTGCGCACAACCTGGGCACACCCGCCGGGATTCGTGGTGATTTTGGCGAAGCTTTGCGGTGGCTCAGCCGCATGTTGCGAACCGCCGGTCAAAGGCCACCAGTCCCGCAAGAGGCAATTGCCCACCTGAACATTGCGCGCTGCCACCTATACCGTGGAGACTTTCCGGCTTGTGAAGAGCACCTCGGCAAAGCGCTTGAACGCTGTCAGCTTTTCAATCTGGTCGCGTTACGCGGCGAGATTTTTGAAGCACATGGCAATCTCTATCGTGAGCTGGGTGAAGTTGAGCGGGCGACTGAATTCTATGAGCGCGCGGCACGCGCTTACGACGAAGCCGGAATCAATCCGGAACAAGTAGAACTTCTTGAAGAGCGCGCCCTGCTCAGTTTGAAAGTTGGAGACCTTGCCACCGCGCGCGCGCAATTAGATCGTTTAATTCAATCTCGGCCAATCGATAAGGACGAGCTGCGTTTCTATACTGTTTCGTTATCGCGGGCGCGTGTCATGGGCGCGCAGCGTGAACACGCGGCCGCGCACATTGAACTAACCAACGCCGTCAAATACTTCCGCACTCAAGGACTCTACTACTATGAAGCGCAAGCCTGCCTGGCACTAGCGAACTGCGAACTGAATCTCGATAGAGAATCTGAGATGCTCGAGCATTTGCGGCGAGCGCTCGATCTGGCGCTGCGTTACGACTATGAATACTGGTTACAGCGCGAACTAACCAACAATCCTGATCTGTTTGCAACGGAAGAAGCCGCGGAAATGCTGCCGGCTGATTTGCGTGCTCACCTCGCCACCGCGCGAAAAGAAATTTCGCCACCGGCCATGGCAACGGAAATCGTTAGCCTGACTGTAAAGCCACTGGTCGATCTCACGATCAATATGCTCGGCCCAATTGAGATTGTGCGCGATCCTACCCGGCCGCTCGCTGCCGACGCCTGGGTCACACGCCGGGCGCGCGACATATTGTGTTTCATTGCGTCTCGCAGACATCGTCGCGCAGGCAAGGATTTGATCATCGACACTTTTTGGGGTGAAACAGATCCGACGGTAGTCGAACGAAATTTTCACCCGACGGTTTCGCACGTCCGGAAAGCTCTCAACAGCAACCAGTCGCTCAAACAGAACCTCCTGCTATATCGCGAAGGGGACTATCTGTTGAATCCGGAGTTTGCGTACAGCATCGATATCGATGAGTTTGATCGGCTGCTCACTGAGGGAGAAACCGCGCGCCGGGCTCGCCAGTTTGACCAGTGCGTGGAATGTTATGAGTCCGCCGTAGCGCTTTATCGCGGCGAGTTCATGCAAGGCAGTTACGACCCCTGGGTTGATGAACAAAGGTCTTACTATCGTTTGGAATATCTGCAATTGCTCGAGTCCCTGGCGGCCATCGCGCAAAAAACGGAAAACTGGTTCAAAGCAACGCAATTGGCCCAACAAATCCTGCGTGATGACCCTTTTCGCGAGGACATTCATTGTCTGCTGATGCGCTCGCTTGCTGCCCAGGGAAACAAAGGCGCCGTAAAGGAGCAGTACGAAAGCCTGATTCGGCTTTTATCGGCCGAATTGGGCGTCGAACCAAGCATCGAGACGCGCAAGCTATATCAGGAATTGGTCGGACCGCTGGGTGCCTAATTGTTGGTATTGTTGGGAAAACGCAACGCTAGCGCAACACATTGAATCCGGGTGCTCCATAAAATGCATCACTGTTTCACAGCACGACATGGTAGCTCGGCGAGCGCAGCGGCAATAACCTCGCCTCGAAATATTGTTAGCAAAACTGGCGCCGATATTCCCGACTGAGGTGATTAGTCTGCTAAGCAGTGTCCTTCCAGATTTTTACTGCCGGATCAAGCGAGTCGTGTCGCTCACTTTGGCAGTCTTCCTAATCGTCACGCCGGCGATCGCCGGCATCACCATATCCAGCACAAATGGAATCGTCATGACGGGCGCCGATGGCGTTACGTTTGATCAAACTAACGGAATCGTCATGACCGGCGCCGATAGCATTCTTAACTATCAGGCCAACGGCATCGTGATGACAGGCGCCGATGGCATCGTCATGACCGGCGCGGATGGCTGGTCGTATCCAAACAGCGTGCGCACAGGAAGTGCCGACGGCATTGTGATGACGGGCGCCGATGGCATTGTCATGACGGGAGCGGACGGGATTGTAATGACCGGCGCTGACGGCACAACGTACACCGCGACTTCGGTCACGATTACGAGGGCCAACGGCATTGTGATGACGGGCGCCGACGGCATAGTCATGACTGGTGCCGATGGAGTTCAGCAGACAGCGTCAAATGGAATTGTGATGACTGGCGCCGATGGCATTGTCATGACCGGCGCGGATGGAATCGTGATGACTGGCGCCGATGGCATCGTCATGACCGGCGCTGATGGCACGATTTCTTCGGTGGCGCCGAACGGCATGAGGTTCGATGGTGTCACCGGTATCGTCATGACTGGCGCGGATGGAATTGTGATGACCGGCGCCGACACCATCCTTATGACAGATGCGTATGGCATGCCTGTTGTCGAAGGCAGCCCCGCGGTTAGCGGTTTGCAAAGTGTCGATCCGGAGTTGGCACTGCAACTGAATCAGTTGACCGACGACAGCGGCATCAACGCTGTGATTGTCTACCATCGCATGCCGACCGATGCCGACCTCAGCAGTTTGCAGCAAATCGGCATTGTCGGAGGCACCCGCTATCGCGCGCTTCCCATGATTACGATCACCGCGACCCGAGACCAGATTGTTGCGATATCGCATCTGCCAGCGGTCCGGTCAATCTATGGTAACCGCACGTTGAACTTGAACGCCGAGCCCGAAGTGTCTGGTCTGACGGGGGTCGATCGTGCCAGGCGCGATGTTGAAATAACGAATCACAACAATGGTCTTTCTGTTAGCGGGCGTAATGTGACGGTCGCCGTGTTAGACACGGGAATAGATGGAACCCATGGCGATCTCTCGGGACGCGTGGCGCAAAACGTGAAGCTGGCCGGCACACAGAGCGCGAATGTTGGTTTTGGCTATCCGGTCAATACGGAGAATCTGCCGAACACGGATCAACTCTACGGGCATGGCACCTTCGTTGCCGGATTAATTGCCGGGAGTGGCGCGCAATCTTACGGCAAATATGCTGGCGTCGCGCCCGGCGCGCGCGTACTGGGGCTAAGCGCCGGCGATCTCAGTTTGGTTTATGTTCTGGAAGGTTTTGACTACCTGCTTGCTCGCGGCGACGAACTCGGCGTTCGCGTTGTGAATTGCAGTTTTTCCGCTAACACCGTTTTTGACGCTAACGATCCGGTCAATGTAGCGACGCGGATGTTAACTGATCATGGCATCAATGTAGTCTTTTCCGCAGGCAACACCGGCCCGGGCTTGCACACGTTGAATCCCTATGCGGTTGCGCCCTGGGTTATCAGCGTTGGCGCGACGGATACACCGGGCCATCTTGCGAGTTTTTCTTCCCGCGGAGATTTCGCAAGTGCGTTGTTTCATCCGACCCTGGTTGCACCCGGGGTGAACGTGGTTAGTCTCCGTGGTTCGGGAATCGCCAACGTAACCGGCGCGGAAGGCTTAGCAGGAGCAGACACACAACGTCTCAACGCTTCCGAGTTGCCCTATTACACGACCTCGAGTGGCACCAGTTTTTCCACGCCGCAAGTGGCCGGCGCTATCGCGCTGATGCTTGAAGCCAATCCCAATCTCACGCCGGCGCAAGTGAAGGACATCTTGCAGCGTACTGCTACGCCACTGCCTCCTTATTATCAGCACGAGGTTGGCACTGGCATGCTCAACGTACATGCCGCTGTTTTGCAGGCTGCTTTTCCTGAGCGATCATTGGGAACCTGGCGCGGGACGCTCGATCGTGGACAGGTGCAATTCATCAATGATCCGGCAAGCACCTTTTCCGGAGTGGTTCAACCCGGCGGGGCCTCCACATCAGCACTGGCGATTCCGAGCAATGCGCTAATGGCGTCGGTGCAGATTTCATGGGGACCTCTTTCAAGTGTGAACGATCTGGGTTTGAAGGTCTACGCTCCCACAGGCCAGCTTAATTCGCAGTCAAACAGCATTAATCTGCCCGGACTGACGGGTAAGCGCGAGCGGATCGCGATAAGCGCGCCCGTTGCCGGCTCATGGCAGGCCAATATCACTAATACGCTCGGCGTGGGGATCGGCCCGCAGGAGTATGTGGGCGTCCTGGAAGTCAGTCGAGCGAAATATGCGACTATGTCTGACGTTTCAGGACTGGATGAAACCTTGCGCAACGACATTTATCAGAGCCTTCGGACTTACACGATTTGGCCGATAGGCAACAAGTTTCGCAGTGACTTTGCAATTACACGCGCTGACCTGGCGACATCGTTGGTGCTTGGTGGTCGCGTGCCGCAGTACTTGCCAGGCCAGCCCAGCTTTTCAGACGACCGTGATTCCACCACGATGCCCTTCGTTGAAAGTGTCCAGGCGGCGCCGGGCGGTCCACTTTTTATTAACACTACGCCGGGTGGAAGATTCCGACCCTACGATTCAGTCGACCGTTTGACGGCTGCAGTGGCTCTGATCCGCGCCGCCGGTTTGCGAACCCAAGCTGAGAGCCAGTCCACTCCGCTTGCTTTGCTCGACGCGCTTTCGATTCCCAGCAACATGCGCGGTTACGTCTCGCTGGCAATCTCGAAAGGCATTCTCCAGAGCGGCAACTATTTCTACCCGCAAAGGCCGCTCACCCGCGGGGAGTTGGCTCATGCCATGGCTGCGCTGCAGAAACTGGCGACGCAGTAGAACTCCGGCAATAATCGCAGGTAGTTTTTTCCACCTATCTCGCGCTTCGCGCTATCACTTGACCCATCCATCCGAAAATTTGAAATAGCTACCGCTGAAACTACTATTAGCGTTTTCTGGTTATTTCGTCTTATATTGTCTTCCCAAATAGTCTACTGAACTATCGTTAACGGCTTTCCATTAGTTAAGTCTGGTACGACTTACAAGAAAACTTTTAAGGGAAACATGAAACGAATCCTCCTTGTCATTGCGGTCATAGCACTCTACTTCCTGCACCAGGATTTTTGGTTCTGGCGTACCGCCCATCCCCTCGTCTTTGGCTTTGTTCCGATCGGGCTCTTCTATCAAGGCTGCTTTTCCGTGGCCGCAGCCTTGCTCATGTGGTTACTCGTAAAATTTGCGTGGCCTCAGCACCTCGAGCAGGAGATCGAACAACAAAAGACTGAGGAGGGCCGCCCGCGTTGATCCCAGCAATCTTTGTCTTCATTTACTTAGCAGCAGTTCTCTACATCGGCATCTTTGCTTTTCGAAAGGCAAGGGGGCGCGAAAAACCCGAGGACTATTTTCTGGCAAGTCGTTCGCTTGGTCCTTTCGTCTTTCTCTTCTCGCTCTTCGGGACGAACATGACTGCGTTCGCGATCCTGGGTTCCTCAGGTCATGCGTTTTCAAACGGCATCGTCACCTTTGGTTTGATGGCCTCTTCATCGGGACTGGTCATCCCGCTGACAATTTTCCTGATGGGCACGCGTGTCTGGGCGCTCGGCAAGAAGTTTGGCTTCATGACGCCGGTACAGATGTTTCGCGATCGCTGGGAGTGTGGAGACATCGGCACCGCAATCTTCGTGGTGCAGGCCGTGTTGCTTGTTCCCTACATCATCATCGGCATTATGGGCGGCGGCACCACGCTGAACGTGATTAGCGGTGGCCTCGTGCCGTATTGGTTTGGTGGAGCGATTGTCGCTCTGGTTGTTATGAGCTATGTTTTTTTCGGCGGCATGCGCGGTACGGCGTGGGTCAACACCTTTCAGACTATTCTCTTTCTGACTTTCGGCGTTATTGCCATCGTTGTAATCGGCGTGGGAATGGGAGGATTTCGCAGCGCGGCTAATGCCATGCTTGCGTCTCCTGCGTTGGCGCCGTTGCTAACCCGCGAGCGCATTTCACCGCTGTATTTCTTTAGCTACACTTTTATTCCACTCTCGGCCATAGCCTTTCCGCACATACTCATCTTCTGTCTTACCGCAGAGAAGATGAACCATTTCAAGAAGACTGTGATCTTTTACCCGCTTTGCATTCTTGCGATCTGGTTGCCGTGCGTGTTTCTGGGAGTGATGGCAAATCGCGTTACCGATGTTCCGCAGATCAAGGCGAAGCAAGAAGCGCGACGAGTTCTGGCTACGCAGGGGAAAACGATGACGCCGGAAGCGCGTGACGAACTGCGCGAGCAGTCCGCGGGCGACGATGTAATCATGCTGCTGCTGCAGCGTTACGCGCCTCTCTGGCTGGCAGGACTGCTCGGGGCCGGCATCATGGCGGCGGTCATGGCAAGCGATTCGCAGATCCTGGCGCTCTCGACGATGTTCACGGAGGATGTGTTTGCCTTCTATGGGGGCAAGAGACGATTCGGGGAAGCTGTGCAGGTGCATACCGGACGGATCTTCATTGTGATCATTACAATTGTCGCTTACGCGGTCGCGCTCCGAGCTCCGGAGACGATCTTCGAGTTGGCAATACAATATGCCTTCTCAGGTTTCGCGGCTCTTTCACCATTGCTGATGGCGGCATTGTTCTGGAAGGGAAGCACAAAGTGGGGCGCGTTAGCGGTGACCTTATGGACCGTGGCGGCGGTAGTTGCAGTTGCTGTTTTTCAGCACGCCGTGCCTGCGCCTGCCCCGGGACCGCCACTCGTTGCCTGGGCTGTCGGCGGGACGGAAGTTCTTACTCGCACTCCGGGCGGCACCGCAGTTTTTGGCTTCATGCCGGTTGTACCCATGGTGCTCGTTTCCGGATTGCTCATGGTAATCGTGTCTCTGTTAACGAGCAAACCGAAGCAGTCAACCATCGCGAAGTACTTTTCAGTTTGACCAGGTACAGAAAGAAAATTGGCCGCGGATTTTAACCGCCAAGGCGCCAAGGTCGCCAATATGAAGGCCAGTGAAAGGTATTAGGTGGTTTCCCCTTGGCGCTCTCGGCGTCTTGGCGGTTAACCCGCGGCTAATTTTCTTTTCCTTATCCGAAGCAATAGAGTCGACCGTCTTGTGAGCCAATCACGATTCGGCCGCGGGCGATCGCGGGGGAGGCAGAGAGCGGTGCGCCGGCGTTGAACTCCCAAAGCTTTGCGCCAGTGTTGAGATTGAGAACGTAGAAGCGCCCATCATTTGAACCAACAAACACTCGCCCAGAGGCAATAGCCGGCGAAGACTCTACTCGCGCATTGGTTGCAAACGTCCAGGCTGCCTTACCGTTCGGGTTCAGACCGTGCACCATTTTATCGCGCCCACCCACCACGATTCGGTTTCGAGTTACGGCGGCAGATGAATAAAAAGGAAAATGTCGCTGCGGGTGTTGATAACGCCAGACGACGCGATGTTCCTGGAGACTTACCATCAATACTTCGTTATCGAATGTTCCATAGTAAGCAGAGGTGCCACTGAGTGCCGGTGAGGCTCCGGTGTAGGCCCCTGACGAGACATTGAACATCTCGTGCCCGTCAGAGACGCGTATGCCGCGAAAAAGCTCATCGCACCCGGCAATGAAAGCGACACCCGCTGAAATGCTCGGCGTGGAGTGGACCGGACCATTGGTTCTAACCTTCCAGATTACCGAGCCGTTGCGAGTAGAGAGACAGTAAAGATGTTGGTCATACGAACCGATTAATACACGGTCGCCAACCACCACGGGAGACGACTTGATTTCGCTGCCCGCCTTGAACGCCCAAAGCTTCTTTCCGTTGGTCGCATTGACGGCATGGAACCAGCCGCCTAAGTCGCCGATGTAAACAACGCCGTCGCTATAAGCCGGTGAAGACTCACCGATAGGCGAGTCTACGTGGTATTTCCAGAAGACCGCCCCATTGTCCAGATTGAGAGAGATGAGTTCGCCTTTCTGTGTACCTACAAAGACGGTGCCGCCAACAATTGCCGCTGAAGACTCAATCGACTCGCCGGCTTCGTAAGTCCACAAGAGTTTCAGTTCATTAGGAACGGCTGAATCAGAGACGCCGGTCAGTCCTTGGTTACCACGAAACTGTGACCAGTTGTCTGCCGGTGTGTCTTGCGCTATTAACGCCATGGGCTGCCAGCAGAGCGAAAGAACTAAAAATATCGCGAACCTCAAGACGTAACCAGTCAATCTCTTCACTGGGACCGCGGGCGTCCCGCCCGGCCGCTGACGGCAGGTGCAATCAACAGAACTAAAGGCCAACAAATCTTGCGGCGGGCGGGACGCCCGCGGTCCCAGTGAAGAGCTTGAGCGGTAGAACCGTCGCTTGAGTGATGTCAGAACGCGCATTGATAAACCTCCAATGCGCCCTTGGAATCGAATGGCCGGGGATTGAATCTACCGGTCCACTGCTCGGCTGCCTCTTCCGCCAGCATCGAGAGATCGGATAGCGGAACTCCAACGCCACCCAATGTATGGTGCAGTCCTCCGGCTCTGGCGAGTTCTTCCAGTCGCTGAGCCAGGCTCTCGGCGGCCTCTCCTTCGGCGGCTCGCGCGTTCAAGTTGGCCAGTCTCAGCAGCTCAGCGTATCGTGCCGACGCCGCCGGCGCGTTCCATCGCACCACTGAAGGCAGCAGCATTGCTATCGATGCTCCATGCGCGGTTCCGTAGTGCGCAGTCAAAGGGTTTGCGCAGGCATGGGTGGCGCCAAGCATCGAATTCTCGATCGCTACCCCGGCGAAGTAGGCTCCCATTTGCATTGCGCCACGCGCTTCGAGATCGTCGGGCTGTACTAATACGCGTTCATAGTTGCCTTCCAGTAGACGCCAGGCCTCGCGCGAAAAGACTTCGGAGAACGCATTCCGACCGGTAGTCACAAAAGTTTCCACTGCATGTGCAATCGCATCAAAACCTGATGTCGAGGTAACCTCAGCCGGTTGAGACACAGTCAACGCCGGGTCTAATAGCGCAATGCGAAAGGCTGCCTGTGGATCACCGCACGCGAGCTTGACGTGAGTTTGCGCGTCGGAGATCAAGGCGTAGGTTTGCGCCTCGCTGCCGGTTCCGGCGGTAGTTGGAATTCCGATCATCGGCAGCAAAGGTCGCGCTGCTTTGCCGTAGCCATGATAGTCGCGCATCTGTCCACCGTTGGTGAGCAGTAGGTTGATGCCCTTGGCGCAATCAAGTGAACTACCGCCGCCGAGCGCGATAATGGAGTCAATGCTTAATGGAGTGGCAAAGTCACGCCCCGCTTCGATCATTCGAGTGTCGGGATTGACGTCGAACTCGTGGAATTCAACGACCTCGATTCCTGCCTCACGTAACGGAGCCACAGCTTCGGCAACATGGCCAGACGCAACCAAACCGCGATCGGCCACCAGCAGCGTCCTGCGGAAGTTCAATTCACCTGACAACTCGCCGAGACGGTTAATGGCGCCGGCGCCGAAGACGACGCGAGTCTGAGGCTGGTAATCAAAAGAATCCATTGTTTTCAATTAGTGGTTCCAGCTTTAGGGCAGTCGAATACCATACTGCCTGGAATCGGCGGTATCTGCAGCCAGCGCATAAATGTAATTCTCTGCGCGCACGATCAACACACCGTCTGACACTGCAGGTGTTGCCATCAGCGCCTTACCCATTGAATTTTTCGCGAGCAGTTCATACTTGGGACCAGCCTTAACTACAAAAACATCGCCGTCCTCGCTGGCCAGATAAATGCGGCCGTCGGCTGCGACGGGTGAAGCACTGAATGAACTTGGCAGCCGCTCCTGATATATCCGCGTTCCGGTCCTGGCCTCGTAGGCACTCAGGACACCATTGTCAGCGCAGGTGTAAAACACGTCGCCATATACTAAGGGTGTCGGTGTGTAAGGGCTCCCTTTGGTTGCGCTCCAGGCGATAAAATCATTAGTCTCCTGACCGGCCTTGAGAGAAATGTCACCCACCGCTCCAGGCTTGAACGCATACATCGAACGTCCCGGAGGATAGCCGCCGGTGACATAGATGAGGCCATTAGCGACGAGGGGAGCCTGCATCTTGACCTCGGTATTGTTATCCGCGAAGCGCCAAAGTTCTTTCCCAGTCAGAGGATCATAGCCGCGAATGTAGCGTCCGCCATTCGCAATCAATTCCGTGCGTTTGGCGGTAGCATTAATAGTCGGGGTACTCCACGAAGTGATCTCACCTCGCTCCACGCGCCACATCTGCTTGCCGCTCTTCAGGTCAAACGCTGCGATGAAGGATTGTGCGTGTCCATCCGCCTGGACAATCACCAGGTCTCGATAGATGACCGGCGAACTCGCGTGGCCCCAGGATGAAGAAGGATCGTCCCAAAGGCCGGGATTCAGTACGCCGAGGTCTTTACTCCAAAGCAGTTTGCCATCTACGTCGTAGCAACTTAGTCCTTCGGAGCCGAACAGCGCGACAACATACTTGCCATCAGTCACCGGTGTTGAATTGGCTTGCGTTGCTTTGAGGTGTCTCTTTGCTTTTGGCACACCTTCGTAAGCTGTCTTGTCCCAAATTATGCGACCCGTCGTTTTGTCTAAACAGTAAATCCGCCACGTGTGTTTCACATCGTCATTTGCCAAATCAATTCCACGATCCTTGGCGTTGAAACTGGATTTCGGGTCGCCGCTGATTGCGGTGATCACAAAGACTTTGTTACCCCACACGATCGGGCTCGAGTGTGAAAGCCCCGGAATTGCCGTCTTCCAGCGGACATTCTGTTCTTTTTCAACGTTCCAGGTTGTAGGTGGATGCGTACCGTCAGCGATCCCCGAGGCATTTGTGCCGCGAAATCCAGGCCAGTTTTGCGCCTGAGCGCTTACCGTTAACAGAGATAACAGTAGAGAGAGAGCAAGAACCAGCTTCATGGTTACTTCTCCAACCGGTCACCAGAAAATTCGCTTAAGAGGGGAGACGACGACTCGATAACAGACGCTCCAGGCCACGCCACCAAATCATTTCGGCGTTGCGGCAGCTTTCGTCGCTGGAATCGCTGGCGCCGTCGTTGCCGGCGTCTCTGCCAGCGCGTAAAGCTGGTTGCGGTTCGTGATATAGAGAACGCCGTTTGCCGGCACGGCCGTGGAATAGACGGAACTACCCATGTTGATTTCAGCAATAACCTTTTTAGCCTTACCTTCCTGCATGATCAGGACGTCGCCGTCCTCATCGCCGAGGTAGATTTTTCCGTCTATAAGCATCGCCGATCCCCAAACGGCGGCGAAGAGATCGTGCGTCCAATATACCTCTCCGGTTTTGGCGTCCAGGCAGTGCAGGAAACCGCTGTAGTCGGGATAGTAGACGAGCCCGTCCTTGATGGCGGCGGTTGAAACCGAACGGCGGATTTTGTTGTAGTGCCAAACCATCCCGCTCGTAGTGATATCGCCACGCTTAGTTGCGTCGATGCAGTAGAGGTGGCCGGGTCCTTCGCCGTGTTCCGGATCCTGGCCGTTGGCGATGTAAACCTTGTCTTCGTAGATAACCGGCGTTGAGATGAGTTCGTTTCGCGTTTTGGGCCAGACGGAATCTTTCGGATTTGTGTCGAACTCCCAGAGCTTCTTCCCTCCCGGAAGTTCGTAGCCACGGACCCAGCCGTCGCCCTGGGCGTGCACCAGCATGTCCACGCCGGCGACGCGTCCAATCGCGGGCGCAGACCATTGCCCATGCAGGATTCGATCGCCGACGGAGTTGTCTTCCCAGACTAGCTTGCCCGTCTTTTTGTTGACAGCAATGATAGACGGCGCTTTTGGCGCCGGTACGTTGACATGGCTTTCGTCCTGTCCATTAGACGTGCCAATGAATATAAGGTCCCCATACATTACTGGCGACGAGTTTGCCAGGTTGTGCGGAAGCGAGCCGACCTCTTCCATCATGTCAAACTTCCACACCACGTCAGCGTTAAATTCTCCAGTCAATTTCTCATCCGTAACTGGTCCGTCGTTCTCCTTGTCGCGGAAGCCCTGAGTATCCAGGCACATGAGTTCCGCGCGATTTGAGACGTAATAGATGCGGTCACCGTCGACGAGGGGCGACGATGCAAGACCCTGGTAAGGCCAGTCGTTGACGCGACCAGCGACAAGTTTATCGTGGACCATTTGCCACATAAACGCTCCGTCCGACTCGCGGAAGGCCATCAGCACGCCCTTATCACCTTTTATGCTTGGATCCCGCAGGCCCTCGTTGTTTGTGCCGACGAAAACCATTCCGCCTGACACCACAACATTACCGTAGGACTGCGATCCTAACTGGGCGACCCACTTGACGTTCTTCTTCGTCTTGACGTCCCAGGTGGTGGGCAACCCCTTCATTTTCGAGACCATATTGCGATCTGGAGTGCCGCCCCACATGGGCCAATCGCCGCCGCCGGGGTCGGAAGCCAGGGCAGTAGGCAGTAGGCAGTAAGCAGTAGGCAGCAGAAAGGCCGCGGCCAAGGCGAAAAGTATCGTCAATGATGTTCGGCTGAAGAACGATGTCTGACTAATGCGCTTCGAGTTACCTATTTCGGTACGATTCATTTCTTATTGATCCTTCTTTATGTTTGCTAGCATTTATTTGCCTGCTGCCTACTGCTCACTTATTTGCGTACACCTTCAGATTGTCAAAAAAGATTTCCGCGGGGGCGTTGCCAAAAATACCGGGGCTGCCCTGGTGATTCCCGATCGGATCAATTCGCTCTATTGTCCAGGCCGCAGGTTCGGGCTCGCCGACGGGCCACACTTTACCGCGCGCGCGCACCTTGCCGTCCGACAGGTTTTCGACGGTAAATTTCATGCGATACCAAGTTTCAGGCTTCCAAGCGAAAGGAACCGTCGCCGTGCGTGCCGTCTCCGGTTGCCATTGCTCAATGCGCAGCGTCTGACTATTCCCATAGAGGACGAGTGCGTAACGTTGGGCGATTACTCCGGCATCACCTTGCTGCCGGCGTTTCAGCGTAGCGTTAATGTCGGCCTCGACGGTGTAATTGGACAAATTGGAAGGCCCCATGTAAGCGCGCGCTCTGCTGAGCAACGAAGAGCCCTCAGTAGTCTTCACCAGCACCTTGTTGCCGGCCATTTCACGCACGGAATACTTGGTCAACGTATTAGTCCATGTCACGGGGACGCTGCCAGGTGCCAGTGCATCAAAGCTTTCGCTCCAGGGAAGCGGTGGAGCGATGCGCACGCGCGCCGCGCCGGTGATACCGCTAACTGTTGCCTTGACTGTCCCGGCCTGCCAGCCACCGTCCGACGCCGCGATAAACTGGCCGCTTTGTAACGTGCCCTTCAGCTTGTCGAGCGACCATTCGGCTGACTTCTCTTCGCGAATAAAATTGCCACGATCGTCAAAGAGTCGAACGCGGAAGCTTACCTTGTCGCCCGCTTTTAGCATGAGTTCCGTGGGAACGACCTGAACGTAACTCGGAGCTACCGGACTGGTGGAAAAAGGGTACGCGCCCCCCGCACTGCCTGGGATCCGCTGCGGCGACGTCTTCTTTCCAATGCAATAAAGATTCGAGTCGCTTACTAGATAGATCCTTCCGTTCGCGACGGCGACCGAGGCAACGATCACTTCGGGTTGTTGCTCGGTGCCGAGCTGTTTCTGATCAAGGATCTCACAACCCGTTGCCGTGGGCTTCAAGATGTAGAACTTGCCGCTTTCTGTCCCTACGTAGAGTTTCCCGTCCGCAAGTACGGGCGAAGCTTTTTGGACGGTGCCGAGGGTGAGCCGCCAGAGTTGCTTACCGGTGTTGAGGTCGAAGGCGCCGAGGTTCGCGCTGTTGTCGACCTGGTAAACTCGGTCGCCATCAATGACCGGCGACGAGAAGCCGCCCATCCAGCCGTAATCTCTCCACTTGACCTGCTCTTTTTTAATCTCACCCCGCCCCCCTGCATCAACGGAGGCGATCATGCCCATCTCGGTCGAGTCAATGTTCTCCTCGCTATGCGTCACGATCGCGTTCCGACCGTAAACGACGACGCCGGAATTGATACCACGCTTCGATATTTCATATTTCCAAACCGACTCGCCTGTCTGTGGTTTGATTGCGTGAACCATTCCGTCGCTGGCGCCTTCAATCAACAGGCGTGTGCCATCGACGTTGACGATTATGAGCGGCGCGTAGGTTGTGTCGTAAGGTCGTCCGCCAGGCGCGCTAATGTACATCGTCTCGCCCGTCCGTTTGTCGAAAGCCATGAAGCGGTGAGCGCCGCGTCCGTGTTCGCCCCAGACGAAAGCGACTCCGCTTACGATGACAAGGTCGCCATCAATAATCGGGGAGACCGTGCGTCCGCCATGCGTAGTCAACAAGCCAAAGTCTTCACCCAGTGAACGCTCCCACAAGACCTTTCCTTCACGCGAGAGTGAGAGGAGTGTTCCGCCGACTCCGAAGGCGTAGACATTTCCCGTGGCCGGATCACCCACCGGTGAAGCCCACCCCACCCGATGCGCGGGCACATCACTCAAATAGACGTTGAAGCGGTGCTCCCAGAGCAGCTTTCCGGTATCGGCGTTGAAGCACATCACGCGTTCCTGCTCCAGCTCGCCTTTACCAGCGGTGTTTTGCAGGTAGACTCGATTGTCCATCACGATTGGCGCCGAACGTCCGCCGTAGGGAACTTTCCAGGCCAGGTTCTGGCCCGCGGGTGACCACGTTGCGGGTAGATCTTTCTCCATGGAAACACCATCGCGCGCAGGGCCGCGCCAATCTGCCCAATCACCTGCCGGCGCCGGCGCCAGCAAAAACAGAGAAAGACTGAGGTTCAAAAATATGGAAAAGATGCTCATTTTCGGATTCCGTTCCTAGCTCTTGATCAAGAGGTTGGTCGCATATGATAAAAGCACCAAAAGTCTGCGCTGCTGCAACCCTAAGGATGTACAATACGTAAACTTCAGTTGCAGTGATTCAGTTTTTCTTGTTCCAACTACTTGAATTTAACACTCAATCGTGAACTCCCAAAAGCGTGGAGACGCCTTATGAAGATCAGACGGCAATTCTTCCTGGTGGCTTTTTTGTTGTTGGGTTCGATCTCGGCGCTTGGGCAGAGTACCAAGCAAGAGCTAAACGATAAGTTTTGGGAGGCCGTTCGCCGGGGCGACCTGGCTGCCACGACTGGCTTGCTCGACCAGGGCGCTGACGTAAACGCAAAGTTTCGCTACGGTACAACGGCGCTCTTTAAAGCCGCCGAAAGAGGGCACCTCGATATCGTCAAGCTTCTGCTGGCTCGCGGAGCAGACGTCACAGTCAAAGATACTTTTTACGGTGCGACGGCCATGTTTTGGGCGCTTGACAACGATCACCTGGAGATTGTGACGCTCATTCTCGAGAAGGATCCTGGGAGCGCCGGCGAAGTACTCATGACTGGCGTGAGAGACGGAAAGCCGGCACTGGTCAAGATCGCTCTAGCCAGCGGCAAGTTAAAAGCGGAGACATTGACGCCGGCGCTGGTGCTTGCAACTGATGACAAAGACAAAGCTGAGATTGTCGAGCTGCTGAGGAAGGCGGGCGCAGTACCGCCCCCGGCGATGGATGCCGCGGTGGTGCAGTCTTACGTAGGAAAATATAAGGATGAAGCTGGGTTCGAGGTAGTGATCACGCTTACTGATGGCAGACTCTCCGCCGTCCCAGCGGGTCAAAGGCCATTCGCTTTGATGGCAATAGACAACAACAGTTTCAGGCCGGTGGCTTTCGAAGGAATCGTCATTACTTTCAAAGCCGACGGAAACAGTATGGGAATGGAGTTGAAACGAGGTACACAAACGACGCAGCTGAAGCGTGTGGTGGAAACAAAACAACCGTAGCGATTGAAGCGCCAAAGGCGCGAAATGTGAAAGCCTGGGGCAACGCCCCAGGTAACAAGCCAATAAACTTGGAAAGCGCCAAAGGCGCGACATAATAGTTACAGGATTCAAATTCAACGGTTGCTCGCGCTACGTGCCGCATTATTTCGCGCTTTCAGCGCTACCAGATTCTCAAAGGTCCTTCTCCTGGGCCGCTGGCCCAGGCTTTTACATTTCGCGCCTTTGGCGCTGAAACCGACAGAATATATCGGAGGAGACTATTTGATGAAGCGTCTCGCATTATTCTTCTCATGTCTGTGTCTAAGTGCTGCCAGCGTCCACGCCCAAAACTGGCCGCAGTTTCGTGGCCCTGGCGCTGCGGGGGTTGTCGAGGGTCGGCCCGCGGTCGTCGCGTTTGACGCGGAGAAGTCACTGAACACTCGCTGGAAAACTGCCATACCAGGTCTCGGGCATTCGAGTCCCGTCGTTTGGGGCAACAAGGTTTTTGTAACCACGGCCGTCACCAGCGGACAAAAGGACGAGACTCGCTACGGACTCTACGGCGATGTTGCTCCGGTCAAAGATGATCCTAAACATACCTGGAAGGTCTACGCACTAGACAAGCAAACCGGAAAAATTCTTTGGGAGCGAATTGCTTATGAAGGTGTACCCAAGGTCAAGCGACATCCAAAGTCGACGCATTCCGATTCCACGCCCGTGACCGATGGCAAGCACCTCGTGGCCTTGTTTGGTTCTCACGGTCTTTATGCCTACGACCTGAATGGCAAACTGCTATGGAAGCAGGACATTGGCATGCTCGATTCCGGTTGGTTCTACGATGCCGACTACCAGTGGGAACACGGCAGTTCGCCGATCATATATCGCGACCTGGTCATCGTGCAGGCAGACATTCAGAAAGATTCGTTTATTGCCGCCTACAGTTTGAAGAACGGCAAGCTTGTCTGGAAAACGCCGCGTGAGGAGATTTCTTCGTGGGGCACGCCAACGATCTATGAGGGCAAGACGCGGGCTGAACTGATCACCAACGGCTCGAAAGCCATACGTGGTTATGACCCGCTTACTGGCAAGGAGTTGTGGCGTCTTACTCCGAATTCCGAAGTTACCACCCCGACGCCATTTGTGGCGCGCGAACTGATTTATGTCACCAGCGGCTACGCCCCCATCCAGCCGATCTACGCGATTAGACCAGGCGCCACGGGCGATATATCACTCAAGGAAGGGACGAACTCCAACAACTTCATCGCCTGGAGTAAACAGCGCGGCGGTCCCTATATGCCGACGCCTTTGGTCTACAACGATATGCTCTATACCTGCTCGAACCAGGGAGTAGTTACCGCCTACAACGCGGACAACGGCGATCGACTCTATCAGGAACGACTCGGAGGTAAGGGCGGGGCATTCACTGCGTCTCCAGTGGCGTCAGACGGCAAGCTCTATCTCGCCAGCGAGGACGGTGATGTCTTCGTCGTTAAGGCTGGAGCGAAATACGAACTGCTCGCCACAAATAAGGTTGGCGAAGTGATGATGGCCAGTCCAGCCATCTCAGACGGCTTGATCATCGTGCGTGGGCTCAACCATATCTTCGCATTTGGTAACGCTGTGACGGCGAAGGCGAAGTAATTAGTAAACATTAGATTCCGGGCGCAAATACGCGAGTGTTCCGCCCAAAGGAAGCGAAAAATGAAACTTTCTGGACGCATCGGTATCGCATTTGTTGTTGCTATGCTCTCGAGTCTGGTTTTTGTCAGTTCTGCCGGAGCAACCGGCAACGCGAGCTGGCCGCAATGGCGTGGGCCATCGGGACAGGGCACTTCCGATGAGAAGAACCTGCCCACACAGTGGAGTACCACGAAGAATATTAAATGGAAGACGCCGATCGCCGGACGCGGACACTCGTCACCTATTGTTTGGGGCAACAAGATTTTTCTCACGACTGCGATCGAGGGCGCGCTCGTGCCGGGAGCGAAGGCCGTCAAGCACATGTACCCCGAGGGTGAATTTCTACATCCCGACAGCGTCGGCGCGGATCACAAGCATCAGTTCAAAGTTATTTGCATCAACCGTGAGACGGGCAAGATCCTTTGGGAGCAGACCGCCTTCGAGGGCACTCCCTACGACGACCGTCATCGTAAGAGCTCCTTCGCCGCTGCCACTCCCGCCACTGACGGCAAGTATGTTTACGCCTACTTTGGCACCGAAGGTCTCTACGCCTATGACATGAAAGGCAAGTTGGCGTGGAAAGCCGATTTGGGCAAAATTGGAACCGTCGGGATGGGCACCGGCACTTCTCCAATACTTTACGAGAATCTGGTTATCGTCCAGGCCGATGAAGAATTTGGTGAGAAATCGTTTATTGTTGGGGTTGATAAGAAAACCGGCAAAGAAGTTTGGCGGACACCTCGAAAGACCATAGAAGTTAGCTGGTCGACGCCGCTCCTCGTTCGCACGGCCAAGCGCGCGGAACTCATCACCACCGGCAACGAAGCGATTGTTGCTTATGATCCGGCAACCGGTAAGGAGTTGTGGCGACACAAGGGCGTCGATAGCAATGCCATTCCATCCCCAGTGGCAAACGGCGAGTTGGTGTTTGTCTCCGCCGGGTTCCCGGAGAAAATCGCAATGGCTATTGCGCTGGGTGGCTCGGGTGATCTCACTGACAAGGTTGTTTGGAAATATGCAAAGGGCACAGCCTATGTTCCTTCTCCGATCCTCTACGGCGACTATCTCTACCTGACCACTGACCGTGGAATCCTAACCTGCCTCGATGCTCGCACCGGGGAAGTGAAGTATGAAGGTGGCCGCGTACCAGTACCCGCAACCTTTACGGCCTCGCCAATCGCCTTTGAGGGAAAGATTCTATTGACAAGTGAAGACGGCGACACCTTCGTGATAAAGGCGGGACCCAAGCACGAAATACTGGCCACAAACACGGTGGGTGAACCGGTTTATGCATCTCCTGCAGTCGCTAATGGAAACATCTTCATCCGTGGGGAGAAGAGCCTCTACTGTATAGGTGGCTGATTTACGTAACGCAAACTGTTAGTTTGCGGTTGCTATGGGCAGCCTAACACATCGCAAACTAACAGTTTGCGCTACAAAGCGTGGGAACAATTCGGCCTCTCGGAACGTCTAAAGTTAATAACATCCAGTGTGATGCGTTAAGATAGTAGGGATCGTCATAGCAGAGCTGCGCCCCCGCCAACAGCGAAACGAAACAAATCGAGAGGAGTTAGTATGTTTGAAACTCAGGAGTCGACGCCCTGGTACCGGTCGAGAGCATTTTTGGTTGCCGCGCTGTTGGTGCTCATTATTCTTGGTACGGGTTACTTCTTTGCCTTGAGAAGATCCAACGCCAATGAAGCACACTATGCGGCGCTCGAACAACATCGCGCACAGCAACAGGCACAGGCGCAGGCCGAGGCCAATAGCCAGGCGCCGGCCGGGGTTGTCACACAGCCCGCCGCCGCCCCTGGCCAGCCCGGAGCTTCGCCTGCTCCCGGAACTTCATCCGAAACCTCTTCGGCACACGCCGCACGAAATTATTGGACAAACTTCCGCGGACCCAATCGAGACGGCCGTTACGATGAGATGGCAGTGTTGACCCAGTGGCCGGCGCAGGGCTTGACACCACTGTGGAAGCAACCAGCCGGAGTCGGTTATGCCTCGTTCACAATTGCTGACGGGCGCGCTTACACAATTGAACAGCGGCGCCAGAAGGAAGTGGTGGCGGCTTACGACGTCAACACCGGGCGCGAACTCTGGCTGCAGGGTTGGAACGCCGAATACTCCGACTCGACCGGTGATGGACCCCGAACTACTCCAACCTGGGACGACGGCCGGCTTTACGCTCTCGGCGCCACTGGCGAGCTGCGCTGTCTCGATGCAAAGACTGGAGCGGTAAGTTGGGGTAAAAATATTCTTACGGATAATCAGGCCCAGAATCTAACTTGGGCCATGGCGGCTTCGCCACTCATTGTTGACGACAAGGTGATCGTGATCCCAGGTGGATCAGGCGGCAAGTCGGTGGTCGCTTATAACAAGCTAACGGGTGCACCAGTATGGCGGTCACAGGACGACCGCGCAGCTTATGTCTCGCCAATGCTCGTCACCTTAGCAGGCCGGCGGCAAATTCTGGTAGTGACCGCCAGTCGCGTTTTCGGTCTGGCGCCAGAAAACGGCGCCTTGCTATGGAGTCAATCCTGGGATACCGACATGGGTATCAATGTTTCGCAGCCCATCGTGGTCGACAAGAATCGATTCTTCATTTCTTCAGGATACGGAAAGGGAGCATCGCTGATGGAAGTGACGGGAGCCGGCAACAGTTTCACGGCTCGCAACGTTTGGGAAAACATCAACATGAAGAACAAGTTTAATAGCTCGGTGCTTCATGAAGGTTATGTTTATGGATTGGACGAAGGGATCCTGACCTGCCTTGATGTAAACACGGGTGCACGCAAGTGGAAGGGCGGGCGTTACGGATATGGTCAGGTAATCTTAGCCAGTGGTCACCTGATCGTAATGAGTGACGCCGGAGAACTTGCGCTGGTGAAAGCTACGCCCACCGAGTACTCGGAGGTCGCCCGTTTTGCCGCCCTGCAAGGTCAGACGTGGAACTATCCGGCCATCGCCGGCGGACGACTGTTCGTTCGTAACGCGAACGAGATGGCCGCTTATAAGATCACAGCTGAATAGCAGAGTCAGCCCAGAACAGCGAAAAAGAAAAGGCGGGGGCAAGCCCACCTTCCCGACCCGGAGCTGACTCCAGTGGATCCCAAGATGTTGGTTGAGAGACCTTCAAGCTAGTAGTTCTCCACAAGCAGACGTCTCACAGGTTGGGAAGGGGGCTTGCCCCCGCTTTGTAATAGAACCTACTTCCTGAGGAAGATTTTCTTGGCCTCATACGAGCCTCGCGGTCCATCGACGAAGGTAGTGATCGTTAGTTCGTTGTCACTCGTGAAGTTCCACTTTCTTACCACTTGAGTAGTGACCGCGCCCTGTGGAGTCTCGTTCGTAATTAGTTCGGTCAACAAGATTCCTTTGCCATCCGGAAGCCAGACAGCGGTGCGTTTGCCTTTTGGCGGCGGCGCGTTCGCTGGTGCATTCGGTGGAGCCGGCGGATTAAACTCGCGCTCTTTACCATCGAGGATGAACGTGTCCTTTATGGTTCGTTCGTTTCCCGGCTGGATGAGTTTGGTCTCGACTTCGATCTGATCTTCAGCTTGCGCGACAGTCATCGTCGACTCCAGGTCGCGTGGTATGCCGAAACTCCGACCGCGATCCATAACCCACCCTCCATTGAAGTTAGCTTTAGGCATGGCCGAAGCGAACAGACTGATCGCCA
>Ga0070697_100000184_pt1 | contig 51536 bp, 56 predicted proteins | sample KBSK1501metaG_FD_65475 | JGI IMG/M metagenome (GOLD analysis project Ga0070697, IMG submission 65475) | Corn, switchgrass and miscanthus rhizosphere microbial communities from Kellogg Biological Station, Michigan, USA - KBS K1-50-1 metaG | ecosystem: Host-associated > Plants > Roots >... | reverse complement strand
TATCGTCTCATGAGGAGCGATTACTCAGAACCGCTCAACCTCGGTCAGGACAGAATGCTTTCCATCAACGATCTGGTCGATATGATTGCCGGAATAGCGGGGAAGAAGATCTCGAAGCGTTACGACCTGACTAAGCCTCAGGGAGTCAGGGGACGAAACAGCGACAACACCCGACTTAACCAGGTGCTCAGTTGGGAGCCGGCGGTTTCGCTGGAAGCGGGACTGGCAAATACCTACGCTTGGATTGCCGGTGAGATCGCGAAGAGGAATATTGAGCCGTTAGCCGCTGATTACAAGGCATCATCAATTGCTGGTGTCTTGTAGTTGAGAACGCGTCATTCAAAAGCAATCCACCCAAGGAACCGAACAAACGAAATGAGGCTGGGACCGCGGGCGTCCCGCCCGCAAATGAGCGCGAAGCGCGAAAAGGATTTGGGAGCCACTGCTGAAAGACTGCGCGCCCTTCGGCGCGTTTGCGGGCGGGACGCCGCGGTCCCAGCAAATCACTTGAAGGATGTAACCCGGAGGGTTGCGAGAAAGAACCTCCGGCCAGTATCTGCCAGCCGTCCGGGCTGATGCCGGCGTCAATCTAACTATGAACTCCCGTCCCAACCTCAAGAAGAAAGCCAGAGGTGTCTCCTCGTGAAAACTTATTTCGCCCTTTTCGTAATTGCTAGTTGCTCGTCGCTGGTGCTCACTCCTCTAATCCGTCGCTTATGCGAACGATTTAGATTGCTCGATGTGCCGGCTGATGGCCGCCGGGTCCATACGAGTGCCATACCGCGTTTAGGTGGCGTGGCAATCTATCTTTCGTTGTTGCTGGCGCTGTCCAGTCTCTTCTTCGTGTCAAACCTCGTGACGCAATCGCTCGCCTATTACAGCCCAATCTTGTTGAAAGTCCTGATACCGGCCTCGCTGGTGCTCGCCCTCGGCATTTACGATGACCTGCGAGGCGCCAATGCGGTGGTCAAATTTGTGGGGCTCGGACTGATCGCGTCGCTCTTCTTTGCGATGGGTGGGAGAATTGAGGCACTGGCAATACCGTTTGTAGGCATCGTGCATCTTCCGGCGGTAATTAGTTTTGTGCTAACCGTTTTCTGGCTGGTGGCAATCTCAAACGCGTTCAATCTCATTGACGGGGTAGACGGGCTGGCGACCGGTGCGGCGCTGTTTTCATCAATTGTTATTCTGGTCGTTGCCTTATCGGGTCAGAACCAGGCAATGATTGTAGTCACGATCGTGCTTTGTGGCGCCCTGGCCGGTTTTCTTCGCTATAACTTCAATCCCGCTTCGATATTCCTCGGAGACTCCGGAGCGTTGTTCGTGGGCTTCCTGCTCGCATCTTTATCACTGCTCGGCGCGCAGAAGGCGACTACGGCCATCGCGGTGATTACTCCTATCCTGGCTTTCGGCCTGCCCGTTGTAGACACCACGGTGACGATGGCCCGCCGGCTGATCGGTGGGCGGCCAATATTTGAAGGGGACGGCGAACACATTCATCACATGTTGCTGGCGCGAGGCTGGTCTCAACGCCGGGTGGTGTTAATACTGTATTCCGTCTGCGCAGTCTTTGGTTTGCTGGCCGCGCTGTCAACGAAGACATCCTCACCAATGACCGGGTTTGTGTTGTTCGTTATCGCCGCGGCGGTGATCGTTGCCGTGGGTCACCTTCGTTATCACGAAATGGACGAATTGCGCGCCGGCGTGAAGCGCACGGTCGGTCATCGCCGCCTGCGAGTCGCCAACAACATTCGCGTACGCCGTGCGGGTGTGGCACTTTCGCAAGCCGCCAGTCTCAACGAAATATTTGAAGCGCTCGGAAAGATGCTTGAGTTTGAGGAATTTGCTTACGCCAATGTGCTCCTTGGCCGGGTCGGGGGAGGCGACGCGGCTGAACGGGCCTTCAGTACGATCGAGCAGGGCCGGTCGAGACAGCAAGTGCAATTCACTCAAGGGCAAATTGCCTGGTGCTGGAGACGCGACAGCGTTAAGGACGACGACGTTGTCGGATCAACTAATTACTGGTGTTGTCGCCTTCCACTCGGCACGGAAAGCGGCGACTGGGGCTGGATGAATCTTTATCGTCCCTTGAGTGGCCCACCCTTGCTCCTTGATATGGACTACCTGTCTGGAGTCCTGCGGATCGAGTTGGCGAAAGCGGCGGCACGTGTGATCGACTCGTTTGAGGAATCGCCCAGCGCGACTAAGGTACGTCTGATGACTGCGGGAAAGATTGCCGGTTGATGTCGCAGGCTACTACGGCTGAAATCGAAGCAATCGCAGCGGCGGATCGCTCGGCTCTGAAGGTACGTGTAGCGAGCGTACTGGGGACAACAGTCTTCATAGCACTCCTGTGCTTGATCGTCGCGACCGCAATACCGTATGGGACCACGCAAGCCTGGTGGAAAGCGGCGTTTGTTTCCATAGTCTTCATTCTGGCGATTGTTTGGTTAGTCGAAGGTGCAATCAGCCAGTCGTGGTTTGCCGGGACCTGGTTATTGGTTCTTCCGTTAACAGCGCTGGCGCTATTCTCATTCCTGCAAACCGTTCCGCTCGGAAAACAAAGCGGCAATACTGGAGGAATTAGCTTCGCGCCATGGAACGCCATCAGCGCCGATCCCTACCAGACAAGATTCTTCGCTCTCTTGCTGCTGGCGCTGATGCTTTCGGGAGTGATGCTCGCTCGCTATGCCTCCAGCGAAAAGCGATTACGAATTGTGATCAATCTCGTGGTTCTATTGGCAGTAGCAAGCGCTATCTTTGGTCTTCTCAGGCAAACAACACAGCGCGGCGTCGGATTTGGATTGCCATTCCTGCTTCCTGACCTCGGGTATGGCCAGTTCATCAACAAGAACCACTTCGCTTACCTCATGGAGATGGGTCTCGGATTGGTACTGGGACTGATTCTGGGCGGCGGAGTCAAACGCGACCAGGCGCTGATTTACTTCGCCGCCTTACTTCCGCTCTGGATAGGGTTGGTGCTATGTGGTTCGCGCGGCGGTCTCGTCGCGATGATGGCGCAGTTAGTCGTCGCAGCGTTGTTGTTTAGTGTGGTCGGCCGGGGAGGCAGTTCAAATGTAGCCGATTCGAAATTGCTGACACTCACGCGGTCGTGGCCAGTCCGCCTCGTGCTTATTTTTGTGTTGGTCGCGGGAGTTCTTCTGGGAACGATCTGGCTCGGCGGCGACGAACTGGCGACGAGGATTGAGGAGTCGCGCAACGAACTTAGTGTCGACACGGCGGGTTTGCGTCAGGGCGTAAGCAGAAATGAAATATGGAAGGCAACCTGGAAAGTTATCGTTGCCCATCCGTTCTTAGGAGTAGGAATGGGCGGCTACTGGGCCGCCATACCGGCTTATCACGATGCGTCCGGAACAATGACCCCACAGGAAGCCCACAACGATTACCTCGAACTCCTAGCCAGCGGTGGTCTGGTTGGACTAGCGCTCGGGGGTTGGTTTGCGGTGATTGTTTTTGTGCGGACTCGTGAAAACATGGCGGCGCGGAACCGTTTTCGGCGGGCCGCTTGTTTGGGAGCGGCAATCGGAATTGCGGGCGTGGCAGTTCATAGTCTGGTCGACTTTGGCCTGCATGCGATTGTGAACGCCCTGGTGTTTACAACCCTGATTGTTATTGCCACGTCCAAGCCGCAATGGGGAAACGAGCCCACCAAACTTTATGACTAAATCTCTGCCTAATCGCGCGATCGCTACGCTCTTGGCGATCTCGTTTGGTGCGGCCATGGTCAGCGGATTGCCGCCCCAGAATGTCGGAGGCGCGAGTGCGTTTCAGGGGCAGGACATCATGGGTGGTGCGGCGATCGTGTTTAAGCGTCCGCAGCGCGTGAAGGACATGGTTGGCGGCGCGGCCATGCTGGTGGTCAAGCGTTCTCCGAAGCCGCCCGTGAGACCGACGGAAGTTGCCAGAACAACTCCCGATCGACGCCGGCCGCGACCGAGACCGGGTGAGACTGTCACCGAACCAAAACTATCTGACGAAGACAAGGGTGAGGCCTTCAAGAATCAGGGAAACACCTATTACGACCTTGGCGATTTTACCAAAGCAATTGAGGCCTACCTCAACGCGCTCAAATTCACGCCGAAAGATTCGGTCATTTACAACAATCTTGGCGCCGCATACTTCAGCAGTGGCAAGAACAGTGAAGCCGCCGCAGCGTTTCAGAAATCGCTGACTCTTAAACCAGACGATGCGGACGGTTTTTTCAATTTGGGTATTGCCTATAGCTCGACTGATAACCATGAACAGGCCGTGAACGCTTTCAAGAATGCTGTTAGGGTCAAACCTGATTGGGGCGAGGCTTACAACGCGTTGGGCGACAGCTACCTTAGTCTTAATCGCTACGCCGAAGCCGCGAAAGCGTATGAACAGGCGGTGCGAATTAAGCCCGACAATGCCGTCGCCTTTAGTAACCTCGGCTTTGCTTACGACAAGCTGGGGATGTTGCCGCAATCGGTCGATGCACTGCAAAAGACGGTCAAGCTCAAGGCAGACGACGCGGTCGCTTATAACAATCTCGGAGCAAGCCTCTATAAAGCGGGTCGTTATCCGGAGGCAATTGCCGCGTTCGCCAGTTCTATCAAACTGAATCCTGGAGATGCAGACGCACTTAACAACTTAGGTGCGACGTACTACATCACCGAACAATATGCGAAGGCGCTCGAGACTTTCCTCAAAGCCGCGAGTGCCAGGCCCAATTTCGCTGATGCTCAGTACAATCTGGGAAACGCCTATTACATGTTGGTCAAGTATCCCGAGGCCACGAATGCTTATCGCGAAGCAATTCGGATCAAGCCAGACTACGCCGAAGCGCGCACCAATCTCGGCAGTCTCTTGATTGCCCTCAATGAATACAATCCCGCAGTCACTGAACTTCTCGAAGCCATCCGATTGAAGCCTGACAATCCTGTCTCGCATAACAATATTGGCTACGCTTACGCGAAGATAGCGGAGAGCAGCAGTCCGGCGGCCGCTGCGGATTACTACCGCAAGGCAATCGCTTCCTACAAAGAAGCAATTCGCCTAAAGCCTGACTACGCAAAAGCCCTCAACAATCTGGGTTCGGTTTACAACAAGCTGGGAAGTTATCCGGAAGCCATCGAGAGTTTGAAGAGAGCAACCACTCTGAAACCAGACTTTCCGGAGGCGCAGTACAATTTGGGAACTGCTTATTACAATCGCAGCCAGTTCGCCGAGGCGGTAACTGCATTGCAGGAGGCGGTCCGACTGAAGCCGGATTTTGCGGATGCTTACAACAGCCTTGGCTCGGCCCTTTACCAGTCGCAGCAACTTGATCGGGCGATTGAGGCTTATAAGAAAGTGCTCTCGCTTAAACCAAACGCGGACACAAATAACAATCTCGGAAAGGTTTACTATCGAGCCAAGCGCAATAAGGAGGCGGTAGCTTCATTCAAGGCTGCTATTGCCTTAAGGCCGAATTTTGCCGAGGCACACTTTAATCTTGCGGTGGCTTACGTGGCGCTGGGAGATAAAAAAGGAGTGCTTGAAGAATACAAGATTCTAAAAACAATCGATCCGGTTCTGGCAGAAAAGTTTGCGGCGACGTTTCTGAAAGGGAACTGACACGCAACTGACGCGCTCCTGGTGACAGTTCCCATCAAATTTCTTGTAAAAGACTGGACTTTGGCAGAAAAAGCATTGACCTTCTTGCTGAAGCCAAGTAAACTTCGGGCCGCTAAGGGCTCCAAATCTCAAAACTTACGCGTTAATTTTTGAAGGGACAGTACAATATGACCAAACAACGTCGAAGCACCTCAAGAGTGATCGCTGTGTTCCTTGCTTTCGCTCTCGTTCAGGTATGCATTCAATTGAGCTTTGCGGCCCCAGTGGTGCCTCAACAATTCATCGCGAGATTGACAACTACAGGTAATCAGCCGATTACAGTTAATGGCGCCAGTGCAGCCAGCGGCGCGAGCCTTTTGACGGGCGCGACCATTGAAACTCCAGCCGCCGTTAGCGCGACAATTGATTTGGGTGCACTCGGCACGGTTGAACTGCAACCAAACTCGTCCATTCAACTTGATTTCGACGATAACGGAAACGTACGCGTCAAAGTCCTCCGCGGCTGCGTAGTGATAAAGAAGAATGGTCCCGGTGAGGCCGAAGCGTATACTGCGGAAGGCGCTTCAGAGAAGACCAACAGTAACCGCAAGGGATTGGGCTTCTGCTATCTGAACGGCGGTCTGAATCCAATTCAAACGACTGCGGCCGTCGGTGGTGGCGCCGGTGGCGAAGGTATTGGCACGGCAGCTTTAGTAGCGATTATCGCCGGCGGTGGCGCACTTGCTGCCGGGTTGATTTGGGCATTTCATGGCGGCGGTGGTAACCCCAGCCCGAGCTAAACATTAGTCGATCTGTGGATCTTGAAAAGCGTGCCCTCCGAAAGGAGCAGGCACGCTTTTCTTTGATTCAAACTAATCCTTTCGACAAATCCCGGCTCGCACGCCGAGTCAATCTTGCATAACCCACTTTCCAGTTTTCTCTCGCATCGCTATCTGCGGTTGCTGCTGGTTGCAACGGCGATTGGCTTTTGTCTGTTTGCAGTCCGATCTGCGGCGGCGTTTGGGCTTTCGCGTCTGCTGGCGACTTACTCGCTGACTGCGCGGCATTTCGGTGCGGCAAAAAAAGCGGTCGAGCTAACCCCGAAGGATGCGGAAGCGCACTTTGCACGCGCAGTTCTTGTGGGTATGTCCGACACGCCTGGTCAATCAGTGCCTGAACTGGAGCAGGCTGTGGCCCTCCGGCCCGCCGACTACACGCTTTGGCAACAGCTCGGGCTCTTGCGCGACCAGGCGGGCGACAGAGCCGGGGCCGTGGCCGCGTTTGACGAATCTATTAAACGCGCCCCTTTCTATTCTCAACCGCGCTGGAATCGCGGCAATGTTCTCTTAAGGAGTGGTCACTACGAGGCTGCGTTCGTCGACCTGAACCAGGCGGCGCAAAGTAATCCAGACCTTGTTCCTATCCTGATCGATCTCGCCTGGGGGCTCTCGCGTGGCGATGTGAAGTTGACGGAAGAGCTGACCCAAATCAACGGCGACAAAATGCGCATAGCCTTCGCGAAGCTACTGGCTCGGCGCGGAAAAGGGCAGGAAGCTATCGCGCAGCTTCGTGCCGCCCGCAATGTTCCTGAGGCCGTGCGACACGAGCTGATTGATCAGTTGTTGACCAAAAGCGCTTTCAAAGAAGCGTTTGAAATCTGGAAAGGTGTGCCTGGATTCCAGTCGCAAAATGAACAGCCAGGACCTTCGATTTATGATGGAGGCTTTGAAGCCTCCTTGTCTTTTGGCGAAAGTGGCTTTGGTTGGCGAGTGCCGCGGGATTTGCAGGCAACATCAATCTCACTGGATTCGGGCCAGCCTCATAGTGGCTCGAAGGACCTGAGAATAGAGTTTAGTGGGAACTCAAATCCGAATGTATCTCAGCTAATTCTGCTTGAACCCTCCCGTCGCTATCGGATCAACTTCGCCAGTCGGTCGCAAGATGTCGTAACGGGTGGTTTGCCCCTTCTTGTGGTTAGCGACGCTGCCGGAGACTCAAAGCGCCTGGGACAATCTGCGCCGCTGTCAGAGGGCACCAGCTCGTGGCAATCTTATAGTTTTGAATTTACCACGACGCCAGCAACTACTGCTGTCGTGTTAAGTCTGCAGCGAGAGAGCTGCACCACCTCGCCATGTCCAATCTTTGGCTCGATCTCTCTTGATAGTTTCTCTGTGGAGCAGTTGAAATAGCACGCCAGTCCCAAGCTACCACCTTACTACTCGGGTTGACGACGCAGAAAGTTTCCCAACACATCACAGGACGAACATGCCGGAATCACGATTACCAAGGCTGAAGGCCACCTCCAGTGTGATGAGCAAGGTGGACCGTCTCGGTTGGGCGGTCGGCTTCTCACTAAAGTCTTATGGCGTGCGGATCGGCATTCGCTCAAACGACCCCGCCGCGCTCGTTTCTGCTCGTCGACATCTTCCCAGTGAATGGGAAGCCGTCAGCTCGCCATTGGTAGATCGCGTCTACTCGATAATGATCGGCAAGAAAGATTCGCATGCAAATGGGCGGCGACTAAATCTACTCTATGGCGATGAAGTGCGGCTGGCGCGTTCGTCTGACCTGGACGGTTTGTATGAAACGTTGGAATCTGATCTTCGACTGTTCGTGGCGGAGTTGGCAACGCATCGGGTATTTGTTCACGCCGGAGTGGTTGGTTGGAAAGGTCAGGCGATTGTGATACCGGGTCGCAGCTACAGCGGCAAGTCGACACTGGTAGCCGAACTCGTGCGTGCCGGCGCAACTTATTACTCAGATGAATATGCCGTTTTGGATTCGCGCGGGCGCGTCCATCCGTTTTCGAAGCCGCTCGAGCTTCGTGAAGAGGGTGAGTTTACGCAAACCAGGATTACGGCAGCTGAGCTCGGGGGGATCTCTGGAACTAAACCGCTCCCGGTGGGTTTGGTATTGATGACGCAATTCAAGAGCGGTGCACGCTGGCGGCCGCGCAAGCTTACGGCGGGCCGGGGCGTGCTGGAGATGCTCTTCAACACGGTCTCCGCGCGGCGCAGTCCGGAAAGGGCTCTCGCCACTTTACAACGCGTGGCCGAGCAAGCCGATGTCTTGAAGGGAGTCAGAGGTAACGCCACTGAAGTTGTAGAGGCGCTGCTCAGGAGAGTTGAAGGAAGTAAGAACCGCGCACAAGAAAACCAGGTCGTTTAGTCCTGCCTGTTCAAATGAAATCTAAAGAAGCGATGCGCAAGGGAAACCTGGTGGCCGAGGTGCTGTCCGGTTCATGGCGCAGCTCAGGCATCCCCGCTCTTCGCATGACGGAGACTGAGTTAGACGCAGTCACGCCATTGCTGTACGACTCCGGCACCGCCGCCCTCGGTTGGCATCGTCTCAAAGGAACTCCCCTGCGGACCTCAGCATCAGCCGAGTTGCTGCATCAGGCTTATCGCCTTCAGTCACTGGAGTCAGAGATTCACGAGCAAAAGATTGGAAAGGTCTTCCGACTGTTTCGCCGGGCGGGAATAGAAGGGGTTCTGGCCAAAGGTTGGGCGACCGCAGGCATGTACAGCGAAAGAAGTCTTCGTCCCTACGGCGACATCGATATTTGCGTGCGACCCGAACACTACCAACTAGCTGAAGACGTTCTCAATGATTCCGAAGCCAACGACTGTTGGGTTGATCTTCATAAACACTTTTCTGAGATTGACGACAGAACTATTGACCAACTCTTCGCGCGCTCACGGACAGTCAGTCTTGGAGAAGAGCAAATACGCATACTGGGTCCTGAAGACCAACTGGCACTCTCGTGTATTCACCTTTTGAAACACGGCGCCTGGCGCCCCCTTTGGCTGTGCGATGTTGGAGTAGCAATCGAGTCGTTGCCAGCAACCTTCGACTGGGACATTTGTCTGGGAGGTAGCCAAACCCGCGCCAACTGGATCACCTGTGCAATTGGTCTCGCAAAACATTTACTGCGCGTGAAAACTGATGGGCTTCCGGCCAGACTAAACACAGAGGTCCCGTTGTGGTTGATCGAAAACGTGCTGAGGCAGTGGCACAGGCCTTTTGCGATCTTTCAGCCTCCGATGAGTCACCCAATACCGATGACGGATTTGCTCCGCCATCCTTCGGGCCTGCTCGAAGGCTTGCGCCAGCGGTGGCCGAATCCAATCATCGCGACCATCAGTGTTAATGGCGAATTCAACAACTTACCCCGACTGCCGTATCAAATGGCGAATTGCCTCTCGCGAATCGGTCGACTTTTGTTTGCCTCGACAAATGGAGTGTCGGAACACTGAACTTGCGACCCGGCTCAATGACCACTCCCCTCATATTGAGTTTAGAGACGGCTACGATGGGCGGCAGCGTCTGGCTCGGGTATGGAACAGTGGAACTGGCCACTCGAATCGGCGATCCAAAGGTTTCGCAGTCAGCTACCCTGTTGCAAGACATCAGTGACAGCCTTGATGAGGCGGGCGCAAAGCTTGCTGAGGTGGACCTCTTTGCTTGCGCTTCAGGCCCCGGCAGTTTTACCGGCTTGAGAATTGGCATCGCGACCCTGAAAGCGCTGGCTGCTTCGTTGGGCCGGCCGTGCGTTGGTATCCCGACGCTTCAAGCCGTTGCTCATGCCGGAGGAATTTCAGCTGGAACAGTCGCACTCTTGCCGGCTGGCCGGGGCGAAGTTTTCGCGCAAAAGTTTTCTGTTTCCGAGGAGGGTAACGTTGTCGAGCTGGACTCTGCTGCTCATCTGTCGCCACCGGCGCTGCTCGCCAGGTACGGTGGTCTTAAGAGTGTCAAGTGGGCGGGGAACGGTGCGCACTCGCAGCGCAGCCTGCTTGCGAAGTATGCGCAAGAGCAGGGTCTAACTTTCTGCGACGATCTGCTCGAAGAAAAGAAAACTGAGCACGACGTCGGTAGCTGGGAGTTGGCAGCGGCGGAGCCAAATCTAGCGAAGCACGTGGCGGCTCTGGCCCTACAACTTTTTCAGTCTGGCGCGATACAATTGCCGCATTCTCTCAAGGCTATTTACGTCCGACCATCGGACGCAGAATTGAACCAAAAATGTCCTTAACCGAGCAGGCGATACCAGCAGTGAGCCGGGGCGTTTCCATCGGCAGTATGACTGAGCACGACCTGCTGGAAGTGGTTGAGATTGAAGAAAGCTCAGGACTAAGTCGCTGGGGCTGGGCTGCATATTATGCCGAGCTTCAAGGTAGTAACAGACACTTAATGCTGGTGGCGCGCGTCGCCGAAGGCGAACACAAGCGAGGTCGTTCCAAACTCGCTGGATATATTGTCGCGCGAATGGGCGCGGACGAGCTGCACATAAATAATGTAGCAGTGCGAGAGCCTTACCGTCGGCTGGGGATTGGGCGGGCGCTGTTGGATCGCATCCTGGCGGAAGGGAAGCGTTCGGAAATTCCCCGTGCGTTTCTCGAGTTGCGGGCTGGAAACACTGCCGCGCTTGCACTTTATGAAGAGTGTGGTTTCCGTGTCACTGCCCGGCGCAGCAAATATTACTCAGAACCAGTGGAAGACGCCCTGGTCATGATCGTCCAACTCAAGCGAGAGGCTTGATCGATTGCTACAATTGGGCTACCATTTTTTCGTGTCCCAACATTCCCAGGAGGTTTCCAAGTGCCTCCTCAACCAATCTTGCCAGTCCCATCGTCTGAAAGGAGACATGCACGAAAATGGACATTACAACTGCGGATATGCTTAAGGAAGAGCTGATGAGTCGAGATCCTGAGTTCCGGGAACTAGCCCGAGAACATACTCGATACGAAGAACGACTTAGTGAACTGACAGCCCTGGCTTATCCGAGCGACGAAGAACAACTGGAAGAGGTTACCCTCAAGAAAAAGAAATTGGCTCTTAAGGATCAAATGTACGCGCTAATCATGCAACACCAAAAGAATCAAAGCGTGAGTCATTAAAATAGCGGGAGAGAGATTCTCCTGAACCGGCTTAACCTGCTAGGGGACGCGGAGCTGTTCCGCGTCCCCTTTCTCACAACTTAGGGGCGGTATCGACCGCTGTTGGAAAGGAATCATAATAGTTCGCGACGGAATCATTTATGTTTTGGTCCCTGGGACCTTGGCGGTTCTCTTGATCATTCTGGGCCTCTGGCCGGTGGCCCTGGTGTTCGTGCTTCTCGCTGCCTTCATGGCTTTCTTCTTTCGGAATCCGCGACGGCAGCCGCCCACCGATGCGAACCTCGTTGTGGCGCCAGCCGACGGCCGTGTAACGCGTGTTAGACCGGTGGAAGATTTGGGCGAGCGCTCTGCGACCATCGTCAGCATCTTCTTGTCGCCCTTTGATGTGCATATCAATCGCGCACCTATCGCCGGTAAGATTACTGATGTTGCGTATACGCGCGGGAAGTTTCTGATAGCGACTGATGAAAACGCGAGTTTGGTTAACGAGCAGAACGCGCTCACGATTGAAGGAGAACGAATCACAGTCGTCTGTAAACAGATCGCCGGTATTCTTGCTCGCCGGATCGTTTGCTGGAAGCGGGTCGGAGAAAGGGTGGACCTGGGTGAGCGATTCGGTTTGATAAAGTTTAGTTCGCGGACAGATGTGTTGCTGCCGGCGAATGTTGAGATTTTAGTGGCAGAGGGAGCCAGGGTGAAGGGTGGCACTACAATCATCGGCAGGATACGATGAGTCCACGGACTTGCCAGTAGCTCGATATGGAGACTAAAAACCCAGAACGACGTGGCTTGCGGAAAGGTGTTTACTTAATACCTTCCGTTTTTACTGCCGCGAATATTGGTATGGGCTTCTACGCCGTGATGGCAGGCGTCCGCGCTTTTCAATTTGTTGGCAGCGGCACACCCGCTGACCTGCTGCTGGCGGCCGGCTACCTCGACAATGCAGCCAAAGCAATTGGTTGGGCCCTCCTCTTTGACATGCTTGACGGACGCATAGCGCGCATGACCAAGACAACCACAGAAATAGGCGTCCAGCTGGATTCGATGGCAGACATTGTGACTTTTGGTCTTGCACCCGCCGTATTGGCGTACGTCTGGGGATACGGCGCTACTCTTCAGGAAGGAAGTGGCTTGCACAGCCTCGCGTGGTTCCTTTCTTTTATGTACTTGATGTGCGGCGGCTTTCGTCTTGCTCGTTTTAATGTTCAGGCTTCACGTCCGCGAATTCTCGCCGAAGGCCTGGTCAAGACTGACAAGAAAAATTTTGTCGGCTTACCGATTCCGGTTGCCGGTGGCTTGATCGCGGCTATAATCCACTTCGCGCCAGTTCCGCTGGTGCAATATGCTCCAGAGCGCGCTCAGGTTTATTCGATACTGCTAATGACTCTGGTGGGTGTGTTGGGCGTCCTCATGGTTAGCACGCTGAGATTTTCAAGCTTCAAGACAGTGGGGACGAGTACCCGCAGCATGCGCACCATAATTCTTGCCGTCGGTGTCGGCATGCTCATATTTCTTTATTCGCGTTATGTCCTGCTGGCGATTGTTATCGGATACATTCTCAACGGACTCATATCTCGCGTGCTCGGCATGTTTCGGCGACGAGTTGAACCAACCGAGTCCGGTGAAGCGAGCATCCAGGCAAACCAACCCTAGTTTGTTGATCTTTGCTCGTTGATCTTCGCTCGTTCTCTAACCTCACACCTGCGCAAACGGGGACCCGTGCGATCATTTCAATGGTGGCTTTTCTCGCGGCGCCGCGAAGGCGAGCAATCCGTGCTCTGTGGTAAGAAGCACGACTGCCCCAACCGCTATTGGCGCAGCTGATGTAGCAATCTCTTCACCCGTGGGAAGCAAATTAATCTGACGTCCATCTCGTAGCCCGAGCACCACGCCTGCTGAACTCGAAAACGGCATAAATAGCGCGCCGAGCTGGGTAACGAGTGGCTGCGAGGAAATTCTTCCCGGAAGCCTTCGTTTCCATAGGCGTGCTCCCGCTAAAGAAAACTTGTAGACAAAATTGTCGAGTGAGGCCACCAACAACTCTTCATTCGTCCGAACTACCGCTTCAACCCCCGCACCAGTTCGTTTACGCCAGAGCAAGCGACCGTCACTAGCACTGACGGCGTAAACATACCCGTCGCCGGAGCCGAAATAGACAATGTCGTTTCCGTTAGCCACAGCGCCCCTAACCGCACCCTTCGTCCGATAGTGCCAAAGAAGCTTGCCCGTTTCCTCGTCCAGTGCAAGCAAAGTCCCATCTTCGCTGCCGATGTAGACCTGCGAGCCGGAGGCAACCGGCCGCGAGTTGAATGGCGCGCCATAGTCGTAGGCCCAACGCGGCTGGCCGTTAGCGCTATCAAACGCATATATCTTTCCGTCGCTGCCGCCGCCAAAGAGTTTACCGTTTCCCAGCGTCAAGGCACCGCTTAGTGGCATCGCCAGGGTCCGCATCCACTGAGTTACCCCACCTCCGTGGCCAAGTAAACGTAAAGCGCCCGTAGCACGGCGCGCCCCGCTGTCGGGTTTGCCGGTCTCTGAAGCGACATAAACGCCGCGATGGTCAGCGACCGGAGAAGCCGAGAGTTCGCCCCCCATTTCTGAGCGCCAGTTTAGTTGCCCACTGGCTCCCATTAGCGAGACAACCGTGCCGCCCGCCAGGGGCAGATAGATCCGTTCGTCATCAAAAGCGGGAGTCAGGTTTAGAGTGAGATTTGACTCGTATCTCCAGCTAACGGTTAGAGGTTGGGAGAAGTCCACTCGGTCGCTCGCAGTTGAGTGAGCATTGGTCTTGCCAATTGTTTGGGCAAAACTGAGCGGCAGCGCTGTTGTCAGTGCGAAAAGCCAAATCGCTGTCAAACGCGCCGCCCTTGTCCAATTCCTGGTAAGTCTTAACATTGCTTTGAATAAACTGATTGCTAGTCGCCCTCGGTTCTTGAGTTATTCAAACGGAAACGTATAATCCACAGTTCATTATTTTCTCTAATTCGTTAGACGCATCCAGAGCGGCTTGAGGTCTTCCTTTTTGATAACGGAAATCCAACACGAAACCGTCATAATACTTGACTTTGGATCACAATACACTCAGCTGATAGCCCGCCGCGTGCGTGAGGCAGGGGTGTATTGCGAAATCCTACCCTTCAATACCCCTGTCGAAAGAATTATCTCCCGCCGGCCGAAGGGGCTTATTTTGTCAGGCAGCCCGTCTTCAGTTTATCAGGATGGAGCGCCACGCCCTGATCCAGAACTCATAGAATCGCTCAGCAGCCCACTCCTGGGAATCTGCTATGGATTGCAGATTCTGGCTTTCGATATGGGAGGTGACGTGGAGGCGTCTCCCAATCGCGAATTTGGTTATGCCCGGCTGAAAGTTGTCGACGATGGCAGCTTGTTATTCAAGGAACTGCCAAATGAGATGGATGTTTGGATGAGTCACGGCGATCAGATGACGTCCGTGCCTCACGGTTTTCGCGTTACGGCTCTGACCGACGACGCACTTAATGCCATTGAAGATAGCCAACGCAGAATCTATGGTGTGCAGTTTCATCCCGAAGTTGCCCATACGCCGCTGGGCGCACAGGTTATTCGCAATTTTCTATTCTCAATTTGTGGCTGCCGTGGCGACTGGTCTCCAAAGGCAGTTATCGAAGAACAGATCGCCCGTATTCGCGAAGCGGTAGGAGAAACGGGACGCGTGGTCTGCGGGCTGTCGGGCGGTGTTGATTCAACTGTAGCTGCAGCGCTCGTGCATCAAGCGATTGGAGAACGCCAGACTTGTATCTTTGTCGACAACGGGCTCTTGCGAGACGGCGAGTTTGAGTCGACGATTGCCCTGTTGCGGCAGCAAATGAAAATGAATATTGCCGGCGTCCGCGCAGGCGAAAAGTTTCTTTCTACACTGGCCGGCGTGACTGAGCCTGAGGAGAAACGAAAACTAATCGGCAAGGTTTTTATCGACGTTTTCGAGGAGGAAGCCAGGCGGGTGGGGGGCGTGGCGTTTCTTGTTCAGGGCACGTTATATCCGGACGTTATTGAATCGGTGTCGGTGCGCGGTCCGTCGGCGGTAATTAAGAGCCATCACAATGTCGGCGGACTACCCGAGAAGATGAAATTGAAGTTGATTGAACCGTTGCGGGAACTTTTCAAGGATGAAGTGCGACTGATAGGCAGGGAATTGGGCGTTCCGGAGGAGATACTCACGCGACATCCGTTTCCAGGTCCGGGTTTGGCCGTGCGAATAATCGGAGAGGTAACTGCGGAACGAGTACGTTTACTTCAATCTGCCGATCGTATTCTCGACGAAGAACTGCGTGCCGCTGGTCTTTACAATTCCGTCTGGCAGGCGTTCCCGGTGCTACTGTCGGTTTCAACGGTGGGGGTCATGGGCGATGAACGCACTTATGAAAAAGTGGTGGCTATCAGGGCAGTGACGAGTGTCGATGGCATGACCGCTGACTGGGCAAGATTGCCTCACGACCTACTCGCGCGCGTGTCTTCACGGATCATTTCTGAGGTTCGCGGCATTAACAGGGTTGTCTACGACATAAGTTCCAAACCGCCGAGCACGATCGAATGGGAATGAATGCCGGCAGTTTCCTCACGCGTAGCCTTTAAAGCATTTTCTTCATAACGGTGATGAAGCTTTTTGATTTATCGTAGCTTAACGCCCAATCAACACTTCGGAATGGGGGAAGCGGTGAGCAACGAAGCGGACGAGCGTGTTATAGTTGCGCACGCCGAGTTAATCACAGTTTATTCCTGTCCTGCCCGTCCCCAGACGGGTTAGTAGCTTTCATTTACTGTTTATGTCTGATCAAAGATTTGCACACCTCCATCTACACACCGACTACAGCCTATTAGACGGCGCAATCCAGATTAAGCCGCTTGCCAAGCGAACCGAAGAGCTAGGCATGACCGCCTGCGCCATGACCGATCACGGCAACATGTTTGGCGCCATCTCTTTCTACAACACCATGAAGAGTCGCGGCATCAATCCGATAATCGGTTGTGAGACTTACATTACGCGCGGGAGCAGAAGGGATCGCGCGGCCTCAGCACCGGGGGAGAAGGCAAATTTTCATTTGATCCTACTCGCGAAAGACCTGGAGGGTTATCGCAATCTGGTACGTCTCACCTCAAAGGCTTACACCGAAGGCTTCTATTACAAACCTCGAATCGATAAGGAACTGCTGGCCGAACACTCGAAGGGGCTCATCGCGCTCTCCGCCTGCCTGTCCGGCGTACCATCGGCGGCACTAGCCCGCGAGAACAGCGACGAGGCTGCGGCCGCGGCCATTGAATTTGAAGAGATCATGGGGAAGGGGAACTATTTCCTGGAGATTCAGGAGCATGGACTTGACGCGCAACAAAGAATTCGCAAGCCGTTGGTTGAACTTTCGCGGCGGACGGGCGTGCCACTCGTTGCCACAAACGATGCTCACTACCTAACACCCGAAGACTCGCGTGCGCATGATGTATTGCTTTGTATTGGTTCGGGCAAAACCGTTACCGACAGCAATCGACTGCGTTATGCGAGTCCAAATTTTTATGTGCGCTCGCCTGAGGAGATGTGGCGAATATTTGGTAACGAACTTCCCGAAGCCCTTACCCGAACGGTCGAAATTGCGGAGATGTGCGATCTCAAACTTCCGGAGAACATCAACCACCTTCCGAACTATCCGATACCCGAAGGCGAGGTGGCGTCGCCGGATGAGTATTTCGAGAAGGTCGTACGGAACGGGTTCGAACGCCGGCGCCAGCGAGTTTGGGAAAGGCAACAGTCGCGCGGCATGTTGAGGCACCCAATCTCGGATTATCAGACGCGCCTGGCCAGCGAAATTGCCATGATTAAGCAGATGGGCTTCGCCGGATACTTTCTGATCGTTTGGGATTTTGTTCGCTACGCCAAAGAAAACTCAATTCCGGTCGGTCCGGGCCGGGGATCGTCGGCCGGTTCTCTCGTCGCCTACTGCCTCGAAATTACTGATGTAGATCCTTTAGAGTATGACCTAATCTTCGAGCGATTCCTTAACCCCGGCCGCATCTCCATGCCGGACATCGATATCGACTTTTGCGTGCGTGGACGCGGAGACGTCATCAACCACGTGGCCGATTTGTATGGGCGCGACTCCGTCTGCCAAATCATCACGTTCGGCACTCTGGCCTCCCGCGCCGCCATCAAAGACGTAGGTCGTGCCCTGGAAATGCCTTACTCGGAAGTTGATCGCATCGCCAAAATGATACCCCCGCCGGTTCGCGGCCGAAACGTTAGTCTCACTCAGGCACTGGAACAGGTTCCGGAACTGCGGAAGGAGATTGAAACCAACCCGAGTGTTAAAGAATTGATGGAGATCGCGCAGCGCCTGGAGGGTTGTGCTCGCCACTCGTCAGTGCATGCGGCCGGAGTTGTAATCTCCCCAGTTCCTTTGCAGGAACTAATCCCAATCGCCGTTTCGGGGAAAGAAGAAATAACCACGCAATATGTCATGTCTGATCTTGAAAAGACGGGCATGCTTAAGATGGACTTCCTGGCGCTTACCGCTTTAACTGTTATAAATGACTGCTTAATTAGCATTAAGCAGCTGCTTGGCACTGAGATTAACTGGCCCGATATAGCGCTTAACGACGAAAAGACGATGGCTGTTTTCGGGGAAGGGCGCACGGATGCCGTGTTTCAGTTCGAGTCTTCCGGGATGCAGGAGATCTGCCGGAAGCTTAAGCCTAAGACGGTTGAGGACCTTTCAGCTTTGAATGCGCTTTACCGGCCGGGCCCGCTTGACGGAGGGATGGTTGAGGAGTTCATACAACGCCATCGCGGCTTGAAGACGGTGCGCTATCTCGTGCCGGAGATGAAGGATATTCTGAGCAACACGTTTGGGGTGCTCGTTTATCAGGAACAGATCATGCAGCTGGCGCAGAAGCTGGCGGGCTATACGCTCAGCGAAGCGGACTTGATGCGCCGGGCAATGGGTAAGAAGAAGCGCGAGGAAATGGCCCTGCATGAACAGAAGTTTGTGAACGGCGCGGTCGAGAGAGGCATCAAGAAAGAAAAGGCCGAGAAGATTTTCTCTCTGATGGACAAGTTTTCCGATTATGGTTTTCCCCGCAGCCACGCAGTGGCCTACGCCTATCTGGCATTTCAGACTGCCTATCTCAAGGCCCATTACCCGGAGCATTTTTACGCGGCGGTCCTGTCGAGTGAAGCTCAGGATGCAGCCAAGGTGTTCAAGTATTCGAAAGAGCTTCGAACTCAGGGGATAAGGCTTCTGCCACCCGATGTGAACGAAAGCTATTCCGGTTTTACTCCGACTACGGGCGCCATCAGGTATGGACTCGCCGCCATCAAGGGTCTCGGTTTATCGACCGTCAACTCGGTCATCGAAGCTCGCAAGGCAGGCCCCTTCAAGTCATTCTTTGAGTTCACCGAACGGATGGCGCATAACGGCTTGAACAAACGCGTATTGGAAGGGTTGGTCGGAGCAGGGGCGTTTGACTCGCTCCAGGCAGACACACGCGAACTGCACGAATGGCGTGGGGCCCTGTTCAGTTCCATCGATGGAGCTCTGGCAAGAGCTCAGCGCGCCAAGCGCGAGCGGATGCAAGGACAAACCGGTCTCTTTGGGTCCGACTTCGAAGACAGCGGCCTCGTTGAGCAACCAATAACGACCGGCGAGCCGTGGACTCGCTCACAACTTCTACTTGCAGAGAAAGCCGCTCTCGGTTTTTACGTCACGGCTCACCCGCTCGGAAGCTATCTCGATCTTCTGCAAGCAGCCAAAGCCGTAAAGTCTGTCGAGCTCCCCAATCTGTCGAGTGGAGTTCGAGTTCAAACTGGCGGCATCATCAGCGACCTGCAGCCGAAGACAACCAAGAAGGGTGACAGGTTTGCCCTGTTGCGTCTGGAGGATGAAGCTGGAGGGACGAAGTGCGTGCTTTGGCCCGAAACCTATCGCAAGTATGCGGCGCTCGTCAAAAATGAGTTGCCGGTGTTGATAAGCGGTAGACTTGAATTGAGCGAAGACAATCCCCCGTCGATAATTGTCGATCAGGTGCAGAGTTTGGACGAGCTGGTAAAAGCGAAGGAGCTGGTCGTGTTAAGAGTACCGCCGGCTCCGAGTGATCCAGCTGAACTGTTTGACAGCATCCTTCACCTGATTAATACAAACGCTGGGAACTGCGACGTGATGTTGGAGACTGCCATCGACAAGGACGTGGTGGTTCGGGTGAAGGTCAGTTCGAACTTGCGCGTTGAGCGCAGTGAAAGGTTTGAGACGGCTGTGCGTAAAATGGGCTGTGTGCTTAAGATTGAGAAAATGGCTGTTTCAAACTGAGTCTGATAATACTAAGTTAGGAAAACATGGCGAAGAAAGAAAAGAAGGCAGAAGCGGTTGAGGACTCTACGCCGGTTGAAGCTGGACCGCAGCCAAACTCGCGAACGGCTATTGAGCGCGTACAACTGGCGCGTCATGCCGATCGTCCCCACACGCTGGACTTCATCGAACGACTATTTGATGAGTTCGTCGAGATGCACGGCGATCGCAGGTTCGCCGACGATCCGGCAATTGTTTGCGGCTCGGCGCGTTTCCATGGATTGCCGATTGTCGTTGTCGGTCATCAAAAAGGTCGCGATACCAGGCAGCGAAAGTATCGAAACTTTGGCATGCCCAAGCCGGAAGGTTACCGCAAGGCCCTCAGAGTGATGAAGCTGGCCGAGAAATTTGGGCGGCCAATCTTTTCGTTGATTGATACGCCCGGCGCTTATCCGGGCATCGATGCTGAGGAACGCGGTCAGGCGGAAGCAATTGCTTACAACTTGCGCGAAATGGCTAAGTTGAAAGTCCCGGTTATCGTCACGGTAATCGGGGAAGGGGGTTCGGGTGGCGCCCTGGCCATCGGCGTTGGCGATCAGGTGATGATGTTGGAGAATTCGATTTACTCGGTGATCTCTCCGGAAGGATGTGCGGCAATTCTTTGGAAGGACGCGAAGCTTGCAGACCAGGCTGCGACCGGCTTGCGACTGACCGCTCAGGATTTATACGCAGAAAAGATCGTGGATCAAATCATCAAAGAACCACCCGGCGGCGCCCACACCGATTACGATCAGGCAGCCCATTATCTCGACGTGGCTTTGACCGAGCGCCTGGCGGAAGCGGTTAGTTGTAGTCAGGACGAAAGACTCGCCAGACGCTATAACAAACTACGAGAGTTTGGCCGCTGGGGGACTGCGTAACTCCGGTAATTATGTCGAACCTCCACACGTAGCTTTTTTGGAGTGCGCCGACCTGTCGGCGCTTTGGTCGCTGGCGACCTGTCGCCAGCAGCGTCGCGACAGGTCGCGACGGACGAAAGCGGTGACAGGTCACCGCACTCCAAAATGCTACCGCGTGCTGGCCATGACCTCATCTCGCTCCAAGGTACTTAGTTGCTGACAGCCTTTGCGCTGGAGGCATTGCGAGCAACCCTGACCGACAGAATAAATTGATTTCGCTCACCGGCCTTAGGCTCAACGTTGACCACTCCATTCCACGCTCCGCCCTTTTCGTCAGTGAATCGCCACCAACTCTGGTTCGCCGTGCTGCTTGCCTCAGCATCAGTTCGGATCCAATTGCTATTTTCTGATTCGTTGCCGTAAACCTTGTTGCTCGCAATAGTCTTATTCACGCTTTCGAGCAGTTCAGCCGCTGAACCTGCCGTCTTCACAGTCCACTTGTTTTCCCATTGGTCCCGGCTACCTGTTCGGCTGAGAGGCCGCCAGCCGCCATCAAGGACTTTCACATCGTAATTAAAACGCATGTACTTGTCGGCCAGAGCAGCGCGCGCAAACTTTGAATCCGGATCCCAGTTGTATTCCATTCCCAGTGCGGCCATCTGTGCTGTGCCCAGACCGAAGAGTCTCTCGATAACGTGAAGCGAGCCATCGATGCCTGAAGATAGCCCGGCCGTAGTTATGATTTTTCCGTTATCGACAAAACGCCGGTCAGACACAACCTTCGTTTTCGGCGCGGCCTGCCGCAAACCGGGAATTAACCCGGCAGTTGTTGTTGCTTCGAGTCCATCAAGTAATCCGGCTTTCGCAAGTATGTAAGCTCCGTTGCAGACAGACATCACTATCTCGGCGCGCTTCGACTTCTCCTGTATCCAGCTTATAACTTTCGCGTTTGCCGTTTGCCCTCTCACGTCACCGCCCGGAACTACCAGCACATCCGGTTCCGGTGCATTTTCAAAGCTGTACTTGGGATTCACGCTCATGCCCATGCTGGTAGTAATCGCGCCGGACTTTTCTGAGACAGTGTAGATATTAAATGCCGGCCCTGGCTCACTATAAACGTGGCCAAAGGTTTCGTAGGGTCCGGTGTAATCAATGATTTGCACGCCGTCAAAGATCAGAATAGCGAGATTTCGCGTCGCCTTTTGTTGCGTCTGCGCGCTTTGCTGAGCGCCACTTGCTTGGGTTCGAACTGTGTGGCCTGGATTGAACATGCTTGACAGGATGAGCGCGGCGATTAGCAATTGCGTTCTCTTCATACTGTTCTCCTTACCGGGAAAAATGGGAAAGTCACGGATGGCATTTTGGTTATAGCCAAGGATACGCGCATTTTCTTAGAAAGGATGCAGGTTTGCAGCGAAGCGGCTCTACCGTGGGGCGACTTGCGGATTCCAGGGATAAGTCGGCGCTTACTGAGGCCCACAGGCGAGTTGAGGAGAGTCTCACTTGCAGATTACACGCAGCCAAGCAGGAGCTGAAACTTTGGGAAACTAGAATGGAATATCGTCGTCAGCAAGGTCCGGCTGCTGGGCTTCCGATGGGCCGCCGGTCGCAGCCGCCGCTCGCTCCATTGGCGCCTCGCCCTCACCTCTACCGCCACCAATGAATTGCATGTCGGTCGCGTGGACTTCGAGCGTATGTCGCGGTTTGCCATCGCGATCCGTCCACTCTTCCACACGCAACCGTCCTTCAATATAAACTGGCCGGCCCTTCGTCAGATATTGCGAGGCAGTCTCCGCCTGGCGTCCCCAGAGGGTCACGCGAAACCAAGTCGTCTGATCCTGCATCTCACCTGTCTTATCTTTGCGGCGTTCATTGGTCGCCATACTAAAGCTGCAAACAGGCGTGCCTTGCGGCGTATAGCGCAGTTCCGGGTCGCGGCCAAGATTGCCCACGAGAATCACCTTGTTGAAGGACATGAGGGACCTCTCAGTATTCTTTGAATTTTGAAACTTCGAGCGTCATCCTACGCGTCGAATAAGTAGTGGTCAAGGGGACGATTCAGGAGGGTTCAATACGAGCAGATGCAAGGTTATCGGTATCGCGCTTGGCTTTTAGTTTCTGTTAGACTACATTCGCACTTAAGTACGCGCGCGGCTTTTTTACGAATGAAATCCAAAGTTTACATCGAGACGTTTGGCTGCCAGATGAATGTGGCAGACACCGAGCGTGCTGCCACTGGTCTGCGCAAGGCGGGCTACGACCTGACTACAGTTGCAGCGGGTGCTGACGTAGTTTTGTTGAATACGTGTTCTGTCCGCGAACGCGCCGAACGAAAGGTCTTCAGGCGAATCGGTGAGATTCGCAACGAGGCAAAACGCGCCGGCCAACAGAAACCATTGATTGGCGTCATGGGCTGCGTAGCGCAGTTGGAAGGCGGCGCCATTTTCGAGGCTGCGCCGGCAGTTGACCTAATCATCGGCACGCAAGCCACTGATCGGATACCTTCGATAATTGAACGGGCGCGGGGCGGGGAAGCCTCGGTGATCGATTTGGATGAACGTCAGGAAGGCGAGGTTTGGGATGTGTCGCCGGCGGAGAGGCGGTCTCCCTATGTCGCGTTTGTTCCCGTCATTGAAGGCTGCAACAAGTTTTGTTCGTTCTGCATTGTTCCTTACTCGCGCGGACGTGAAAAAAGCCGCAGCGCTTTGGAGATAGTAACCGAGGTCAACCGGCTACGAACTCTTGGGTATAAGGAAGTCCATCTGATCGGCCAGAACGTCAATAGTTATAGACCGAAATCTCAGGAAGGCCTGGAGCGCTTTTCGGGAGCAACGCCGTTCTCGCGTTTACTAAGAGCGGTTGCCGCGACGGGCATGGAGCGAATCAAATTCACAACTTCGTTTCCTAGAGACTTCCATCCTGATATAGTGTGCGCGCTCGAAGAGTTTCCGAATCTTTGCGACTGGATTCACCTGCCGGTGCAGTCGGGCAGTGACCGAATTTTGAAAGCGATGCGTCGCGGCCATACGGCCGACGATTATCTGCAACGCGTGGACGCTATTAAGCGATCGCAGCGGAGGCTGTCGTTGACGAGCGACATCATTGTTGGCTTTCCCGGTGAATCGGATGCTGATTTTGAGAACACGCTGCGACTGGTTCGCAGATGCCAATACGACGGCTTGTTCATCTTTAAGTATTCCAAACGAGCGGGAACACCCGCCGCTTCTTTGGACGATGTAGTGCCAGAAGCCGAGAAGACGGCGCGCTTTCTGGCGCTCGAGCAGCTGCAGGAGTCATTACAGCATGGAGTGTATGGTGACTACGTTGGCAGAAAGATAAGTGTCCTGGCGGAAAAGCCGAGCGCGAGATCAAGTGAAGACATGACGGGTCATTCGACTTGCCATAAGGTCGTCAACTTCAGGGCCAGGCAAACCCAACCCGGAGAAATCGTGGACGTGGTGATTTCCGAGGCCAAGCCCTATAGCCTTTATGGCGCCCTGGCCAATTGATTCTGGGAATTGCAAGGAGCGGGGACAGAGGTATTGATTATGGAGATTGAAGTAAAAATCAGAGCACTGATGATGGACCCTAATAGCGGTACACCGATCATAATTCTGAAAGACGTCGAAAGCGACACGATGCTACCGATTTGGGTCGGAGCGTATGAGGCAAACGCTATAGCTCTTGAGATAGAAAAGATCGCACCGCCGAGGCCGATGACCCACGACTTACTCCGGAACTTGATCATCGAACTCGGCATTCAAGTGGAAAGAGTTGTAGTAACCAGTTTGCGCGACAACACGTTTTTCGCCGTCATTGAAATGCAGATGAGCGATGGCAACCGTATGGTACTTGATTCTCGGCCCTCAGACGCAATTGCGCTCGCGCTACGTGCCGATTGTCCTATTTATGTTGACGAGGAAGTTATCAAGGCCTCGAAGAACACCGTACCGAGTGGAGAAGAGAGCGGGGAAGAGTCGGCCCTGGGCGAAGAAGAGTGGCCCGATGTGATAGGGGAAGCCGGTGATCTTCCGATGTAAGCAGGGAAGTTGATTTGTTCTTTAGTTGAATCCGACCTTAATTCGACGTAAGCAGGTTTAAGTTCTTATTGTGTAACGAATGATTATTGCGATCGCAAATCAAAAAGGTGGCGTGGGGAAAACTACAACCGCCATCAATTTGGCTGCGGCATTCGCCAGGCTCGGCAAACGTGTCCTGCTTCTTGACTTAGATCCCCAGGCAAACAGTTCAATCTCCTTTCTCGATCCGCTGTCCGTGGAACGGTCCGCCTATGAGCTGATGACGGACGGCCAGGCTCCAATGGAGCAGGCAGTTTACCGGACGCCGGTAGAGAATCTGGATATGATTCCTGCGCGCATCAACCTTGCAAAGCTCGAGGCGAAGTTGATTGGCGATTTTGACGCTCCTTTTCGACTGAAGGATCGTCTAGCGCCGTTCCGCGATGAGTATAAAGTCATTATCATTGATACGCCTCCCACTTTGGGTTTGATCACAGTAAACGCGCTGGTTGCCGCGACCCACGTTTTAGTTCCCATTCAGTCGTCTTACTACGCGCTCGAGGGCACTGACGACTTACTCGAGACGATCGAGAAAGTGAAAGCGCGTCCTAACCCAAGCCTGGAACTGTTAGGTGTGCTGGTTACGCTTCATGACAAGCGAACGACGCTGGCACGCGAGGTTCACGAACAAATTAAGAAAGTGTTTGGACCAAAGTTGTTTGAGACGGTAATAACCAAGAGCGTCAGGCTCGAAGAATCGCCGGCCTACAAGGAATCGATTTTTAGCTTTGCTCCGAATTCATCAGGCGCAATCGAATATGGAAATCTATGTGACGAGGTATTGAAACGTGTCTAAAAGGGGACTACCGACAGGACTTCAAATGCGCCACGACTCCCATTACGTTGAGGAGTTAACGGCGCACCAGCCGGCTGCCGTGGGACGTATGATCGATCTGGAAAAGCTCGATCCAAATCCCGAACAACCACGCGTGGAGTTTGGCGACATGACGGAGCTTACTGCCTCAATCGCTGAGAAGGGTGTGCTAGAGCCTTTGTTGGTAAAGCCGTCACGGGCAACCGGGCGCTGGATGATCATCGCCGGAGAGCGTCGTTATAGAGCAGCGCGGCTGGCAGGCTTAATTGAAGTGCCCTGTGTGGAGATGGACATCGACGCTGGCAGCGTGGCTGAGATTGCCTTGATTGAAAACATGCAGCGAAAAGACCTGACCGTCTGGGAAGAGGCTGACGGGTTATTGGCACTGTGCGACAGATTTGGCTATACGCACGAAGAAGTGGCAAGAAAAGTCGGTAAGAGCAGAAGCACTGTGACTGAAGCGCTTTCGATCGCGGCAATTCCCGCAGACGTCCGGGAGCTTTGCCGGCAGGCCGATGTTTCCGCGAAGTCGATGCTACTTCAGATTGTCCGTCAGCCGGATGAAGAGGGAATGAGACGGCTCGCGAAAGAAATAACTTCTCGTGGACTCACACGCGATGACGCAAGGGAAGTGAGACGTCAGGAAATGGGGCCACGCGTAGCTTCGGAAACCAAACCCTACACCTTCAAATACGTTTCGCCCAAAAAGGAATTCAGTCTTGAACTCCGCTTCCGGCGCTCGAACGTTGACACCGTTGAGATTGCTCAGGCCCTGCGGTCTGTTGCCAAGAGCATTGATGGTGGTGACGAACCTCCCGAGTAAACTCAGGTAAACTCTTCCCAGCGTCAACTACTTCGAACTTAAACCCTTTTTCTTTTCCGCAGCCGCTCGTTTTTGCAAACCCTTGGCCCAGCGTTCAAGCGTGGGCTGTAAGGGCTTGAAGAGCTTTGCCCGGAACGTATGCTTCTTTTCGTTCCAAGCCTTAAGCTGCTTTTCCGTGTACGCCCTAATCGCCGGTTCCATTTGAGTCTTCTTAAGCGAATGCTTTAGCGTGAAATGGTAGTGCTGGCCAACCAGCGAAAAGACGGTAGCCGCCAGGTTACCCTTGAACGAAAGCCGGGGGATGATCCGCTTGTGCACTGGCTTGTTACCCGGGAGCAAGACGCCCACCGCGACTTCCAGCCAGGCGCCCTTCGGACCTTGCCGCGGATGATAGAGCCCCGGTAGTTCAGAAGCCTGAAAAGTATTTCTAATTCGCGGATCCGAAATAAACTCGACCAGCCTTATTCTTTCCAGGCCGCGCGTATGTTCACGCGGCAAGCTGTCGAAGGCGTCCTCCAAATGCTTTTCAGTATCCTTCGGCAGGTTTCTCTCAGCCTGATTCTCAATTTTGATTGCCACTACGCGAACACCTCATTAACTGCATACTAGTTACATAGAATGAAGCGCCACTCTAAGGCGCGACGAGAAGCCGGTCAAGCGACGGCTGAGAAGTTTGTGGCAGCAAAATTTGCGTGATCTGTATTCGTCTGGCGCGCCGAGTGCCCATCTGCTAAACTGCGCTAACGTCATAGGTCAGAGCGATATGGGCGGGTCAGCTAGACCTCGTTAGTATCGTTCCACTCAACTCAAACCTGGTGCTGTCCTCGTTTCCCTCAGCGAGTCAAAAGCACTTTTTCACACTCAACAAAGGAGTACAAGAATGCCAACCAGAAAAATCAGCAGTATTAGCCTCTCGCTCAATCCGGGCCCGGGCGCTCCGCAGAAACAAACCATTGAAGTAGTGAATAAGTTAGTCGCGACCATGCTGGGTAGGGCTGGCTGCGAGAGATGCGGCCGCCTGGCCTTTCTGGATTTTAAGTTCCTGGGAGATCCCGGTCCGGATATTGCGAAGCTCGGGGGTATTTCGATGGACGTCCGGGAGGGATAAGCAATTAATCCGACTAACGGAAACGAAATCCAGCCCCTGGGCATAGGCTTTCCTTACTATGCGGTGTTGCCGGCCGATTTGTATCGGCCCGACATGGTAGCTTTTGTTGAGGTTACTCCCGAGACGATCTGCCGGCAACGGGGGACTGGAAAAACAACCGAGATCGAAATTCTGCCTGACCTTATGGAGCTCGCCCAACAAACTTGTGGCGGGCTCCCCATGGTCATACACGGCGTAGAGCTGTCGATCGGTTCAGCCCACAGCTGGAACGATGCGTATCTGAGAATGCTCGACAGCTTCCAGAAGTCCTGGCCTTTTGTCTGGCATAGTGAGCACCTTGGATTTCAAACGATTTCCGGAGATGACGGAGCAACGCTTGAGGTCGGTGTTCCGCTACCGATGCCGCCTACGAAAGAGGCTGCCGCACTCGTCGCTTCACGCAGCGACGCAATCCTGCGGCGTTATGGCGTACCGTTCCTATTAGAAAATCCGGCTCATTACTTTTCCGACCTTCCCACAGACCCGGAGATTGAAGGTGACATTGGACTGCTTCACTCGATTACCGAAGGTAGTGGCTGTCGACTTCTGCTTGATTTGCACAACCTCTATTGCAACGCAATCAACCACAACTTCGACCCGTTCAAAGCAATCGATCGAATGCCGCTCGACATGGTGATTGAAATACATGTCGCCGGTGGTTCCTGGCGCGATGGCTTCTGGATGGACGCTCATGATGGGCGCGTGCCGGAACGAGTCTGGGAGATGTTGGACTATGCGTTGCCAAAGGTGCCGCACGTGGCGGGCGTGGTATTTGAGTTACTCGAAGAACACGCTGTGAGCCTCGGACCTGAGGCGATCGCGGATGAGTTGAAGCACGGCTGGAAGATCTGGAATGCGCATCGAGCCGCTTGAGATAATCATTGAGATATGGCGCTGATTGAGTTTCAAACAGGACTCGGCCAATTGCTGCGGGAGCAGAAGAGCAGCGATCCGCTGCATGGCGTCAATCTCGATACTAATGAAAAGAGATACTTTGAGACTCTGCGAGAAACCGCCGGTTTCCGTTTCTGTGCGAGCATCCAACGATCGTGGTGCATTGGTCGCGCGGCCAGGTCGGCTTACTTCACTCTCTCACTTCTGCCAGACGAGGAACGGCAAGCACTGCTTAACGAGTGGGTAGATGCCGGCGCTGGAACCAGTTCGTTTTTCGACGCCGAGGGTGAGTCCTTTCTGAGCTTCATTAGCGAACGCTTAACCGACCCGTCACACGAACTTTCAGTCTGTCAATTCGAACAGGCCACGCTGAGGGCCAGCAACGGCGCCAGTTTCCATGCCTCGCCGGACCTCACAGGGCTCGGCAATCCTGAACGTAACCTGCGGCGTGGAAAACACGCGGCCCTGGTTTGCCTCTACGTGGACCCGAGTCTGCTACTCGAGTCAATGCAAACTCGAAAGCCGTTACCGCCGTTGTCGTCCGAACCTATAGTTCTAATGTTCAGCCCCGGGTTGCCGCAGTTGTGTAATGCGCCATCAGAAGAAGAGATAGCTATCTGGGAAGCGTTGGACGCACCCGCCTCGGTCGGGACATTACTGAGCCTTAACGTTTCTCCAAAAACACTGGCTCGACTTCTTAGGCAGGGAACTATCGAATACGCCGATTGAACCTGCAACACGCTCCTAACGTCCAGAAACTTCTGATTGCTCCAATGCTTTTCCTGGTGTTAGAGTCTTCCGGTCAACCTTAATGTAGTTTTCAAGCTTGGCTTGATCCTGGGAGTGAGGGTGCATCTCTTGAGCACAGCGCAGAGCAAACTCGCGTTCCTGCGACGCATTATCGTGGCGGTCGTTCTCGTGCTGGCGCTACTTTCCGGCATAGTACCTTTCGGCGCCGCATCAGCAGGACATCTCTGCACGATGGACTGTTGCGCCGGGTTGGCTCCACACGCTGCCGGCTCATGCCACATGAGCATGTCGTCGCACGGCAAGAGTGAAGAGAGCGCACTTGGGCAGGACCTGAACAAACACTGCGGACTTCCACAAGCCGACACGGGAGCGATAGATGGCAGCGACGTCGACGCCGGTGTGATGGGGATGACGGACAGCGCCCACATATCCCTGGACCTGGATGGCGTAACTATTGATGCCAGTGATCATTGTAATACGGTTTCGCAGTCGAAAGATCTGAACGCTACTTCACACAATGACTCTTCCGCGTCTCAAAGCGTCGCAACGCAGTCCTTTTCGAAACCTTGCCCAGCAGAGTGTGGCACCGGCGCGGTTAATTCCGGAGTGCGTCGTTCACGTGACTCGGTTGCAGTTGTTTACCATGCACGATCGCGCCCGCCAGCGCTTGGCCGAAAGTATCACCACTTCAATGGCAATTTCTTAATTACCTCAAACTATTGTAGACAGCTCCGTCCACGCGGCCCGCCACTCTCTTTCAACTGATTACTCCAAGACAACTTTAGCCAGAACCAGAGCCCTTCGGACTCGATAGCAGCTCAGCAGGACAAGAGGCACGCGCCTATGCGCAGCCATTTAGCCTTCGGCTGTGCTGTCGTGATTTCCAGACGCGCCAACTTCGACATAAGTCAGAAGGGCGCGATCGCTTGTCTTTTTTCCAGGGAAAGGGATCCCGTATGAAATGCTTTAAGAGGCGACGAACCATTGTCCCTAAATCAGAGGTCGTCCTAATAATTCTTTCGCTATTCTTGCTTAGTGCGGCGTGCATTCGCGCCCAGCAAACCGTCACGTCGGGAACTCTCAGTGGCCGCATTGAGGACGCCAGCGGCGCCGTAGTTAGCGGCGCAACTCTGACCGCCACCAACCTTGAAACCAACCAGAAACAAACGGCCACAACTGACTACAACGGCCGCTACCGATTTCCCTATTTTCAAGTAGGCCGCTACAAGCTCTTCATCGAAGCCCAGGGGTTTGCGTCCCTGACTAAGGAACTAAGGGTAACGGTCGGGCAGGCTTTGGATCTTTCCTTAAAGCTCGACGTGGCCGGCCTATCAGCGCAGGTTAACGTCACGACCGATGTGCCGATGATCGAAACGGTGCGTACGCAAGTGACCGAGACAATTCACCCCGACGAGATCAATGAGCTGCCATTGAACGGTCGCAATTATCTCGACCTGGCATTGCTGGTTCCGGGCGTATCGCAGACGAATACGGGCAGCAACCAACGGTTCGCGGAAACATCAGCTGTTCCGGGGCAGGGAATCTCTGTCGCTGGGCAGCGTAACCTCTACAACAGTTTCGTTGTCGATGGGGTCTCGGCTAATGACGATGCCGCGGATTTGACTGGCACTTACTACAGCGAGGAAGTAATTAATCAATTCCAGGTGATCACCTCAGGTGGCATTGCCGAGTTTGGCAGGGCGTCTGGAGGCGTCGTCAACATCATCACCAAATCAGGCACGAACGACTGGCATGGCAGCATCTATGGGTTCGCTCGAAATCAGCGCTTCGACGCCCGTAATCCACTCGCGCCTCGCAAAGACCTGCTTACTCAGGCGCAATACGGTGCTTCAATCAGTGGTCCCATCAAACAGGACCGAACTTTTTTCTTTACCAACTTCGAGCAGACGCGGCGAAATTACTCGGCGGTCATCACTATCGCACCTTCAGCCATAGCTTCAATAAATAACCGGCTGAATGCGGTCGGCTATAAAGGGCCAATCCTCGGCACGGGTGTGGTGCCGGCGAGTTTTGACACGACCAACTTCTTCGCGCGAATCGATCACAAGCTAAACGATCGCAATCAGCTCAGCGCTCGCTATAGCCTCTATCACATCACGGCAGAGAATTCGCGCACTGTGGGTGGTCTGAATGCGGTTAGTCGCGGTTCAGGTTTGGACGATACAGATCAGACGCTCGCAGTCAGCGACATCACCACGCTCAGTAGCCGCACCCTGAACGAAGCCAGGGTCCAGCTCACGCACAGCCGCCTTGACGCTCCGATCAACGATAGTATCGGTCCAGCAGTCGGGATCTCCGGTGTTGCGAATTTCGGCACGGCCACGTCATCGCCGCTGGCGAGGGGCATCAACCTGTTCGAGGCTGTCGATAATATCTCAACCCATCGCGGCGCACACTCGCCAAAAGTCGGAGTCGATTTCCTTTACAACCGGGTCAACATACTCTTTCCGGGCGCCCTTCAGGGTGTTTACTCCTTCAACTCGCTCAGTAATTTCCTAACCGGCAACTACAGTACCTTTCAGCAGGCCTTTGGCGCGCCGAGTCAGTTCCAGTCGAATCCCAACGTTGGCTTCTTCGGGCAGGATGAGTGGCAAATCAGTTCGAACCTTACGGTCAATACGGGACTGCGATACGACCTGCAGTTCCTGCCAAACCCAATTCAAGCGGATTCGAACAACATTGCGCCTCGGCTGGCAGTCGCTTACGCACCCGGCGATCGCAAGACAGTCATCCGGGCGAGCTTCGGTATTTACTACGATCGCATTCCGCTGCGCGCAACTTCGAATGCATTGCAACGTGATGGCTCAAAGTATGTCGTCGTGCAGCTGGCGCCAACCCAGGCGGGCGCGCCCGTCTTTCCAAATGTGCTGGCAGTTCAGCCGGCGACGTTCATAACGAAACCAAACATCACCCGCATCGATCCAAACATAGAAGCGAGCTACAGCGAGCAAGCCAACGTGCAGGTTGAAAGGGAACTGTCAGGGAACGCCGTGGTCTCCGTGGGTTATCTGCATCTGCGGTCACTGCATATCATTGCTTCGCGGAATGTGAACGTGCCGACCGTTCCGGCGTCAGCCGGCGTTTCAAATCTCGGTCGGCCGGATCCAAACTGGGGCAACATCGCACGCTTCGAAAGCGCCGGTGATTCGTACTACAACGGACTGGTTGTTTCATTCAACAAGCGGGCGGCGCGTTGGGCCAACATGAGAGTGTCTTACACTCTTTCGAAGACTACCGACGATGCAGGAAATTTCTTCTTTTCTACGCCGCAGAATAATTTCAACCTGCGGGATGACATGGGACCTTCGGACAACGACCAGCGTCATCGACTGGTAGTAAGCGGCTCGTTCCAGGCACCGGAGAGAGGTAACGAGGAAGGACTGCGTCGCGCGCTGCACGGGTTTCAACTCAGTTACATCTACACCTACGCTTCGCGTTTGCCCTTCAATGTTTTGCTTGGCAATGATCGCAACTTCGACACCAACAACAATGATCGACCGTTGGGGGTTGGGCGCAATACCGGGCGAGGTTTCGACTTTGCATCGCTCGACATGCGTCTGAGTCGCCGCTTCCGCATCACCGAACGGTTTGGGCTCGAGGTGATGGCCGAAGGCTTCAACCTTTTCAACCGAGCCAATTTTGGAGTGCCTAACAACACCTTCGGCTCGGGTACTAGCCCCCTGGCAACATTCGGTCAACCGACGGCAGCTTTCGATCCACGCCAGCTTCAGTTCGGGTTGAAGCTCAGCTTCTGATGAGATTGGCGCCCGACCTCGACAACCGCAGCATCGCCCAAACGGGGCTACGTCTCAGCCCGTCGGAACGAACGGGCCATACCCTGGCCAGCCTTAAGGTCCAAAAACCGTTCTGAGAGGACGCTGCTTAAGTAGGCTCTAAACCTGCCATACAAACAGGGAGCCTGGAGTCTAACTGACACCTAATCCCAGCTTTTGACCGGCGGGGAACCCAAACGAACCGCAAACCAGCCCCCTATAGTCCGCGTCTGATAATACATATTATGTTCGACTGAAACCCGCCGAATTGTTGCATCGGCAAGCCTTTTTGCTTGATTGGGGTGCAACATGCCTACTTCTTCTGCTACCGAGCCGGCCCGTCTTATCGCCTTTCACGGCGACCCAAAAATCAAAGCCAAGTACCTGGCCCGTGTCAAAGCACACCGCAAGGCCGATGAAATAGTCCACGGTTACTACTGGAAGAAAGGTAAAGGCTGCGCGGTTGGTTGCACCGTGCACAGCGGTGATCACCGCGCTTACGAGACCGAGTTAGGCATCCCGCGCATCCTGGCGCGGCTTGAGGATGGGATTTTTGAATCGCTGCCCAACGGGCGGGCCAAGGATTGGCCGGTCGAATTTTTGACCGCGATTCCGGTTGGTGCCGATCTCTCGAGAGTGTGGTCGCGGTTCGCGGTCTGGCTGCTGGGGGATCCGGTGGACGGCGTGATCCGGTTTGCAAAAACGGACCAGACACGAAACGCGATCTTGGCGATTGTCGCAGCGTATTCTCTCGAACAATCTCCAAGCGCGCGTGAGTGGCGCGAGCTAGCTTCTGCAGCTCGTCACGCCGCCGCCGCCGCCTACGACGCCGCCTACGACGCCGCCGCCGCCGCCTACGCCGCCGCTCGCCAGCAAGCCCGCATTAAGCAGGCAGACAAGTTACTCGAACTGTTGAGGGCTGCATGACGCTAACGATTCTTTCAAAGTCGTTCACGGATACGTGTGACCTGTGCGGCCAGGTGCGCGAGTGCTGGGTTTGCAACTACGACGGCAACGCAAACGAGCGGCGCCCCGCTTACAAGAATTCGCAAATGGTCTGCGCTGATTGCATGCCTTCCGAAATCGAGTATTGCCACCGCGTGATGTGCCAGGTGATTGATGAGCGTGAGTTGCCGCCTTACGACTGGCGCGAAGTAGTTGCTGCGGGGGCAGCTGAGGCGCGGGCCGCTGTGGGGGTTCGGCCGGCGCCTCAGCCTGCAGGGACAACAATCAAACACAGCTGCCACCGTCCTGGTTGCGACATTGCCGTCGCGCCGAATTTCCTGGCTTGCCGGCCGCACTGGTTCGAGTTGCTTCGTGGGGCGCCGGAGATAGCGCGCGACTTGCAAAAGTTCTATCGCGCCGGCCAGGAAGTGGATAAGCGTCCGAGTGCTGACTACATGGCCGCGTTTGAACGCGCACAAGCCTGGTGGACCGCGAAAGACTCACGCGCCGCCTAACTACGGAGGGTTACAAGTTTTGGAGACACAAAAACATTGCCCTATCTGCGGCCGCGCCGATGTTGAGTTCGGTGTTTGTCGATCGCGCAGCGACGGCCGAAACCTTTATTGCAAAGGTTGCATCCGCGACAAGGTAACTGAGGGGCGCAAACGCAAGCGCGAATGGAAGGCTGCGCGCGGTCCGCGACTGCTGGCGCCTTCCCTGCCCTTTGGTCCACCGGAACTGGTGGTGCCTGTGGACCGCGTGCGTGAGGCCATTCAGCGCGGCGCCAGGACTCAAAAGCAAATCCGCACCGCAACCCGTTTTGGTGTTGACCTGATTGGCGAATGCCTGGCGGAGTTGTTGCTGTGGCGGCGTGAAGTCAGTTCAGAGTTGAAGGACGGCCATCGTCACTACTTCATGAACAACGCCGGTGCGGTGCCGCTGCGCTCCAGTGCCGGCTATTCCCTTCCCGATCGTAAACCCGATGTGGCGTCGTTCAGCGTTGCTTCCGGATTGATGCCAGGCGAACGAAGAAAGGCCGGATAACTCAAAACCATGGCGACTATGACAGCAGTGGCGACGATCACGATTTACAAAGCGAGCGCGATTACAAATTGCGAAGGCTGCGGCAAGAAAAAAGTGAAGTGTCACTTCGTGAAGAACGATCGCTTTACCGTCACTGACAAGCTGTGCGTGCCGTGCGTCGCTTACCAAATCAAACAGGCGTCGATAACCGGAGACACCGTTGACGATCAGCGACGCCAGTAATCTTCTTGCCTTGTGGGAACGGGTTGCCGGCGCGGCGCTGCCGGTTGCCAGCGTGGTGGTTGAAATGGCACGGCCGGCCGGTGCCTGGGAAGTCCTGGCCGTCAGTAAGCAGACCACGGTGATGCCTTGCGAGGTTGGTGTATTTGCACTGCTGGCAGCGTGTCATTCGGTGCGAACGCAGGCGCGCGTGCGCGTGCGGTTGGATGTTGCGGGTTATGAAGATGATCCGCGAATGGTTTTAGTGGACGTTAATCCGGCAATCAGCGCAGCGGTGCTGAGGGCCGAAGATAGGGAGCGAAGCAATGAACAAGTACGAAGTCTTTGGCGCGCGACTGTTAGTGCGCCGGTTACAGGATGAAGCGGCGAAGGATAGCCAGGCGCCGCCGCCTTACATGTTGCCGGCGCCTGGGATGCCGTTGATTAAGTATTCCGACTCCGGAGGTATGGCAGAGTTCTCTAAGGGCTATGTGGTCGCCATTGGCAAGCCGTGCGAGCCGCAGGGGGAACAAACCGACGATCCTCTCAGTTCGTCAGTGATTGGCGGCGAGGACTCCGATCGGTTCGGCTTTCGCGAAGTGATGCGCGAGGTGGTTGGAATGATGGCAAAGATGCAGCTGGGCGCGACCGCCATGCCGCCAGTGGCCGTTGGCGACATTGTAATCTTCCCTTCCTTCCGCGCCACCCTCTTGCCTGGTGAATCCGATCTGTTCCTGGTGGGCGGTGATTTGATCGTCGCGCGGGTGGCGCCTGGCGACTTCGAGGGCACCCGCGATGCCTAAGAAAAAAGCTCAGCAGCGCAAACGCAAAGTTGTAAGGGCCAAACCCAAAGCAAAAGCGAAACATCGCCAGCTGCAGTTGCCGGCCGTCATGACTGGCCCACAAGTCCAGGAGTTGCTGGCGGTGTCTCACGTAACTGTAGTTAACCTGGTTGCTGCCGGCAAATTGAAACATATCGGCAAAGCTAAGCAGAAGGGCGGGGGTTGGCTCTACAACCGTGCGGCAGTCGAAAGACTGGCCGAGGTGTACAAGCCGCAAAACGGCCGGCGTGTCGATGACAATGCGCTTGGCTGGCTTACAACCGTTCCCGCCGATGATGTGAATTTTAAGAGCCGGCTGCGGTCCGCAAACATTGCGACGGTGAAAGCCGCGCTGGCTACCCGCGCAGTTAAGAAAACTGTCACCAAGCGCAAAGTCCTGGAGTCGCGCTTGCGGAAGTTACTTCGCCTGCAGGCTGGTTGACGGTTTCCCTTTTGGCTTGCGCCGGCGCTTTCGCTTCGGCGGCGTCGGTGTCAGTCGTTCAGCGAGTCGTTGCAGTGTAAGCGAGCCTCCCAGGAGCGCGAGGATTGCCTGGCCGGCTGGATCGCGAGGTTGGTATTTGGCGATGCAGTCTAAACAAACATGTTGCGGTGTGAACGTGATTACATTTTCACGCTTGCCGCATTTAACGCAAGTGACCATGCGCGAGATCTTACCATGGAATTTTATCTAGTCGAGGCGTTCAGTCACTCCGAGTTTCAGGAGTCGGTTGCCGCGTTGCTTTGCAGCGGCTGGCGCTTTCATGGAGCAGCGGTCGTTGCCAGCCAGCTTTACGATCCGAAAACCGACGAGTGGTCGTTCTACTACGCCGTGGCCATGGTGCGGCGCAAACGGTTATCGCAGCTGTTTCTCGAGTGGCGTGATCGCTGGTGGTCCACCGGAAGGCAAAGCAATGTCTGACGACGACAAGATGAATTACACCGGCATTACCGCCGTGGTCTTGAGAGATGAGTTCGGCCGTGAGTGGTCGATTCAGCTGCCGGTCACTGTTGCCCTGGGCGCTAAAGAATCGGATCCGGAAAAAGCAAAAGCGCTGGCGGAGCGCGCGTGCTTAAAAGCAATGGCCATGGCCGGCGACGAAGCCCGCGCTTACATCATCACTAACCGGCGTGCGCTGGACATTACCGCTGAATTGAACAAGGAGCCGCTGTTATGAAAGCAAAAGATATCGTGTGGGTCCCGTTCGCATTGATGTGGTTTGTTTGCGCGACGGCAAAGGAATTTGTGATCGACCTGTTGGACGTGTTTCCGCCGCCTTGGAGGAAGAGATGATAGACCCGCGCATACCTATTACCGATTGCATTCACACTTATCTGCACTGTGGTCTTTGCCTGGATAACAAGCTGCCGCAAAAGATCGAAGTGGGCATTACCAGGCTGGGGCTGCAGGTGTGGTGCGCACGTCATAACGTCAACGTGTTCCACGTTAGCTTTGACGGTTATGAATTGCCTTTTAACGATACGGCGGTTGGCGGTGGCAGTGTGAAGGCGGTAGGTCAGCCACGGAATGGGAAGCCGCAATGAGCAAGCACAATGGCATTTACGATCACCCGCCGCTAGCTATCATTGGCGTTCACTACGAACGCGACCCTAACGGCGTTGGGATAGTTACGGTCCTACTGCCAGACGGGCGCGAGCTAGAAGCCATACGCGACGGATCGGAACTTGCGGCACACACGGCCTATGTGAGTGGCGCTGATAGTTGGCCGCTAGTCGGAGAAAATAGTTTTCTACGGTGTAACGCTGTACGAGGCTTTTCAGGGCGCTCGCGTTGCGCGCTCCCTAAAGGGCATTCCGGAGAACATGCAGGCAGTGGAAGATACCGCAATGAAAGTTCGAGTTTGCTACACGGTCGAAGTCGATGACCGCTACCGCCGTGCTGTCAGGCTTTACTACGGAGGCGCGGGACTCGCCACGCGAGAAGAAGTCAAAGAGTTCCTGCGGAAAAAAAAGTTAGATGAATGAAGGCCGGTTCTAAAGTTTGAAGTGCTGGGCCAGCACTCAAAACAAAACGCGTTTGCCGAGGGTTTGGGGAAACTGTAGGCGAGCGCGTTTCTGTGTCTGAGGGGAGTTAGTGCGCCGGCGCGAAGCGAAGGCCCTTACACTTCTCCGGTTTGTAGTCGCAGCCCCAGACCGGCTGCGCGTCAAACTCAAAGATTACCTCACGCGCTGCCGAGTCTGCCGCGCTCCTGGCCGTAGCCACGCCAGCGGCGGTGTGAATGTGGTTAACCAGAAAGTGCAGTCCGATGTTGGCCAGTGCCAGGATGGCGAGCACTTTCGTGTTGTCGGTGAACTGAGCAGCCACGTCGCTTACAATCGGAATCAAATCTGCAAGCAAACCTATCGCCTCAGTTTGGTTGCTGTTTTCTATAGCAGTCACCAGTCGGCGGGCGCTGTTGATTGCCTGGTCATAGCGGACCGCGATTTGCGGCCGCAGCTGCACAATGAGCGGCCGCGCATCGGTGAGCGAGTTAACGACGTCTTTGGCAAAGGCAACGTTTTGGTCCTTCTCGGATTTACTGCAGGCAAAACCCAGAGACACAAAGCAGAGTGTTGCCGTTAAGAGTAGTGGAATGAATAACCGTTTGAGTGTTCGCATGTTTCCCCTTTCAGTTGGAACTCCGTGCTAGTTGTTGAAGGTTGGTAAGCCATTCCCGCGCGTGCGGAAGTTGTAAGGCTTCTTTGTAAGAATCATCGAAGCCGGAAAACAGCATGATTACCGCATCGAGCGGCAACGTCTGCAGGACAGTCAACGCGTGCTTGTACTCGGTCGGATAGTTGTCCCTGATTGCAATTAGCCAGGCTTCCTCAGTCGAGATAGGCGCGTTGATTTTTAGATTGGCGACCAGGGCATCAAGCGCAACGTAATGCACTTTCTCTGCGTCGTCATCGTCGCCTGGTGGAGGCGGCGGGTTATTGGGAGGCTGAGGTGAGATGCTGGCGGGCGCCGGCGATAACATGTTAGGCGCAACAGTGGTAGGCGGGGCCGGCGCGATTGGTTCTGCCGCACGTCGGGGCACGAGGGCCTTAACGACGTCCAGGATGTTGCCAAGGAACGGCATTACAACTTGCATCACTTCCTTGTTTTCGACCGCGCGCAAAGCGATGCGTTGCCAGCCGTTCAGCTCTCCATCCGGATCAGTGGCCACGCCGGCAACGCTTAACAGGTTCTTTACCACTTGCGATCTAACGCCAGGCTCCGACATAAGAAATTCGGCAATCACTTGTTTCTCGCTTACAGCTTTACTTGGCCGGTCGCCGTCCTCGTTTGCCCTGGTGTCCCTGGCGAAATTTGGATCCGCCAGCTTCTTTAAGTTGTCGCGCATGATATCCATCTGCAGGCGTTGAAACTCCTTCACGAATTCGTTGTCTGACTGCGGCGGTGCAGTGGCATTAGTTTCTGCGCCGGGTGCTCCGGAGTTGTAACCGCGTGGCTGTTCGCGCGAGTCACGAAGGTTCGCTGGGTCGGCAATAATTCCGGTCCAGCTGCCGCCGGCGATGAATCGCGAAACAGAATTGTCGACCAGTGACACCTTGAAGCGGCCGCCGCTGCCGGCAAGCTCCTGAATATCTTTGATGAAGGTGTCGGCGCGGAATGCGATGCGACCAAATGCCTGCAGTTCGCGGCAGGGATTCTTAAAGCGGATGTGGCCAGGGTCGGCCAGTCGAACTACGTTGGCGTCGAGGTTGTGTTCGTCGGCAAATTGCTCCAGCCACTCTGTGAGCTCGTCCGGCACGTCCTCTGGTGGCAAGAGTTCCGCATGTGGCTGGTAGGGTTCTTCGACTTCGGTGGTTTCTGTTTTGGCTGGCGCTGCCTGGCTGGGCGCCGGCGCCCTCCATTCGCTCACTATCTTGGTGGTGACTTCAGTGCCTGGCGGGGGCGCGGTGCCGTTTGCCGGCTGCCCGCCTGACACCAGATCTTTTTTTTCTTCCGTTAATTTTTCAGGTTGCATTCGTGACATAAATCGTCTCCCTTTCCGTGAAAAGCCGTGTATTTTTCGTGCCGGTCGGTGCCGGTCGGTGCCGGTTGGGGCTGGAGAATACGCCCAAATCGGCCCTTAACTTGTAATCGTGCACTTGATGTAATCGGCGCTTTGGGCGTAATAACCCTCCCCACCTGGGAGTTTTGCACCCTATGAGCGACCAAATCATCGTCCACCAGTCAGCCACGAAGGGAGATCCACGCCGCCGTGCCTACGCTGTGCGCCGTCGCCAGGGGCGTGCCGGCAATCTACAAACACTGCGCATCATGGCCACGCTGGTGCGTCGCGATGTTCAGGATCTGGGGCTGCGCGACTTTGCCGCGCGATTGGTTGTTGGCGTCGCCGGCCATGATCAGCAGTCGGTTGCGGAAACGCTTTTTTACTATGTGCGCGACAAGATTACTTACCGTAGTGACCCGTTTGGTTTTGAAGTAATCGCCGATGCGCGCAAGACACTCTCACTCGGTTACGGCGACTGTGGCGACAAGGCAGTATTGCTGTCTACGCTCCTTGGTGGTTTGGGAATCAAGTCGCGCTTTGTAGTCCTCTCTTACAAGTTACCGGCGTTCCAGCATGTTTATCTCGAGGCGCGCATAGACCACGAGTGGCGCCCTTACGATCCTACTCCGGAAGAGGCGGTGCCTGGCTGGGAGTCGCGCGGATTCTTGCGCGGCACGTTCCCGATCTTCGACGGTGGCGCCAAGTCCGATCGTAACAACCTGGCCGGACTAAAAGCGGCCGGCGTGGGCGCCGGCATGGGAGCATTGCAGGGTGTGCCAGGTGGTCCAATAGGCTCAGCGATCGGGGCGATTACAGGTTTCCTTGGCGGTCTCTTTGGCGGCGGTGGGGGTCAGACTAAAGAAATGATCCAGACCGGCGCGCAGTGGGACCAGGCTGACAAAGCCCTTGCTGTTAAGGCACGCGCATTGGCCGCAAAAGAATCGATCACGGCGGCGGAGTATCAGCAGTTCATCGATGGCCTTTCCGCGCTTGAGCAGTTCGCCTTGCAGTCGCAAATTCCTTACATCCAAAAACAGTGGCAGATGGAACAGGCTAACTGGTCGGGTTGGCCGGAACTGTTGCGCGCGAAAGTTGTGGGCGGCGTTGGTAGCGGCGGGCGCACTGCTGCCAACGCCGCGAGTGGATCTGATTCCGGATCATCCGGCACGGGTGGAACGGGTCTGGGTACCTTGCTGCTGCTGGGCGGCGGCGGGTTGCTGGTTGGCAAATTGTTGTTTGCTGGTAGGAAGTGAACAAGGAAAGGCTGGCTTACATGTTTTCGGAAATTGCAGACGCTTTAGGCGAAGATGTTTTCTATCCGATAGATCCGGTGTTTTATAAGCCGCTCTATCGAATGCCGCCCGTGCCATTGCCGCCAACCAAAGACAACGGCACCGGCTGGCAGTGGGCAAGTTTCAATGGCGCCACTTGCCGCTACATGCAGCCCGATGGCTCAACCAAAGAGGCTGCGTGCGCAGTGCGTCCGAGTCGCCGGCCCTTGCCGCCAGTAGATGCAACGCCAGTCGCGACGCCCGCGCCGGTTACAACTCCGGCGCCAGCTACTCCAACCACAACGCCGGCAACCGGCACAACAAACTATCTGCCGTGGATCCTCGGTGGCCTGGGGCTGCTGCTTGTATTCGGCGGCAAAGGCAAATAGGGGAAACCGTCATGTTTGATTTAGCACAGGTCAACGTCCTGGACTCCGAAGGCGATTACGACACCCTGGCCGGCTGGGGCGATTTCAAACTTCCCGACATTGTCGTACCCAGGCAGAACCCGACCATTTATCAGACCGGCTTTCCTAACTTCCCAGGCTTGCCGTCCACCAAACAACAGTTGATCACTTTCGGCATCGGCTCCGGATCGACGCTGCTGAATGCGCTGGCCGCAAAAATCAGCGGCGGGCTGGTTGGACCATCGCCTGAAAATCTGCAGATCCTTTTTGGCCAAAATCGCTATGCCCTTAACCAGGGCGTGCAGCCGAACTATCAAGGTACTGGTCCAGTGTCAGACATTGGCGCCACAGCTGGGGGCGCGCTTGGCAACCTTGGCGATTCGCTGGGCCAGATCGTTTACCAGCATCCGTACCTGACCATCGGCGCGGGCTTCGCGCTGGTGCTCTTGTTCATGACGCCGCCATCACGCGGCCGGCGTTAAGTCGTAATCGCGGTTTTCAAGGGGAGTTGAGACCATGGGAGACGAAGTTACTAACGCACCGTTGCCGCCAGGCAAGGATCCGCTTACACCTGGCAAAAACACTACTGAGTTTTTGCTCACTAGCGCGGGGATGTTTCTGACCGCGCTGTTTGGGCTGCTGGCCACCTTTAACGTTCTGACGCTGACGCCGGAACAAAAAATGTCGGTCTATGAGTTTGTCGGAATCTCCTGGACCGTCCTGCCGATGGCTTACGCGTTTGCGCGTTCGCACGTGAAGGCAAAAGCCGTCAGTCCACCAAGCCACAGCGAGGGGTAACATGGGCCAACCCGCTTTCCAGTTTGCGCAGACACCATCGCGGCCGGTTTTTGCCGGCGCGCGTATCTCTATTTCTCTGCGTGCCTACGATCCGGATTCGGCTGAACTATCGGCGTCGCCACGGCTGCCGCGTGCGATGCGAGCGATCGAGCGTGCCGGTTACAAGGTCAAATATCGAGTTAACGATCTTGCCGGCCTGGTGACTCCGTCGCTTTTCATTGATGGCAATGCCCTGGTAAGTCGGAAATCTGTAAGCGACGTGGCGCAGGAAATGATTGACCTGTTGCGGCGTGGCGGCCTGGTAGTGAGCGGCGGCAAGGGCGTGCTCTATGCGCCAGGCAAAAAGCGTGGCCGGCGTGCAGGCTTACTTGTAAGCGGGTTGCCTGATTCGGATAACACGTTTGGCGATGTGCAGCTTGATAGCTCGTCAGTTCGACAAGTGCAGACAGCGCTTAATCGTTTCGCCTCAAAGCTCGCGCCGTTGGTTGTCGATGGCATTCAAGGCAGTAAGACAACCGCGCGGTTGAAAGAATTTCAGCGAGATGTAGGCCTGCCGGTGACGGGCGTGGCCGACTCGTTGACACTGCAGGCGTTGGGCATTCTTGCGGTCGGTGGTGCCAGTGGTAGCCCTGGGGGCACGAGCGTTAACGACGCTATAGCCCGAACGAACGCGGCAACGGCCGCAGCTCTCGCCTTGGCGGCGTCGCGCGCTGGATCATCCAGCGGTCAAAACCTTGGTGCACAGCAGGCAGTGATCAGAGGGGCTCTTGTGGACGTGACGCTTCATGTTGGGTACGGCCTGCGTACTGACGCGATGATGCAAAACCTGAAGGGCCGAATTGCCGCTGGTGGGTTTTCGTTGATGGGCTTCGAGGACAATCTGGGATTAGCGTCGGCGTTGGATAGAACCATCCGTTTGCGCGTGCGGGTCGAGACGAACGGTTACGGCAAAGCACAAGATGTTGCGGACCTGATTCAAGGCATGGCGGTAGCAGCCGGTTTTCGTGTGACCGGACAGGAGGGCGCGCCCGCACAAGGGAACTTTGGCGGCACGCCACCAGGTGGTGATTCTGGAATCGGCACTGTCCTGGTAATCGTCGGCGTCGTTGCGGTCGGTGGCATTGTGCTGAGCAAGTTGGCAAACAGGTAAGCGGCCTACGCGGAAAAATACAAGTAGGCCCCTGCCGCAATAGCGATGCAGACAATCGTGAACAAAGCCCCAATGATCGCCCCTAAGCAGAACGCGATGAAGTCGCCAAGTGATTCCTTCTTTGGCGGGTGTGCTCGGATGATTGGTCCAAGCGGTGCGTTGCAGTGAGGACAGAAGTCGTCTTTGAACGACGTGGGCTTATGACAGCTGGGGCACATTGGGGTTGCCATAGGTGAAATTTTTAGTCGTTGGAGTTGGTCGTTGTTTGAACACGCGGTGGCAGCGTCCTGTTTCGGTTGGCCTGGCCGCAGTGGCCGAGCAGGTACGCCACTATCCACAGTAATAAGAGTATACCAATGAGTCGTCTAGGAAAGCTCCATCCCTGGGCGTCGCGGTTGCTCCGACGTGCTGGCTGCCGTGCGTTGCAGGTGAGGCAGTGACTTGCGCTGGGAAGCAGTAAGTCGCCACAACGAACACAGGGGACTTTATGACGTTTTTTCAAGTTACACCTTCTGCAGAGTCGCTGAATGTTTTCGGCGGTTGCGTCGCCGCCGTAAGAGTGAGGGTCTATGTGATCCCATTCTAAGTGAATGGTGGAGCCGCAAACGCAGCAGAAGTCGCCGCCGTTGCGGGCGATGACTTCCGCTTTGACCTTTGTGGAAATGTAACGCGACGACTTTGCCTTTGCCATATGAGGTTAATCGTTGGAGCCGGCACTGTTTCGATGCCTGGTTGGCTGTCATTGCAGCAGGCCGATTTAGATATTACGCGAGCCGGCGACTGGATGAAAGTAATTGGCGGGGTTGGCAAGGTTGACGCAATTTTGACGGAGCATACTTTGGAACACTTGACTTACAACGAAGCTGCGGCCGCCGTGTGGAATTTCTGGCGCTACTTGAAGCCAGGCGGGCATGTGCGCGTTGCCGTTCCGGACGGTCTAAGTCCTCACCCTAACTATCAGGGCTGGGTTGCTCCTGGTTCACGTGGTGAACGCTGGCTACAACAATTCCGCGCTGTGAATGAGCCGGCTCACAAGACGCTTTGGAATTTTGAAAAGCTGGCGAGTCTCTTTCGCCGCTTTGCCTTCCGCGTTCGGTTACTCGAATGGTTTGACTATGAGGGCTTGTTCCATCGTGAGCCTTACCGCTTACAAGATGGCTATATCCGCCGCCGCCATGGTTCTGCCTGGTCAAACGTTTTGAGTGTTGTGGTGGGCGCCCCCTACACGTCGCTGATTTTGGATGCAGTCAAAGTATGACTACGAAGCAAACAAAACCGAATCCTGGTCTGGCGTCCGTGGTTGCGGCCGTGCAGGCGGCGCATTTGTTTCAGCAGCACTTCCGTAAGAATCCAGCGGAGCAACTTGTAACCCCGTCGCTGGCGAAGCGTTGGCTGGCTACCGCTGCGAGCAACGCTGATATGGTCTGGTCGCGCGTGACGGCAATGGCCAAAGAGATGAAGGCCGGCCGGTACAAAGCGCAGTCAGCAATTCTGTTTAAGGATGGCAAGTTAATCGACGGCCGTCATCGCCTCGAGGCGGTTGTGAAGTCCGGCAAAGCTATCCGCTTCCCTGTCCAACGTGTAACCGCTGTCAAGGTCAAAGACAATCCGATTCACATCACGGCGGCGGATCTAAGAAAGCATCCGGAGATGGCTAAGAAGTTGGGGATCACTCCGGAGTCATTGGAGCGGCCGGCGAAGCGTACTGCGCCGGTTGAAAAACCGAAACAATGGAGAGTGAGTTGGTATAGCCCACGATTGCAGCGGCGCGTCTCGCCACCGGCAACTTTCGAGGGCACACGGTCCGGAGCGGTTGCCGAAGCGAAAGCAGCCATCGGTTACGCCGATCTGAAGCGCCGTCGCGTTCCGAACCTACCTGTCAACTTCATTGCTGAGGAAGTCCGAGACAACCCTGGCAGCTTACAAGTTGCGCCGGCCGCTGCGCGTAAAGGCGCTCCGGAGTATGCGCTGCAGATCGTTGACACGGCGCGCGACAAGCAGAACGCAAACGAGATCTTGCGCGGCCTGTTGCTGCAGTCGGACTTCATTGGCGGCCGCGTGTTGCCACCAGGTAAAGGTTCGGGCTGGCGTGTTCAGGGATTTTTTCAGGATGCGCCTGGTGAAGTGACCGGCCTGGGCATTAAGCGCGTGCTGCATCCGCGCCGAGTGCCGGCTGTGTGGCAGACGTTGAAGCTAAGACGCCGGAGTAAGAAGGTTGCCAGGGCTTCACGTAGAAATCCGGTTGACGTTCAGTTGTTGGGCAGACTTGCGGAAGAGGACATGCGACGCGCGCGCAAGGATCGGACTCTGCTAATTGGCCAAACTGCGCGGGGCACTGTGCAGCTTACTTTCGATCCGGAGACAAAGACTTACGAGCTTGTAAGCCAGGACGGCGGCACCTGGCGCAAATCTGGCACTGCGAGCTTTATCAAAACGCAGCTGGTCAAGCTCTATGTTATCCAGGCCAACCCTGCAGAAACGCCGGCGCGTGTTGCCGATGTTGGCAAAACATTCCTGGGGCGTGAGGTGAAGCGAGTTGGCACCGGCATCGCGGCGCCTGGCACGCCTGGCCATCTGCAGAGTAATCGTCTGGCGGAAGTCAAGGTGAAGGGTTATCCGCCTTTTCGGTTCAGCGCCAAGCGGGCGCGCTTGGGAATTGCCGGCGACGGCAGTTTGCATTTTGTCAACGTGAAGTTTCGCCGGCCGAAAGAATTGCAGGACGGCCAGCGCGCGGATTACGGGTTGATCGAGCATGTGATCTACGGCGCGCGCAAAGACCACTTGAACGACGGACAGTTTTCTTACTGGAAACATCCGTTGGGCGAGGAAGGCGGGCAGAAGCCGCACTTACAAGTTGACAGCTACGGATGGCCTTACATCGTTGGCGGCTCTTACACGATTGAGTCAGCCGGCATCCGTGATTGAAGGGTTTGCCCGCGCAACGTGCGCGGCGTTGTCGGGCAAAGGGTACGAGCAGAGGGCCGCGCGAAATTGCTATCGAAAGGTGTAACCGATCATGGCAGCAAGTAAAGAAGCGGGCAAGGTGGTTGTGCTCTACAACGGGCGCGGCGCCAGTCCGCAAGTCAAACAAGGAGGGGTATCAATGGCAGGAAAATCCAAAAAGCGCGGCCGTAAGAGTGGCGGCAAGAGTGCTGCCAGATCGTCGAACCGCGCCAAACCGAAAGCACGTGGACGCCGCCGATCGGCGCCTCGAGGCTACGAAATGTCGGCACGTCCAAACGGGCGCGGTCGCGCCAGAAAGACAGGTCGCCGGCATTATCGCCCGAATCCAGGCATCCTGGGCCAGGCGTCCAGTCTGGTGGGCCAACTGTTCTTTGGTGGCCTGGGAGCGTTTGCAACGTCAACGGCTTCACAACTGAATCCGGTCCAGCCGGCCAGTAACTTGATGGCAAGTGCGCTGGACGTATTGATCGCTTTGGGTGTGGCCTGGGCGGGCGGCAAGGTGTTCCCGAAACACAGAGACACTATTCGTATCGGTGCCTTTGCGTTTGTCGCCGGCAACATCGTGACGCGTTACGCGCCTACGCTGCAGCAGCAGATCGTTTCGCTGTCGCCAGTGAACCGCGCCGCGCAGCAGCAGCTAACGGCCGGCAGTCCGATTGATGACACTATCGCGGACGTGACGGAGGTCATGGGCGGGCCAGGCTTCGCCGATGTTAACGAAGTCGCTATGTCCGGCGGTCAGTACATGTAAGCGGGGCTGTCCCGTGCGTTGATAGGGCGGCGGTTCTCAGTTCTTTCCAATTAACGAGCAAGGTTTTTGGCGGCGCAATTAAGACGCCAAAGGGAGGGTTAATCATGGCGGAAGGTAATGTGGTTACGAAACAGGGGATCATGAAGATCTCCGATGCGTTGCGCGAGGGGTTGATCAATCTTGACGATCTCAGTGGTCCGGAGTTTCGCCAGATCAAAGGCAAACTCAAAAACGTGCGCGACGATGTTCTTTTTGACAGCGGGCGGTTTAAGGCGGCTGGCGCCATTCCGCAGGGAGCGGTGACTTTGTTCGCCGTCACGGTCGGCAATCCGACCACGCTGCTTAACGATGTGGCAGTTCAATATACGAAAGATGAAAGCGATACGAACATGCACGGCCAGGGTGGCCTGCTTGGCTCCGGTGATCAGATGGTCATCGCGTCCATCCAGTCGATGGTTGCCTGTTCGGCTAACGCTTTCGGTACCGCACCAGGTGCGGCGACGGTTGACTGCACACCGACTGCGTTGGCGGTCAATACCTCGGCCGGCGCGACAAACACCGTGTTGGGAATTGTTCAGAACTGCCGTCTGCGTTTTCGCGTTGACGATTCGCGCGATTACGAAAACGGCACGCTGGACTTCTTTCCTTCGGAGTTTGGCCTTACCGGCTTTGCCGGTTCGCAGCAGGAAGGCGTGGCACAGAACGGCGGCTTGAAGGCGCGGTATCTGTCGCGCGTGCGGCACCTCAAATCGCTGCAGCGTTTTGCAATCATCCTGGAGTTCACCAGGGCGATTACAACCGCCACGGCCGGGCGCATCAAGGTTGGCCTGGTCGGAACGAAGTACACGCCGGTTGGCTAAAGAGTGGCGGTAGGGCTGGTGCAGTCCCGCGCACCGTAAGCGAGGGGATAAAGAACCCTACCCACTCTTTTGGCAGCCGACGATAAAGCGGCCGCGTTGATAGGGTGCGGCCGCCAACCTTTCATGCAAAGGGGCGAGTGATGAATAAGACGTTACTGTTTGAGCAGATGATCACGATGCGGCGCTTTCCGGCCGATGCGCCGAAGATCTTGGAGCTAATCAAAAAGGATCGTCTGTCGCGCGCTGTGAAGGCGAAACAGCTACGCAACTTCCTTTTGCCGGTGACAGTTGCCTTTGTCGGCGGCGCGATCGGTGAGACAGTCACCGGCTTTACGCCGCCAGTTGGCTACGAGTTGCTGGTGGTCGGGGTTACGACTAACGCCGGCCGGTCCTCGGTGGTGATCCGGCCAAACGTTACGGCGCAAGCTGACTGGTCGGAGACTCCAGTGCTGTCGCAGGCCATTGCCGGCTTCCCTAATTTCTCAGGGTCACTCACGAATATCGGATTCCAGGACGTGCAGGACTTGCCGGTTCCCTTTGTCCTGGGAGCAAACGAGCAGCTGGCGGTTGACTTTGTAAGTCGCACTGCCGCCGCGGCCGCTTCGCAAACGATTGTTTTCCACTGCTTGCAAGTCCTGGCCGAGACTGACGTGCACTCACAGTTCCAGCCGGCAGAACAGGTTCTCATGGAGCGCGAAGTTAAAGAGCATGCAATCCCGCGCAATGTTTATCTACGAATGGACATTGCGGCCAACGTCGGCAGGACGCGTATTACGGATGTGCCCTTGCTGGTCCTCGGTGCAACCATGAATTACGTTGACGACACTACCTCAACAGTCAAGCTGAATAGCAGTAACGATAACTACTCGTTCAGCGAAGGCCAGGTGCCGGCGTGGGCAATGGCCGGCCAGATCACAAATCGCATTACAACCTTTTTACACTTTCAACGGCCGCACTACTTGCCGCGCGGTTCGCGGCTGCGTGGTGACTTTGCAAACGCTAACGCGCTGTCGATGTTCTTTAAGTGCCAGACTCTCTAATTAGTGTGCTCTAACCAGGTGGGGCTAAATGAACGATTCCTTGATGCTGTCGCAGTTGATCACCGCTAAGCGTATGCCGGCGCTGGCGCAACAGATGGTCCACGCCATGCAATCGGCGCGGATGATACGGCTCAACAAGGCCAGGGCCACGCGCAATTTCTTTCTGCGCATTGTGACCAGGCCGTTCTTTGTGGCCAGCGGTCCAGATACTGTTTCCGTGCGCACGCCGGCGCTTGCCTACCCTTACATGATCGTAGCTATCAGCGGCGGTATGCCTAGCACTGGCAACGCGACGATCCATTTGCGGATGCGTTTTGAGTCTGAGATGCGTTTGCAACTCAGTGAGGAAGATCTGCGAGCGGAGACATTGATCGGCGGTGGCGACTTCTGGAACGTCGGCATGCAGATGCAAGAGGAACCGATGTATCTGCCGATACCTATCCCGATGGCCGCGAATGAGCAAGCCACTATTGATTTTGTCGTAGGCCAGCCGGTGGACACGCTGCAGCCGGAATTAACCCTGCACTGCGTGCGCGCACTTGACGCCAGCAGCTACGAAGCGCAGCTGCCGCCTGATTGGGCACACCTGGCGGAGACGCAGATTAAGAGCTATCTGCCGCGCATGGTCTACCTCCGCACTGAGATCGACTACGGTGCCATCCCGCCAGACGGACGTTTCAAGTCTGAGTTTGTCAAAGTGCCGTTGCTGTTGTTGGGCGCCACTTCCAGCCTGGCTGCGTCGCGCCTCGAGTTGCGTGATGAGATGAGCGGTTACGAGTTTATGCCGGCTGTTGGCAACCCAGGGACCAACGATACGAGTACCTTCGACAAGGGCGTTCCGAGTTGGGTTATCGCGCCAAACAAAAACCACAGCAAGGCTCCGATCTACTGGTTCCAGCGTCCGCACCTGCTGATACCTGGTACGCGTCTGTCGGTGAAAGCGACCGATGGCCTGGACCTGCAGGATCCGGCGATCGCTGAAGTGAACTTTGTGCCGGCGCCGCCGCCTAATCCGGAAATAGTTTGGATTTGTCAAACAGTGTGAAGTTGTAAGGGAGGCTGATTTTGCTGGACTACGATCCGATCAATTACCGGGCCGAGATTGAACACGGCGAGTTAGATGCAACTGTTGACGCTGTGGAGTTGGGTCTGGGTGAGTTTCACTACGTCAACATCCAGAATCCCTTGTTTACCTTCGCCGGCGCCGCTAACGCGACAAACATTTTCGTCGGCACTGGCAGTCGGCAACGTTGGATCCTGCGGCCAGGTGAAAACACCGACTGGTGGCCGATCGAATCGTTGAAGGACATTTTTGTAAGAACGGCTGCCGGCGCAGTTACAGTTCCCTATTTGGCTTGCCGGCTGACCGAGAGGAACAAGGGGAAGTAGTCATCGTGAAAAATAAAGTTGCCCTGGCTTTTTCTATCTTCGCGCTGCTGGTCGCACTTGCAGTCATTGGGCGCGGCCAGGCGCCCGATCGTATCCAGCGCGCCGGCGCGATTTGCATTACTCAGTCTGACGGTTCGATCAAGTGCACGGCGCGGCCAACTAAGAACGTCGAATTGACTACGAGCGGCGGCGGCCAGGTGCTTTGCAATGGCGCACCCTGCAGCGGGGCTGGTTCGGGGAGTGTGACCGGCACCGGCACGGCCGGCAGCTTGGTACAGGTAACAAATCCAGTGGGGCCGGTGATAGGCGACGCGCCGGCGAAAACGGATGGCACTAACGTAAGAGTGACCGGCCGGTTTTGCTATGACGCGCTATACACGATCTGCACGATTGCCGGCAGCGGAGATCCGGAGAGCGCCGTAACGGCCGCCGTTGGTTCGGTCTACTACCGCACAGACGGATCGAGCAATGCCACGGTCTATCGCAAGGAAACCGGCTCGGGTAACACCGGCTGGGTTGCTACCTCTAACGCTTTCGGCATTCCCAGCTTTCCTTCGTCGTACACGATTACAACTTACATCAATAACTTTTACTCAGTTGCCTGGCTGCGTGCGCCAAGCGGTGGCGAGTTGGCGGCTGATACCGCTTCTCTCAATGGCACCTGTGTTGGTAGTGACGGCACCAGGGCCTTTCGCGTTGCTGCAGCTACCTATGGCCAGGGCTTCTTTACTAACGTCGAATACACGGCACGCGGCCGCACTGATTCGGAGTTTATTGACGATCTCTATCAGGCTTACTTGGGACGCGCGGCAGATTCCGTGGGGCACGCGTTTTGGCAAGGTCTGATAGCCACGCTGGGCCGGAATGGCGTCAGTAAAGCATTCGCAACCAGCATGGAGTTTATTAACAACCGCCTG
>Ga0070697_100000183_pt1 | contig 51905 bp, 52 predicted proteins | sample KBSK1501metaG_FD_65475 | JGI IMG/M metagenome (GOLD analysis project Ga0070697, IMG submission 65475) | Corn, switchgrass and miscanthus rhizosphere microbial communities from Kellogg Biological Station, Michigan, USA - KBS K1-50-1 metaG | ecosystem: Host-associated > Plants > Roots >... | reverse complement strand
CCCCGGAATGCGCGAGATGCTGGCGGTGACCGCGGCTATCAGTGGCGCAGGGCTCGGTGAATCGGTCGCGCTCCTCACCGATGGACGCTTCTCCGGCGCAACTCACGGATTCATGGCCGGTCACGTCGCGCCGGAAGCCGCCAGTGGCGGCCCAATCGCGGCGCTGCAAAATGGCGACACGATCGAGATCGACGTACCCGCGCGGCGCATTCAAGTTGAACTCAATGATGCGGAACTGCGAGCGCGCCTGTCGCGCTGGAAACCGCCCGCCATGGCCTATCCGAAGGGAGTGCTGGGGAAGTACGCGCGCATGGTTTCGTCGGCATCGCGTGGCGCAACCACCAGCGATTGGGGAACGGATCGGCAACAGGCATCAATCGCCCAGGAAGAATTGAGCAGGTGTGTTCGATGATAAATAAGACGGGCGCGGAAATCGTCTGGGAGTGTCTATTGCGGGAAGGCGTCCGGCAGGTGTTTGGATATCCGGGTGGCGCCATCCTTCCTACCTATGATGCCCTGACGAAATATGACATCCATCATGTGCTCGTGCGCCACGAACAGGGCGCCACGCATATGGCCGATGGCTTCGCGCGCGCCAGCGGCAAAGTCGGTGTCGCCATCGCAACCTCAGGCCCCGGCGCAACCAATATGGTGACTGGCATCGCTACCGCGATGCTCGATTCGTCTCCTATCGTCTGCATCACTGGACAGGTCGGCAGCAAACTCATCGGCAGCGACGCTTTTCAGGAAACCGATATCACCGGAGTGACGCTGCCCATCACCAAGCACAATTACCTGGTGACGCGTGCACAGGATGTCGCTCCTGCGATTCGTGAAGCGTTCTACGTTGCCCAATCCGGGCGGCCGGGCCCTGTGCTCATTGACATCACAAAGGATGCGCAGCAGGGCACATGTGAATTCGACTGGGACAGCGGCGCCCCGCAATTGGCAGGCTACCGCCCGGATCTATCCCCGGAAGCCTGCGACTACGAGAAGGCGCTCACGCTCATCAATAGCGCGGAACGTCCGGTGATTCTCGCGGGACACGGAATCATTTTGTCGGGCGCCGGCGAACTGGTCCGCAGCTTTGCCGAAAAAGCTCGCGTTCCGATGGCGATGACGCTGCTCGGACTCGGCGGTATTCCGGCAGCTCATCCACTCAATCTCGGGATGATGGGTATGCACGGCGAAGCCTGGGTGAACACCGCGGTCCAGGAAGCCGACCTGCTTCTCGCATTCGGCATGCGCTTTGATGATCGCGTAACCGGCAACTTGAAAACCTACGCTCCCAATGCGAAGAAGATTCACATCGAAATCGATCCCGCCGAGATCAACAAGAACGTCAAAGTTGATGTCGCCCTGGTTGGCGATCTCAGCGAAGTTCTCGAAGAGCTTTTGCCCAGAACCGAGCCGCGCGATCACTCCCAGTGGCTCAGCCACATTCGCGATCTCAAGGGAGACTCCGCAGTTCGTGATATTCAAAATCTGCCTGACAGCGGACATCTGTACGCCGCGCACGTCATTAACGACTTATATCGTGAGACGAACGGGCGCGCGCTGGTGGTCACCGACGTCGGCCAGCATCAGATGTGGGAAGCCCAGTACTACCACCACAACGAACCCAGATCGCTGATTACTTCGGGCGGCCTAGGCACCATGGGCTTCGCGCTTCCAGCAGCTATCGGCGCCAAGTTTGCGCGTCCGGATGCGGAAGTCTGGGTGGTAGTCGGGGACGGCGGCTTCCAGATGACACTGTGCGAGCTTGCCACCATAGTGCAAGAGAAAATTGACCTCAAGATCGCCATCATCAACAACGGATATCTCGGCATGGTGCGGCAATGGCAGGAGTTCTTCTATGAGAAGCGTTACGCCGCCACGCCGCTGGTGAATCCCGACTTCGCCAAACTGGCGGAAGCGTATGGCATCCGCTCGGCTTGCGTGAGCGAACGCAAAGACGTGATCCCGACAGTGCAGGAAGCGCGCAAGCATCCCGGCCCCACGCTGATCGATTTTCGGGTGGAACAGGAGGATTCTGTGTATCCCATGGTTCCCGCGGGAGCCGACCTGCGCCAGATGATCCGCCGTCCGGCCCCAATTTACGAAACCGGCGCGGATGAGTGAAAACTATGCTCCGAACCTTTGTTGTGTATGTGGAGAATAAACCGGGAGTGCTAAACCGAGTGGCTTCCCTTTTCCGGCGTCGCGCTTACAACATTGAATCGCTCACCGTCGGTCATACGGAAAAACCCGGCGTATCGCGGATGACCATCGTCGTCGATACTGACGAGTGCCAGGCGCACCGCGTGGAGGCCAACTTATACAAGCAGGTGAACGTGCTGCTGGTCGAAGACATTACCTGCAACCCCGCTGTCACGCGCGATCTGGCTCTCATCAAAGTTCGTGCCACAGCCGAATCACGTCCGCACATTCTCCAACTTGCCCACGTGTTCCGAGCACGCGTGGTCGATGTGGCGGTCGATTCCATTATCGTGGAGATTACCGGCACGGAAGATAAACTTGATGGCCTGCTCGATGTATTGCGTCCCTACGGCGTAATTGAAATGGTACGGACCGGGCGCGTAGGCATGTCGCGGGGTGCAAAAACTGCTGCCGCCGCAGTCGCCGGCGCGGGTACCCTGAGCGAAGTCTATGAAGAAGGCACAGGCGAGGGCGAAGATATTCCCTATTCAGTCTAGGCCCATTCGGTCTAGTTAGCACACCATAACGAAGAGAGGAACTAATAATGGCAAGAATTTATTACGACAACGATGCTGATCTGGCACTCATCCGGCAGAAAAAAGTCGCCATCATCGGCTATGGTTCGCAAGGGCACGCTCACGCTCTCAACCTTACCGACAGCGGTGTTCAAGTGGGCGTCGGGCTCTCTCCGAAGAGCACCTCAAAGGCAAAAGCTGAGTCGGCGGGGCTTGTGGTGAACACAGTGGCAGATGCGTGCAACTGGGCGGACATCATTATGATGCTGACGCCCGACACCAGCCAGCCCGAGATCTACCGAACTTCTGTCGAGCCTTTTCTTACTCCGGGCAAGATGCTGATGTTCGCTCACGGTTTCAACATCCGCTTCGGCACGATTACTGCGCCAGCCGACATCGACGTTTCCATGGTCGCGCCTAAGGCACCCGGACACCGCGTCCGCGAACTCTATCGCGAAGGCGCCGGCACACCGGCGTTGTTCGCGATCCATCAGGATGCGACGGGAACAGCGCGCGCGCTCACCCTCTCTTATGCAAGAGCGCTCGGATGCACCCGAGCCGGTGTGCTCGAAACCACCTTCGCCGAGGAAACGGAGACCGACCTTTTCGGTGAGCAGACCGTGCTTTGCGGCGGAGTCAGCCACCTGATCAAAGCCGGTTTCGAAACGCTGATCGAAGCTGGATATAAGCCTGAGATCGCGTACTTCGAGTGCCTGCACGAACTCAAGCTGATTGTCGATCTCATCTACCAGGGCGGCCTGAACTACATGCGCTACTCGGTCAGCGACACGGCGGAGCACGGCGACTACACCGGCGGCCCGCGCATTGTCACCCACGAGACTCGCGAAGAAATGAAAAAGATGCTGAAAGAAATCCAGGATGGAACCTACGCCAGAAAATGGATTGCGGAAAATGCGGCCGGACGCCCCTGGTTCAATGCCCGGCGAAAAGAAGAACAGCAATCCCTGATCGAAGAAGTAGGAGCGGAGTTGCGCCGGATGATGCCATTCCTGAAACCAGTGAAGGTCACGCCTGAGTCCAGCCAAGCCGCCATCGCTTCAAAGTAGAGTTCAAAAAGCAGGCGAGTCGACAATATAGCGGGAACCGAATGTCCGGGCGGCGAGTCAGATCGTCGTCCGGCTTTTATGTCTGACGAATCCGATATCTTTCTGCATGGACCTCGCCAGATGTCTGAATTATTCATCCAGTCTCCAGGGTGTTGTTTCTGAACCTTCCTCAAGAGAACCGCTGAGGCTCAAGCCGACCCCGCCTGCGGCCTTATGGTACGATGAGATTCTCGCTAGCGAAGGGCCGCCAATCAGCCGCATGCGTTATTCAATGTGATTTGACCGCCAGGGGCAAATGGCGGCCTGCCGTCGCCCAGTTCGCGTCAAAAGTGAGATCAATCGAATGGAAAGAATCTACGCTAGACACCTGCCGTCCCACGTTGGGGAGGAGATCCGAATCGCAGGCTGGATGCATAACCTGCGACGACTGGGGAAATTCGCATTCCTGTTGCTGCGCGATGCCTCGGGCATTGCCCAGGTGATCGTCGATTCCCCGGACCAACTCAAAATTCTCAATGACGTACAGGACGAGAGTGTGCTCGCGATTGACGGCAAGGTGGTGGCGGAGAAGAATGCGCCCAGCGGTTTCGAGATCCACAATCCACGGATCACGGTGCTTTCTCCGGTGAACGAGGTTGTGCCCTTCCCGATCAACAAGAGTGTGCTCAACGTCAATCTTGATACGTTTTTGGACAATGCTTCTTTCGGGTTGCGCCATCCGCAGAAGCAGGCTACGTTCCGGCTTTCCGCCGCACTGATGAAAGGATTTCGAGCGTATCTCTCGAACAACGGATTCATTGAGATCACCAGTCCTAAGATTGTCGAGTCCGCAACCGAAAGCGGCGCGAACGTTTTCAAGCTGGACTACTTCGGCAGGAATGCGTATCTGGCGCAAAGCCCACAATTTTACAAGCAGATTATGGTGGGGGTGTTTGAGCGAGTCTTCGAGGTCGCGCCTGTGTTCCGCGCTGAACCGCACTCCACCACACGCCACCTGAACGAGTACGTCAGCCTCGATGTTGAGTTGGGTTTCGTCAAGGACCACACCACCGTCATGGCGCTGCTCGGCGAGCTTATCGGTGCCATGTTGACTCACTTGAGCGAGCACTGCAGCCGCGAGCTTTCTCTGGTGGAAGCGAAGATGCCGCAGGCGCCGGACACATTTCCCAGCATTTATTTTCCTGACGCGCAGACGTTGATCCTTGAGCGGCATGGTGAAGACTGCAGCAACGAGCCCGACCTGACTCCGCAACATGAGAGGTGGTTGGCCGACTGGGCGCTGGAAACCTACAAGTCAGATTTCCTGTTCGTGACTGGGTATCCGATGAGCAAGCGGCCGTTCTACACCCATCCCAATCCGGCCGACCCCAGATACGCGAATGGTTTCGACCTGCTGTTCCGGGGACTGGAACTGGTCACTGGCGGGCAGCGTCTGCACCGCTATGAAGACTACGAGCGCGCTTTGCGCGAACGCAATCTGCCTCTCGAACCCTTCGCAGGCTATCTGCAAGCCTTTAAATTCGGAATGCCTCCGCACGGCGGCTTCGCGATCGGCCTGGAGCGGTTTCTTATGCAGCTGCTTGGAACACACAATTTGCGAGAGACGACGCTTTTCCCGCGCGACATGAACCGCTTGTCTCCTTAATGCAAGTGCTTTGAGTTTTGACGGCCGAGCGGCGACTTCGGTGGGAGAAACTGCGGGCTCAAGGATACACATCAGCCCGGGTAAACATTGCAGGAGTACGACTTGATTGAGAACGGCAGGTATATCAAAGACATCTTGACCAAAGGTCCTGGAGCGAAGCTTACGGTTTTGGGTTGGGTGAAGACCCGGCGTGACAGCAAGGGAGTTCACTTCCTTCAATTACAGGATGGTTCCTCGGCCAGAGATTTGCAGGTTGTGATCGAGGCCGGAACGATTCCCGAGAACATTCTGGCAGCCGTGACCACAGGTTCTTCCGTGGCGGTCACTGGGGAACTGGTGGAATCGAAGGGCGCGGGTCAGAGCGTCGAATTGAAAGCAAACGAAGTTGTGGTCTACGGAACTGCCGACCCTGCGACCTATCCTCTCCAAAAAAAAGGGCACACCATGGAGTTCCTGCGGGAGATTGTGCATCTGCGTCCCCGCAGCAATACCTTCGGCTCCGTGTTTCGGGTGCGGAGTGTTTTATCGTTTCTTGTTCATCAGTTCTTTCAGGAGAGGGGCTTTCTCTACTTTCATGCTCCGGTGATCACGACCTCCGATGCGGAAGGCGCGGGCACGATGTTCGGCGTGACCACGCTCGATCTGCAGAATCTGCCGCGTAACAGCGGCGGGCAGGTAGATTACTCTCAGGATTTTTTTGGCAAGGGAGCCTTCCTGACCGTGAGCGGGCAGCTGCAAGCGGAAATGGCAGCACTGGCTTTTTCCAATGTGTACACCTTTGCTCCGTGTTTCCGCGCTGAGAAATCGACTACGCCGCGACATTTGGCGGAGTTCTGGATGATTGAGCCGGAAATGGCCTTTTGCGATCTGGACTGCAATCGCAAGCTGGCGGAGGAATTCTTGAAGTACATCATCAACGGAGTGCTGGATCGCTGCCGTCCCGACCTGGAGTTCTTCGACAAACGTATCGACAACGGATTGATCGCCATGCTGGAGCACCTGGCCAGCAGTGATTTTGGGCACATCACCTACACGGAAGCGATCGAGATTTTGGAAGACGCAAAGTGTAAAGGCAAAGAATGGCAGTTTCCGGTTTTTTGGGGCTGCGATCTGCAGAGCGAGCACGAACGCTTTTTGACCGAAGAAGTTTTCAAAAAGCCGATTGTCGTGACTGACTATCCAAAAGAAATCAAAGCTTTCTACATGCGAGTGAACGAAGATAACCGGACGGTTCGGGCCATGGACGTGCTCGTGCCGCGCATTGGAGAGATCATCGGAGGCAGCCAACGCGAAGAGCGCTACGACGTGTTGCGCGCGCGTATCCAGGAATCCGGGCTTCCTCTGGAAAACTATGAGTGGTATCTCGATCTCAGAAAATACGGCTCCGTGCCACACTCGGGGTTTGGCATGGGCTTTGAAAGAATATTGATGTACGTGACCGGAATGAAGAACATCCGCGATGTCATACCGACTCCACGGACATTTGGCAGCGCCCTTCTTTAAGGATGTAGCCTGTAAGCGAGTTCCCTGCTCACACTCGCAGTTCGTATCCCAGATTTCGCATTCCTTCCATGATCCGGGCGCGAATGTCGTTGACCTCTTCTGAGGAAAGAGTCCGATCGGGCGAGGCGACCGTCACCCGGAACGACACGCTTTTCTTGTTCTCCGGAAGCGGCGGACCGGTATATTGGCGCACAAACTCGATCGATTCGAGCAATTCTCGGGCAAACGATCTCAGGGATGATTCCAACTCCCCGGCCTGCGCTCGTAGGTCAGCAATCACTGAGAGATCAAACGCACTCGATGGAAAACGTCGAAGTGGCTGGTACTTTGCGTCGATCGGACCCAATGATTGAATCGCACGGAGATTCAAGTCAAGCATGGCGGCGCGGCCAGCTTTGACCAGTCCAGGGTGCAACTCGAATATGCGGCCGACTTGCGCGCCTCTCCAGACGATATTCGCGGAGCGTACGGGGTGCTCATACGGATATGCTTCGGCGGGACAAGCCTTAGCCCCCGGCAGAATACATTCGGCCACGCGCTTCATTTCAAACAGGCCGGCGCTCCCATCGCCCTGTCGCTCATAGAGTGTCGCCATGAGGTGTGGGATTTCCTGAGGAAGGTCACCGTCATTGTTCTGCTGGTGAATTTCCAACCCGATTTCGAACAAGCGGAACGCGTCCCTGCGCTTGCTGTTTTCCAGCACATTTCTCCAAATGCCCGGCAAAAGCGAGGTCCGCATGAGCTCCTGATCCGAGGCAATGGGATTTTTCACTCGCACATGAGTGGCAGGATCGAAGCCAAAGGTGCGCGCCGACTCTTCACTGATGAAAGAATAGTTGTAAACCTCGGTGAAGCCTTGATCGACCAGCACCTGTCGCAGCTCGCGCTGAAATCGCAACTCGGGATCGATATACGGCACTGAAGTCGCAACCAGCGGCGCTCGCGGTGTAATCGAGTCGTAGCCCAACATGCGGCCGACTTCTTCCGCCAAATCCTCTTTGCCGGAAATATCCTTGGTTCCCCGCCACGAGGGCACGGTCACGGACAGCTCGCCCGGAGTCGGCTCGGTTACCGCGAACTCCAGCCGGGTCAAAATGCGGCGCACCTCGGCGGGCTCAATGGTGCGGCCTAGCTTCCTTGCCAACCAGTCCAGCGGAAGCTGAATGACACGTGGGGGCGCAATCTGCTTTTTCTGATCGGCGAGGCCGCCTACAAGCCCGAGACCGGGCGAGACCTCCTGCAATAATTCCACCGCGCGGGCCAATGCGCGGACCGTATTGGCCGGATCCTGCGCCTTTTCGAAGCGCATCGATGCATCGGTGCGCAGCTTGAGCGCCACCGATGTCTTCCGCACCGAAGCAGCCTGAAAGTTCGCGCTCTCGAGTAGCAGCCGCTTAGTCTTATCCGTGATGGCGCTATCTGCCCCACCAATCACGCCCGCAAGCGCAATTGCCTCTTGCGAATCAGCAATCACCAGATTAGAGCGGTCAAGCGTGTATTCCGCATCATTGAGTGCGCGCACCCGCTCTCCAGATTTGGCGGGTCGGACGAAAATGGTATCGCCATGGAGCAGATCGGCGTCGAACGCGTGCATGGGCTGTGCCAACTCCGCCATGATGTAGCTGGTCACGTCCACAATATTGTTGATCGGATTCAGTCCAATCGACGTCAGCCGGAATTGCAACCACAAGGGCGACGGCTTGATTGTCACATTCTCAAACAGCAGCGCACTGTAACGCGGGCAGAGATCCAAATCCTCGATCTGAACTTTTACAGACGGCGCTCCCCCTGGCAACAAATTGAGTTTGACTGGATCTTTCAGCCTGTGGCCAAGGATGGCCGCGACCTCCCGCGCCATGCCATGATGTCCCCAGAGATCGGGACGATGCGTAATCGATTTGTTGTCAATATCGATGACACTGTCGGGAGCACAATCTACGAGAGGCGTGCCGGGCTTGCCATCGTTGATTTCAATAACGCCAGCGCGGTCGTGGCTGAGCCCCAGTTCGGCGCCGCTGGCCAGCATGCCATCACTTTCAACTCCATGAATCGTTTTCTTGCCGATGGGGACATACGCCGTCAGCAGGCCGGGACGGCAATTCGGCGCGCCGCAAACCACGGTTTTCTTGCCGGACCATCCAACATCGACCAGTGCCTTGACCGCGTTAGAACCAGGGATGGGCGCGACCGATTCGACGCGCGCCACACGCGCCTGAGCCAGCAGTTCGCCCGCCGGCTCGATGCCTTCGCACTCCGCAGTCTTCATGGTGATTAGCTTCTCCAGAAGAGGCGGAGCGTAATCCAAATCCTCCACAAACTCGCGAATCCAGTTGTAAGAGAACTTCAAACGATCCTCGGAAGGTTGGTTTTACACCAGTTCGGTCAAATCGGCCGAGCTATCCGGCATGGCTCGCGCGCCGCCGGTTTGTTCAAAATTGTTCCAGAAAACGCAGGTCGCCGCTCTGCAAATGACGGATGTCGTCAATCCCGTATTTCATCATGGCCAGCCGCGTCAGACCTAATCCGAAAGCGAATCCGCTCCATTGTTCCGGATCAACGCCGCTCATCTGCAACACACTCGGATTCACCAGCCCGCACGGCAGCAGTTCCACCCACCCACTCTGTTTGCACACCGCGCAACCAGAACCGCCACATATCAGGCACTGGATGTCCAATTCAAAGCCGGGCTCCACAAATGGAAAATAGCCGGGCCGCAGCCGCACTGTAACATCGCGCTTGAAGATGGCGCTGAGCAGCGTCTTCATGAAATACAGCAAATGCGCCACTGAGACGTCGCGGTCGACCATCATGCCTTCGAGTTGATAGAAGGTGTGTTCGTGGGACGCATCTACGCTCTCATTACGGAAAACACGGCCGGGAGCAATGATGCGGAGGGGCGGACTCTGCCGCTCCAACCCCCGCACTTGTGCGGGCGAAGTGTGCGTGCGGAGAAGGTTGCCACCATCCAGCCAGAACGTGTCTTGCATATCGCGCGCCGGATGCTCCGGCGGAATATTGAGCGCGTCGAAGTTGTAGTACTCGGTCTCGACTTCCGGCCCGTTAAGCAGGCTGAAACCCATGGAGACGAACAGATCCTCCAGATCGCGCTGGATGAGCGTCACCGGGTGCAGATGACCGCGCCGTGGCCCCGGAGCGGGAAGAGTGAGATCGATCCATTCCGCGTCGAGTCGTCCGCGGAGTGCCGCTTCCTCGAACTGCTGCTTGCGCGTTTCCAGCGCCGTCTCGATCTTCTGCTTGGCGGCGTTGAGCAGGCTCCCGATGTGTGCCCGCTCCTCAGGCGCGAGCTTTCCCATGTCTTTGCTGACCCGCGCGAGCGAGCCCGCCTTGCGGCCGAGGACATCCACACGCACTGCTTCCAACTCCGCGGGAGTGCGCGCAGACGCAATTTGCGCCAGTGAACGCGCCTCCAGTTCTTGTATCGAGCGGTCGAGCATGGGGAATCTTCTATTGTAGCAAGTGGATGTCGGTGAGCCGGGCGTTGGTCAGAGTGAGCAGTTTTGTCGGAACTGGCTCTGTATTTCCAGGCGGCTTTGAATTGCGCGGAAGTTGCGAAAGGCCAAACTGTCAATTAACGTAGAACTCTCGGCGATCAAAGACACTTGCCCGGGTGGCGAAACTGGCAGACGCACGGGACTTAAAATCCCGGGTCCCGAGAGGGACGTACCGGTTCGATTCCGGTCCCGGGCACCACAGAAGTCTTGTCACGGCCTTTGTAGCGCTACGTAGATCCAGCCGTGACTGAGTGTGGCAAGATTACTCCTTACGTAGCCGTTCTGGACAATGCCGATTATGGCCGATGCCGAGAATCCGACGGGAGCCGTTGCTAAGCCCAAGAAGACGGTCAAAGAATTTCTCGAATCAACCCCTCCGGGAGTGGTCGAGGACATTTCGGACCTGTCCCAGCTGAGCGGCACCCATCGAGTAGTAGCAGAACCGGATGTCCTGTTGCACTGCGAGTCGGATGTGTGCGGCGGAATGAGGTTGTTCAAATGCGCTTCTGATCGGATTTATTTTCCAGAGAAAGGTTGGAAGTACGGGTACGCCACTTACGTTTGCAGAAATTGCCAGAAGACTTCAAAAGTATATGCGATTGGTGTCTTGCGGGGAACGGGAGATGCCGGGTACGCATACAAGTTCGGCGAGAATCCACCGTTTGGGCCTCATACACCGGCACGGGTAATGACACTCATTGGGGAAGATCGCGACTTATATTTGCAAGGCCGCCGGTCCGAAAATCAAGGACTCGGCATTGGTGCATTCGCATACTATCGAAGGGTTGTCGAGAATCAGAAAGGGCGGATAATTCGTGAGATCGGCCGAGTTGCAAAGCGGCTGGGAGCCAAGGATTCCGTTCTCAATGCATTCGAAGCTGCCGCCACGGAGACCCAATTTAGCACTGCGATCGAGCGAATTAAGGACGCGATACCGCAAGCGCTGCTCATCAACGGCCGCAATCCGTTATCGCTGCTGCACACGGCACTCAGCGAAGGTCTTCATGAGAAAGAGGATGCTGTTTGTCTCGATCTCGCTCATAGTATCAGGCTTGTGCTCACAGACCTCGCGGAACGAATGTCGCAAGTATTGAAAGATCAATCCGAACTGGATCAGGCTGTCACGAAACTGCTAAACAGGAAGTCGGAGAAGCCTGGATTTGCGCTTGTCGAAACAGATAAATCCACAAAGCCCTGAGCGCAAACTTGATGTCTATCCCTGTGTTCTCTCCCCCAGGTCATCAACTCACCCGTGTCGCTACAACTACCAGAAAACCCGTCTTGTTGTCGTTTACTCGTTCGACGAGAGATGTCTGCAATGCAGAATCTGTGGCCAGCGCATCGAAATATTGTTTCGCAGCAAAGACCAAAGCCGCATAAAAGTCCTCTGCGTTTAAGACGAGTCGGCCATCAGGGATACGTTTCAGGTGCGCGGTGCTGTTGTGATGAGTGAGCCCAAACGGCCCAGGCGAAAAGCCATGGACGATAGCGTTCCTGGCTTTCCAGAGCTCGTCAACATTCGCCGGATATGGATTCGGAAAATACCCTTTTACGAAAGCCTTGAATCGAGCACCGTTGCCTTCAGCTGGAGCAAGAAATCCGCCAAGCGCTTCCATCGCTGTAAAACAACAGATGAAAGACAAGAATGCACTATCGTCATTTATGAGCCTAGGAATCCCCCCAGATATATTTTGCTGAAGGACATTTGCACGTGCGCGATCATTTCGTTTGTGGTCACCGATCCCTCGATTCGTCACGAATCAGAATACCTGAAACTTTTTTGCGTCCGAACCACGATCAGGCATCATCAGTGCAGCGTCACCTGAGTTTCCGCTGGGTTTCGTCGGGCGGAGGGGATTCAGAATCCGAGGCCCTACAAGCATCCATTAGCACCCTTCGGCTCCGAAATTTGTCGGAAGCTGAACAACGCCACTGGAGACTGATGATGCCGAACTTCCAGTCTTACGCACTCTCCAGCTGTTGCATGACGCTCTGGATCAGTTCCTTGGCGTCGGTAAGGTTCTTCATCACCATTTGCACATCCATTACCGGCTTGCCCGGCCAGCGCTGGCTCTGGCAATAGACGCCATGCTGTCCCACCAGCGCCATCGCGTCCGTGATCATGTCCATGGTGACCGCCAGCCTGCCACGCGGCACACCCATCATGGTCTCGTAGCGCTCCAATTCTTCCGCTTTTTCATTGAATACCGGCATGGGGTTAATTGTAACGTCCGCCACCGAGGCTGCATAATGGGAAACGATTGCTGTCCGGCGGCTCGCTATTGCGTCAAAGGAGATAGCAATTAGTGCTTAGCATTTTCCTTGGGCAACCTGGATGGTGGTCGGCGGAAGGCTGGTCTGCGGAAGCTCGTTACGAACAGTTCCTCACCGACGCCCATGCTAAGTGCCAAATACTCAAAAGGAGAAACACGAAATGTACAGACGTCCCGCGCTTCTTACGCTGCTCATTTTCACTCTGATCACGATTGGCTTCGCTCAGGAAGACAAGAGCAAACGTCCCAGCCCTGCCGAGCAAGCTACCTGCAAATTCCCTGATGGCAAAGCCATCACCGTGGATTACTCCAGCCCGCGCGCGAAAGGCCGTAAGATTTTCGGCGCCAAAGACGAAAAGGCTCTCGTCCCCTACGGACAGGTGTGGCGCCTGGGAGCTAACGAAGCCACTTCCCTGAAGACCGATGCTGACCTGACCGTCGGCGGCAAGGATGTGCCGGCGGGTTCATATACGCTGTTCGCGATTCCTAACGCAGACAAGTGGACGCTGATCATCAGCAAGAAAACCGGCGAGTGGGGGATTCCTTATCCCGAGGGCGAAGACCTGGCGAGAGTCGATATGCAGGCTTCCAAGCCTTCCAGTTCGGTCGAGAACTTCACCATCTCTTTTGATCAGAAGGACGGTACCTGCACCATGCACGCAGACTGGGATGATGCTCGCGCCTCTGTGGATTTTGCCGAAAAGAAGTGATCGCAACCGGACACACGAAGTACGATTTCGACTTTCGACAGACAACTTCGGCGCTCAGCGCCGGATGCGAACGCTTCCAATCGTAAATCGTACTTCGTAGATTCCTATTCGTTCAACAACTGCTCGGCATTGAGCTGCGCCTGCTTCAGGTCGGGTGACAGCCGCTGGGCCGTTTCGTATGCCGCTTTTGCCTCCTGCGTCCGGCCGGCCTTCTCTAAAGCTTGCGCCAGCAGGAGGTAGCCGGCGTCGGTCGGCTGTATGCTCATGGCGCGTGAGTAGTCTTCGATCGCGCGGTTCAGATCGCCATTCTTCTGCGCCAGCAATCCCAGGCCGATCCAAGCATGCGGCGTGTCCGGCTCGAGCTTCACTGCCGCTTCATAGTTCTGTTTGGCGCGGGCATAGTCGCGCAAATTGCGATACGCGGAACCAAGATTGCTGAAGGTAGTGGCGCGCAACTTGGCGTCGGGTGTCATGCGAAGGACGTTCTGATAGAGCTGTATCGATTCCAGCAATTTTCCATGCTGTTGCTCGTACGCCGCGACGTTCAGATTTCCCACCGGATCGTAGGGATTGATCTTGATTGCGTTGCGAAAGTGCGGGATGGCCTCGTCAGTCCGATATTGCTGCAGCAGCGCTCCGCCCAGATTGTCTTCGGCGACAAAGTTGTCGGTGGTGACCTGCAGGGTGTGCGTCCACAGCGTGATGTTGTCAGACCAATACTTGAGCTGCCGGTGAGCAAGCATTGCGAACGAAATCACAACCACAGCGCCGGCCGCTGCCAGCCAGCGTTGGTGTATCTGCCGTGTTGATGCCCAATCGGCTGCAGCCCAGCACAGCATGATGAACAATCCAACGTACGAGAGATACGCGTAGCGATCGGCCATCGCCTGCGCGCCGACCTGTACCAGGCCAATCATCGGAACCAGCGTCCCCAAGAACCAGAGCCATCCGACGAGCAGGTAGCGGCGCTGGCGCTGCGCGATGACGAATCCCGTGATGACAACCAGGAATAGCGACGCGAGCATTACTTGCCACGTGGGAAGAGCGTTCTCGGGATGGGGATAGTAGGGCGCGAGGCGAACCGGCCAGAACAGGTTCATCACGTAACGCCCGTACGCGAGAATCGCATTCCCCACGCGTGCAACAAACGGAAATTCTCCTACTGAGCGCACCGCCCCACCTTGCGACTGCGCCCTCATGGTGATGATTGCACTCGCCGCAGAAAGCGCGAATAACGGGATCTTCTCCACGATGAGCTGGACAATCGAACGCGGCGGAATCTCGCTGTCCCCTGGCGTTGTCGGCCCCCAGCGCTGCAATGGCCAGTAGTCCCACAGCAACAAGACGAACGGCAGGGTGATGACCATCGGCTTGGCCATTAACCCGCAGGCAAACAGAAAGAAAACGCGGACGTAGCGTCTGATAGTGGGTTTACGCGTATACCGGCCATAAGCTGCCAGCGCGAGCAGGAAAAACGCCATGCTCAGAAGGTTCTTGCGTTCCGCAACCCAGGCCACCGATTCCACATTTACAGGATGAACCGCAAATAGCAAAGCCACCATCAGGCTGCGCCAGGTGAATCCTGTTGCCCACTGCAACACCAGGAAAAGCAGCACCACATTCATCGCGTGCAGCACGCCGTTGGTGTAGTGATGCCCTGCAGGATTCAGCTTGAATAACTGGCTGTCGAGCTCATGCGAGACCCAGGTAAGAGGATGCCAATTGGATTCATCAAACGAAGTGAATGCCCAACGAATCGAATCCCAGTTCAAGCCGCTGTGCACATGCGGATTATCGGTGACATAACGATCGTCATCATAGTTGACGAAGGGATGTCCGCTGACCGGGTTATAGAGCGCCAGCGTCACCACTACCAGAAGCAGGCTGAGAACAAGATTGCGCTTCTTGGGAGACGCGAACAGTCCCTCAGGTTTAGCAGTCGGGATCACCGGTTTGATGGCAGCGGTGGGCAATACAAGAATTTAACCACAGAGGTTTTGAACGGGACAGGCCAGTAATCACGCAAGTAATTGCTGATTGTTGAATTTTGATTGTCGAATTGAAAACTCAAGTTCTTAACTTCCGATATTCAACCATCATCAATCAAAGATCGAAAATCAGCAATGTCATGGCTTCCACCGCAACACCGGCTTGCGCGCGGCCGCTACCTCGTCCAATCGTGAAACCCTGGTCGAATGCGGCGCGGTGAGCACGGTTTGCGGATCTTCTTCGACTTCCTCGGCAATCGAGCGCATCGCCTCAATAAACAAGTCCATTTCTTCTTTCGACTCGCTCTCCGTAGGCTCGATCATCAACGCGCCCGGCACAATCAGCGGAAAGGAAACCGTATAGGGATGGAATCCGTAATCGATCAGCCGCTTGGCAATGTCCCCGGTCTTGACGCCTTTTTTCGCCTGAACTTTGTCACTGAACACCACTTCATGCATGGAAGGCGTGGAATATGGCAGATCGTAAACGCCTTCCAGCCCTTTGCGGATGTAATTGGCGTTCAGCACGGCGTCCTCCGTGGTCTGCCGCAGGCCATCCGGACCATTCGCCAGGATGTACGCCAGCGCGCGAACGAACATTCCAAAGTTTCCATAAAACGCCCGAACGCGGCCCACCGACATCGGCCGGTTGTATTCGAATCCTAATGTGCCGTCCGGTTTCGTGATCACAACCGGCTTCGGCAGAAACGGCTCAAGCGTCTGCTTGACTGCGACTGGACCCGATCCCGGACCGCCGCCGCCGTGCGGCGTGGAAAAAGTCTTGTGCAAGTTCAGGTGCATCACGTCTACGCCGAAGTCGCCGGGGCGCACTTTCCCGACCAGCGCGTTCATGTTCGCACCGTCCATGTAGAGAAGACCGCCCTTGGCATGCATGAGCTCCGCAATCTTGTGGATCTCCTGCTCAAACACGCCGAGCGTGTTGGGATTAGTGAGCATCAGCGCAGCCACATCTTCATTCATCTGCGCGGTGAGCGCCGCCACATCCACCATGCCGCGCTCATTCGATTTCAAGTTCTCAACCGAGTAGCCGACCATAGCCGCGCTTGCGGGATTGGTGCCGTGCGCGGAATCTGGTATGAGAACTTTCTTGCGCGGATTGCCTTTGGCTTGGTGGTAGGCCCGCACCATCAGCAGTCCAGTCAGTTCGCCGTGAGCGCCGGCGGCGGGTTGGAGCGTGATCGCATCCATGCCGGTGATCTCAATCAGGCAATCGCTCAGGGTCTTGATAATCCGCAGCGCGCCCTGCGAAATCTTCTCCGGCTGGTAAGGATGTCCGTTCGCCAGCCCCTCAAGCCGCGACACGACTTCGTTCACCCGCGGGTTGTACTTCATGGTGCATGAGCCCAGCGGATACATGCCGAGATCAATGGCGTAATTCCAGGTGGATAACCGCGTGAAGTGGCGAATGATCTCAATCTCGCTCACTTCCGGCATGTTGCCCAGGTCTTTTCTTTCGCTGGACCCCAGCAGCTCCTTGGTGTCAACCTCCGGAACATCGAGAGGCGGCAGTTTCCAGGCAGCCTTTCCCGCCGACGACTTCTCGAAAAGCAAATTCTCGTTCTGGTTGACGTGACGCGTGGCCTTGCGGGTCATGTGCTTCATCGCGTCACCTCCTCCTGGACTTCGGCTTCTTTTCCGGCCCGCACCGAGCGCTCGCTCTCGGCCACCAGTCCCACCGCAGTATCAATTACACTGCGCGTGGTCAATTCCGTGCAGCACCATAGCGCTGCATTGCCGAGTTCGGGATAAAACTTCCGCAACGGCAGGCCTCCCACGATCTTGTGTCCGAGAAGCCGGCTATTGATGGCATATGGATCTTCAGTGGTCTGCACCACAAATTCGTGGAAGCGCGGCGCTCCCGAAAAGAGGAGCTTGCCGTGCTTGGCAAAATGCTGGTGTGCGTACGCGGCTTTTGTCACGTTTTGCTTCGCCAATTCCCGCAGGCCGACCTTGCCGTACACGGTCATAAATATGTTAGCCATCAGAGCGACCAATGCTTGATTGGTGCAGATATTGGACGTGGCCTTCTCGCGCCGAATGTGCTGCTCCCGCGTGGCCAGCGTTAGGACGAACCCACGCTTACCATTGCGATCCGTAGTTTGTCCGACCAGCCGTCCAGGCATTTGACGAACATATTTTTCTTTGGTTGCAATTACCCCGCAGTAAGGACCACCAAATCCCAGCGGCACCCCGAACGACTGGGCTTCCATGGCAACGATGTCCGCTTGCCGCGGCGGCTCGACAATGCCCAAAGAAACCGCTTCCGCAATCGACACCACCAGCATGGCGCCGCGCTGGTGCGCCATGTCAGCAATGGCCTCCACATCTTCAATCGTTCCGAAAAAATTTGGCGATTGCAGCAGCACGCAAGCGGTGTCGGGCGTAAAGGACTTTTCGAGCGCCTTCAGATCGACTCGACCACTGTCCAGAAAAGGCACGGTGGCCAGCGGCATGCCCTGATGCGAGGCATAGGTGTCCAGCACTTCACGATACTCAGGATGCACGCTGCGCGCTACAAGAACGGAATTTCTGCCAGTCAAGCGCACTGCCATCATCACCGCTTCGGCCGCACCGGTGGACCCGTCGTACATGGAAGCATTCGCCACCTCCATCCCGGTCAGTTCGCAGATCATCGTCTGGAACTCGAAAATGGATTGCAGCGTTCCCTGGGAGATTTCAGCTTGATAAGGTGTGTATGCGGTAAGAAATTCTCCGCGGGAGATCAACGAATCGATGATTACCGGCCGATAGTGATAGTAAGCCCCAGCTCCGAGAAACGTGGCATACCCATCGCCATTCTCGCGGGAACGTTCGCGATACCAATCCACGATCTCCGACTCGGCCATCTGACGCGGAACCTTCAGATCGCGATTGAGCCGGTATTCGGCCGGAATGGGGGCGAACAAGTCGTCAATCGACTGCGCACCAATCGCCTTCAGCAGGGCTTCGCGGTCAGCAGGAGATTTGGGCAAATAGCGCATGGGAACTTTGATTAGATGTCAGCAGAAGCAGATTCGATCTTGCTAGCCCCTCGCTTATTATCGATTGACGATTCAGAAATCGAATCTCGCACCTGTTTTCACTCAACAATCTAGAATCAGCAATCGACAATTCTTCTAGTGTCCGCCTTCTGCGCTGACAAACTTCTCGTAATCCGCGGCCGAAAGCAGCGCGTTCAACTCGCTCGGATTTTTCAGCTCGATCTTGATCATCCACGCGCTATGCGCGTCCTGATTGACCTTCTCAGGCGCGGTGGCCAGCTCTCCGTTGACCTCGACCACCTTGCCGGAGACGGGCGCATAAAGGTCCGAGACCGCCTTCACGGACTCTACCGTGCCGAAGGCCTTCCCGCCTGTGATCTCCGACCCAACTTTGGGCAGCTCGACGAAAACGATGTCGCCCAGCGATTCCTGCGCGTAAGAAGTGATGCCGATGGTGGCGTTGTTCCCCTCAACTCTGATCCACTCATGCTCTTTGGTGTATTTGCGGTCGGTTGGATAGGCCATGATTTAGCTTCTAGCTCCTGGCTTCTAGCTCTTAGCGACGTGCTCCACTGCTCCGGTCGTACAGCATCATCACTCCCGTTTCGCTCCGCCAGCTGACCAAAAAATATCTTGTCATTCCGAGCCACGCCGACTGAGCTTCGCGAGGAAGGGTGAGCGAGGAATCTGCTCTTCTAAAAACTAAACCAGCTCTTAGCGACTTCGCGAAAGCTCTTTATGCTCCCCTGTGCTCTCTGCGGTTAGTTCTTCTTCGGCCGCTTATAAAACGGCGTTGGCACTACACGCGCCTTCAACCCTTGCCCGCGAATCTCAACTTTCGCTTCGCTTCCAACCGCGCCGTACTCCGGCCGAACGTACGCCAGTGCAATATTCTTCTTCAAAAAGGGCGCAAACGACCCGCTAGTCACGTAACCGATCTCGCGTCCGTTATCATCCAGGACCTTGTAACCGTCCCGCGCGATCCCGCGCTCGATCATCTCCAGCCCTACCAGAGTACGCTTTAACCCGGCAGTGCGCGCCTGTTCCAGCGCGCCGCGTCCCACGAACTCCGGCTTCTCCATCTTGCAAAAACGATCGAGTCCAGCTTCCCACACATTAATAGTGTCGGAAATCTCGTGCCCATAAAGCGGAAGCTTGCCTTCCAGCCGCAGCGTGTTGCGCGCTCCCAAGCCGCAAGCCACCGCGCCGAATTCCCTGCCGGCTTCGAGAACTTTATTCCACACCATCGCGCTGGTGCTCTCGTCGGAAGGAATATAGATCTCAAAACCGTCTTCTGCCGTGTAGCCGGTGCGGGCGATCAGGATATTCTTCAGCCCGCAAACTGTTCCGCGCGTCACCCAATAGAATTTGACCTGTGAAAGATCCGCATCGGTCAGCTTCTGCAGCAGCTCCACACCCTTGGGACCTTGAATCGCAATCTGGGTGAAATCGTCGGAGAGATTTTCCACCCGGCAGTTAAACTGCCGGGTGTTGTCGCGCACCCAGTTGAAATCCTTTTCGCGCGTTCCAGCATTGATCACCAGCAGGTACTCGTCCTCTCCGAGCCGGTGCACAATGACATCATCCACGAACGTCCCCTGCGGATATAACAGCGCCGAGTACTGCGCCTGCCCGATGACGAGCCGCGAAGCATCATTCATGGAGATGTGCTGCACCGCGGCGAGGGCTTCCTTACCCGCCAGCCGGATGTCGCCCATGTGGCTGACGTCGAAAATCCCCACGCCGGTACGGACCGCATTGTGCTCGGAGATTATGCCGCCCGAGGAAGGATATTCGACCGGCATGTCCCAGCCATTGAAGTCCACCATTTTCGCGCCCATCTGCCGATGGACGGCGTTGAGCGCGGTCTTGCGGGTGGTCGGCGTGGTCGCCTCAACAGCGGACAAATGATCCTCTTGACAAGCAGTGCTGGGCTGCCGGGATGGTGAAACCAATTACCCTATCACGCTGCAAGGAACGCCAGCAAGGATGGGGAGCTCAGGGGTGGTGCCTTAAATGACGTGTTGCTGGAAAACTATTTAAGACAGTACCGAGCTCAGGGTAGTGGGTCAGCATGATTTCCACAGGAGCGAAGATTTTACATCGCATTCAATTGATGCCGTCGTGCCGTGAACATCAATGAAGCCTTTGGACTTGCCGCAATTCGGACAAGGACGGCCATTCTTATCGTAGAGACCGCTGACCACGAAGACCTTGCCGCAGACCGGGCAATTGAAGGCTATATTGTTGCCGCTCCAGTCCTCTAGGTGTCCGAGTTTTTCCTTGTCGAGTTTCTTTTTAAGCACTCCGCTCTCCGAGTGCTTTCAGGATAAGCCCCTTGTCAATGCGCTTCATCACGCGAATCGAGCACCGCAAGTCAATGGGCTACGAAGCGAGTATGCCACAGACCTGCGCTCTGTTCCACGTGCCTCAATTTGAAACTGAGACTCTACCAGTTCTCAGCTCTTGGGAAAGGCCTCATCCCTGACCCTTGGACCTGGTTACTATCGGCACCTTCTATCACCCACGCCCGCCGCGCTACAGTTTCCCCATGGCCACCACCAAACCGAAGGTCCGCTGTGCGCAGTGTGAAATGAGTGAATCCAAGTGCGATTGCGAGAAATATTGCTGCCTCTGCCAGTCGCAGATTGACGTCCGCCTCTGCTACGATGGCCTCTATTATTGTCAGCCTTGCCGCGAGGCCTGCGACTACAAGACCGAAGACTGAAGACACTCCTGTAGGTTAGCCACAGCTGACCAATTGTACCTGTGGTGTTGGTAAAAGCTTGTATTAATGAACGGCAGGTATCATTGCAAACGAACGGTCTGAGAGACTAACTCTTGTGCAGTGGTTTCAGGCGTACCCTTCACTAGATAGTTCCGCTCCCGCAATGAAGCTGGCAACATCGATGGATCCAACTCTCTCGAAACCACTGGAATGAGAGGTTTCCGCATCCCCATCGCAGCTCCGATCTCAAAAAAAAGATTCGGACTCTTGATCGAATCAGGCGTGACCAGCAATACGATCACACTGCTTTCGCGGAGTCCTTTTTCGACCGCTTCCGTGATCGATTCACCCCACTGGAGCGAGTGATAGTCGAGCCAGACATCAACTCCGTGCTGTTCCAATGAACTCGCGAACTGCCGCACCCAGCCTTCATCGGAATGGGAATGCGAGATGAATACCCTGGTTTTATCCATAGACTGGCTGATTCAATTCTACTCTCTCGCTACTCTTTTTCGCAGTTGCCCTAAATAAACATCGATGTTGTTCAGCTCGATGAGATCGCGTTTCTTTATCAGAACGGGAATGCCCGTTTTAGACTGCAGCTCCTGTGGGGTGATGCCGTGAAGTATGGCTATGATCAGAATTCGTCGTCCCCAGGCAGCGCCGATTTCCGCCCAAATGTAAGCGCGGTCAAGGGCCCAAGGTGTGAGTAGCACTACCAGTTCGTGCGCTTTTGCAAGGAATTCGAGGATAGCATCTTCGAATTCCGCTCCCGCCTCCACATCGGCCTCATCCAGAAATGGGATCGCACCACAAGTGGCCACTTCGCGAGCGATTTGCTTAGCCACCCAGGTGTCCCGGCTGCTATGACTAATGAACACGTATCTCGAAGCATTCTCCGGCATGTGCTTCTCGTCTTAGGGTCATTACGTACGTCGAGCCAGCCGCTATCCTAAATCACCACCGCCTCCCTGTACTCCCCGAACACTTTACGCATAGCGTCCGAGATCTCACCGACGGTCGCGTAGACCTCCACCGCTCGCACAATATTCGGCATCAAGTTCGCACCCGAGCGCGCCGCCTGCTCCACATGCTGTAAAGCCTCTTTCCATGGCCCGGGATCACGCCGCGTCCGCAGCGCGCGCAGCCGTTCCACCTGCTTGCGCTCCAGCGCCTCGTCTATATGGAGGATCGGAATCGGCTTTTCCTGATCTACCTCGAACCGGTTCACGCCCACTACGACCGCCTCCAGACGGTCGACCTGCTGCTGGTACTCGTACGCGGCATTCTGGATTTCCTGCTGCACAAAGCCGCGCTCAATCGCCTTCAGCATGCCGCCCAGGGCGTCGATTTTTTCCAGATATCCGAGGGCGTGCTTCTCGATTTCATTGGTGAGCGTTTCTACGTAATACGATCCAGCCAGCGGATCAATCGTTTGTGGCGCGCCCGATTCAAACGCGATGATCTGCTGCGTGCGCAGAGCGATGCGCGCGGCCTGCTCGGTCGGCAGAGCTAAAGCTTCGTCATAGGAATTCGTATGCAGCGACTGCGTTCCCCCCAGCACCGCCGCCAGTGCCTGGATCGCGGTGCGAACAATGTTGTTCTCCGGCTGTCGCGCGGTGAGCGTGGACCCGGCGGTTTGGGTATGAAAGCGCAGCATCCACGAACGTGGATTCTTGGCTTTGAACCGCTCCCGCATGATGCGCGCCCACATGCGCCTCGCAGCACGGAATTTCGCTATCTCTTCCAGAAAATTGCTGTGCGCATTAAAGAAGAACGACAGCCGCGGCGCGAACATGTCGATGTCCAGTTTGGCGTCAAGCGCCGCCTGTACATAAGCAATCCCATTGCCCAGCGTGAATGCCACCTCCTGCACAGCAGTACAACCTGCCTCGCGCATATGGTAGCCGGAGATGGAAATTGTGTTCCAGTCGGGCAGATTATCATTGGCCCAGGCGAACATGTCGGTGATCACCCGCATCGCCTGCTGCGGTGGGTAGATATAAGTCCCGCGCGCAATGTACTCCTTGAGTACGTCGTTCTGCACCGTGCCCGACAGCTTGCAAATGTCGGTACCCTGCCGCTTGGCCACTGCCGCGTACAAAGCCAGCAGGATGGACGCCGTCGCATTTATCGTCATCGAAGTCGAAATCTTTGTCAGGTCGATGCCATCAAACAGACGCTGCATATCTTCGATGGAATCGATCGCCACCCCGACTTTTCCCACTTCGCCGACCGCCAACGGATTGTCGGAATCCAGTCCGATCTGCGTCGGCAAATCAAACGCCACCGACAATCCCGTGGTACCGTTGGCCAGCAGGTATTTGTAACGTTTGTTGGACTCTTCGGCGTCGCCCATACCGGCGTACTGGCGCATGGTCCAAAGCCGGCCGCGGTACATTGTGGTCTGCGTGCCGCGGGTAAACGGATACTGCCCCGGATAGCCGACCTGCTGGTCGTAATCCCAGCCTTCCAGATCAACCGGGGTGTATACCGGGCGCACCGGAATGTGTGAAGAAGTTTGCTGCTCGTCCCCGGCGCTGGGCTTGGCAGGAGCGGGTTTGGCTTCTTCTTCTTGCACTTTCGGCTTGTCGGCCATAGCACGCTCCTTACTTCGTTTTATTGCGTACCCGCCAGAACGAACTCAGCCCAAACCAGCCGAAGGTCACCGTGAAGCCGACAGCCAGAGCTACACGCCCCGAGGTCGTCTTACCTTCCGTGTAGCGGACGCACTCGCGAACCAGGGCCAGCCCGCCAATCACGGCTAAGCAGAGGAAAACAAAGCCAGTAACTTCCAGCCAAAGCTGGCCCAGCACGCGCTTGAAATGTAACGCTATAGCGCGGCCCGCATTCATCAATGCGCCGTACCGGCGGCTTCCGGTTACCTGCCTGCCTGCCACTCGCGCCAGAATGCGAACTGTCTGCCCCATCGACAGTTTGCTCATAATCATCGATTTTAACAATGTTCAGGGTTACAATTACGCCGCGTGGTGGAATCGTCACGAACCACTGTGACGGGTGGGTGCATCTAAAGAAAGTGCCGGAATTTCGAACGGCGGGCGCCAGGGGGCCATGTGGACCAGCAATTGAAGCAACTAATGAAGGAATTGGGCGAGGCGATTAACGAGTCGCTGGCCGATTCCGAGCAGATCGCCGAAGTCGTCTCCCGGATCAAAGATGGCGGCTACGACATATTTCTGGTGCTGGAAGCCACAATCGGTGTCAGTAAGCCGGGAGAAAAGTCCTCGGACAAGACCTCGCTGGTGACCACGCTAACCAGCAATCCCGAATTCAAGATCAGCGACCAGGACTTAAAGTTCCTGAAATCGCTCCGGATCAAAATCGACGACGACGCGGCCTAATCTCGACGAACAAATTCCAGAGCGGCTGGGAACAAACCTGATTTCTCCCTAGCCTTCCCCTTACGCGCTCAGTCGTACGCCGAGTTCATCCAAATGTGCCAGCAGATCAGCCGGATCCTTGTACACCCGGTATGCTCCAGCCCGGATCAATTCATCTTCACCGTAGCCACCCGCGAGCAGGCCCACGCCTAGAGCTCGCGCCCGCCGCGCAGCCAGCAGATCCCAAACACTGTCTCCGATCACCACACAATGCATCAGATCGACATGCAACTTGCGGGCTGCGGCCTCAAACAGATCCGGAGCCGGTTTCGCGTGCTGCACCTCATCCCGCGTAATGACCGGCACATCCTCCCCTATATTCAGCAGGTCGAAAGCATGCTGTTGCTTGTCGCGCTTGCCGCTGGTAGCAATCGCCCATCGGATACCCGAGTTGGTGAGCGCCGCCAGCAACTCGCGCGCGCCCGGAAGCAGCCGCGTCTCTGCGGCTCGCCGGGAATACGCTTCACCATGCAATTTCTGCAGGCGCTCTGCTTCCTCCTCGCTTACCGGCCGTCCCGCCTCGCGGGCGAGGGCGCGCACGATCAGCCCTCCGCTCATGCCGATGAAGCGGTGAATGCGGCAGTTGGGAAGCTCGATCCCGCCTTGCTGCAGCGCTTCCCGCCAGGCGAGCACGTGCTGATAAACGCTGTCCACCAGCGTTCCATCCAGATCGAAGATGAATACCGGATCCCGATGCTGCTGCTTCTCGCTCATGTCTCATGGATAGCAGGTCAAGGTTCTGAGTTGCTCCAGGACTGTGCGTCTTTCGCGCTGTGCTAGTATGATTTTTCGGCCAGGTCTGCTGCAGGTATCCCGGACTGCAGCAGCAATTTTCTGCGGCCGCAGCCCGCATCAAACCGGAATCAGATGAAAGACACTCTCGGAGTCCTGTTAGCCGGTGGAGCAGGCGAGCGACTCTATCCTCTCACCCGCGACCGGGCCAAGCCCGCCGTCACCTTCGGCGGCATCTACCGCATCATCGACATCACCCTTTCCAACTGCATCAACTCCGACCTGCGGCGTGTCTACATCCTCACCCAGTACAAGGCGCTGTCGCTGAACCGGCACGTGCGCGAAGGCTGGAACATCGTTGCCCGCGAGCTCGGAGAATTCATCGAGGTGCTTCCCCCCATGAAGCGGGTCAGCGAGCAGTGGTACCAGGGCACCGCCGACGCCGTTTACCAGAACATCTATTCCATCGGCTCCGAGCAGCCGAAACATGTGCTCATCCTTTCCGGCGACCATATTTACAAAATGAATTACGGCCGCATGCTCAAGCAGCATGAGGACTGCGGCGCCGACGTTACGCTGGCCACCATCCAGATCGATCCCGAGGAGTCCTACCGTTTCGGCGTGGTCGATGTCGATCACGACAATCGTGTCCGCGGTTTTATGGAAAAGCCCAAGCAAACCGATCTGCGGTCGCCGCTGAACCCGGAAAAAATCGCCGCCTCGATGGGCATCTACCTCTTCAACACCGACGTGCTCATCCCGGTTCTGCTCAAGGATGCGGAAGAACCCGATTCGTCCCACGATTTTGGCAAAGACGTTTTGCCCAAGATGGTCGACGACTACCGTGTCTCCGCCTTCGATTTCGTCGATGAGAATAAAAAAGAAGCTCTCTACTGGCGTGACGTTGGGACTCTTGAGGCCTATTACGAAGCTAATACCGATATTGTCTCGGTCTCTCCGGTCTTTAATTTATACGACTCCGACTGGCCGATCCGGACCCACCAGCGCCAATACCCTCCCGCCAAGTTTGTTTTCGCCGAGTCGGGACGCACCGGCCAGGCACACGATTCCATCGTTTCGGCCGGATGCATCGTTTCCGGAAGCACCGTGCGCAACAGTGTGCTCTCGCCTGACGTTCGCGTAAACTCTTATAGCGAAGTCGACTCCAGCATTCTGTTTTCGCACGTAAACGTGGGACGCCACTGCCGCATCCGCCGCGCCATCATCGATCGCGACGTTCACATCCCCGAAGGCACCACCGTCGGCTACGACACTGAAGCCGACCGCCAGCGCTACTTCGTCACCGAAAGCGGCATCACGGTCGTGACCCGCGATTATTCGCTATTCGAGAATCCGGTCACCGTGGATTACTTCACCAGCGAATAAGACGGGATCGGAACCAACCCAAACAATTCTCAGCCAACGCCGGTTTGCCACGTGTGCAAACGATTGCATCTTGACTCACCGGATGACAGGAACCATAATCGCCCAACTCGCCGAGGCCTGTATCCTTGCCGGGACGTGGACAAGGCAGCACCGTTTGCTTGGGAACAGCAGGAAATTTTCCGAGGAGGTCCGCTATGCCGCGCCACAAATTCAGCGACTCGTCGTTCAAGCTACGCACTACAGCTCAGCTCAACTCGGCCCTGGAAAAGAAACTTCTGGGCTATGCCGCTGTAGCAGGTGCCACCGGAGTCGGAATCTTGTCGCTGGCTAAGCCCTCGGAAGCCAGGATCGTGTATACGTCAACCCATCAGACGCTCCTGCATCACTCATCTCTCAATATCGATCTGAACTCCGACGGCATCAACGATTTCACTCTTTTTGCCCGTTCCAGCGATGTCAACATTGTGAATACGCAGGGCACTCGCTCCTCAGCGGTGATGTTGGTGTTTCCGGTCGCAACCGCCAACCAGGTTTGGGGGAACGGCAGATACCCTTCCGCTTTGGCCGCAGGGGTTCGTCTCAGTTCGAAAGGACAATTCGCCGCCAGTCGCTTCCTCATGGGCGGCGTCTACCAATTTTCCGGAAACCCGACAAGCTATTTCGGGCCCTGGGCCCCGGCAGGAGGTAGCATCAAGAACCGTTATCTTGGCCTGAAGTTTGTGATCAACGGGCAGGTCCACTACGGCTGGGCTAGGCTCAATGTCGAACTACGCCCCGCAGAGCAGACTGGGGTGAGAGCGGTGCTGACCGGCTATGCCTACGAGACCGTGGTGAACAAGCCGATCCTCACTGGCAAGACCACCGGGCCCGATGTTGCGTCCCCGCAACCAGCGACTCTAGGCCAATTGTCGTTGGGAGCGGCAGGGCTTGTTGCGTGGAGGAGACAGGAAGAAGCGGTAGATTCACCAGCGAGTAGCAGGGATCCGCAATCATCTCCCGCTTTCGACCAGTAATTCATGTAAAGACAATTTCTTGCCAACAATGCGCAGACACTCCCCACTGGCTAGGCTCAAGAAATACTTCCGAGTGGCCCCAGCAACCGGGAGCTGAGCAATTTCGGTTTAACACTGCGGCGTTTATGGTGAGTGATCGTTTGGCAAGACTCTCGTCATTGCACAAGAGTGATGCTTCCTCGATCTCGAATCGCCTTCCTCACCACGTCTGCAGTCGGCCCGGCTATCCAGTCGTAGGACCACGAAGCTAGGACGGCGTTGACTTGCCTAGGCGTGACTGCCCAAGCTCCCGAATCGTTCCGGCCAACTAAGATGAGGCTCCGAGAAAGTGGAGCGATAAGGAAGGCCGACGGATCCCGCAGACAACATGGCGGGGCATCAAGACAATCAGGTACACCCCACCCAACAGGTCTGTCACCGATAATAAAATACTCGTCCACTGGTGGTCTCAGCGTAAACCAACGTAACCGTGGAAACCAGCGCGCTTGGAAGTAATAGCTTTGTATGTGAACACCTTCCAGAAAGTTTGATCGATCGCGCGGGTCGGGAATCCAACCAGCGTCGAGGAAGATATTCAAATCCTGGTCAGCCGCGACCGTCATTTCTCCGAGAGTAGGGTGCATGAGTCGCACTGGACGGGTACGGTCCGCCGCATCAAGCAAGCCCTCAGGAACCTGCGGAGCGGCAAGCAGTGTCCCAAACCGTGTGCCCCACTTAACTTCTAGTCGCTGCATTGGCAACGCACGGGAGGCAGCCCAGGCCAAATAGCGCATTAACTCGGGCGGAACGTTCTTCACGAGATCGGGGCTTTGGCTGGTAACCTCGCGAAGTGCCCGAGCCGCTGGGCCTTCGACGTTGTTCGCGAGGTAGTCTTCAAGGGTCTCCTCAGCCTGAGCAAGACCTCCAGGGCCATCGAAGAGGTCCGGTGAAGTTCCGATGTTTTTTGGCGCCCGTCGCTTTACTGAACCATCCGAAAGGTTGCCATACCAAACCCAAGGATCGGGTGTGTGGAGCGAATCGGGATCGCAGAACTCACGTAGGTGGAATTTTGAAACGTAGTGATGCGCGGCCATGGCAGATCGAGAGCTGTTCCGTGATTGGCCGCCGCCGTGAAAGAAAAATAGAGCCTGACGGGGCCAGGAATGGTACTCAATTGACTGTACCACTCCTTCTCTGCCGATTCCCGGCCATAAGTGGGCTGGTGTTTACCCATGCGCGCCCCTGGATGGATCACGGGCAAACCGGAAGTCATAAGCACGCCGATATTACACTGGCTACGCCGACTCTGCCGGCTTATCCAGCAACGGCAACTCCGCATCCAGCGCCGTCAGCGGATCGGCGATCTTGCTCAACTCCGGATAATGCTCGATCAGCGATCCCGGTGCCTTCACCCGTTCTCCCGTCAGCATATGTCTTAACTGCAGCGCGTTCACACCCGCTTTGGCCTCAAAATGATTGTTGGCCACGACGTAGGTGACTTCCGCCTTGTGAGCAATTCGTTCGATGCGTTCTTTCCATCCCGCCAGTTGCGCTTCCGTGTATAGATAGTTGTAGCGGTCGTCGCGCTTTTCGGACTCGAACCACTGATCGTAATTCCGCCCATGCAGGCGCACGTAGCCCACCGGCGCGGTCACATGCTCCGTGGCCTCGAGCGATCGCCCAATCAGCGGCTGATCGATGTTGCAAAACCCTACATTCTTCTGCAAGAAATAGTCCCACATCTCAGGACTGTTCCAGCTTGAATGCCTCACTTCGACCACTGGCCGGTATTCGATAAATTGCCGCAGCAACGTCTCCAGATATTCGCGATTCAAGCTGGTGTTTTTGAAAGACACGGGAAACTGAATCAGCAGCGCGCCCAGCTTTCCGTAACCGGCGAGCGCATCCAGACCTTCCCGCGCCAGTCGCTCGTCTTCGTCATTCGGTTTGATAGTCGCGGCTGAGGTCGGCTCCATCACGGCAATAGGAGAGTGTGTGAACGAGCGGTGCAGCTTGGCCGTGAAAACAAACTGCGGATTCACCGCCGCCACCTTGCGCGTCCACAGCTTTGCCAACTCCGGCTTGATGTGTCCGTAAAACGAGGTATTGATCTCGACAACGTCAAAACACTGCGCGAGATACTCCAGCGGATGCTGCTTCCGCCGCGACATGCCCGGCGGGTAGAAGATGCCCTCCCAGTCTTTGTACGACCAGCCAGCCGTGCCAATTCGGATCTGCCGCTCTGCATCCATCCTCAGATTGGCTCAGGTTAGCACAACAAGAACGGACTACATGCGGTGATAGCTTCGAGGAAGACGCTGCATCAAAGCCGCGTAGCGTCCGGATGGCATCAGTAGAACAGCAGCAGCACCCAGATCAAAGCCGCGTAGCGGCGCAAAGAATTAAAGCCCACGGCGTAAGCCGTGGGTAGCGGAGCTATAACGTATGAGCCCCGGAGGGGCGACAGAAACAATTGAGGCACAGCTCGCCGTCGGAACTGGTTAGCAGAACGAACTTGCCGGGATGCACGGAGTCTCGCAGCGACGGTGCACCCAGCCGCGTAGCGGCGGAAGAATATAGCCCACGGCGTAAGTCGTGGGTAGCGGAGCTATAACGCATGAGCCCCGGAGGGGCGACAGAGTAACGATTTGGCGGAACCATCCGCGAGAAGCTCGAACTGGATGTAATCAGTAGAACAGCAGCAGCACCCAATACGCGCCGCTGGGATAACTTGCCGTGCGCGCGAAACAACTCCCCACGGCATAGGCACGAATGGCAGGATCGTCGATGGCGCGACTTGCATTCGACGGCAGCTGCCCAGGCGTCTCCGCGGTATAACGCAGAATGTAGCGTGCCTGAGGGGCCTGTGCATTCAGCGCATTCGATTGCGCCATCGCACACGCTGCTTGCCGTGCGGAGCTTCCATCCAGAGCCTGCAATTGCGACAATCTATCTGCCGCACGCCTACTCTCCACAGCTGCCCGCACTACCGCGTCAGCTTGCGTTGAAGAGTAGGCCGGCAGATTGTGGCCGAAGTCCTGGGTCACATACAAATTGTCGCCGTTGCGCACCACGCCGAAACCCGCCACGTTGAACCCGGCATTCAGCAGGTTCTCGCGATGCGGAGGCGAGTGCATGAATATGTCTTGCACCCGTTCCACGCTGTTGCCGTACGCCACGTTTTCTCCGGCTCGATCCAGATGAAGAGCGCTTTCCGCCGCTATGCGTTGTGTGAGGGAGGACTCACCGGGAAACTGATGCGAGAGTTGCTGCTCCGCAACCATCTCCGCAGCGTGCGCGCGCGCGGCTTGCGTTAAACCCTGATCCATCTGCAAGGGCGGAACGCCGGCTTCAACGCGAGCTTGATTTGCCAGCGCGAGCAACTGCTGCTCGGCTTCGGGATCATAAGAAGGAGAGGGCTGGAATTGGTCCGTGCTGCTGACGCGCACCAACCGAGGCTTGCGTGCAGGAGTAAAACCAAGAGCAGGAGCAGAAGAAGAAACAGGAGTTTTGGTCGGGGCGGTACCCGTACTCATCGCAACCGCCAAGCTCAGTATCAGGGCCCAGGCCATAGGAAAGCGCACCGGTCTTAGGTGCAACACAAAACAGAAGGGCTGCCAAACGGTGCAAAACTTCTGCTTTGCTTCCTGGAGGCTAGACTCTAGAATTCATCAACAAAACTTACCATGGGGACGTTACTGCTAGCCGTGCTTCTCGCTTTGAACCTGCTACTTCTGGTTCTCGCCTCACGGGTGCTTTGGCACCTTAAATATTCTTCACAATCAGCTGAGATAAAAGAACTTGCGCGACAGACATCAATGGTACATGAGTCCCTCTTGCAAAGGTTCAGCTCGGCCACTGCCGATATGGCCACCCGCCTGGAGAGCACCAAGGGGGACCTGCGCCAGGAAGTAACCGACCGTCTGAGTGACGGATTCAACGGAATCCGGGGCACGGTTGAGGACCAGCTGACCAGCGGCCGCCGTGAGCAGGCCGAGCGCCTGACCGAAGTCCGCGGAGAACTGACCAAGTCCCTGGCTTTGACCACGCAGCAGCTCAAAGCCGAATTCGAGACCCTCAATCAGAAGACGGCGCAGAACCTAGAATCGATCCGCGACCGCGTGGACGAGAAGCTGCTCGCCATCACCGAACAAGTCCAGCAGAAACTCGACCAGAACATTAAAGAGGGATTCGCCCAGTTCGAGAAAGTGCAGCAGCACCTCAAAGCCGCCGAAGAACAACTACGCGAAGTCGGGGCCATCGGACACTCCATCAACGATCTCAATAATCTCCTCAAGCTGCCTCACTTGCGCGGCCAGTTTGGTGAGGCCAGCCTGGAACGGCTGCTCGCGGATTTTCTGCCCGCCCACATGTTCGAGATGCAGTCCTCGCCCGGCGAAGGTGGAGGACGCGCCGACGCCATCATTCACTTCCCTGACCGCCGCTTGCCGATCGACGCGAAGTTTCCGCGCGAGCAAGTGCTCGCCTTCTTTGAGAGCACGGACGAAGCTGAGATTGAAGAAGCCCGCCACGAATTTGTGCGCGTAATGAAAGCGGAGGCGAAAAGAATCAAGGCCTACATTCAGCCAGAAAATGGGACGACCGATATCGCTCTGATGTACCTGCCCAGCGAAACGCTTTACATGGAAGCCGTCCGCAACCGCGACTTGGCCGACTGGCTCAATCAACAACATGTGTTCCCCGTCTCGCCGAATACGTTGCTGATGACATTGCAGACCATCGCGCTTGTACATAAGTGGTACGAAGTTGCCAGCCGCTTCGAAAAAAGCCGCCTCGAACTCGCCAAAGCACAGAAGTCGTTCGACCACTTCCAGAACCAATTCGAAAACGTCGGCAAGAACCTGAACAAAGCTCAAGAAGCATTCGACACCGCGCAGCGCCACCTGAAGACCTATCGTGGCCGCGTGACCGTGCTCAGCGGACAGGAGCAGTTGGAGTTGGACGCTCCGAAGAACGGCGAGGAGCCGCTGCCGCTCTCCGATAAAGCCAGCGCATAAGATCTTCAGTGTTGTCATTCCGAACCGGCTTCAGCCGGTGAGGAATCTGTTTTTTGCAGTTTTCGCCAGACTTTCCGCTAGATCGAACGCGTCAGCCGTGTGGCGCGGACCCTCCTGTCCGCGGCCCTTGATGTTTCCGGGTGCCTCATTTCTCGCGTTCTGTGCGAGAAGTAGGGATTTTGCTTGGAGCTCCCGTATTTTTCCGGGTGCCCCGTCCTTTGCCGATTTTGCAAAGAGCGGGGTGCGTAGTGCCCATGTCCCGCCGCTTTTGCGAGACGGGGGAAATTTCCGTGTCGCCCCTCCCAACACTGTCATCCCGAGCGCAGGCGGAACTTTCGCTTCCGAATCCTCCGCCGCAGTCGAGAGCCTGCCCCTGTTTTGCCGAAGCCCCGAGCGGAGTCGAGGGGGAAGTCGAAGGGGATCTGGGCGCGTCGCGCCAAGCGCCGCGTTGGTTGCGGCGCAATACTGGCGCGTTTGACGCGCTTCCCTATCGACGATCGCTCCATATGAAACCTTGAAACTTTGAAACCTGCTTATTCCTTGCCTCCCACCCTTCGCAAAAGCGGCGGGAGGAGATATGGCCGGGACCCGCGATCAACCTAGTCGGCGGGTGCCCCATTCAAGCCCGGGCTCTCTAGACGGCGCGGTTTTCGCCGGCTGGGGTGGGAAGCCCGCTTTTGGCTTGAGTGGGGATGTTCAGATCTTCCTCGCTCGCCGGGGCTTCGGTTTGCTCTTGCCCTTGTTCTTGAGATTGAGATTGAGCGCCACTGCAGCGCGGATGAGATCCTTAAACGCCGCCTCATCGACCTTGTCGCCTTCGTGGATGTCGATGGCGCGCCTGACATTCCCGTCGAGGCTGGAGTTGAATAGACCTGAAGGGTCCTTCAACGCAGCTCCCTTGGCAAATGTCATCTTGACGACGTTCTTGTACGTCTCTCCCGTGCAGACGATGCCGCCGTGGGAAAAGACGGGAGTCCCCGGCGATGTCGGCTTGACCCACTTCCACTCTTCGAGGATCTCAGGGTCTGCCTGATGTATGATTTCGCGCACTTTCGCGAGCGTCTTCCCGCGCCAGTCCCCCCGCCTGGAAAGCTCCTTGATCTTCGCGTCGATTAATGCAGAGGCAGATCCCATCGGGACGGGCCTTTCATATTCGGCTCCAACTCTCGCACCTATTCTAGCTGCGCTCAGCGTAACCTGCACCCTCCGCAAGTGGAAGCCTCTTCTGGTTCGATAGCAGCTCGGAAAGATGGTGGCAACCCGATTGGGTGACTCCGGCCTAGCGCTGTCAACGACTTGTGGGGCCCAGACAACGCCGTGTTACGGTGTTACTTCTTAAAGGAGTGGTACGTCGGATACCTGCAAGCATCAGCTTGGTGCGATAGAGTACACTGTAATGGGGAACGGAAATCGTAAAAAGGGACCTGGGATGGCTACCTCTGTAAAGCGCAAGTCTGCAACGGACACGCTCCTCGATACCATGAGAGGCCTCATCGAGGACGGTTCTCGCGGAATGACACCCAAAGAGCGAAAAGAATCTGAGAAGAAGTTCAACGCCGCCCTAGATCGCGCTGTTGCCGCTCGGAAACGACGTCGCGAAACTGCTTAATCACTTCCTTTAATTCACTCGCAGCTATTTTCGGATTCGCGGCTTTCACCGCCTCAACGAATTCCCGCTCGTCTTCGGGCACGCCTTCTTTCAAGAATTTACGCACCCGAGCAATCATTCTTGCTGTTCGTTCGGTAGTTTCGTCCGTGTAGGTGCGACCAGGATCGCGGCGAGTTCTCGTCCATTTGCTCATCGGGGGGCCAGTTTTGAATCCTGAACCACTCTTTCACGAGAAGCTTGAATCTGGTTATCTCGTTTTTATTGCGCGCATAACTGTGCGCGACAACACTCTTTATTCTTCGGGCATTCAGGCCACCGATACCGTAATCAGCTTGAATCCGATCAGCTCCCGGAAAAGCTCGCTGACCTTTGCATCAAGTCGGTCCTTTTCGAACTCGATATAGCCAATATCTCGAAAATTGCTTGGGAAGTTGACCCCCGCCTCCTTGAAGATGACGACACGAGAGTCGTAGAGGGCACTGGCAGCACCCAGTTCGAAGACCGCGTTCTCGCTTGGACGGAAGATAGTTTGGCCGGCGGAGTCCTTAAACTCTTCATCTGCGGTGAAGATGATGATGGCTGCAGCCCCCCAGGTAAACCCGGGGACCGTTTCACAGCTTCCTGTCACGGGTTTCCTTGTCACGGGTTCCCTGAACTTCCTATGTGGAACAATGGAGATCGAGTCGGAATGGACGGCACGAAAACGCGAACGAGCAGCCGGAACACTCTTTATCGGTGGACTGCCCCACTTAAGCCAAAACTGGGCTTGAGTGGGCCGCCCGTGGGCTGCGGATCGGGTGCCTAATGCGCCGCACGCCGCGCCGGCGTCCCTGCATGCACGCAGTTCTGCATCGTCGCCAGGTAGCGGTTCGAGAATTCAGTCGTCACCTCGAGTTGTTCCTGTGCGGTCAGGCGCATCATGGCCCGATTGGGATTTTTTGGATCCACCGGCGGGGCGTAGTCCAGTTTCTGGTCGGCGGCGTCGCGCGTGGCTTTTATGTCGGCCTCGAAATCGGCGCGCTCTTTGCCCGACAGTCCCTTGCTGGTGTTGAGCCTTTGCTGCATCTTGTCCGCCATGATGCTCAAGCGCAGCCCCTTGGCCGAGTCGGTGCAACCGCTGATCTGCTGGGCCGCCGCCTGCCGGTTAGCCTGCTGCGCCGCTCTCCTCTCTTCGTGCATCTGCTCCAGTGTCTTCGGATGCGGGCTGGGAAGCGGGCCCACGGGAATGGTCGCGATGTCGGTGGCCGTCCGGATGTTGTCCTTCAATTCCTTTTCGTAGCGCGCCTGGCCGGACTGGTCAGAGCCTGGCGAGTAGCGGGTCATGCCACCGTATTTTTTCTCGCAGGCGAGATTGTTCTCCTGCACGAAGCGGTTGTGCATGGAATTGATGGCGGTTTGTTCGTCGTTGGTCAGTCCGAGAAAATAACGCTGCGGGTTCTTCGGGTCGGGCGCCTTGTAGGGCTGCGAGGGTTTGACCTGGCGAAGCGCACGGATTTCCGCGGCCCAGATGTCGCGGTCCTCGGGCGTGAGCGAGGTGGATTTGTCGAGCTTGGCTTGCAGACGGTCGGCCATGAGGTGTTCGCGGTGGCCCTGGACCTGATTCTGGCAGTCGGCGAAATTCTGCAGACCGGGCCCGAGTTGTGTCGCTCCCAAACCTTGCGCGAAACTCGCAGGCAACCCGATGCCCGACGAAATCAACAACACCAGCCCCCACAAAACCATTGATCTTTTCATTCTTGCATCCTCCCCCAGAGTTTTCAGGATCGCATGGAGATTAGTATCCGGGAAATATTAAGCCCAGTAGCTCCCAGTTCAAAGCGAAAATGGGGTGGCCCTCGATAAGAGCGAAGGCAAGCTCAAGAGATAGTCATCCTGGGCGGAGCGCAAACGGCGAAGAGACTTTGTCCACCGCGGAGAGACTTTGTCTAGCCGGGTGCCCCATCCTAGCGCGTCCTTTGCGCTAGGGTGGGGATTTTGCCTTGAAACCTTGCACCCTTGAAACTCTGAACCTGGTTCTTGAAAAACTTTGAAACCTGCCTGTTCCTTGCCTCCCACCCTTCGAAAACCGCGAAGGGTGGGGCACCCCTCAGCCGCGGACAGTCCTGTCCGCGGCTCTTAATGCGGCATGGGTGGTGGGGTGCTTAAAAGCGAATTCGAATTTTCACTTCGTGATTGTTATTCCAAATCGGCGCCAACCGCTGAAGGTGTATTCGCCGCCGCCTCGAAACCCGTAAACTAGTCCAGCCGCGGACGCGACGATCCGCCCAACAACGAAGTGTTTACATTGAAAATCGTGTGATGCCCCTCGTTTCCTCCCCAGGCGAACATTACGAAAATCGCGGGCAGGCCTCCCGCGCGGAGCGTAAGCCCGGTCGCAAAGCTGTGCTTCAAATTGTCAAACCCAATATCACCTCGCCTGAGCGTGACCTTTCCTTGGTCTGCCATGAAGGTGAAACCAAGCGGCCCCCAGATGGAATGCTCAAAGCTTTCCCGGAGCAGGAGAATGTTTGGACCGCGAAAACGATAGTCCTGGTAGCTGCCCAGGGCTGGATTTCCGTTGATGTCGGAACCACCCAGCGTCGGCTGGAAAAAGAACGGGGCCACGCTTGAACCCGAGGTCAGTGACTCAGAAAGCAGCAGCCGGAATCCGATCGAGCCCGAAAGGTTGCGTGAATACGAAACAGGCGGACACTTCGCCGCCCCCGGCGCCGGCGCACATTCGTCGGGACCATTCGTGTCCTTTGGAGCATAGGACTGCGTATGACTGTACAGAGGAAAACGGTGGTCCAGATCCAGCGTCCACCGCAAAAACGAGTAGTGTGAATTCGACGGCGCAAAAAACTGCTGGAAGTTCGCCAAGTAGTTCAACTGCAAATGGTCGCCGAGCAATACAGGCTTAATACGCACGCCCTCCCCGAACTGGACAAATCCCCGCTGGCTGGCCAAGCCCGGTGCGGTTGCCTCTGTGTAGAGCGTCTCGATTGATGGAGTAGAACTGCTATGGTTCCCGCGCAGGCTTACAAAGCGCCCGTTCACTTCTCCCAGCAGCGCGAGGTTCAGCTTGCGTATCGGTGCCCACTCGTGCACCGGTTTGATAGCGTTAGCCCCGACAATCGTTTCTTGCATTCCGAACAGCGACTTTCCGGCCAGGGTGGAGTTGGATCCTAAGCCAAAGAAATTCAACTTGTTCAGAGAGATTGATTCCACGTACAGGTTGAACACAGTAGACGCAGGAACTGTTATAGTTGGCGGCTTTTCACCCGGCTTCAAGACCACGGGTTGAATCACCACAACTGGCGTGTGGATGATTTTCATGTACCCACCCGCCCGCCATGAACCGTTCACGGACGCGACCGCATCCATGTTCCAGCTCAACCGCCAACTCTCATTCGGCGTGTAGTGCGTAACAAAGGCCCCGCCGAATGCAAATCCGTTTTGCGGCGCGATATTCCCCGCCGCGATGTGCAGCGGATGATCGGTAAACAACTCGGTTGCACACCCGGCCACGGTCTTTAAGCCGAACTTCCCGCAGGCCTCGCTGAAGTGCTCACCTTCGCGCCGGAAATCGGCATGCAGCGCACTCTCTTGCGCCCAGGCCACGGTTGCCGCAAGCCAGAACAGGACTACCATTCTCCAGCGCATATGTCCTCCCCACCTTCCGCAGAACAGGGCGGTCTGTTCACGTAGCTAGTCGGCTCACCACCCAGAGCGTGCCTGCGTATTTTTAGGATCACGGTTCCCAATCCGGTTCGTAGGTTGACACCACGTAGTCTTCCCCGGGTAGCTGCAGAAACTCGTACTGCCCCTTTTTGTTCGTCAACTGTTCCGCCACGACGCATCCCGAGCGGACATGCTTCAGGAACACCGGCACGCCCTCGCCTGCAGGGCGGTCCTCTTCTCGAAGTTCGCCGGCATTCCTGCCGTCACCTTTAGGTTGGTCCTGCAGGGAAAAAGTGATCTTAATGTCCTGACCTGGCTGAACATTGGCTGCCTGCACAATTGGCCTGTAGTCCAATCCATCGCATAGAACGAATTCATAAGCACCCGGCTGGAGGTGATCTATCCTGTAACTGTAGACATGCGTCGTGTGATTGTAGTCGCGTCCTGTGAGTCTTCGGGTCTTGGCCCTCACACCGAAAAACTTCGGAATAGCTCGAACCTTAAGGCCCTCCTTGGTTTCTCCGTCTGGCGTCTCAACCTTTCCAGAAACCGTCGCGGACTCCTGGGCACGCGGGTCAATCATCGCTATTCCCACGAGGACGAAGATAGATAGTGCGGCACTCAATTTCCGGTTGCGAGGGTTTTTCATTTGAAATCTGTGATCTTGTCGAGCTCTTTGTGTACTCCCACAAAACTCCTCGAGCAGTGCTCTTTCATTCCTTTAACGAAATCGTTTGAATCTCTGGCAGCCCAAGCGGAGAGAAACTGTGCCGCCGCCAGGGACAAATCTTCTCCTTGTTCCGTACACCTTTCTGCATTAGTGCCAAAGTTTTTCTTCAGCTTACAGAAGAGCACCCTGCTCGCTTTGTCGGATAATGGGAGCCGACTCTCGCTCTCCACGTCGGCAAACCATTCAAGCGCGCCAAGCCGCAGAAAGGGATTGTCATAGTACTTCTGCATCTCATCTGTTAGCTTCCCACGGTCCATAGTCTCAGCGAGATAAATCTGCTTGGCTACTTGCACACCGCCATCGCGAAGGTCGGGATCGTCCGCCCCGAGCACTATCTTCACTGCGGGCAACACCTGATCTCCATAGGCAGCAAGTTTCATCGCTTCTATAGTCTTCGTCCGATCATCTGTCTTCTGTCCGACCTCGGAGATCAGCTTGCCCAGTGTTTCGGACGATTCGCTGGCAGACTTTCTTGCATTGAACTCATTTGCGTAGTAGAAGGCCACCCAGGAGACGAATAAGGCTGCAATCGGCGTTAATACTGGAAGAATGTCCTTGAAAATTGTCTTCCAGGCGGACATAGGTTCTGGACGTTTCTTTAGATCCTCAAGGGCCGTCAGCAGTGGACCAGGAAGGCTTTTGATCGAGACGTTGACATTATATTTCTCAGGTGTCACCGCAGGAACAGGAGGCTCAGGCTCAGCCTTCGTTTGTTCGGTCATCGGACAGAGCCTCCAGTCAGTTTCCGCTCGCTAACGGACTTTCAACGCACAGCACAGGCATGAAGACAATAGAAGTCTAGCCGTCAACCCCTACTTTTTTGGCCGTCCCTTCTTTTTCCGCTTTCCAGCGGGTTTGGCCCTCTTCGAAGGCTCTTCCACCGAAGCCGCAATATCACGCCCTCGCGCCAGCCGACGCGGCGTCACAACTGGCACCTCAGCTGCTGCCACCCCGCTCGGCCCCTTCCCGTGTGCATGGTGTAACGCAGCCGTCACCCGTCGAATGTAATCCGCTGCCTCGCCCTCGGTCTTGATCGCATTGATATAAATATTGGTCTGCATCCGGACCGGCAGTCGAAACTCCGCCTCCTGAAGATGCAGGATCTGATTTCTCAGCAGCGCATTGATCGGCCGGCTCGGATCGATCGCGCTTTGCGGTGGTTTTGGTACCTTAATGAGGGTCACGTGAGTCACTCCTTTGAGCAATCTTGCCGCAATGATCTTAGACGCCGAAGTCTGGACAATCCGTCCGCATCGTATCCAGCGTGATCAGATCCAGAAACGTTTCCGCCGCCTTCTCCCGCGGCGACCGCTGGTCGTAGCTTCCCAGAAAATGCTCTGTCACCGTCGCCGGAATGGAAGCGTGCTCGAAGACCCGTCCATCCACAACCTTTGGAATCCACGGCGAAATCAGAATTGCCGGTACGCGCACTCCCAACCGGTCGAACCTGAACTCCTGTCCCGTCCCCGTGTCATTGGCCGAGGCTACGAATCCATCCGGAATGCAAGCCGGCGGCGGCACGTGATCGTATATCCCGCCATGCTCGTCATACACGACCAGTAACGCCGTTGACTTCCACAAATCTGGGTTTTGCTTGATCGCGTTGTACACCGACGCGATGAACAACTCCCCTGCCTGCACATGGTGGTCGGGATGCTGGTCCGACGCAATGATCGCCCCTTCATCGCCGTCATGATCGCTGTAGTTGGGCTCGACGAAGCTGTAATCCGGAAGTTGGCCCTTCTTACAATCTTGCAGAAACTGGTCGTACGTGCCGAACAGCTCGGGTTGGTGCTGCAGCAGGTTCACGATCTCCATGGTCGAGCTGGCCTGATCGTAGTAATAAAGCTTGGCAGTGTGCTTGGGATTGGCATCGATCAGACGGTTGTAAATACTCTTGAAAGGCTCGTTGATGTAGAACAGGTCCATCCCAACCTTGCCAAACGACGTGCCATAGTGCGCGAACGCCCGATTGCAGATCGTCGGCCCAGGAATCGACGAGAACCACCGATTGAACACCGCGAACTCCTTTGCCAGAGTGGTGAGTACTGGCAACTTCTTTTGCGGGAAGTAATACATAATTTTCTGCGAGTGCTTCACGTCGCGCTGTTGGTTGAAGTAACTCTTGACGAAACCTTGCATGTTGGCGGCACGTCCGGGGCTTGTATCCCCGCCAAAAATCTGCAAGTCCACCGCCGGGAAGTGGTGGTCCGGATCGGGATCGAGCTGTCCTTGGAACTCAGCCAACGGTTGCACTGCTACGGGATTGTGCGCCGGCGTAGTGTCCGGATTGCTCAGACCGGGAGTGATTCCGTCAATTTTGGAACTCGGGTCGCTTGCCAAGTCACCCAACATGTGATCAAACGACCGGTTCTCCATCATGAGAACGACAATGTGTTTGAGATTGTCCAGCCCGGTGGCCATAGTAGATCACTCCTTAGGTGAATAGTGAGCTTACCTGGAATAACGTTTCATGACATAAAAACGAGCCACAACGTTTGCCGTGCCGAGAGCCCTCCCAACACTGTCATCCCGAGCGCCGGCGGCCCGAGACCAAGCATCCGGATGTAGTGCCGATATTCGAGAGATTGGCTGCCGGCCGCTCAGCGCAACAAACGCTTCCACAGCAACGCCAGTATAAGAACCGCGATGCCGATTGCCATCCCAATCAATCGCGCCCGGCTGGCCTTCTGGGTCATCATTTTCCGCCTGTAACCGCCCAACCTGCTGGACATAGGCGAGGTCTCGCATTCCAGCTCAAAATAACGCCTAACACCTGCCGGTTCATAAGCTTCCGGCCAAAGCAGGCAGTTATTGTACATACAATTTAACCAGTACAAATGTTCCACGTGGAACATTACGCCGATTTGCACCGGCGCTTCCCCAGCCCGTCGCGGGACGAACCCTCCGCCCTACGTGGTCCGTTCTACCCCTCGCTTCGTCTTCAGTTCCGCCAGCAACTGCTCAATGCGATCTTCTTTCTCCAACGCCGCCAGGCGATCTTCCACATTGTCAGACGCGAGTTCGGTCTTGGCCTCACTCATGGCTTCCGTATGCGCCACCTTGCGCTTCATGCGGTCGAAAGTATTCGCTTTCCCACTGTCGCCCATGGAGATCCTGGCGTCGCTCGCCTTGCCGACCGCGCGCGCCCGGCGTTGCTGCGCGATCAGCAGATCGGCTTTGCCCTGGGCCTCGGTCAGCTTCTGCTCCAGCTGGCGCAGCGCCGACTTAAGATTTTCCACCTGCGCCTTCTGATCGGTCACCTGCTGGGCAAAACTCTCGCTCAGATCGCGATAACTTTCCACGCGCTGCAACGCGGCGCGCGCCAGGTCGTCCTCTTTTTTGTCCACAGCCAACTCCGCCTTGCGCATCCATTCTGTGACTTTGTCTTCATTCTCTTTGCGTTTCTTCTCCAGCAGATGCTGATCGGCGATGGCGATGGCCACCTGCGTCTTGACCTGCAGAAGCTGGTTCTCCATGTCAAGGATCACCTGCTTGATCATTTTTTCCGGCTCCTCGGCCTTGTCGATCAGGTCGTTGAGGTTCGCCCGAACCAGCGTGGAAACTCTCTCTAGTAATGCCATGGTAGGACTCCTTTCAAAATCAGCTACTAGCAACTAGCTTCTAGCTCTTAGCTCTTTCTTGCCGAGGATCCTTGCGCGGACCCAGCGATTCCACCTTCTGTCGATCTCCGGTTAGCCATCGCATTCGCGACAGCAATTCCAACTCCTATGCCGATGGGGAGCCACGCGCCCAACTGGTGAGTAGCGCTTCCCAAGGCTGTTCCAATGCCTGCGCCCAGCGCGACTCCGAGCCCGAGCCATTGAGATTTGGTGTTCATCTTGTGCCTCCGTTATCTCTTCTTCTGTGTGTGACGCAGCTTTCTCGCGGACATGAGTGTCCGCGCCACACCTGCTATTTACTTCCCTGCTCCCGCGCTCTTCGCGTTCGGATCGGCTGGCGGCAAAATATCCGGCTTCGGACTCTTGTCGCCGATCACTCGCACCTTGGAGAACAGATCGCTGAGGCTCATACCCGAGAGCGTCTCGAAAAGTGCGGGCACCTGTGCCGCCATCTTGGTCAGATCGCCGGTGATCTTGTTCATTCCCGCGGCATCGCCGTTGCCGGTCGAGATCACCGTGATCTTGTCGACATTCGCCAGCGGTGCTGCCAAGGCTCTCACTATGTCGGGAAGCCCGGTCAGCAGTTTGTCGATGACCGCAGCCTGGTTGTACTCCTGGAAGGCCTCCGCCTTTACGTTCATGGCCTTGGCTTCCGACTCACCTTTCTTGAAGATGATCTCGGCCTCGGCTTCACCCTGTTGACGGATCGACGAAGCATGCCCCTCAGCCTCGAACATCAGGCGTTGTTTTTCCGCCTGCGCCAACGTTTCAATGCGTTGACGCTCGATCTCCGCTCCCTTCAACACGGTCGCGATCAGTTCTTTCTCGCGGCGATTGATCTCAGCTTCCTGAACTTTGACCTGCTGTTCTTTCTCGACTTGTTGCACCTTCACCTGCTCAGCGACAACTTGCTGCTGCATGATGTTGGTCTGAATGTCGTAGGCCTTGTCGGCCTGCGCCTGCTGCTTCTTCGTGACTTCGAGGTATTGGGCTTTCTTGACCTCGAGATCGCGCGTGGCTTCCGCCTGCTTGGCCATGGAAAGGGTTTCCGCCAACACCCGCTCCTGGTCGGCTTGAGCTCTGGCGACCGCAGCCTCCCGCTGCGCGAGAGCGCGCTTGATTGCGGTATCGCGATCGGCTTCGGCGGTGGCAACGTCGGCGTCACGCTTGATGCGCGCCACATCCGGCTTGCCCATGTTGGTGATGTACTCGTTCTTGTCGCGGACTTCCTTGATGGTGAACGAAATCACTTCGAGCCCCATCTTGTTCATGTCGTCGGCGCAGGTGGAGCGCATGCGATCGGAAACCATCTCCGGCTGCTTGACGATCTCTTCCACCGTAAGCTGCCCGATGATGCCGCGCAGGTGTCCTTCCATGACCAGCCGGATCAGGCTTTCCCGATCCTGATCGCTCTTGGTGAGGAACTGCTCGGACGCGGTCAGCACCGACTCGGTGTCTGACTTCACCTTGATCTGCGCCACGGCTTCCACCGTCACCGCGACGCCCTGCTTGGTGTAGAGATCCTGCTGCGGGGCCACGTCAAACGACATCAATTCCAGCGACAGCCCGCGGCAGTTTTCAATCATGGGAAAGATGATGGTGCCGTGTCCTTTCACCACGCGCGTGCCTCGGAAGCCGTACACCACCAGCGCTTCGTGCGGCCCAGCTTTGCGATACAGCCTGGCCAGCATGCTCACCAGGAACATGAGGGCCAGCACCATTAATCCGAGAACCACACCAACTACTGGCATCGGTAAGCCGAACATATCGCCTCCTCGTAAACCTGAAAGTCTTCAGCGTGCAAATTGTTTGATTGCGTCTTTGATCATGCCCTGATCAGTTACGAACTCACTTTGTCGCCGGCGGAGCTCGCCTCTTCGCCCGATAGCTCGCTCCACAGCCGGACATAGGCAATTCCTTTTTCATATCGTGTCACGACCACTTCCGTTCCCTTTGGGATCGCACTGCCGTCTTCGCTGCGCACTCCACAGGTGCGGCGCGTTCCAGCTTGGGAATAGATCATCTCTCCCGTACCGGATGGCCGGATCGGCATCGAGATATGTCCCAGCACTCCCGTCATGTCGAAGTCGGCGGGATCGAGATTCTCCTCTTTCGAAGTAAGGACCCGGGTCAAAAACACGAACACGATACCGGCGCCGGCCAGTCCGCTGACCAAGGCGATGACCAATGCAATCACAGACCAGATGCCGGAAAAGCGTGTCAGCAAATAGCCGGTTCCGCCAAACCAGGCCAGGAAAGCGGCGGCCGTCACTGGATTGAAGAACGAAAAATCAACACCATTCGCGCCGCCATGAGCTCCGACGCCATGGCCGACGTGCACGTGTGGTCCAGTGTGCGGGTGCACTCCGCCCAACCCATGCGGCAGATGCCAATGGAGTCCGCCCAGCAGAAACGAAAGAAAGCTGAAGGCGAATCCCAACACAAAGCACACCAGGTAGAAATCTGCCCAGGTCATTTGTCATCGCCTCCTGTAGTTATCAGTAACTTTCTCAGGAACGCTTTCGCGAACTCGTTCCCGATCTTTTTCCAGAGCTCGCACCCGGTTGCTTTCACGGTCACTTTCCCGAACTTGCGCCGCCTCGGGACGCAGCGCTTCCAGCAATCTCTCAGCCAGGCCAGGGGTATCTAAAATTGCGCCGAGGAGAATGAAACATTGCCGCGTGTCTTTTTCGCGTGCCGCTTTCAGCAGCACCTCGCTGACTTCGGGATCGCTGGCGAAGCGCTCCGAACCCTGCAACAACCAAACGTCGAGTTGCCCTTCGGTAGTGCGCAAATCCGAAACCAACTCGGTGTGATAGCCCTCGGGATCGTCCACCAGGAATCCGGGATGCACCTTGAAAAACTTCGCCAGCAACGTGCGGGTGGACTGCGTCATGTGGGGCCGCGCGCCGTTCTCGATCTGCGAGATGTAGCCCTGGCTGATATTTTTCTTCTGCTCTTTGCGAATGGCCCGCACCAGCTCCTGTTGGGTGATGGGACGGCCGATGCCGCGCAACGAGCCCTCGACTTCCCGGAGGTAACGAATTTTCTCGCCCAGTTTCATATTGGAAGCTTGTATAACAAATCGCAATATTAATATCGCTGATTGTGATTTGTGTCAAGAGGAAGATGGGCCATGTTATCAGACACTTCCGGGGCGTCTTGGCAAGAATGCGTGGCGGCTGTGGACTGATAGTTACACGATGGTTACTTTACAAAACTTAGCTTTCCACGTTTGACAAACATGGTATGTTCGCCTATTGTTTGCCTTAAGGGGGACTTGCGTATGGCGCTCTACTTAATCAGTTATGACATAAACGAGAAGGATGCGTTCGAGTACAAACCCCTTTGGGAGCGCCTTGAGCAGCTTGGTGCTGTGAGAATCTTGTACTCAGAATGGGCACTTGAAGATGAGGTAGGTCGGGCTGGCGCGATATACCAAGCTGTTGGGCCACTCACTCAACAAAAGGACAGGTTGCTCGTTCAGGAATTGACTAATGACGCATCTTGGGACAAGTTGATCATCAAAGATGATGTTTTCCAAAAACTGCTGTCGGTTGCGAGAGGCTAGGGGTCTGCAGCCTCTATTGTGGGGTATTAGGTTGCAAGTAAATCTCGTCATACTCAGGAGGTTTCAGCAAGATGAGCAATAACCGAGTAGTGGCCGCCATTCTCACGCCTGTGCTCAACAATGGGAAGACTATTCAGTCCCATCCCCGTATTCCAAGCGGTGCGGCTTGGCAATAGGTTCTTAAGGATTATGACTTGTTTCTTCAGGCACTAAACGCTAGGGACAAAGAACAGGGAACGACTTAAACGCAGAACCAGCAGAGCGGTTAGAGGGCTTGGAGCGTGGTACGATGGTGGGGCTGACCTCTCCCCGTGTCGCTTTAGGGCCCCTTCCTCTATTCAGCTATTTTCGTAACGCCAGGTTACACCAATGCGATTCTTGAACGTTTGTCTTTTGTCGTTTCTAGCTATACATCAACCAATTACGAAAGAAAGCACAAGACCCCAGGAAAGCCCCGTAACTCAACAGCGCAAACAGGAACAAACGACTCCAAGTCTCCCCACTCAGGGAAACAACCAAAGCCTAAATGACAAGACAAACAGAACTCATCCAGAACCGCAGGATTGGCTTTATAGAACGTATCTCATCTCTGGCCCAATAGTAGGAATAATTGCACTGGGAACTGGAATCCTGGTGTGGCGTCAGATTATTGCGCTTCGACGCATCGAACGGGCTTGGCTGTTGGTAACAGACGTGGAGTACACCGAGTACCCCGAGGTTGTAAAGCGGGACGAGAGACGCATCTCTGGAGCCTATTTCGCTGTCAAGAATTACGGCAAGTCGCCTGCTTGGATTGCTTCTATAGGAGGCAGTTTCGTCACAATCAACAGCCTTGCTGATCTCCCACCTAAACCAGCGTACCAGACAATTAAAGACGTTAAAGACAAGGGCATAGTAATTGTTCCAATGACGGTTGAAGAAGACGACTATCAAGTCTTCAAGTTTCCGCACGAAAGCAATTCTGACATCAATGATGCGGAGTTCCAACGCGCTATCCATCAAACAATTCTCTGGTGTGTGTACGGCTTCGTAACTTATCGGGACATCTTCAACGAGGAGAGGGAAACCCGTTTCTGCTACGTAATGACGAGCGGCAGACGGCGCTGGCAGCCCGTGGATGCAGGTCCGCTCTACACGTATCACAAATAGCGTTGCCCTCTCACACGGCTACGCTGACTAAGCAAAGCAGGGGTATGATAAGAACGGTGGGGTGATTTAAATCATGAGCAAACCGACAATGGTAATCACTGAAAGCATCAGCGGCATTCCGGTGAAGGCCATGTGCAGTGCTTGCCTGGACGTCATGTTCTATACCGGCGGTGCACTGACTACTGTCGAAGCGCACGAACACGCGTTGAAAGAGCTGTTTGACCATCATTTTGAGACAATACATCTCCATCAAGGCTCAGGCCGGTAAAGGACACCGGTGTAGTTGCCGGGTGCCCCACCTTTCGCGGTTTTCGAAAGGTGTGATTGCGCAGACCCACACTGCTTGGGATTTGTTCTTTCGTATATGTCTCAGGCTGTGAACTAGAGAGCATACACGCTGATCGACGTTCATCAACGGACAATCATGGCTTCGAGTCGGGTCCCACCCCTTCGACTGCGCTCAGGGCAGGCTTTTGCCAACCCCGGGCAAAGATGGGGCACCCTAAGATGGAAAATGTGTGCTGCTTTGGGACTAGAACTGCCTGGGGAGCCGGCAGGTCTGCTCAGCATTTCGTAGTGCAGGACGTTCGGGTCTTTGCTCAGCAGAAATTTCTCGTCCTCGGGATAGTAGACCGCGTTCTCACATTCCGGTCCGGCCGAAGGCGCGGATGGCATCGTGGGAATCCCACAGCGCCGCGCGTAGTGTCGCGTTCTTTGCGACACATTAATCATCTCGCAACTTCCCCACCCTAACCTCGCAAAGTACGCGAGGTTAGAATGGGGCACCCTACAGGTTCCTGCTGAATCGACGGGTTTGCTCAAGCAGTCGGCTGGGCTGATCTACGCGAAATCGTTTCGGCATTTGAGGGTGGCCCGCCCAAGCTCGGCTTGATGGACAAAGAAAAAGGGCCGCATCGCTGCGACCCGGGCCCATCCTACTTGGCGGCTACGGAACTATGGTTTGCAACCTGTTTCCACGCACCGTCCTGTCGTACAAACGTGTCGGTGCTGAGTACGGTCTTGGCGCGGTGTTCGCCACGGATCATTGCGTCGTAGGTGTCGGTGTATGTCGCGATCGCGGTGTCGTCGTAGACTCGGATCTGGAGATTGCTGATCTCTTCGCTGTTCATTTTATTGTTGGCGGTGTCTTTCATATCAGCCAACATCGATTGCTTCGTCGTCCAGGTTCCGCCGCTAAAGCCGCCGGTCCAATTGTCGGCGTAATTCTTCTGGTAGAAAGATGAATCTCCGGCCAGATCAGCCTTTACAGCATCATTTTCAAACTGGGTAATGGCTGCGACCGCGTCATCATTGGTGGATTGTTTCTTCGCGGCGGCAATCGGGCTCAGGGTTGCCAGCAATACGATGGAAGCAAAAAGCGTAAGCATCATTCTTTTCATGCGATGTGATCCTTTCACGTGGTTGCGTGACTAAGAGGGGAAAACTTCAGATGGGCTGACTTAGCTCAGGTGAACCTGAAAGAGCGGAAGAGGTACTCGCTCACCAATGAGTGTAGGCTCCTGCGACGCGCTTGTCAAAGAGGGCTCGTCGAGACCTGGGGCACACGGCTGAATATTCACCACAAAGGACACAAAGGTACACGAAGGAAATCTAAAACGGATGGCAGGAGCTCAATGGCGTGCGTGAGCAAACTGCTCCGACGGGACGACATTGGTCCCCTCCCGGCCGAATTCGAAGCGCAACACCCACTCACTCGGCAAGTTGCGGCCGTCCTGTTGCGGGGGGGTGAACGTCCATTTTTGCGCCGCTTGCATGGCGAGACGCGCGAAGTATTGGCTGGGGCCAACAGTATCGAATTTCGACGCAACAACATTTCCCGAAGGATCGACCGACACTCTGACTCTGACCTTGACGTGTCCGGTAATCGTATTGCGCGCGCTGCGTGACACGTCAGGCACAACTTCGTGGGCGACGGCTCCAGCAACCAGCCCAGTGGGAGAGGCTTTTGACGCAGCAGTACCGGGCGACGAACTATTCGCCCCCGCCGATGGCTGAGCGCTTGTGGTAACTGCAGGCTGTTGGGTTCCGGCCTGACCGTTGTTTCCAGTCTTCGATGTAACTCTAGACGTCCGGGGAAGCAGCAGAATCGCAGCCAAGACCATAACAACCACGGCAGCAATCGCGACAAAGCGTAATTTCGACGGAGTCCTGGTCGCACCAGGCATGGGCTGGTGTGCAGGCACTACAACTGGATGCGGCGCGGGCGATGGGGATTGCAGGGCGGCGGAAATATCGGCGACCGCCCACCTCCGTTCGGGATCGAGCCGCAGGCAGTTCCGCGAAATCTCAAGAAAGGGTGGCGGCAGCGCGGCGGGAATGACCGGCCCTCCGTTGACGTCAGCGTTGCGAAATGGCAAACGCTGGGTGAGGGCCTCGATCACGATGATGCCCAGCGACCAGATGTCCGCCGCCGGGGACATGATTCGAACCCCGGTCTCAGGCGCGTTGTAAACACTCGGTGGAAGAGTTGCGCCAGCCGAGCTTCCGGCGCCGCACAAGCCATCGCTCGAGATCTTCAATTGATCGTTCACCGCCAGAATGTTCCCTGGCTTCAGGTGTCCATGCACCAGACGTTTGATGTGCAAATATTGGAGTGCATCCAGAACCGGGGCAAGCATGTCGCGGCATTCTGCAGGACTGAGCGGCCGGTGAGGCAGAATCTGCGACAGATCCTCCTCCGCATATTCCATCACTACATAGAGCATCAGGCGATCGCCCAACTCGCATTTCGCCGCCTTAAATATGCGCAGGAGGTGAGGGTGGGCCAGGGCCGCGGCTTCATTCCAGCGGGAAATCTGAAGATTGGCATCCAATTCATCGGCGGCTATCAGCTTGATGGCAGCCTTGTGGCGCTGCTCGCCACGCTCGGTCAAAAAGACGGCGCTGCGCTCAGAATGGCCGAGGAGCTTGAGCAAGGGGAATTCCCCGGCAATGACTTGCCTTTCCCACTGCTTCCACACGTCGGTGAGTTTGCCCGCTGCGTATCCGCTCGCCATAGGGAATGAGGACATCGGTGGAAATAATATTGCAGCCGATGCTATCACTTAAAGCCCGCTACTGCAGCCTGTGAATGTGGATTTTGTGGATTTTTCTGACAGACTCCCGGACATGGCCGGAACCCTGAGTTGAGCAACTTCGTTCTACGCTCCTCGGGGTTTTGAGGCCACGGCGGCGTGGTAGTCTTGGCCCGGTGGTATGGCGCATATGAGAAAAGCAAATTCCGGTAATCGCGGTTCGGCTGCGAAAGGCAACGCCGCCCCAAAGAACGTGGACGAATACCTGGCACGCGTCCCGGAACCCGCCCGTAGCACCTTAAATAAGGTGCGCGCGGCGATTCGGTCGGCGGCGCCAGCGGAGGCCACCGAGGCCATTAGCTATGGGATTCCGACGTTCAAGTATAAGGGACCGCTGATATGGTTCGCCGCATTTTCGAACCATTGCAGCTTGTTCCCGACTGCGTCCGTGATAGAAGCATTCAAGAACGAACTCAAGGGATTCGACACTTCTAAGGGGACTATCCACTTCCCGGTGGACCAGCCTCTGCCGGCCGCTCTGGTGAAAAAGATGGTGAAGGCGCGGATGGCGGAGAAGGAACAGAAGAAACAGCGTTGATGAAAGACAACTTCGGGTCAAACGGATGCGTTGCGGTTACGGAGCGCTATGACCAGTGCACTGCAGCACGCCCAGATAAGCGCTCCACGGACCGACTGCGTCGCGATACTGATGGGCCATCACGCGGGATAATTGGTGCACATGAGTGAGGTCGTGAACGGCCCATGTCGCCAGAAGTTCCGACAGCGTCACCACTCCCAGCGCTGGATGCCTTCCCCGCCGGGTCAAGTCTTCCGGCTGTAAATTCATTGCCTGCAGCGCATCTAGATTTTCCCTTCGCAGGCGGGCGAAATCGTCCAAGAGCTGCTCCAGCGCCTTGTCTTGACTCTCTTTGAATTGCGCAAAGCGGTCGAAGGGATCAAATGGCCGCGCTGCGCCGTACTCGAGAATGATCCGCGCGCGCGGTATCCAGTCGGTGCGCTCGCCGACGATCAGGTGGCCCAGGATGTCGAACGCGTTCCAGGTGTCTTTTTCTTCGTTACAGCGTCCTTCGTTACTGCATCCTTCGTCGCTGCGCACCCAGATGTTGGGCAGCCCGCGCAACAGAGCATCTAGGGTTGCGGGAGTGCGAGTGAGGACTGCGATGGCCTCGGCCGGGATGAATTCCGTCAAGCTTGCCATGCCTACGTAGATGCATGCCTGACGCTTTGGACTCATGCGACGGAGCGGAGGCCGCCTGAAAATCTCTAATCATCCAGGGTCGCCATTCCCGACGTTTTGGCGATGTTTTCTGAGCGACGGGGAAATCGAAGGAATCCTGTGTCGATTCCCGTTAAAAGAAAAGCGCCCCCGTTTCCGAGGGCGCTGGGTAACGTTTCGGACCAAACTTACCGTTCTTACCGTTCGCGGTCGTTGTGCTTGGCGCGATAAATCTTGCGCGACTCGCGGTTCTGCTGCCGGTTCAGCTTCTCTCTATCTGCCTTGGTCAGCTTGCCGCCGTTGTCTTCGCGCATGTCGCGGGCTTCACGATTCATGGCGCGATGCTGGCGTTCCAGGCGGGCAGCCTCGCCTCTGGTCAACTCGCCGCTCTTGACGCCTTGCTTAATGCGCTTCTGCTCATTTTCCTGCCGTTCCCGGAACTTGGTTTCGTGCTTCTGCGGCGGCTCCGGGGCCGGTTGCGTGGTGGCATCTTGCGCGGCCGCGGGCAAAATCATGGCCGCCAGCGCTGCGCTCAAGAAAAAGCTCTTCAGTTGAATGGTCATAAATATCGTCTCTCCCTGCTCCCTTTAGATATTGGATATTGCTCAGCCTTGAAAACC
>Ga0070697_100000182_pt1 | contig 51916 bp, 38 predicted proteins | sample KBSK1501metaG_FD_65475 | JGI IMG/M metagenome (GOLD analysis project Ga0070697, IMG submission 65475) | Corn, switchgrass and miscanthus rhizosphere microbial communities from Kellogg Biological Station, Michigan, USA - KBS K1-50-1 metaG | ecosystem: Host-associated > Plants > Roots >... | reverse complement strand
CCTGGATCGACGCCCGCAACGGCACGCCGGATCTCCTGTTCCACAACGTCGGCGGCCGGAAGTTCGAGGAGGTCGGTCAACAGGCCGGTCTGGCCGACACGCGCTGGGGATACGCGGCCGCGGCGGCCGATTTCGACCGTGACGGCCGCCCGGATCTGTACGTCGCGAACGATTTCGGTCTGCACGCGCTCTGGAGGAACGAGGGGAACGGCAAATTCACGGACGTCGCCGCCGCCGCGGGTGTGCTCGATCGCGGCTTCGGAATGAGCGCGGCCTGGGGCGACCTGGACAACGACGGCCGCCTCGATCTCTATGTGTCGAACATGTCCTCCGTGGAGGGCTCGCGCATCCTCGACCGGCTCAGCGTGCGCTCCCCCTCCGTCGACGCGCTCCGGAAGATGGCGTCGGGCAACAGCATCTATCTCTACCGGGACGGACGGTTCGAGGCGTCCCCCGCGTCGCGCGGGGGCGTCGATTGCGCCTGGGCCTGGGGCGCCCTGCCGTTCGATCTGGACCTGGACGGCAGGCTCGACATCTTCTGCACCAACGGGTACATCACGGGCCGGGAGAACGGGGACGCGCTGAGCTTTTACTGGCGCCACGTCATCGCCTCCTCGATGGAGGAGGCGGAGCAGGAGCCGTCCCTGGCCGCCCGCAAGTCCGTCGGCGACGAGTCCTACAAACGCGCGATGGAACGGCTCGCCTTCTACGATGGTCTCTCCGAGGGCGGCCACCAGCGCGATCACCTGTGGATCAACGCCGCGGAGGGCGGCTTCGTCGATCTCTCGGACGTGAGCGGCGCCGATTCCCCGCTCGACGGGCGCGCCGTCCTGGTCGGCGATTTCGACGACGACGGGGACGTCGACCTGTTCGTCCACGAAATGGAGGGGGAGCGCCATCGCCTCTACCGCAACGACGCCACGGCGCCCGGCGCGGGCTTCCTCAAGATCCGGCTCCGTGCCACGAAGAGCCAGTGGCAGGCGATCGGCGCGGAGGTCGTGGTCCGCGGCGGGAGCGCCGGTCCCTGCTCCCAGGTGCTGCAGTGCGGGTCGGGCTATCTTAGCTGTCAGCCGCCCGAGCTCGTCTTCGGTCTGGGCGACGCGCGGGCGGGCGAGGTCGAGGTGTACTGGCCCGGCGCCATCCACGAGTCGTTCGGCCGCGTCCCGGCGGGCTCCCGGGTCCTGCTGGTCCAGGGGACCGGGACGCCGGTCCCCTACGCCCCGCGGCCGCACCCGCTCGAGAGGCCGTCGGTTCATTGAGAGCCGCCTGCGAATGACCCGGTTCTCCATGTCATAGAGAAGCCACCGACCTCGATGTCTCAGCATAATTCTTATGTCTTGGCGATCCCCGTGGAGCGGAGCGAACTGATGTTCGTAATTCACAACGCTTTCAAATTGAATCGGTTGCACGCAAGCTCGGTCGGTCGCGCCTGCCACGAATCGGCTTGGCATTCCGCTTGCTGTTCGTCTTCGCGCTCACAAGTATCCTTTCTGGTCCCAGGAGAACATAGACAATGACACGAAGATCGCCGGTGCTCCGGGCAGCCGGACTGCTGCTGATTATCTCCGCGCTGCTGTTGAACTATCACGCCCTGGGCTCGGCGCTGGCACCCGACGAGGAGATTTCGCGGCCCAACATCATCGCGGGGATCGTCTTGATGCAGGGGGCGCTGGCGCTTCTGGGGCTGTGGCTGCTCGTGCGCCCTCCACGCGTCCAGGTCCCTGTCATCCTGGGAGCGCCCCTCCTGCTGGCAGTGGCCGGGCTCACTGGCCTCGGCGGCTGGGCCGAAGCCCGCTACGCCGAATGGGTTCAGCCGCGCATCCGCTCGCTCCCGGAGCTTTGCGAGTGCTGGAACAAGAAGCCCGAAGGGTACCCGCAGGCGCCCAAGCTCAGCTGGGCGACCGCGAGACTGAAAAAGGCCGAAGCGGCGTCGCAAGGTTCCGTCGAGACGATCGAATCGATGTCGCTGCTGGCGGACCATCTGATGCGCGACGGGCAGAACGACAAAGCGATCCAGCTGCTGGAAGGAGCGCTGGAGACTGCGAAGACCCGGGGCATGCCGATCCAGGAAGTCAACCAAGTCCGCTTCTGGCTGGGCATCGGCAACATGCGTCTGGGCGAGGTGCAGCACTGCATCAAGATGCACGGCTCCGAGAGCTGTCTCTTCCCGATCTCGAAGAACGCCCAATGGCAGAACAAGGCGGGCGCGTTCAAGGCGATGGAGTACTTCGGCGAGTTCCTTCGGGACGACCCCGGCGATCCGGGCGTCCGGTGGCTGCTCAACGTCGCCAGCATGATCGCCGGGACCTACCCGAACGGTGTGTCTCCGACCGATCTCATACAGCCGGCCGTCTATGCGTCCTCCGAACCGAGTCCCCGATTCCGCGAGGTCGCTGCGTCCCTGGGCATCAACCCGGTCCATCTGGCGGGTGGTGTCATCATCGACGACTTCGACAACGATGGATTCCTGGACATCGTCGCCTCGACGTACGAGCCCTGCACGCCTCTGTCGTACTATCACAATGACGGGAACGGCTCGTTCTCCGACTGGACCGTCAGGGCGGGTCTCACCGATCAGCTCGGCGGTTTCGACATCGGCCAGACCGATTTCAACAACGACGGCCTCCTGGACATCTACGTCATGCGCGGCGCGTGGCTTCGCACCGCCGGTCGCATGCGCGACTCGCTGCTTCGCCAGAATCCGGACGGCACGTTCACCGATGTGACCGACGCGTCCGGGCTCGGGGGCGTCGCCTACCCCGACATCAGCGCCGAGTGGGCCGATTACGACAACGACGGTGACCTGGATGTCTACGTGGGTGGTGAGATGCTCACGGAGACCAAGTGGGCACCGAGCCAGCTCTTCCGGAACAACGGAGACGGCACCTTCACCGATGTCGCCCGCCAGGCGGGTGTCCTGAACATGCGCAACACGAAGGGCGTCGCCTGGGGTGACTACGACAACGACGGCGACGAGGACCTGTACGTCTCGAACCTCGGCCAGCCCAACCGCCTTTATCGCAACAATGGCGACGGGACCTTCACCGACGTGGGCCCGGAGCTCGGGGTTGCGGTGATCCCGCCGAAGGACCGCACATTCGCCACCTGGTTCTTCGACGCCAACAACGATGGCTGGCTCGATCTCTATGTCGGCGGGTATGGATACACGGGGGCGTACGGCGTCGTCGACGTGGGCGAGGTCGCGGCCGACTACCTGGGTCAGCGGACGAGCGCGGAGACGCTTCACATCTTTCTCAATGATGGGACGGGGCATTTCGTCGACGGCAGCGAGCGGATGAAGCTGAATCATGTCCGGGCCCCGATGGGCGCGAATTTCGGGGACGTCGACAACGACGGCTACCCGGACATCTACCTCGCGACCGGCGGCCCGGCGTTCGATATGCTGGTCCCGAACGTTCTCTACAGGAATATCGGCGGAAAGCACTTCGCCGACGTCACGACGGCCGCCAATGTCGGCCACCTGCAGAAGGGCCACGGCGTGGCGTTCGGCGACCTCGATAATGACGGCGATCAGGACCTCTATGTCCAGATGGGCGGACTGTATCGAAGCGACGTGACCGCAAGCGCCCTGTTCGAGAATCTCGGCACCTCGAATCACTGGCTGAAGGTCAAGCTGGTGGGAGTCAAGTCGAATCGCCCCGGTGTCGGGGCGAGAATCAAGCTGATCGTGAACGAGAACGGGACGCCCCGCGAGATCCACGCGGTGGGAGGCAGCGGCGGCAGCTTCGGGAACAACCCCTTCCGGCAGGAAATCGGCGTGGGTTCCGCCGAGCGCATCGAAGAGCTCGAGGTCTGGTGGCCCGCTTCCGGGAAGCGGCAGACGTTCAAGAGCCTTCCGGTCGACAGGTTCATCGAGATCAGGGAAGGCGACCCCGACTACCGGACGCTGGAACGGAAGGCGATCAAGCTGGGCGGAGAGGGCCGCTCGGATAGGGAAGCGCATCCTCAAGCCACGCTGATCGGCGCGCCCGACGGCCCGGATCGTTCCGGAACCAGGCGTCCGGGAGCTCAGGGCGGCTGAGGCTTTCTGATGCTCAAGGTATACGAGCAGAACCAGCAGAACTTCTGAAGCAACGGAATCCGGCTGAGCAACCAGCTGTCGAGCCGGAGGACCATGCCGACCAGAATGGATGGGCGGCCGATTCCCGTGCGCGCCCCCAGCGGAAAGCACAAGGGAGAGAAGAGGTAGTAGCATCGATAGTTCTCGAGATGCATCGCCGGTGGATACGGGTAGGCCGGTGTCAGATACCGGGTGATCGTCGATGAGTAGGCCCTGGCGGATGATGAAAAGACCGAGTGCGCCTTGCGCATCAACCGGTAGATCAGGATGGCGGGGTTGTACGGCATATTCTCGTGCAACAGCACGACCCCCCCGTCTCTGGTCACACGAATGATTTCCCGAAAGACGCTCGCATGATCGACGTATTGCAGCGTGCTGCAGCTGACGACGATATCAAACGCATCATCACGAAACGGAAGGCTCTCCGAGTTGCCGCAGACGTATCCCGGCCCGCCCGGCCCGCCGCCCCTCCAACGAGGAGAGGGTGCGATGTCGATTCCCGTGACGCGGCCGCCCAGGGACGTGAAAAACTCCGCTATCCTCCCTTGACCACAGCCGAGATCCAGAATCCCGGCACCCGGCAATGCGCGAGAGAGGGATTTGACATTGTTTCGGAAGGGCAGTTCCCACATCCAGCTCTTGCAGACCGCCGAAGGTCCCGCAGCCGGAACGGACGCGGATCGCACAATCCCTCACTGGGGTGCTTCATACAACCCGACCCGTCGAGTCTACCTCACACGACTCATCTCCGCCCGGCCCGGAGCCGGGGAGATCAGGCCTCCTTCGTGAGGCCGCCCGGTTCGCCGTCCGCGCGTCCGTCGAGCGCCTCGCGCACCTTCCGGGCCAGCGCGTCGGTTGTGAAGGGCTTCTGAAGATAGGCCACTCCGCTGTCGAGCACACCGTGGTGGGCGATCACGCCCTCGGTGTATCCGGACATGTAGAGCACGCGGATGCCGGGATGGATGGTGGCGATCCCCTCCGCCAGCTCCCGTCCGCTCATCTGCGGCATGACGACATCGGTGAGCAACAGGTCGATCGGACGACCGTGCCGGTGAACGACCTCGAGCGCCTCGGGGCCGTCACCCGCCTCGAGGACGGTGTAGCCGGACATCTCGAGCATCTCGCTGGCCAGGAGCCGCACCGTTCGATCGTCCTCCACGATGAGCACCGTTTCCGATCCGCGCGGAAGCGGAGGGGTCGCTACGGTTTCCTTCTCCTCGGAGATGTCCGCGTCGATGAGAGGCAGGTAGATCTTGAAGGTCGAGCCGATTCCCGGCTCGCTGTAGACCCAGATGTAGCCGTTGCTCTGCTTGACGATCCCGTACACCGTGGCGAGACCGAGACCGGTTCCCTTGCCGAGCTGCTTGGTGGTGAAGAACGGCTCGAAGATGCGGTCCAGGGTCCCCTTGTCCATGCCGCTGCCGGTGTCGCTGACGGCGAGGAGCGCGTAACGCCCCGGACGTGTGGGCGGACGCCTGCGCGCAAAGGCCTCATCGAGCACGGTGTTCGACGTCTCGACCACGACGGTGCCGCCGCGCGGCATCGAGTCGCGGGCGTTCACCACGAGGTTCATGATGATCTGCTCGATCTGGCTGGGGTCCGCCTCGACGTGTCCCAGATCCGGATCCAGTTTCGGGATCAGCTCGATGTCCTCGCCGATGAGGCGGCGGAGCATCGGGACCATCGAAGTCGCGCTCGCGTTCAGGTCGAGCACCCGCGGCTTCAGGACCTGCCGGCGGCTGTAGGCGAGGAGCTGGCGCGTGAGACCCGCGGCCCGCTCTCCGGCGATGCGGATTTCCTCAATGCCTTTTCGGGTGGGCTCTTCCTCGGGGAGACGATGCAGCAGGATGTCGCAGTGACCCAGGATCGCGGTGAGCAGATTGTTGAAGTCGTGCGCCAGTCCGCTGGCGAGCCTCCCGACCGTCTCCATCCTCTGGGACAGGCGGATCTGCTCTTCGTGCGTCATCCCCGCCGGCGTGACGGGCGCCGCGGGTGGCCGGCGTTTTGGCGACCGCCTCCTGGTCATGACCGTGACCCCCCGATGATGACCAAAGGGCGCGAGCGAATACCAGCGGTGGCCATCGCAAGGACACGGACTTCACCCGTGGAATCCGTTTGAGCACTGTTGCGCGTAGACTGCGTGCCGTGTCCAGCGTCCGGGTCCCGGGGGACTGTCACCCCTGCGGTCCTCTGGCTCCGGCGCGCCGATCAACCGCCTCCGCGGCCATCACCCCATCGACTACCTGATCGTGGCCCGAGGTGTCACTCGCCTGGAGCGCCGGCATGACCCCGTCCGCCTCCGGGCGGTCTGGCGGCGGGCTTGCGCCTTCACGGGCGATGAATCCGTCGGCCCACCTGATTCTCGGTGACAGCTGTTCCCTGCACAACGGTGCACGCCCTCCCAGGCTCGTAACCCGCCTAGTTTGACCGTCGGCCCGGACGAAGTCATCCGTGGAAAACGGCCACATACGTACGTATGTGGAAGAGGCACCCCGCCTCCGTGAAACTACGGACGAGAGACCCCGTTTACCCCCGATGTGTTCTCAGACGCGCGCTGGCACAATTCCGGTCAACACTATGGAGGACACCCGATGCATGTCACAGCACTGGCCGAGGCACTCGTCAGCTCCCGCCACGCGGATGGAACCATCTCTCTCGCCGACCTTCAAGACCGGCTGTCGCGCGCCGGACTTGAAGAGGTTGCGCGCGCCGTCGCTTCTCTCGCGCGGCGTGTCAAGCCTCGAAAGCAGAATGTGCAGCCGCCCGAAAAGCACCCCTGGCTATAACGCCGTGCTCGGACCATTACGCAGGCAGATCCAGGAGGTCATCGCGACGCACATCACCGCAGTGATACACGAGGATCTCGTGACGTTGCTCCGCCGGCCCGGATATGCGCTCGATACCGATGGAGCGTGTCGGGCCGGCTCGCTTGCGCTCGAGGTTCATGAAGCCGTCACACGGGAGCAGATTGATAGAACCGCGCTCCTCGCCGCTTCGGCGGTGGAGCTTCAGATGGAGGCTATGTACGTGTTCGACGAGATAGCCGACGCGAGTCCTGATGGGAATCGAGGCGAGGACCTGGCTCTTGCAACCGCCCTCCTCACGGCTGGAGTTGCGGCTGCCCTCGAGGCCGCGGCCGATTCTCCGGACCGTACTGCGGCGCTCTGCCATTTCTGCAGGGCGTACAGCGAGTCATCCGCTGGCCAGTTTCTCGACGCGATGCTCCAGAACCGTGGAGGAGCGACGCTCGAGGAGGCGATCAAGGCGACCTGTCTGAAGGCGGGTGGTCTGGGAAGATTCGTCACGGGCTTCGCGGCTCGCGTCGCCGGGGCGGATCGGGACGGGGTTGCCCTGCTCGAGGGGTTCGGCGATCACGTCTTCACGCTCGCGCAGCTCCTCGACGACCTGCGCGACGCTTGTGCTCCCGGCCGGGATTCGGATTTGGCGCAACGGAAGGCAACTCTGCCCGTGGTCTTCTACAGTCAGGGGATTGACTCACCGGTTCCGACCGATGGTATTCTGTCCGAAGAGACTCGCAGCACGTACGAGTCCTCAGGAGCCCCGCTGTACGCGGCGATTCTCGTTCATGCGTACATGAGTCGGGCGGAAGAGGACCTCTCGCTGCTGGTGCATCACGGGTATGGGGTCGAAGGGCTCGAGCGCTTCCTCGAAAGCGTTTACTCGGGCGCCCTGGAAACTCTCGGCGCTGCACGCAGCAGTCTGGTCGCTTAACGGATCGCGGCTGGGAGCGTCCGCAATCCTTCTCGCTTACGCACTGGTCGTGGGGATGGCGAGCCTCGCGACCCAGAGTCCGGGGGACCTCGGTCTCACACTTCGGCCATGTGGCAACTATGTCTGCGTCGATTGGGTCATGCCGGCCGGCCATGCCTGGCACGACGGCGTCCGCCCGGGGATGCGCGTCGTTTCCCTGAATGGCGGGGACGCATTCGCCGCTGTCCGCCCACCGGAGCTAGTGGAAGCGGGGTTGCTTGCCCCGGACGGCCATCTCATCGTGGCGCACACTGAGGCCAGCCCTGTCAATCAACCCTGGGCCAGGCTCTCGCTCTGGCTGACCGGGGCCCTCTTCGCCCTCCTGGGCGCCGTCGTCATGGTGCGGCGCCCGGATGCGGCTGTCGCTCGGCTGTTCGGGCTCTTCGCCGGGTTCGCGGGCATGGTTCTCGGGGTGGCGCCCGCCGCCGGCGGTCCCCACGCGGTGTGGTCGCTCGTCGTCCTATTCCTGAGTCTTTTGAGTATGGCTGCATCCCTGCCGGCGTTCGCCGGCGCCTTCGTGGGAGGCTGGAGCGGAGAGCGGCCCGTTCTCCGTCTGTTCTGGTCGGCCGGAGGCATTCTCTTCGCCGGTTACCTGGCCTCGGTGTTCATCCATCCATCTTTCTACAGCGCCGTGCGCATCGGAATCGCGATCTACTTCCCGGCCGGGATCCTGGCCGCGCTGGTCATGCTGGCACGGAAGGCGCTGTTCCAGCAATCATCACGTTCGGTCCGCGACGCCCGCCTTGCTTTGACCGGCATCGCATGTGGAATGCTGCCGTTCGTCAGTCTCACGCTGATCCCGCAGATCGCCTGGCACACCGAAATCGCGCCGAGCCAAGTCACGGCCCTCCTGTGGGGCATCATTCCCGTGACATTCGCCTATGCGATCCTGCGCCACCAGGTCCTCGGTATTCGCCGACTCGTGCACCGCGGCATGGTCTATGGCATCACCTCCGTCGTCCTGCTCGCCTTCATGCTCCTCATCGTTGTCGCACTTGGCCCTTACGCCGGCGCGCTCCTGGGCGCCGCGCACCCCGCGCTGGTCACTGCGGCGCTCCTGGCGCTCGGGGCGCTTCTCTTTCACTTCCTGCGTCCTGGCGTGCGAATCCTGGTCGATCGATTCATCTATCCTGATGAGGTCGACTCGGGGAGGTTGCTCGCGTCGATGCGCTACGACCTTCTCGGCAGCGAGCACGTGGAAGAGGTGACCGCCGCCATCGTGAAGAGGCTGCGCGAGTCGCTGCGTCTCGAGGCCGTGATGCTCTTCCTGGGGTCTACCGCCGAGACGATCCGACTGGCCGCATCCGCCGGCTCGCGCGCCGATGAAAGCGTCGCGTTCATCCGGCCGCGTCTTCTGGAGAGCGGCTTCGTCGAGGACGGCGTGTCTGAGATTCGATGGAGATCCGATCATCTGCTGGTTGCACGGCTGGAGGCGGGCGGCCAAGCGCTCGGGTTCCTCGTGCTCGGGCCGAAGGAGCAGGGCGAGATCTTCGTCCGCGAGGAGCGGCGCCTGGTCGAAACCGTGACGCCGATCCTGGCGCTCGCGATCCGCGAAACGGGCCTTCTCGCTGAGCTGCGCGAGGTGACCGAGCGGCTGACGAACGCGGAGGAGGCCGAGCGCGGGCGCATCGCGCGCGACCTCCATGACGGGCCGCTCCAGAAGGCGATCCTTCTCGGTGGCGCCGCCAAGGCGAAGCTCCGGGACCGGAACGGGGTGGCCCGCGAGCTGGTCGCGGAGCTCCGGGAGCTGTGCGCCCGCCTGCGGCCGGCGATCCTCGACGACCTGGGGCTGGTCCCGGCCATCGAGTGGCTGTTGGAGAAGACCGCCCAGGGGTTCACCGTGACGCCGCGTCTGACGCTCCGAGGCATGACGGAGGACGACCGCCTGGCGCCCGGCGCCGAGCTGGCGCTCTTCCGCGTCACCCAGGAGGCCGTGAGCAACGCGCTCAAGCACGGTCATGCCACGACGATCCATGTCGCGCTCACCAGGACGATGAGCGGCGTCGAGCTGTCCGTGACCGACGATGGCGGCGGACCGGCGATCGCCGGCGATTGGACGCGTGGTCTCGGCATCCCGGGAATGCGCGAGCGCCTGCGTCAGGTCGGCGGGAGCGTCTCGGTCATGTCGGACGGAACAACCGGAACCATGGTCTCGGCCCACATTCCTTACGCCATCCACGGCGAACAATGAGCCCGCCCATCAAGGTCCTCATCGTCGACGACCACCGGATGTTCCGTGAGGGGATCCGGAGGCGGCTGGCCCGGCACGGCCGGTTCAAAGTCATCGGGGAGGCTTCCGGCGCCGAGGAGGCGATCACGATCATGCAGCAGGCCGCTCCCTCGATCGTGATCCTCGACATCCGGATGGAGGGGCCCTCCGGCATCGACCTCGCGCGTCGCCTGCGTCACGACTGGCCGGACGTCAAGATCCTCGTGCTCAGCGGCTATGATTTCGACCAGTACGTACGCGCCTTCGCGCGCATCGGCATCCACGGGTATCTCCTGAAGGACAGCCCCCAGGAATCGCTCGTCGAGGCCCTCGAGGAGATTGCCCGCGGCGGGGTCGTCCTACCGCCGCGCATCGCCTCGAAGGTCATGCGCATCCATGCGTCGGACGCCGAGAGCGAACCCCGCCATCCGGGGTGGGACCTGACGGTCCGGGAGATCGATGTCCTGGAGTGCCTGCACGAGGGTCTGCGCAACGTCGATATCGCCACCCGCCTGGCGATCTCCCAGCGCACGGTCGAGACGCACGTGAGCAGCATCATCTCGAAGCTCGGCGCACGAACCCGATCCGAAGCGGTGCGCAGGGCCGTCCAGGGAAGCCTGATCCGCTGACCATCGATGCGCGTGCTGGGATCACCTTGAGGACCCTCCGGAGCGCCGCTCTCGTGCTCACGCTCGCCGCGCTGACGGGGGGCGTGGCCGTGGCCCAGCCGATACCGGAGACCGTGTATCAGGGCCTGCGCTGGCGCATGATCGGACCGTTCCGCGGCGGGCGCACGCGCGCGGTCGCCGGGGTCGCGAGCCAGCCCGGGGTCTTCTACACCGGCGTGGTGAACGGCGGGGTCTGGAAGACCGACGACTTCGGCCGCACCTGGCGGCCGATCTTCGACGGCCAGCCGACCCAGTCGATCGGCGACATCGCGGTCGCGCCCTCGAATCCGAGCATTCTCTACGTCGTCTCGGGCGAGGGACTGCGCCGGCCGGACCTGTCGGTCGGCAACGGCGTCTATCGATCGAGCGACGCCGGCCGGACCTGGACCCACCTCGACGCCCTGCGTGACGGCCAGCAGATACCCCGGGTGGCGATCGACCCGGGCGATCCCGACCGGGTCTACGCCGCCGTCCTCGGGCATCCTTACGGACCGAACGAGGAACGCGGCATCTTCCGCTCGACCGACGGCGGCCGGACCTGGGCGAAGGTGCTCTACGTGGACGCGAACACCGGAGGTTACGACGTCGCCGTCGATCCGTCGCGCCCCCGCATCGTGTACGCAACCCTGTTCGAATCGCGTCTCGCGCCGTGGGAAGACGGCAATGTGTACGGGGCCTCCGGCGGCGTCTTCAAATCGAGCGATGGCGGAGACACCTGGCGGCGGCTGACGAACGGCCTTCCCGCCAACCTGGTGCAGTCCGACATCGCGATCGCCCGCAGCGATCCGAGGCGGCTCTATCTCACCTTCTCGACGACGGAGAAGAGCGAGTACGCGACCAACAAGGGCATGGGGTTCTACCGGTCGGACGACGGCGGCGAGAACTGGAGGAAGGCCACCGAGGACCCCCGCTCGGCGATGAAGATCGGCGGCGGCGATCTGCCGATCGCCGAAGTCGATCCGGTCGATCCGGACGTGGTGTACAGCTGCGGCATCGTCCTTGCGAAGTCCGGCGACGGAGGCAGGACCTGGTCGAGCCTCAAGGGCGCGCCGGGTGGCGACGACTACCAGAATCTCTGGATCGATCCCGGCAACCCCGACGTCATGCTGCTCGCGTCCGATCAGGGCACCGCGGTCACGGTCAACGGCGGCAGGACGTGGAGCACGTGGTACAACCAGCCCACGGCGCAGCTGTACCATGCGATCACCACGAACGAGTGGCCCTACAAGGTGTGCGGCGCGCAGCAGGAGAGCGGCTCCGTCTGCATCACGAGCCGGGGCAACGACGGCTCCGTCTCCAACCGCGACTGGCACCCGGTGAACGTGATCGAGTATGGCTACGTCGCGCCCGATCCGCTCCATCCGGAGATCATCTTCGGCGCCGGCCGCACCAACGTCTCCCGGTACGACTGGAGGACCGGCCGGACCCGGAACATCACGCCCGTGCCGGTGCAGGGCGACATCCGGGCCGAGCGCACCGAGCCGCTGGTCTTCTCCCCGATCGACAACCGCACGCTCTACTACGCGACCAACGTCCTGTTCAAGACCACCGACTACGGTGAGACCTGGCAGACGGTGTCGCCCGATCTGGCGCACCCGGGTCCGGGCATCCCGCCCGGCGTGGGCACGTTCGCGGACGGCGACAAGGCCGCCGCGAAGAAGCGCGGCGCGATCTATTCCGTCGCGCCGTCGTTCAAGGCGATCGGCACGATCTGGGCCGGGACCGACGACGGCAGGATCTGGATCACGCGCGACGGCGGAGGGCGCTGGAGCGACATCACCCCGGCCGGTCTGAGACCCTGGAGCAAGGTCACGCAGATCCAGGCGTCGCACTACGACGACACCACCGCGTACGCCTCGGTCAGCGGCTTCCGCATCGACGACCTCGCGCCGCACCTCTATCGCACCCGCGACAGCGGCCGCGGCTGGCAGCCGATCGTCGACGGTCTCGACGCGTCGCCGGTGAACACCGTGCGCGAGGATCCGGTCCGCAAGGGGCTGCTGTTCGCCGGCACGGAGACCGGCGTCTGGGTCTCGTTCGACGACGGCGGACGGTGGCAGCCGCTGCAGCTCAATCTGCCGCACACCTCGATGCGCGATCTGTGGATCCACGACACGGATCTCATCGTCGCCACGCACGGCCGCTCGTTCTGGATCCTCGACGACATCACGCCGTTGCGCCAGGCGACGGCCGCCACGGCGGGCCAAGACCTGCTGTTCACGCCGGCCGTCGCGATCCGCGCCCCGCAGTCGACCTACGCGGAGACACCGATCCCGCCCGACGAGCCGCTGGCGGAGAATCCGCCAAACGGCGCGGTCATCGACTACTACCTCGCCCGGCCGGCCTCCGGGAGGGTGACGATCGAGGTGCTCGACGCGTCCGGGAAGCCGGTTCGCACGTTCGCGAGCGACGACCCGCCGGAGCTCACGACGGAGGAGCTGCAGCGGCAACTGATCCCTCCGTACTGGGCCCGCCCGCCGCGCAACCCGGAGACCACGGCCGGGATGCACCGTTTCGTATGGGATCTGCGTTACGAGAAACCGCTGTCGGCGACGCACGAGTACCCGATCACCGCGGTGCCGGGCGACACGCCGCGCCATCCCCTCGGTCCGCTGGCGGTCCCGGGCGGGTACACGGTGCGGCTCACGGCCGGCGGCCGAATGTACACCGCCCCGTTGACGGTGAGGCTCGACCCGCGCATCAAGACGTCGCAAGCCGGATTGCAGCAGATGCTCGCGCTGCAGCGGAGGCTCGCGAGCCTGGTCGAGAGCAGCGCCCGGGCCGTGCTCCAGGCGACGTCGTTGCGGGAACAGGCGGACGCGATCGAGTCGAAGGGTGCGGTGGCGGACGCGATCAAGACGCTTCAGGAGAAGGTGTCGGCGGCGCTCGAAGGATCGGAGAAACCGGCCGCCGGCGGCGCGAAGCGGCCCGGCCTGCAGAGCGCGAGCGAGGACGCGCTGTCAGTCTACGGCATGGTGAGCCAGGTCGATGCGGCGCCGACCGCCGCGCAGGTCGCCGCGACGGCGACGATCGAGCGCGACCTCCCGGCGGCCCTCGCCGATTGGGAAAGAGTGCTGAAGACCGATCTCCCCGCGCTCAACGCCACGTTGAAACAGGGCGGGCTGCCGGTGCTCGATGCCGGACGGAAGCCCCGGAACGCCGCAAGCGCGGGAAACGAGGAGTGACTCAAGGCACGAGACCGAGCTCCTTGAATTTCTGCACCAGAAGCCGGCCGACGCGGGCATGGGCCCGGGCATCGGGATGGTGCTCGCCGGGGATGTAGCACGAGTCCCAGTCTTCGGGGGCGCCGGCGCCCGTGTCGATGACATTCAGGTCGAGCCCCGGGAAGAGGCGCTCCGCCTGCTGACCCGGCGGCAGGGAATGACGATCGGTCCAGTGGATCAGGACAAAAGTCGCTCCCTGGGATTCGGCGTCATCCTTCATCCTCCGGACGAGGGCGCGGGTCAGATCGATGCTGGGAGGCGGCCCGTATTTCACCCAGGCGAGCCGGACGAGCTGCCAGACCCGAAGCTGGATCATGTCTTCGTACCTGCGCGGACTGGCGACCTCTTCCAGCGTCCCGTCCCGCTTCAGGGCGAACCGGGGCTTGGTCCCCAGGAACCTGGCGTCGCGGTAAAGCAGCCGCCGGTCGGTGTTGTCGTTCCGCCTCACGTGCTCCTGCAGAAAGGTGTAGACCACCACCCTGGTGTTGAAATCCTTGCCGTGACGCTCCAGGGCGAGGAGCGCCTGATCGGTTCCATATCCCTGGACTCCGAGGTTCACCACCTGGTAGCGCGGACCGATCGCCCTCTCGAACTGCCCGGCGAAGCTCTCCTCGTAGGTCACGCCGTGGCCGAAGGTGAACGAATCCCCCACGAAGACGACGGTCGGAGAGGTGGAATCGAAGCGACGTCCGGGCTTGTCCACCCGGGCGCCGATGTCGTTGAAGTGCATGCTGACGAGGCGACCGTCGGAGCCGAAACTCTGGGTGACGCTCCGGTCGGGGATGTAGGACCATCCCAGCACCGGGTCGAACTGCGCCAGCGCGTTTTCCGACGGAATCCATGCCGTGCGGAACGGGTAGTCCGCGAACCGCAGCGCCGCCTCGGCCGCGGCCAGACCCAGGACCACCCCCAGGAGAAGGGCCGCCAGGGCGAAACGAGGATTCCGTCGGTGCGAGGAAATCGACCGGCTCAGGGATTTCGATCGGGGTAGAGCTTCTCGAATTCCGGCTCGCCGCGCAGGATCGCCAGGTCGGGATCGCGTCTCGCCCAGTCGGCGTCCTTGAATCCGCTGCGCCAGGCCTTGGTCAGCGCGTCGAGCGCCTCGGCCTTCTTGTTCATCGAGCAGAAGGTGCAGGCGGCGTTGTACTGCACCATCGCCTCGTTGGGGCGCAGGAGCATGGCGAGATTCGCCTCGCGCACCGCATCCTCATTGCGCCCCTCGACGGCGTAGAAGCCGGCCACCAGGATCCGCGCCCGGGCATCCTCGGGTACCTGACGCAGGTGGCCTTCCATGGCCTGGATGGCGCGATGGCGGATGTTCCTGCGCGCCTCCTCCTTGGCGAGCGCGCCCAGCGAGTTCATGATCGGCACGTAGACGTTGTAATCGGTGCCGCTCGACTCGATCGCCTCGTCGGCGACGTTGGCGACCTCCTGGTATCTCCCCGACGCGTACAGGCCGCGCAGCAGAAGATAGTACGCCCCCTCGCAATCGCGCTTGCGCGCGATGACGTTGCGCACGATGGCGGTCATCTCGTCATACTGTCCCTTGGCGTAGAGGATCCACGCCTGGGCGACCATCACCTCCGGCACGTCCGGCTGCAGCGCCATCGCACGCTCGGCGGCGGCGCGGGCGCGGTGGATCCAGACGTCCTCGCGCGCGTAGTGGGCATGGTAATAGGCGCAGGCGTTGGCGATCGCGGCGAAGGCCAGCGCGAAGTTCGCGTCCTGCGTGACCGCGTTCTCGTACATCTGCAGCGCGAACTCGAGGTCCTGCCGGGTCAGGCGCCGGGCATAGCTGCGACCCCGCAGGTAGAGATCGTAGGCCTGCAGGTTGTCGGTCGGCTTGGCGGCGAGGGCCTCCTGCTCCTGGGGCGACAGCTGGATGCGCAGGGCCGCGGCGATCTTCTGGGCGATCTCGTCCTGCACCTCGAACACGTCCTTCATCTCCCGGTCGTAGCGCTCGGACCAGAGAGGGAAATCGGTGCGCGTATCGACGAGCTGGGTGGTGATGCGCAAGCGGTTGCCCGACCTGCGAAGAGTCCCGGCCAGCACGTAGGCCGCGCCGAGCTGCTGGCCGATCTGGGACGGCGTGACCGCCTTGTCGCGATAGACCAGCACCGTGGGCCGGGAGAAGACCTTCATGCCCCGGATCTTCGACAGCTCCGTGATGATGTCCTCGGTGATGCCGTCCCGGAAGTACTCGTCCTCCTTCACGCCGCTCAGGTTCTCGAAGTAGAGCACGGCGATCGATTTCTCGGACGACCGGTCGGTGGCGCCCTTCGAGTCGGAGAGCTCGCCCGTCCTGCGGCGGCCCGAGTCGAGATCCCGCTTCAGACGCAGCAGGTCGGTCTTGAGCTCGGTCGCCGTCTGGTAACGCAGGTTGCGGTCCTTCTCCATCGCCTTGTCGAGGATGCGACCCAGCTCGGCGGGCATCTTCGGGTTGGCCTCGGTCAGAGGCCGCGGCGGCCGGTTGAGAATGGCCTCGAACACGACCGGCTGGGTGTCCCCCGGGAAGGGAAGCTGCCCCGTCGCCATCTGGTAGAGCACGGCGCCGAGCGAGAAGAGATCCGTGCGCGCGTCGGTCAGCTGCCCGCGGGCCTGCTCCGGGGACATGTAGTAGACCGTTCCGAACACTTCCCCGGCCATCGTCAGCTGACCCGCCTTGAGCAGGGTCGCGGCCTGGGAGGTCGACCGGTCGCGGTCGCCGCCGCCCGTCACCCCGATCTTCGCCAGGCCGAAATCGAGAACTTTCAGCTGGCCGCGCGCATTGATCATCAGGTTCACCGGCTTCAGGTCCCGGTGCACGATTCCCTTCGAATGCGCCGATTCCAGGGCATCCGCGATCTGCAGCCCCAGGTCGAGAAGCTCGCCGATCTCGCAGGGCTGGCGCCCCAGCCGCTGCGCGAGCGTCTCCCCCTCCAGCAGCTCCATCACGATGAAATGCCGCCGCCCGTGCTCTTCGATGGAGTGGACCGTGCAGATGCCCGGGTGATTGAGCGAGGAGGCCGCTCTGGCCTCCCGCTGGAAGCGCTCGAGGACGGACGGATCGTGCTCCATCTCCTCGGAAAGGAATTTCACGGCGACGCGACGGCCGAGATGGCTGTCCTCGGCCTCGTACACCACGCCCATGCCGCCGGCGCCGAGCTTGCGCAGAATCCTGTAGTGCGCGACGGTGCTGCCGACTTCGACCTCCATTGCCGTAGCTCTCTCCTTGCCGGAACACCGCCGGGCTCTTCCGGTCCGCGCCCACCAGGGCTGATCGGGGGTTCGGATGGGACTATACGCTGGGTGGGGATTCGCGGGCAACCGATCGTGTCACGCCTGGCGCGACATCCGCCTACCCTCGGTGATCGCGGCCGGGACTATCATGGGCGACCGACCGGGAGGCCGCCGGAGGGTCGCCGGGGAGCGCGCGTGCCGCCAGACTGGTTCTTGATCCGTTCGATCTCCTGTCGCGACTGCTGAGGCCCGGGCGCAGGTGGAGACCCGTGCCCGCGCCGCGATCCAGAAGGAGTTGACCGCGCTCGCCCGCGGGGAGCGGGCGGCGTTCGATCCGCTGTTCCGGAGACTGTGGCCGCTTGTGCGCGGCTTCGCCGCGCGCTGCCTGGCCGCCACCGAGGCGGACGACGCCGCGCAGGAAGCGCTGCTCCGGATCTTCACCCGCGCGAGCGAGTTCGATCCGGACCGCGACGCGCTGTCCTGGGTCCTGGGGATCGCCGCCTGGCAGGCCCGCACCCATCGGACCCGCTCCCGGCGCCGCCGGGAGGATCCGATCGCCACGGCCGCGGAGCGCCCGGACGGCGGGCCATCGCCGGAACAGGCGGCGATCACGTGCGATCTTGCCTCGGCTCTGGACGCGGCGCTCTCCGAATTGCCGCCGGGCGACGCCGAGACGCTGATCGCCTATGCCCGCGGGGACCGCCCCGATCTCCCCGGGGCCACCTTTCGCAAGCGCGTCGAGCGGTCCCTGAATCGACTGCGGGAGCGCTGGAGATTCCATCGTGACCATTTCTGAGCTGTCGGAGCACGAGCTCCGCCTCTCTGCCCGGCGCGTCTACGAGCGGGGACGACTGAAGGGCGCGCTGGCGCGCGGCGCCGGGGCCTTCGCCCTGGCGGTGCCGGGGTTCCTCGCCTGCGGCCGCACCTCCCTGGCCGCCGCCTGTCTCGCCGGTTTCGTGCTGGTCGTGGTGCTCGGGCGCTGGCGCGGAGAAGGGTACGAGGAGGGCATGCGCGCGGGCGTCCTGGCGGGAATCCTCCCGTGCCTGCTCCCGACCCTCCTGCGTCTCGTCGATCGCGATCTGTGCGACCTGCTCTTCGCGCAGGGGCCGTGGCTGTGCGCCATCGGCGGCGTCGCCGCCGGAGTGATCCTGGGACTGCGGTGCCGCGCCGCCGCCGGAGTCCCCTTCTGGTGGAGCGCCCTCGTCACCCTCGCGCTCGCCGCCACGCTCGGTTGCCTTCCGGCCGGGACGATGGGGTTCGCCGGGCTCCTGGCGGGCGTGATCGCCGGCGGTCTGCCGGCGCTGGCGGCCCGCCGCGCCCCGGTCTAGGCAGGATACGCACATGCTGGCTGTCGGTCTCTACTATGTCGGATTGGTGACCGCGCTCCTGGGAGCGGCTTCCCTTCTCAGGCCGCTGGCCTTTCTCGGGATCAGCACGCGGCTCGTAGGCGCTTTCGTTCTGGGGGCCGGTCTCGCCGTCGGCGCGATCGGGCTCTCTCTGCCGGCGAGAGAGGTTCGGATCGGCGCCATGCGGACACGTCTCGATGAGTTTGCGCCCGTCTACCAGTTCAATGAAGTTCACGCGATTCGCGTCGGCGCATCGCGGGAACGGACCTGGCGTGCCATCAAAGAGGTGACGGCGAATGAGATCCTGTTCTTTCGCACGTTGACATGGATCCGCCGATTCGGGCGGCCTGGTCCCGAGAGCGTTCTCAATCCTCCGGAGCGCTTGCCCCTTCTCGAGGTCGCAACGAGGACGGCGTTCCTGACGCTCGCCGAGGACCCGGGCCGGGAGATCGTCATCGGAACGCTGGTGGTCGCTCCGCCAGGAACACGGGTCAGGGCCGAGCCGAGACCCGAGCAGTTCAAGGAGCTCGATCGACCCGGGTTCGTGAAGGGGACCATGAATTTCCTCCTCGAGGACGCTGGTCCGGACGCCTGCGTGGTGACCACGGAAACGCGGGTGTACGCGACCGATGCGACGACACGACGCCGGTTTGCCGCGTACTGGCGGGTGATTTATCCGGGAAGCGCGCTGATCCGGCGGATGTGGCTGCGCGCCGTGAAGCTGCGAGCAGAGTCGGAAGGTTCGTGACGTCACCCTGTCACGCCTTCCTCTCCACGCGCCTATCCCGAACGAAGCGGCCGCCGATGGGCGCCGGCCCAGTCCATGGAGAAGAACGAATGAGATTCGTCACCGTCGTCCCGATCGCCCTGCTCCTCACGGGCGCCGTCGTGCTCGCGCTGCGCGCCTCACAGCCGCTGGCCGCCCCTCCGTCGCAGCCGACCGGCGCCGCCGCGCATCGGGAGTCCCCCCTGGCCTGCAACGTGACGGCGCTCACGCCCGAGGAGCGGAAGAGACACTTCGACGAGGTGAGTCCGAAGCTGCGCATGCTGAGGAGCGGGGTCCGGGAGCTGCCCGACGGCTATGAGATCGAGTTCCCGGCCGACGCGGCGACCTACCGGCTCCTCACCGAATGGGCCGCCGGAGAGCGCCTCTGCTGCCCGTTCTTCGACATCGACGTCCGCTCGCCCCGCGAGGGCGGACCGCTGCGGCTGCGCCTGACGGGCCGGGAAGGAGTGAAGCGGTTCATCGAGGTCGACGGCGCGGACTGGGTGAAGCAATGAGCCGCCGGGCAGGAGGCGACGCGTCTGACACGCGCCCCCTGCCCTCGTCCCGTCAACTCGCCGGCTAATCGATCCGGGTCAGCTCGACGCGCCGGTTCCTGGCGCGGCCGGCCGCGGTGGCGTTGTCCGCGACCGGTCTCGTTTCCCCGTACCCTCTGGCGACGAGCCGCGAGGCGTCGACCCCCCTGCTCACCAGATAGTCGCGCACCGACCCGGCGCAGGCCTTGGAGAGCGACAGATTGTGGCTGTCGCTGCCGCTGGAATCGTCGTACACGCCGTCCCCGTCCGTGTCCTTCGGGCAGCCGTGCGCGTCGACCACGGCCCCGGCCGGCGTGTTCGGGCACCGATCGCGGTCGTCGGTGACCCCGTCCCGGTCGGCGTCGCTCGGCAGCCAGTGGCTGGGCAGCTGACTCTCCGTCTCGTAATCGAGGATGGCGGTCGGTCGCAGCCCGTGCACGAGCCCGTTCTCTGGGCCATTCTCGGGGTTGCCGCCGCGGTGAGCGCATCGGGAATTCTCCTGTGGAGATGATCGGCCGATAGACGGAGGCGGACTCCTGCCGGTTCCAGGGGGGCCGCGGCCGCTTCACAACGCCGTCCGCGGCCTGGCGGGCCGCCAAGCGCATCATGGACGTTTCTCTCGATGAATGCTGTTCTGGCGAGAGTATTGTGTCGATCGGGTCCGGCGTGGAAGCGCCGCGAGTCGGGCGGTCCGGGTTACTTCCTTCCGATGCTCACGCTGGCGCTGCCCGACGGGGAGACGCAACCGGCCGCCGAGATCTCGGTCACCCAAAGGGTGGTGGTGCCCTTGTTGCCGACCGTGAAGGTGATTCGGCTGGTCCCCTGGCCGGCCGTGATCGTGCCGTTCCCGATGCTCCAGTTGTAACGGCTGCCGGAATGGCTCGCGACCGAGGCGGTCAGCCGCGTCTGGCCGGGCTTGGCGTTCGAGGGGGCCGAGATTACCGGCGCCGGCGGGGGGGCCGCGACCGAAACGAGCGCCTGCGCCGTCTTGACGCTCGAGCCGCCGCGCGAGCAGGCGACCTGGAGCGTCGCCGAGTATTCGCCCGATGCCGGATAGGTGTGCGACGTCGTCGCAGAGGACTGCGTCACGGGCGCGCTCCCGTCGCCGCAGTCGAACCGATAAGAGACGATCGTGTCGCCGTCCGGATCGTACGACTGCGAGCCGTCGAGGGAGACCGCCAGCGGCGCGCAGCCGGTGTTCGGTGTCGCCTGGAGCATCGCCACCGGCGGGCCTTCCGGGCTGCATGACTGGTTGGTCTGCACTGTGTACGTGCCGGTGAACGCCAGGCTGTCGGGCATCCGATCGTAGAGCGCCGTGGCGCCGGCGCCGATGTTCGCGGGGTCGCTGCTCTGCGACACACCGGCGACGAACCCGCTGATCGTGTCCCCGGGATTCAATCCGAGATCGCCCGCCTTGACGACGATGACGACCCGGTCGAAGGGGGACGCGTAGCTGCTGCTCGCCTCGGCCGGCCGGGTCGTGCCGGGGGTCACGAAGCGACCGTCGATTCCACCGCTGGAGTTCGCGCCGGGGGTGTACGACTCGAAGACCGGCGTCAGCCCCGGCCAGGCCATGTGCACGGCCCGGTAATGGAAGGTCGTCGCCGGGGCCGGGTCGGCTATTTTCATTGCCACATACCAGGCGGAGGCCGGAGGCTGCGGCGATTCTCCCGCGTCGGTGTCGAGGGTGAACGCCAGCCGGACGACTCCATCCGTGGCGTAGGGCTGCGCGATCCGGAACGACAGCAGGTCGGAGCCGGGCGGGGCCGGCGTCGTCACGACTCCCAGCACGGCGCTGGTGTCGCCCGACGGATCGGTGAGCCGCGTGAGCCCCGGCAGGGCGCAGACGTTCTCCGCCGGCGGCGGGTTCACGACGATCAGGTCCACCTCGTCGCTCGAGGCGCCGGAGCCGACGGCGTTGGTCGCCTTGAGGACGTAGTAGTAGTGCGCGACCGTGGGATCGGCGGTGGCGTCGTCGAAGGTGGTCTTCGTGTTGCCTGTCTGCCCCAGAAAGACCTCGCCGCCGGGCGAGGTCCCGCGGAAGACCTGGTAGTTGACGATGTCGGAGCCGCCGTTGTCGGGCGCCTTCCAGCTGAGATGCGAGCCGGCGGAGTCGCGGGTGCCGGACAGGCACGGCGGCTTCGGCGCCGCCGGCTCGACCGTGTCGTTGGCGGCGAACAGCCCCTTGCCGCCCGACTGCCGCGCCACGCGCATGAAGGCGACGAAATCGTTCGCCGCCGTGCCGGCGACGCATCCCGGAGTGACGCAGCCGTCGCTGTACCCGTACAGGACGCGGCCCCGGTCGTCCACCGTGATTTCGTTGAAGTCGAGCAGGTTCCGGTCCTCGTGGCTCCCCCCCTGCTGCCAGACCCCGGTCATCCTCTGGACCGGGTCGTCGGGAGTGGCGTTGACCGTGACCCAGGTCCGGCCCCCGTCGTAGGTCGTGGCGATGAACGCGTACCAGATCCCCGGGAAGCTGTTCGCCTGGTAGTCGCCCGCCACGTTCGTGCCGATGAAGCCGCAGGCGGCGCGCCCCGGGCTGCCGCCGATCGCCTCGGTGTGCACGGCGTTCTTGATCCCGTGCGACGCGCCGATGTCGAAATCGTTGATCCAGGTCAGCCCGCCGTCCCGGCTGACCTTGACGTGCACGTGCCCCTCGGGCGGGTTGCCGGGCGGCACCGGCTCGTTGTTGACGTAGCAGTAGTAGGCTGTGCTGTCGCTGTCGATCGCCACGGAGGGATCGGCCCCCTGGACCTGGGACACGCTTCCGCCGACCACGAACTCGCTCCAGGTGGTGCCCGCATCGGTGCTCGTCACGCCCCCCTGCCTGCCGTTGCATTGCCTCACCGGCAGCCAGGCGGTGCCGTTCGGCGCGATGTGCACGTGGCCGTGGAGACCGCCGCAGCCCTGCGGACCGCTCCCGGTGTAGGCCGGCACGCCCGGGCCCCAGGTCACCCCGAGATCGAGGCTGCGCTGGCACATCGCCGGGCCGACCACGTCCTGCGAGCAGTACAACGTGTTCTCACCCTGGTTGAGCGGTGTCCCGAGGATGGCCAGGGAGGCGGGGAACGGGCCGGTCCCGATCGTCTCGTGATCGGCGCCCCCATCGGGCGGACCGGCGCCGATCTCGGTCCACAGATCTCCGTCGTTGTCGCTGTAGGCGTACACCGCGTTCGCCCCGGCGGTCGAATTGGAGACGAAGGTGCGCCCGCTCTTCTGGTCCGTGAACAGGATCGGGTCGAGACCGATGTTGGTCGTGAGAGTCGATCGATCCTCCCACAGCGCCTCGCAACATTCCGGCCGGGCCGGCGTCAGGCGCTCCGGCGGGGTCAGTCGCCAGATCGGGCCGAGGTTCATGGTCATGATGCGTCCGCTGTGCGGGTTGAAGCCGATGTTGAACTCCCCCTGCACCCCGTTCTCCGCCGAGGTCCCCGCCGGCGCGTAGAAATTCCGGTAGCGCGGCACGCCCGGTGCCGTCGGATCGGGGCCGCCGAAGCCGCCGCCACCGGCGCCGGAGCCGGAGAGCAGCTCGACCGTCACGCTCACGCTCTCGCCGGTCGGCGTGTACGGCACGATCTTCACGGTGTACGTCCGCGTGCCGTCGGCGACCGGGGCGATGGTCGCGACCTCGGGATTCGCGCTGCTGGCGGACTGGTAGTCGGCCGACTGGCTGCCATCCGTGTTCGTGACGGTCCCCTTGTACACATAGAGGTCGTAGTCCGATTTGCCGGTCCCGGCGTCGGTCCAGCTCATCGTCACCTTGATCGCGGCGTTCGGATGCGCGGCGGCGTAGCCAGCCGGCAGCGTCACCGTCAGCGCGAAATCATCGCAGGGTTGAACGGGGTTGAGGCATTCGGGGCCGCTGTCGACCAGGGGCACCGGGGTCGGATTGGCGCCGGTGAACGGCCCGGCCGTGTAAACGACGGGACCGGACGCGTCCGTCATGGTCGCCGAAGAAGGCGTGGCCGCCTGCAGCCGCGCGTCGATCGAGACGATCAAGAGGATGACAGCGAGAAGCGCCCAGGTCCGCCTGTTCATTGTTCACCCCTCCGTGGATCGGATGGCCCGCGCGGATGACCGAACGGCGCGCGGAAACTACGTCACGATCGGCACGGGGGGTATCAGGTGAATCCTCGATTTTGCTGCCGGCAGACTCCTGCAAGGCCTATCGGGTCAATCCCGCAGAAGGTGAACCGATCGAGCCCGATCGACCCGCGAGCGGCACGCGCTGCGCCATAATCGCTCCATGGTCATCCGCTCTTCTGCGCACTCTTCCGGGGGCCGTCCGCGACCGCGGCGCGCGCGTTGGGTCCGCAAGGCGACGTTGCGGCGCCTCGCGCGGTCGGGCCGGCGGCTCGTCCGGTCGGCGCGACGCTCGCTCGAGGCGTTGCGGACCGCGCCGCCTCTGGTCCGGATCCCGGCGATCCTGGTCGTCGTGCTCGCGGCCTGGGCCGCGGCCAACTGGGCGTACCAGGCGGCTCGCAAGCCGACCGAGCTGTTCTTTCCGGTGACCGGGGTTCTCGCCAAGACTCCCGCCGAGACGTGGCGGAGCTACGGGCCGCTCTTCAGCGAGCACTCGACCGCCGTCATCACGCCCGCGCTCCTGGCCGCGCTCGCCCAGGTCGAAGGGGCGGGCGACCCCCTGGCGCGGACTTACTGGCACTGGCGACTGGCGCGGAATCCGTTCAAGGTGTACGAGCCGGCGTCGAGCGCCGTCGGCATGTACCAGATCACCGACGCGACCTTCGACGAAGCCAGACGCTACTGCATCCACGACCACGTCGTCGTCGAGATCGGCGAGTGGCTCGACCCATCCTCGTGCTGGTTCAACGTCCTCTACAGCCGCGTCGTGCCGAGTCACGCCATCGAGATGACCTCCGCGCTCCTGGATCGCCGTGTCACGAGCGCGATCGAGCGCTCCCGCGTCGCCGGCGCCACGCCCGAGAGGAAGCAGGATCTGGCCGCCCTCATCCACCTGTGCGGAGCGGCGGCCGGCGACGCCTACGTGGCGCGCGGCTTCCGCCTGGCTGCCCGCCAGCGCTGCGGCGACCACGACGTCGCCGCCTACCTCGCGCAGGTCAACGCGATGAAGCGCCAGTTCGCCCGAATGGCCGCGGCCGGATAGAGCCGCTCGCCGTGCGCTCGGCACACCCAAACGGCATCTGAGGCGAAGGATCGAAGCGGCCGCAGGCCTCTAATGGATATGAAAAGGCCCTACGTCCGTGCGGGTGACGAAGTCACCGGACCGCGTAATAAACCCGCCCGCACGGTGGCAGGCCATTCCCCGATAAGGAGCAATTCATGATCAGACGCCCCATCCTGAAGCACCTGGCGCTCGCTTTCGCGCTCGTCATGTCCGTCGTGCTCGTAGGAAGCAGCGGCGCGCAGACCGGCGGGTACTGCACGCAGACGGCGGACCTGCTGCTCGACGCATGCAAGGCAAGTGTCATGGACGATGGTCTCGTCGGGAAGGCGATCTGCCTCAACCTCGCAGACACGAAGGCCCGAAACGCCTGTCTTTCGGATCTGGACGCTTCCCAGACTGAGGCGATCCAGCTCTGCGACGGCCAGCATGACACGCGTCTCGCGGCCTGCGGAGTGCTCGGGGAAGATCGCTACGATCCCGATATCAGGCCGGCCCTGTTCGACAACCCGAGGCGTCCGTCGCACCCGAATCCTTATTTCCCCCAGAGGGTCGGGCTGCACTGGGAGTATCGCACCGCCACGCTGTTCAACACCGTGGATGTCGTGAACGCGACCAAGCAGATCGCGGGCGTCGATTGCGCGGTGTTCCACGATCAGGTCTTCCTGGGCGGCGTCATCGAGGAATCGACGAACGACTGGTACGCTTCCGCCAAGGATGGCAGCGTCTGGTACTTCGGCGAGGAGACCGGGGAGCTCGAGACCTTCAAGGGCGACAAGCCGCCGGTGCCGGAGCTCGTCAACATCGATGGCTCCTTCAAGACGGGTCGCGACGGGAGCAAGCCCGGCATCATCGCGCTGGCGTCACCGAAGGTGGGCGATGCCTACCTCGAGGAATTCTCGCTGGCGAACGCCGAGGACGCGACGGAAATCCTGTCCACTACCTACTCCTATGGTCACGACCCGGTGCTCGACACCGGTGTTCCCGCCGCGCTGGCGGAGCGATTCTGCAACGGAGACTGCGTCGTCACCAAGAACTACTCGCTGCTGGAGCCGGGGCTGTTCGCGCACAAGTACTACGCGCGCGGCATCGGCACCATCCTCGAGGTGGAAAACACCGGAGAGGTCCTCCAGCTCGTCAACTGCAATTTCGACAAACGGTGCGCGAACCTCCCCACACCCTGAACGTCCCGCACGCCTCGCACTCGCCAGGCGAGGGAGGGTCGCGATAGCCGGCGACCCTCCCTCGCAGATCCTGCGAGACAGTCAACAGGGAACATCATCGATCGAGGGTCGGTCGGATCAGGGCTGGCGGGGACGGGCGAACTCCGCGTTCCAGTTCTCCAGGACCACGATGCCCCCCGAATCCGGCTTGTCGCTCACGGCCTGGGCGACGACGAAGCGGTCTCCCTGCGCCGTGACGTCGAACCCCGGCGGCCAACCGAAGATCAGCGGCCACCCCAGAGGCTTGCGCGTGAACACGGCACGTGGAACGCCGAGGCGGGGCTCGACGCCGAGCGTCACGTCGACTTCCATCACTGTGTCCTTCTGCGCGTAGTAGAGACGGTCGCCGCGCCGGCTCCACTTCGGCCACATGCCCCCGCCGACCGAAACCTGCCACTTCCCGTCGGCGCTCGGGAAGCGCTTGATGTAGATCTCGTCCGCGCCGCCCTCGTCGGATACGTAGGCGAAATATTTCCCATCCGGTGACAGCCGGGGCCAGTTCTCGACGGCGGCTGTCTTCAGCAGGGAGACCGGGGATCCAGACGCCGCCGCACCACGATCTGAGCCGCTATGACGCCCTCAAGGCGATCGGCGTCAACCTCGTCTCGTTCTGCTTCGAGATTTTCGACCCCGACATCTTCCGCCGCGTCTGTCCCGGGAAGGATCGGGAGTACGGGCAGCGACGGTATCTCGAAGCGGTCGCGTACTGCTCGCGTCTCGGACGCGGACCGGCGAATGGAGGTCCCTTCGTCGGGCGGCCGAGCCTCGATCCGTGGGTGTCGAACGGCGAGATCATCGCCGGGCTCGAGCCGCCCGCATCGTCGATCGTCGCCATCGACTGGATCGCCTCGGTCGGGGCTATTCCGACCGTCTGCGTGTTCCGGCCGCTGGTCGGCACCGACATGGAGGATGCGCCGCCCCCAAAGACCGAGGATCTGATCCCGGTCTTCCGCCGTCTCTACGAGGCCTGCATGGAGCGCGACCTGCCGATCGGCGTCGCCCCGAACCTGCACGTGAGTCTCGTCCTGCTGCCCGAGGAATGCCGCGGCCTCCTCCACAACCCGCGCCGATTCTGGCGCAAGGAGCTGCGGCTCAAGGCGATGTCGCTCTTCTTCCGCCACCGGCTCGCACAGCAAATGAACCGCGCACACCACTAATAATGATAGCGTCCCAAAATCAGGACAGTCCCAGGCCGCAAACCAGCCAGGGGCGTGTCGTGCTATCCTTCCTCGCCTCCGCCGAGCCACGCCGGCCGGTACTGTCTTGGAGATCTCCCCCCGTCCTCATGAGCCAGCCTGTCGACCTGAAGCGATGAGTCTGGCAGCGGGTCATCGCCTCGGCCCCTACGAGATTCTTGCGCCGATCGGCGCCGGCGGGATGGGCGAGGTGTATCGGGCGCGGGACACGAAGCTGGGGCGGGAGATCGCCCTGAAAGTGCTGCCCGAGGTTTTCTCGCGCGACCCCGAGCGCCTGGCGAGGTTCGAGCGCGAGGCCCGCCTGCTCGCATCGCTCAATCACGCCAGCATCGGCGCGATTCACGGTCTCGAGAACTTCGACGGCGTTCGGTTCCTCGTCCTGGAGCTCATCCCTGGAGAGACCCTGGAGGAGCGGCTCTCCAGAGGACCGCTCCCCCTGCGCGCCGCGCTCGATCTCTGCCGCCAGATCGCCGAAGCTCTGGAGGCGGCCCACGAGAAGGGGATCATCCACCGCGACCTCAAGCCCGCCAACATCAAGATCCTCGAGGATGGGAAGGTCAAGTTGCTGGATTTCGGGCTGGCGAAGGGGTTCATCGAGGAGTCCCGCCCTCACGATTCGACCGTCTCCCCGACGATCACCAGCGGCGGCACACGCCACGGCGTCATCCTCGGCACCGCCGCCTACATGAGCCCGGAGCAGGCCCGGGGGAAACCGGTGGACAAGCGGACCGACGTCTGGTCCTTCGGCTGCGTCCTCTTCGAGATGCTCGGTGGGCAGAAGCCGTTCAGCGGAGAAACCGTCTCCGACACCATCGCCCGGATCCTGGAGCGCGAGCCGGACTGGCGGGCGCTGCCCCCCACGACACCGGTGAAGATTCGGGATCTTCTGTTGCGCTGCCTGCGCAAGGATGCCCGCCAGCGTCTGCACGACGCCGCCGACGCGAGAATCGAGATCGAAGAGGCGCTGAACGAGCCGGCGCAGAAAAAAGACATCGCGCTTGCCGCGGGCGTGCCTCGCAGCGCGCGGTCGATCGGGATCGTCGCCGCGATCGCCGCGGCGGTCCTGCTCGGCGTTCTGCTCGGGTGGGCCTGGCATGGCGGCGCCGCGCAGATCGGGGCCCGCCTGACCCAGGTCGCGCGATTGACGCATGATTCCGGTCTTTCGGAATGGCCCACCTGGTCGCCCGACGGCACCCTCCTCGGGTTCGCGTCGAATCGGGGCGGCAACTTCGAAATCTACGTTCGTCGCGTGGACGGCGGTCAGGAGGTGAACGTCACCAACGACCCCGCCGAGGACTTTCAGCCCGCCTTCTCCCCCGACGGCAAGTCGCTGGCCTTCGTCTCGACCCGCTCATCGCGCACCGGCATGATCAAGATCGGCGGAGCTCTCTCCTGGGAGATCCGGGCGTTTGGAGGCGACTTGTGGGTCGTTCCCGCGCTGGGTGGACAGGCCCGCCGGCTGGCCCAGGACGCGAACTCACCCGCCTGGAGTCCCGACGGGTCGAGAATCGCGTATGTGAGCGGCCTGGAAGGACATCGCTCCATCCTCGAGATCCCGGCGGACGGCGGAGAGCCCAGGATTCTGCTGGCGCGCGACTCCTCCGACCTGGAGATCGTCCGACTGCAGTATTCCCCCGGAGGCACCTGGCTCTGCCTGAACACCGTCGCTCCCGACCGCGTGATGCTGATGCCGGCCGCCGGCGGGAAGCCGCACGAGGTCGTCAAGGGCTCGTATTCCGTCTGGGACGGCGCGAGCCGGCAGCTCTACTTCGCCACTCGCGACCCGAGGGGAGGGACCCGCCTGCAAGTCGTGCAGATGGAGGAAGCCCGGGGGACACCGCGCGGGGAAATTCGTACGGTCGGACTGATGACTGGAAGCCTGCGCGACCTGGCCCTTCCCCGGGATGGCCGCCACCTGGCCGTGTCGGAAATGGAAGGGGCGATGAACCTGACGCTTCTTCCGCTGAAAGCCGACGGCGGCTCTCCCGCGGGACCCGAGGTCGCGCTCAGCAAGGGTCAGGTGATCGACCGCAACCCCCAGTTCTCGACCGACGGAAAGCGAATCGCCTACTACAGCGATCGGCTCGGCAAGCAGGAGGGCTGGATCCTCGATCTCGACACGCACAGGCAGGAGCGTCTCCAGCTCCCGGGCGAGGACCTGGGCACGGTCGGGGTGCTCTGGTTTCCAGACGGTCGCCGGATCATGATGACGCGGATGTTCGAAGGGCCGTCCGGCCTGACCTACTCCATGTGGCTGACGGCGCTCGACGGCAGCCACTCGGAAGTGATTCTCCCAGGATCGACCGGGGGCGGAGAGAGCACGTTGTCCCGGGACGGACGTCGTGTTGCGTACATCGACTCGACCCCGCAAGGAGACAGGCTCATGCTTCTCGATCTCGCCAGCCGCAAGCCGAGTCAGATCGCGTCATTGCTCGGCGAAAACGGCGACCCCACGTTTTCTCCCGACGGACGTTGGATCGCATTCACCTCCGACGCGACGGGCACCCGACAGGCCTACCGGATCCCGAGCGGCGGAGGAGAGCCACAACGTCTCACCTCGGGGAGCGAGAGGATGCGCCATCTTTTCTTCTCTCCCGACGGACACTGGCTCTACGTCCAGCCCAGCCACCGCAACATCTGGCGGCTTCCCTGGCCCGGTGGCCCTCTCCAGCAGGTCACCCGATTCCCCGAGTCGGATCTCTTCCTGGAAGAGCCGACCATCTCCCCCGACGGTCGCAGCCTCGCCTATTCCCGCAACAACAGCACGGCCTCGCTCTGGCTCCTGACGCTCGAGAGCGGCCGCGGAGAGCTGACACCGAAGGAGTGACGGGGAGTCAGGAAGTCTCAGAGCCTCGGTCCGGATCCCGCGTACGGATCCGGAACAGTGCCGCACGCCACTGAGGCTCGACCCCGCCATCGGTCGAGACCTGCCATCGGCCAGCCACGGTCGGGAACGCGCAGTCGCTCAATTCCTGCCGGACAGGGTCGCCAGCTCCCGATCGAGGCGCTTGATCTCGCTTTGAAGCTTCGCGAGCGCCTCTCCGGCCCGCCCGAGCGAGCCGTCCCTCCCTTGCATCTCGAGGGCCAGGGCCGCGTCGCTCGCCGGGCGCGCTCCCAGGGTGCCGAGGGCGCCTTTGAGCCGGTGGGCGGCGCGCTCCAGGGCGTGCGCGTCGCCGCGCGCCAGACTGTCGCGTATCTCCCCCACCTGCCGGGTGCAGTCTTTCCGGAAGACACGGATGACCTCGACGAGGAACTCGCGATTCCCCCCGGCCTGTGCCAGCAGGACGTCCGGGTCGAGGACCGAGGGGGGGACCGGCCCCGGCCCGCCGCCGATCGACGCTGCGCCGCCGTTCTTCGGGGCGACCGGCGCGGGGGTCCCATTCCCGGCGCCCGGGACATCGGCCGGCCGGCCGATCAGGCTCTCGATGGCGGCGAACAGTCTGTCGGGGTCGATCGGCTTGGACACGTAGGCGTCCATCCCCGCCGCGCGGCAGCGCGCCTCGTCTCCCTTCATGGCGTGCGCGGTCAGCGCCACGATCGGCACGTGGGCGCCCGTTTCCTTCTCGCGGAAGCGGATCGCCGCGGTGGCCTCGAAGCCGTCCATGACCGGCATCTGCACGTCCATCAGGACGGCGTCGAAGGTCTCCTTGTCCAGGCAGTCGAGGGCCTCCCGGCCGTTCTCCACGGCGACGACGGTGTGACCCCGCTTCTCCAGGAAGCGCACGGCGACCATGCGGTTGACGGGATTGTCCTCGGCGAGCAGGACGCGAAGCGTGCGACGCTTCTCGCGCATCGAGTGGCGCGTGACGAGGGCCGGCCGCTCCTCGGACTGCGCACCCGCCATGACGAGCTGGATCGCTTCAGTCAGCTCCGACTCGAGGACCGGCTTGGTGAGGTAGCCGGCGACGCCGAGCTCACGACAGCGTTTAGCGTCGCCGCGCTCGCCCGCGGAGGTGAGCATGACCAGGGGCGGGTAACTGCGCTTCACATCTTTCTGTATCTGCGCAGCCAGGGTGAAGCCGTCCATCTCCGGCATGTGACCGTCGATGAGCGCCAGCGAGTACGGACGGCCGTCCTTCCGGGCACGATCCAGGATGGCCAGGGCCGCAGCGCCGCCTTCGACAGCCAGCGGCTCCATGCCGAGATGGTGCACCATCTCGGAGAGGATGAGCCGGTTCGTGGCGTTGTCGTCGACGATGAGGACGCGCAGGCCGGCCAGGGCCGACAGCCCGATGGGTCGGGGCCGCGGCAGCTCGCCCCGGCTCTCACCGAGGCAGGCGGTGAAGTGAAACGTGCTGCCTTGTCCGTGCTGACTCTCCACCCAGATTCGGCCCCCCATCATGTCCACGATCTGGCGACAGATCGTCAGACCGAGCCCGGTCCCGCCGTACTTGCGGGTCGTCGATGAGTCGGCCTGCGTGAACGCCTCGAACACCAGCGCCTGCTTCTCCGCCGGGATGCCGATGCCGGTGTCGCTGACCGCGAAATGAACCACCACCCCGCCGCCTTCCGCCGGCTCCCGGAGGACACGCAGAACGATCTCACCGCGGTCCGTGAACTTGATGGCATTGCCGATCAGATTGAGCAGGACCTGCCGGATCCGGCCCGGGTCGCCGACCAGCGCCTCCGGCAGGTCGGGCGAGATGTGACAGGCCATCTCGAGTCCCTTCGACTGGCCGCGCGGCGCCACGATCCGCATGGTCTCGGCCAGGCTGTCCCGCAGGCTGAAATCGACCAGCTCCAGACTCAGCTTGCCGGCCTCGATCTTCGAGAAGTCGAGGATGTCGTTGATGATCTCCAGGAGCGCCTGGCCCGAGGCGCGAATCGTCTGAACGTACTCGATCTGCTCCCGGTCCAGAGTGGTGTCGATCAGGATTTCCGCCATGCCGAGGACCCCGTTCATCGGGGTCCTGATCTCGTGGCTCATGTTCGCCAGGAATTCGCTCTTGGCGCGCGTGGCCGCCTCGGCGGTCCTGACAGCCTCCGCGAGCTCCCTGGTCTTCTGCTCCAGCTCATGAGTTCGCACAGCGACCTGGGTCTCCAGTCCCTGCCGCATGCGCAGCAACTCCTCGGTCATGGCGTTGAAGGCGCGCGCCAGTCCGGCCAGGTCGTCCTCCCCCCGCTGGTGGACGCGGTGGTTCAGGTCCCCTTGCGCCACGCGCTCGGTCCCGTGGGTCAGTCTCCTGATCGGCCGGGTGATCCCCGAGGCGATGAAAAAGGACAGGGCGGCGGCCAGCACGAGGCCGAGACTGGCAGCGCCCACGACGCTCCACACGAAGACGCGGACGATGGCATGCGCCCCGCCCGCTTCTCGAAACGCGTACAGATGCCAGTCACGTCCTATCCCGTAGGTGGCGTCCTCGCCCGTGTGTCGGACCACCAGAAAAGCCCCCGCTGCGCCGAGGTTCTCGGACGACAGACCGTCCTTCCCCAGGGAGCGCGCCAGCGCTCCGGCCCCCGGCAGCGCCACGAGGATTTTCGGGGATCCCGCGATGACAGTCCCTTGGGCGTCCGCCAGGAGAACGAACGCCGACCTGTCCTGCGGCAGCCCCTGGACCGTCTCCGCCCCGACCATCCCCTCGACCTCCCGCCAGTCGACCCAGGCGACGAGCCAGCCTGCGATCCCCGGGCGAAGCCGCGAGGAGATCGGATGGGACAACAGGAAGGCGCGCAGGCCGTTGCCCGCGGCCACCGGCCCTTCGACCCTGAGATTCTGTTCGCCGCCGACGGGATGCAGGGAGTCCAGTTCGACCCTGCTGCCGATCCGCTCGACGTTGGTGGACGCGATGACCTTCTGCCGGACGTCCAGGACGGCCAGCTCCAGGTAGGAAGTCGGATACTCGCGCTTCAGGTTGAGAAGCAGGTTCTCGATGCGCAAGGCACTGTCCTGGATCAAAACGTCGTCCATCGCCTCGAGACCCGACCAGAGCTTCACCTCGCGGCCGCGCTCGCCGAGGTATTCCTGGACGTCGGCGAGGATCGTGTGAGCGGACCGCTCCAGGCCGTCGGCGATCTCCTGGTCGAGAATGCTGCTGCCGGTGGAGATCGAGACCCAGGCGCCGCCGGCGAAGGACAGCAGCAGGACCGCGCCGAGCGACGCGGACAGGCGAGCGAACAGACTTCTGCGGAGGAGGCGTAACACGGGTCAGTCTTGCAGCGGGTAGCCGGCTTCGCCTGGCAGCTTGCCGTCGATCCGCAGCACCTTGACCGAGGCCCCCGTCGAATCCTCCGCCGGCACGATCCCGACGACACCGCGGCTCGACAGGACGAAGGAGACCGTCTCTTTCCCCGACCCGACGACCTTGGGCGCCAGGTCGATCTCGGCCCGGTAGAGCTTCTCGAGAATCAGCCGCTTCAGACCCGGCTCGTCCGTCCGGCAGATCGTCTTCAACAGAAACGATCGGGTCGGAGATCCGCTCTCCGGCAGGAGGATGGTGGCGGGCAACCCGGGCTTCCAGAAGTTCTTCTTCAGGAGGAAGACCCGGCGCACCTCCTCCATCGTCAGGTTGGTCGCCGGCACGTCCGGGCTCACCACCACGGCGAACGATCGACCGGCGGCGGAGAGCGATGCGGACAGAGAGCCGCACAGCCCGAGAGCGGTCAGCAGACCGACCGGCAGAAGGCGATTAGAACGTGAAGGCCGTCTGAATCGCCAGAACATCACGCTTCACGCCTCCACGATCCTCATACCGGGCCTCCGCCTTCAAGGCCGCGAAGGGATTGAAGTCATAACGGATCCCTCCGAGATAGCGCTTCAGATCCTCGTCCGCCGGAGCGAAGTAGGGGTCCCCGGTGTCGAAGTTGATCGCGTCGACGCCGACGTACGGCTTCCAGGCGCCGGCGCGCGCGACCAGGATGGCGTACCAGGCCTTGTGGTCGAACTTGGCGTCCGTCCGCCGGTCCTCGTGGTACATCGCGAAATACTCGGTGACGAGCTGCAGGCGCTTTCCGTCGTAGACGAAATGACCGCCCAGGATGCGCTCCCCGATCTCCCCCTCGCGCCCCGGGGTCAGGGGATCGCCCGGGATGACATCGCTGTAGATCGTAGGCCCGAACCGAATCGTTCCGGCGCCCTCGCGGGCGAACGACAGCTTCAGGGCGACAGCCTTCTGTCGGTTGCTGTCGGTCGACCCCTGAACGACCTCCCGGCTTATGCCGCGCCCATTGGCCAGGTTGCTCACGTAGTTGAACGACCACGATCCGAGCGGTACCTGCCCGCCGAACTCCAGGCCGACCGAATGCACCGGGAGGATCCCGCCGTCATCCTCGAATTTCAGGGCCTCGGGCCGCTCCACGGTCGGCTGCAGGAGCGCGCCGTGGTGCATCGCCTCATTCCAGTAACCGAGCGCGGTGTGGACGCGACCGAGCGCCACTCCGAGAGAGTCGGCGAACCGGTACTTGATGAACACCCTCTCGACGTCGGCCACCGTGTCCTGCTTGTCGTCCAGCTCGAAGACGACTTCACCCAGGAAGGACAGGTTGTCGGCCAGGTGCGAGGCGGTGTAGAAGTCCAGCTGACCGAGGGTGAATGAACTGTCCGTGCCGCCCGCCCCACCCCGGGTCCGGTCGGCGTGCAGCGTGATGTCGGAGAAGCCGTGCAGCGTCAGTTTCGGAGACAACCCCTCGGACTGCGCGTGATGCTCTTCCGAGGCCGCCGCTTCCGTCTGCGCCCGAACCTGGGATGCCGTGCCGGAGGCAACCACGATCGCGAGGAGAACGCACAAACGCTTCACGGAGTCACCCCTCAGCCGGGGCTGAACTTAGGGTCCGGTGGAGTCGCAGTCAAGCGAATGACGGTGGGTGGGTGCTCGTGGCGGCGTAGGATAACGCGATGATTTCCGACCGGACGCAGCGAATCCTTCTCGTCACCGGGGCCCTCCTGTACGCCGTTCTTGCGATCACCAGCCTGCGGCTCGAATCGGCCACCTTCGACGAGACGAAACATCTCCCCGCCGGCTACACCTTCCTGGCGCTCGGCGACTACCGGCTCGACTCCGACAATCCGGCCCTGGCGCGCATGGTCGCCGCGGTGCCGCTCCTGTTCGCGGGCGTCCGCATGAACCCGGACGACCCGGCCTGGCGCGAGGGACAGGTGTGGCGCTTCGCGCACCAGTTTCTCTACCGCTGGAACGACGCGGATCGGACCCTCCTCCTCGGACGACTGATGATCGTGCTCCTCGGAGTCCTGCTCGCGGTCGCCGTGTTCTGCTGGGCCCGCGCTCTCGGCGGACCGACCGCCGCCCTGTTCGCCCTGCTGTTCTGTGTCCTGAGCCCGGACGTCCTGGCCCACGGCCGGCTCGCCACCACCGACCTGGCGGTCTCGCTGTTCTTCTTTCTCGCGGTGGCGACCTTCGAGCGTCTCACCGATCGCCCGTCCTGGCGGCGACTCGTCCTGGCTGGCGTCTTTCTCGGCTGCGCCCTGGCGGCGAAATTCTCGGCGGTCGCCCTGCTGCCGATCCTCGCTTCCTTGACCCTCGTCACCGCCTTCGACACGCGGCCGCTCTTCTTCACGCCGCGGACGCCGGCCCCCACTGAAGGCACGGTCGAGCCGGGACTCCGCCGCCGGCTGTTCGTCCTCACCGGAGCCCTCGCCGCGATGGCTCTCATCGCCTGGTGCGTCGTCTGGTCCGTGTACCGCTTCCGCTTCGCCCCTTCCCCGATCGACGCCGCGGCGCCGGTCCTTGACTGGGGCCGGCTCGGACCGATGCAGGGGATGGCCGGCGCCCTGCTCCATCTGGCGAGGGATCTCCATCTTCTCCCGGAGGCGTATCTCTACGGCTTCTTCGACATGCTGCGCCGGGGGCAGGGGCATCTCGGATTTCTGGCGGGGGAGGTTTCGGCCGAAGGCTGGTGGTACTACTTCCCGGTCACGTTCCTTCTGAAGACACCCATTCCGCTGATCCTCCTGCTCCTGGTGTCGCTGGCCGGGATGCGGCGGTCCGGCGGAGGCTGGCGCGCGCAGGCGTTCCTCTGGCTGCCCGTCGCGATCTACACCGCCGGCTCGATGAGCCGCCGGATCGACATCGGCAACAGGCATCTGCTGCCGATCTACCCCTTCCTGTTCGTCGCCGCCGGCCGGGGCGCTGCGGCGCTCTGCTCGGCCGCCGGCGGTCGCATCGGCAGGGTGGCTGTGGCCGTCCTCGCGGCCTGGTACGCCCTCGGCACCGCCCGCGTCCATCCGCACTACCTGGCCTACTTCAACGAATTCGCCGGCGGGCCCTCGGGTGGCTACAGGTACCTGGTCGACTCGAACCTCGACTGGGGACAGTCCCTGAAGGAGCTCGAGTCGTACGTCGAAGACAACCGTGTGCCGCGGATCCGACTCTCCTATTTCGGCAGCGCCGATCCGGGCTATTACCGCATTCCCTGCGACTACCTGCCAGGCGAGACCCGGCCCGTCCTGCAGGATTTCGATCTGCTCGTGCTGCCGGGGGATCTGGTGGCCGTGAGCGCGACCAATCTGCAGGGCGTCTATCTGCGTCCGGCGCTGTGGCCGCTCATGGAGAAGTTCCGAGGGATGCGTCCGATTGCCGTCATCGGTTACTCGATCTTCGTCTACCGATCGGACTTCCTCTGGATGCTCCCCGCCGAGACGGCCCGGCAGCTCGGGTGGCTGCCGCAGGCGATCGCCTCCTACGGGAAGGCGCTGGCCGCCGATCCCTCGTCGGCCGAGGCGCACGGCAATCTGGGGGCGGCCCTGCTGTTCGCGGACCGACCGCGGGAGGCGAGGGGGAGCTTCGAGGCGGCGTTGCGAATCGAACCGCGGTACTTCAGTCGCTACCCCGCCCGGCTCGCGCTCTATCAATCGCTGCTGACCGCCGGAGGCGAATCTCCTTGACCCGGATCCCGATGTTTCCCTGGCTCGTCGTCGGGCTGGCCCTGGTGATCCCTGTCGCGTTCGCGCTGCTGACCGGCCAGGCGTGGGAGGATTTCTTCATCTCGTTCCGTCACAGCGTGAACCTGGTGCAGGGGCAGGGGCTCACGTACCAGGCGGGGGAGAGGATCCAGGGGTTCAGCTCCCCGTTCGCGGTTCTCCTGGGGGCCCTGGCCTGGGCCGTGACCGGCGAAGGCTCCTTCGAAGCCGCGCTCTGGATCCTGCGTTTCGCCGCGGCGCTGGCCGCCGGTCTCTCCGCCTGGTTTCTCTGTCGCGCCCTCGATCGCGACCATGCCTGTGGCCGCTGGCCTCTCGTCCTGGCGCTGCTGGTGTTCGCGCTCGAGTCCAAGTCGGTCGCCTTCGCCGCCAACGGGATGGAGACGCCGTTCTTCGTGCTGTTCCTCACGGGGGCGCTCTGGTCCCTGGAACTCGGGAACGGCCGCGCGCCCCTTTTCACTGGATGCTTCTGGGCGGGTCTCCTGTGGACGCGCCCCGACGGCTGCGTCTACATCGCGCTCCTGGCCCTCGCTTCCCTGCTGATTCCGCTGCGCCATCGTCCCGGCCGGCTGCCGGCGCTCCTGAAATCGGCGGCGGTCTGCGCCATCCTCTATCTTCCCTGGTTCCTGTTCGCCTGGCTGTACTACGGCAGCCCGATCCCTCAGACCGTCATCGCCAAGGAGGTCGGGTACGCGGAGGCACCCGGCCCTGCGGGGCTCGTCCAGGCGCTGACCAACCTTCCCGCCCTGTGGGCCCTCACCTTCCTGCCGCCGTACTCGCATCAGGGAGACTGGGTGATGTTCCGGCCCCTGGCCGGGTTTCTCGGGATGATCGGCTCGCTCGTCTGGCTCGTCCCGCGCGCGACCGTCCTCGCCCGGCGCGCCGCGCTCGTCGCCTGCGGCGCGCTCGTCTATCTCGCCATCATCGGTCTGAACTCTCCCTGGTATTTCCCGCCCATCCTGGCGCTGACGATCCCGCCGCTGCGCGACACGTTCTCGCTGGCGCCCGGCCGGGGCACCGACCGTCCCCTGAGGCGGCGTGCGATCCTGGCGTTGCTGTCCCTCGTCATCGCCGGCGCGTTCTCTTATCTGCTGCTCGACTACGCGCGTCTGGCGCGCGTGACGACCGAGCTGATCGAACGGAACAACCGGCAGACCATCGGCCTCTGGCTGCGCGCGCACGCACGCCCGCGGGACAGGGTGTTTCTCGAGTGCCCGGGGATCATCGGCTACTATTCGGGTCTCAAGATGCTCGACTACCCGGGGCTGGTGTCGCCGGAGGTCTCCGATGTCGTCCGGAGGCAGGGCCGGAGCCTGGCGCGCGCCGGTCTGGCGCTCTCGCCCGAGTGGATGGTGCTGCGCCCGCGCGAGCTCAGGCTCGTCCGGGCGATCGCCGATGAGGACTTGCGCAGAGACTACGCGATCGTCCAGGTGTTCGATCAGACAAAGGAGCTCCAGTCGCGCCTGCCCGATCGCTGGAGCGTTCTCTACGACAGCGTGTTCATCGTCCTGCGCCGGCGCGACGTTTCCGTCCTCTGAGGGGGAGGGACGAGTCCTTTCGCAAGAAGAAGGAGGACCGAAAGATGAACCGCATTCTTGCATCCCTGGTGGGATCTCTGGTCGCGACCACTGCGTTCGCCTCGCCGCCGAAGGCTCCCTTCGACACCGCGAAGATCGAGGAGCTCGCCGGCGCAAGAGGCTCCTACAACGAGAAGGAGGGCGTCTTCAAGGTCTCGATGCCGCGCAGCGATCTCTCGATCACGGCCGCCGGAGTGAGGCTCACGCCGCCGATGGGGCTTACATCCTGGGCCGCTTTCAAGAAAGCCGGCGGGCAGACGGTCGTCATGGGCGACACTGTTCTCCTGGAAGACCAGGTGAACCCCGTCATGAGCGCCGCGCTCGACAACGGCCTCGAGGTCACGGCGCTGCACAACCACTTCTTCTGGGACAGCCCGAAGGTGATGTTCATGCACATCGCCGGGATGGGTGACGAGGCGCGGCTCGCAGCCGCCGTGGGCAAGGTCTTCGCGAAGATCAGGGAGACGAGCGGCGGCAGGGGCACGGTCCCCCACGCCGACATCGACCCGGCCACCAGCACGCTCGACCCGAAGAAGATCGACGCCGTCCTCGGCCACGGCGGCGAGCTCAAGGACGGTGTCTACAAAGTTACCATAGGCCGCGAGACCAGGATGCACGGCGAGGCGATGGGCGGGACCATGGGCGTCAACACCTGGGCGGCTTTCGCAGGCGGCGACGGCCAGGCGGTCGTGGACGGGGACTTTGCCATGCTCGAGTCGGAGCTGCAGGGAGTGCTCAAGACCCTGCGCGGCGCCGGCATCAACATCGTCGCCATCCACCAGCACATGTCGGGCGAGTCGCCGCGCGTTCTCTTCCTGCACTTCTGGGGGGTCGGCCGCACCGAGGACCTCGCCAGGGGCATCAAGGCCGCGCTCGACACGCAGAAGAATTAGTCACAACAAGGACAAGCAGATGCCCGAAGGATAATCGATCGATGGCATCCCCGGCTTTCCCCTGCATTCGACGGCCGGGTCGCTGGACGTCAGGAGACAGCAACCGCACTCGTCGCCGGTGCAGGAGAACGAGGCCGTTCCGATCGTGACGGCCGGCTGAGAGGGCCAGGCGGCCAGATTCCCCTCTCGATCCACCGCCTCCACCTTGAATCCCAGGATCGTTCCGGCCACGAAGTCGACCGGGACATCCCGGTACTGCTGCAGGATGCAGTCCTCAAGCAGCCCCAATGAGACTGAGCTCCGATCCACGAACGCCATGTCTCTCGAGAACACGGTGTCGTTCGCGACGGCATCCCCCGACTGCACCGGATAGTGCTTCGGATTGCAGGTGCAGACACCGAAGCCATCGTCGGTGCAGTCCTCGGGCAGGTTGCTCTTCTGCGCGAACGGGAAGACGTTGGCCGATCCGTCATCGAAGAGGACGTAGCTCGTTTCGATCTGCGAATCCGGGCTGGTGAACGACGCCGCCGCGAGGAGCAGGTCGCTGTGCGTCGGCGTGGAATTGGGGTCGGTGACCTTCGCCTCGAACCGCACGTGCGTGAACGTTCCCTCGATGAAGACGCCGGGCTCGGCCGTCGCTCCCGGAAAACCCAGGCTGCACACGTACCCTTCGATGATCCGGGCAAAATCGCACCGGGCCGTCTGCTGCGGATTCGCTTCGAATGACATGCTCTCGATGGTCGGCGGAGAGCCGAAGATGCGTCTCTCCTGCACGAAGCCGGGGGCCGGGATGCCCGCTCCGGACCCGTCGGAGAAGGCGATCAGGAGCTCGTAGTCCCCCACCGTCTCGACCCCGGGGAACGAGCAGCTGACGCTCGTATCGCTCGACGGGCCGACCACGCCCTCGGATTCCTGACCGCCATCGCCCCGCGCGATGCAGCGTTGCGGCACGCGCCGCGCCAGCATGAAATTCGCGCCCGTGAGCGTGACCACGAAAGGCAGGTCTGGGGAGACCGTCTTCGGATTGGCGGGATTGTCGGTCGTGTAATCGGTGATCCCGGGCGACGGCTGCGGGATACTGTAGGTGAAGCGCAGCCCTCCGGACGGGACGATCGCCTCGACACCGTCCACTTTGACGCCGACCGTGACCGTGTCCGGGTCTCGAGGGTCGACCTTGTTGGGCACCAGCAGTCGAAGCACCCGGTCGCTCCCGCCGGAATTGAGCAGCTGGAGCGCCGCGGCCCGGCCGAACGTGACCTCGAGGTGATCTCCCGCCAGCCCGCTCCCCTCCAGCGCGACGATGTTCCCGACCTGGCCGGCGGCGGGACTCACCCGGTTCACCATCGGCGCGGCGCCGGCCGGAGCCCAGAACACGAAAGCGACCGCGAGCGACCAGGGCCCCGCCGCCGCGATGTTCGATGCACGAGTCATCGTTGCACCCCCCTACAGTCGCCGCCGGATTCGATGCCATCGAGGAGCGTCGTGCTCCCGACGAGCCAGCAATAGCTGCAGCAGGACGAGCCGACGGTGACGGTCGCCTGTCCACTGGAATCGGGCACGACCCCCGTTCTCGTCCAGTCGGGCCCGCGCTGCAGATGGTACGGACCGTCGCACAGGCCTCGATGGTCAATCGTCCATCCCCGATGGTGCCGCTCTGTCCGGTGCATGCGACTCCATCCGCCGCCTCGCACGTGATCTTGGCAACACCCGTATCAGTGCCCCTGGGATCCAAATACACCCGCCAGCCGCCTCCAGCAACAGGAAAGTGGCGACTTTGCGGTCTCCGCAACCGTTGATCCGGCACCGGAAACGTGGTAGGACAACGGTGAAATCGCCCGTCTCTTGAGAGCATTCGGGGGGTGCGTCATGGGGACACTGGCAGCGTTCAACCTGAAAAAATGGATCGATGAGCACCGGAGCCTGTTGAAGCCACCGGTCGGCAACGCCCTGGTCTTCAAGGACTCGAACTTCCAGGTGATGATCGTCGGCGGGCCGAACCAGCGCAACGACTATCACGTCGACCCGGGTGAGGAGCTGTTCTTCCAGATCGAAGGGGACATCGTCCTCAAGGTCATCGAGGACGGGAAGCCGAGGGATCTCCCTATCCGGGAGGGTGACATGCTCCTCCTGCCGCCCTTCGTGCCGCACTCACCCCAGCGGCCGGCCGGCACGGTCGGCATGGTGATCGAGCGCGAACGTCTGCCGGAGGAAGAGGATCGCTTCCGCTGGTACTGCCAGGGGTGCGGTGCCATGCTGCACGAGTCGGCGCTGCACGTCGTCGATCTGGGCACGCAGCTCAAGCCGATCCTCGAGGGCTTCAAGAACAACGCGTCGCTGCGCACCTGCAAGAAGTGCGGTAGGGTCTCTCCCTGAAGATCGACCTCCACACGCACGTCCTGCCGCCCGTCTGGCCCGATCTGCGCCAGCTGTACGGTTACGGCGGCTTCGTGCGTATCGAGCATCATCGGCCCGGGGCGGCGCGTCTTCTGATCGACGGCACCCTGTTCCGCGAGATCCCGGACACCTGCTTCGACCCGGGGCGGCGGCTCCTGGAGTGCGACCGGCACGGTGTCGACGTGCAGGTCCTCTCGACCGTCCCGGTGATGTTCTGCTACTGGGCCAGGGCGAAGGACACGCTGGATCTCGCCCGGAGGCTGAACGACCACATCGCCGCGACCGTCCTGGCCCACCCGAAGCGGTTCGTCGGGCTCGGCACCCTGCCGATGCAGGAACCCGCTCTCGCCGTCGCCGAGCTCGAGAGGTGCGTTCGCGAGCTTGGTCTCGCCGGGGTGCAGATCGGCACGCACGTCAACGACTGGAATCTCGATCACGAGGAGCTCTTCCCGATCTTCCGGCGGGCCGAAGAGCTCGACGCCGCCGTCTTCGTTCATCCATGGGACATGATGGGAAAGGAAAGGATGCCGAAGTACTGGCTGCCGTGGCTCGTGGGGATGCCGGCCGAGCTGTCGCTCGCCATCTGCTCCCTGATCTTCGGCGCCGTCCTCGAGCGTCTGCCGCGGCTCAGGATCGGCTTCGCCCACGGCGGGGGCGCCTTCCCGGGGACGATCGGGCGGATCGAGCACGGGTTCCTCGTGCGGCCCGATCTCTGCGCCGTCGACACCCGGGTCGGCCCGCGCGCCTACCTCGGGAAGTTCTATGTCGACGCGCTGGTCCACGATCCCGAGGCGCTGCGCTATCTCCTGCGTCTGATCGGCCCGGACAGGATCGCCCTGGGCTCGGACTACCCCTTCCCGCTCGGCGAGGCGATCCCCGGCCGGATGATCGAGACGATGACCGACCTGACGCCCGGGACGCGCGACAGGCTTCTCTCCGGGTCGGCGCTCCAGTTCCTCGGCCGGAGACGCGAGGAGTTCTCGAGGTGACGTCGCGGGGGCCCCGGCTGGACGAAGAGGCCGCGCTGGAGATGGATGCGGCCGATCCCCTGGCCCGGTTTCGCGATCGGTTCGAGGTCCCGGCCGGGGACGACGGCCGGCCGCTCGTCTATTTCTGCGGTCATTCGCTCGGATTGATGCCGAAGTCGGCCCGCGCCCTCGTCGCGCGCGAGCTCGACGACTGGGGCCGGATGGGTGTCGCGGGACACTTCGAGGCCACGAATCCCTGGTACGCCTACCACGAGCTGTTCCGGGAGAGCGGCGCCCGTCTCGTCGGCGCGCTCCCTGGCGAAGTGGTGATGATGAACTCGCTGACGGTCAACCTGCATCTGATGATGGCGACCTTCTACCGGCCGGCCGGCGGCCGGCACGCGATCCTGATCGAGGCGGACGCCTTCCCCTCCGATCGATACGTCGTGATCTCGCAGATCCGTCACCACGGTCTGGATCCGGAAACGTCTCTCATCGTGGCCCGGCCCCGGCCCGGCGAGTCGATCCACCGCATAGAGGACCTCGAGCGCCTCATCGAGGAGCGCGGCGGCGAGATCGCCCTGATCCTCCTGCCGGGCGTGCAATACCTGACCGGCCAGGTCTTCGAGATCGAGCGCCTCAGCGCCGCGGCGCGGCGGCGGGGATGCCTGATCGGCTTCGACCTCGCGCACGCCGCAGGCAATCTTGTCCTGCGGCTTCACGATTGGCGGGTCGACTTCGCCGTCTGGTGCTCGTACAAGTACTTGAACGCGGGGCCGGGGGCGGTCGGCGGCTGCTTCGTCCACCAGTCTCACGGAGACGACCCGACCCTTCCCCGTCTCGCCGGCTGGTGGGGAAACGAGCCGGAGACGCGCTTCGCCATGCGACCCGAGTTCGAGCCGCGGCGGGGAGCCGACGGCTGGCAGGTGAGCAACCCGCCGATCCTTTCGATGGCGCCGCTCCTCGCCTCCCTGGCGATCTTCGACGAGGCCGGTCTCGACGACCTGCGCGTGAAGTCGGAGCGGCTGACCGACTACCTTCTCTTCTTGATCGACGCGCGGGGGAGCCGTCGGGTCGAGGTCATCACCCCCCGCGACCCGGCCCGTCGCGGCTGCCAGGTCTCCCTGCGGGTCCGCCACGCCCCGCGCGACCTGGCGGCGGCGCTGTCCTCGGCCGGTGTGGTGTGCGACTTCCGCGAGCCGGACGTCATCCGGGTCTCGACCGCGCCGCTCTACAATCGCTTTCACGACGTCTGGCGCTTCGCGCAGATCCTGGCGAAGGAGGCGGGATGAACCCGGCCGCCGACGCCGGCGCGGGCCGGGAGCGGGGAACGGTTGTTCTCGTCGGCACCGGCCTGGGCGGGTCTCTCATGGCGATTCTTCTGGGAAGGGCCGGCTACGCCGTGCGCGGATTCGAGCTGCGGCCCGATCTGCGCGCGGGCCCGCCCGCGGGCGGCCGCTCGATCAACCTGGCCCTCTCGACCCGCGGCTTGCACGCCCTCGAGCAGGTCGGTCTCGCCCGGGACGTCCTGTCCATGGCGGTCCCGATGCGCGGGCGGATGATCCACGCGCAGGACGGGCGAACCGCGTTCCAGCCGTACGGGACCACGGCGGAGCAGGTCAACCATTCGGTCTCCCGAAGCGATCTGAGCGCGATCCTTCTGGACGCCGCCGAGCGGCTGCCCGGCGTCCGCATCGCGTTCGGACACAAATGTCAGGGGGTGGACCTCGACTCGGGCGAGGTCACGGTCGTCGACACCCGGACCGGCGACAGCCGCAGGCTCACGGGTGATGTCGTCATCGGCGCCGACGGCGCCTTCTCGGTGGTGCGCCGTCAGATGTACAGGCAGGAGCGGTTCGATTACCAGCAGGCGTTCCTGTCCCACGGCTACAAGGAGCTGACGATTTCCCCCGCTCCCGGTGGAGGGTTCGCCCTGGAACCGAACGCCCTCCACATCTGGCCGCGGGGCGGCTTCATGATGATCGCCCTCCCCAACCGCGACGGCTCCTTCACCTGCACCCTGTTCCTGCCGTTCGAGGGGGACGACAGCTTCGCGGCGCTCGCGACGGAGGCGAGCGTCATGCGCTTCTTCGAGCGCGTCTTCCCGGACGCCACCCGCCTCATGCCGGATCTGGCGACGCAGTACGTCACGAACCCGACCGGTTCGATGGTGACCATCCGGTGCAGCCCGTGGCGCTCCCGCGGCAGGATCGGGCTCCTCGGCGACGCGTGCCACGCCGTCGTCCCGTTCCACGGGCAGGGCGCCAACGCCGCCTTCGAGGATTGCCTTGTCCTCGACGACTGCGTCAGACGGCACGCGCCCGACTGGGAGACGGTCTTCGCCCGGTTCGAAGGCCTGCGGAAGGAGAACACCGACGCCCTGGCCGATCTGTCGATCGCCAACTTCGAGGAGATGAAGCACCACACCGGATCGCGCCTGTTCCGATCGAAGAAGACGCTGGAGAGGCGGCTGCACCGTCTCTTCCCCGCCCGGTTCGTGCCGCTCTACATGATGATCTCCTTCACTCTCATTCCGTACGCCGAGGCGCGCCGGCGCGCGCGCCAGCAGGCGCGCGCGCTCCTCCTGGCGGGAGCCCTGGTCTTGATCCTGGCGCTCCTGCTCCTGTTCTGGATTTCCAGGGGATAAACCGATGGAACTGACCTACGCCCGCTACCTCAAGCTCGACAGGCTCCTCGATCTCCAGGAGCCGCAGTCCAACCCGCCCGAGCACGACGAGACGCTGTTCATTGTCATCCACCAGGTCTACGAGCTCTGGTTCAAGCTGCTCCTGCACGAGTGCGGGAAGATCTGCCGGGACTTCTCGGCCGGGGATCTGTTCGGCGCCATCGCCACCTTCAAGCGGGTGCGGATGGTCCTCAAGACCCTGGTGGCGCAAATCGACATCCTCGAGACGATGACGCCGATGTCGTTCCTCGCCTTTCGCAGCCGGCTGGAGACCGCCTCCGGGTTCCAGTCGGAGCAATTCCGCGAGCTGGAGTTCCTGCTCGGCTACAAGCGCCCCGAGATGCTGAAGTACCAGCCGCCCGGAAGCCCGCTGCGCGAGCGGCTGAAGAAGCGGCTCGCCGAGCGCTCTCTCGTCGATCACTTCTACGACTTCCTGGAGACGCGCGGGGTGGCGATCCCCGCGGCGCTGCGGGCGCGCGACCTGACCCTGCCGAACGAGCCCGATGTGACGATCCAGGACGCGCTCCTGGGCCTGTACCGGAGCCAGCCGGATGTCTCCATCCTCCTGGAGCTGATGACCGACTTCGACGAGGGGCTGCAGGAGTGGCGCTATCGCCACGTCAAGATGGTCGAGCGCACCATCGGCAACCAGCCCGGCACCGGCGGCTCGCCCGGCGCCGAGTACCTGAAGGGGTCGCTGTTCAAGCCGCAGTTCCCCGACCTCTGGGCGATCAGGAGCCGGGTTTGATCGTCGCGATCACCTTCAGCTCGATCGCGATGTCCGTCGGCAGGCGGCTGACCTCGACGGTGGTGCGGGCCGGCCGGTTGTCCGCGAAGTGCTCGGCGTAGATCCGGTTGTAGACCGCGAAGTCGTCCATGTCGGTCAGGAAGACGGTCACGTCGACGATGCGATCCCAGGAGGACCCCGCGTCCTCCAGCACCGCGCGGACGTTCTCGAAGACGGATCGGCACTGGGCCTCGATATCGTGGGCCACGACCTTCCCGCTCGCGTCGCGTGTCGTGCCCGGGATCACCTTCGAGCCGCGGGTGCGCGGCCCGATCCCGGACAAGAACAGGAGATCGCCGGCGCGCCGCGCGTGCGGGTAGGGACCGACCGGCTCCGGCGCCCTCGGACTCATGAGGTCCCTTTTCTTCCCGCCCTTCATGAAGGTCACCCTTCCGTCGTGTCGTGCGGAAACTGGATGCACACGTTCTTCGGCTCGGTAAAGAAGCGCAGCGCCTCCTCGCCCCCTTCGCGCCCGAGACCGCTCTTTTTCATGCCGCCGAACGGGACCCTGAGATCGCGCAGCAGCCAGCAGTTGATCCAGACCGTCCCCGAGACGATGCGCTCCGCCAGGCGATGGGCGCGCGGCAGGCTCTCCGTCCAGACCATGGCCGCCAGCCCGTAATCGGTGCCGTTGGCCCAGGCGACCACCTGGTCCTCGTCCTTGAACGGCGTGATCGTGACCACCGGCCCGAAGATCTCTTCGCGGTTGACGCGTGAATCGACCCCCAGATCGGTGATCACGGTCGGCTCGACGAAGAACCCGTTCCGGCAGCGCTCGCTCACCGCCTTCGAGGGCGGCCCGCCGCCGCACCGGATCCGCCCGCCCTCCTGCCGCGCCGCCTCGATGTACCCCAGGACCTTGGCGCGGTGCGCGCTCGAGATCAGGGCGCCCTGCTCGGTCGAGGGCTCGAGCGGGTCGCCCACCTTGAGGCGGGCCGCCCGCGCGGTGAACTCCTCGACGAACGCCGGGTAGAGTCGCTGCTCGACGAAGATCCGCGACCCGCTCAGGCAGATCTCCCCCTGGTTGGTGAACGCCGCCTTGAGGCTCGCGGCCACCGCATCGTCGAGGTCGCAATCGGCGAAAACGATGTTGGGGTTCTTCCCCCCCATCTCCAGCGCCACCTTCTTGAACAGCGGGGCGGCGTTCTTCGCGATGTCCGCCCCGGTCGCCGTGCTCCCCGTGAAGGAGAGGGTCGGGATCTCCGGGTGCCGGGCGATCGCCGCCCCGACGGTCGCGCCGCGTCCGTGGACGATATTGAGCACGCCTCGGGGCAGGCCGGCCTCGCGGCAGATTTCCGCCAGCAGGAACGCCGTGAGCGGCGTCAGCTCGGACGGCTTCGCCACGGCGGTGTTCCCGGTCGCGAGGGCGGGCGCGATCTTCCACGTCAGGAGGTAGAGCGGCAGGTTCCACGGGGAGATCAGCCCCGCGACCCCGCGCGGCCGGCGCAGGGTGTAGTTGATCGCCTTGCGGTCGGTGGCGTGCGACTCCGAATGGAAGTGCAGGTTCGCCGTCGCGAAGAATCGGAAATTGCTCGCCGCGCGCGGGATGTCGAGCGAGCGCGCCAGGCCGATCGGCTTGCCCGTGTCGATGCTCTCGGCCCGGGCCAGGTCCTCGTGACGCGCCTCGATCCGGTCGGCGATTGCGAGAAGCAGGCGCGCGCGCTCCTCCGCCGGCGCTTGCGACCAGGCCGGGAAGGCCCTGTTCGCCGCCGCGACCGCCCGCTCGACGTCGCGCTCGTCCCCGTCCGGGACCGATGCGAAGGCCGCCCCGGTGGCCGGCTCGATGTCGTCGAGATACCCGCCGGAAATCGGCTCGACCAGGTCGCCGTCGATGTAATTCTTGAGCGCGTTCACAGGCACGCGATCCGGCCGCCGTCGACCGGCAGGCTGACCCCGGTGATGTAGCCCGCGGCCGGCGTGGCCAGGAACCCCGCCGCGGCGGCGATTTCCTCGGGGCCGGCGAAGCGCCCCGTCGGGATTTCCGACTTCATTTGCCGCTCGACCTCGTCCTCGGTGACCCCGGCTTCGCGCGCCTTCGAGCGGATGAGCGACCGCAGCCGCTCGGTCGCGGTGGCGCCGGGCAGGACATTGTTCACGGTGATCCCGAAGGGAGCCAGCTCGCCCGCGAGGGTCTTGGCCCACGAGGCGACCGCTCCGCGAATCGTGTTCGAGACCCCCAGACCCCGGATCGGCTGCCTCACGGAGGTCGAGACGATGTTGATGATCCGGCCGTAGCCCGCCCGTTTCATTCCCGGGATGAGCGTCTGCGCCAGGACCTGGTTGGAGATCAGATGAGCCGAGAAGGCCGAGAGGAAGGCGTCCGGTGAGGCCTCGACGATCGGCCCGGCCGGCGGCCCGCCGGTATTGTTGAGGAGAATTTCGACGGGACCCGTCCTCTCGATATGTCGCGCGACGACGGCCCGCACCGACTCCGGCTCGCCGAAGTCGGCACGCAGGTGATCGTGCCCGGCCCGCCCGCCGCCGGCGCCCGTGCCCGCCGCCGCGGCGGTCTCGAGCTCGTCCCGCACCCTGCGCAGCGATTCTTCGTTGCGCGCCAGAAACGTGACCTGCGCGCCGAGACGCGCGAACTCGAACGCGCAGGCGCGGCCGATCCCCTGCGTCCCACCACACACCAGCGCCCGCTTCCCGCTCAGTGGCCCCATCGACCGTTCCCGGACGGAAGAATAGCGGGTCGGGGCTCGGCGGGGCAAGCCGGTTCCGGTGAGGGCGTGCCGGCCTCGCCGAGAAACTCTAGCAGCCGCTGACGGCGCAGTCCCTGCCGCCCTGGACGGTCTTGCAGTTCGTGCCGCTCGAGGTGATGCAGGTGAACTTCAGGCCATGCGAGGCGTTGGAGCAGGCCTTGTTGTTGCACGTCCCCGCCGCCAGCGCGGCGGGAGCGCCAAGGCTCGCGAGCGCCGAGGCGTAGGGGCTGCCCGCGGGGACGCTCGACGGGACGAGCGCTGTCACGACGGCGAGCAGAGCGAAGAATGCCAGACACTCGACGATCAGACGATGACGGCATCGCATGGGTGCAGTCTCCTGTTTCGGCTTGCGACATCCGCCACGCCTCGTGCCGAATGATCGACGCGCGACGGTCCTGCCGGCAAGGGATCGATAGTGTTCATTTGCGTGGACGCGGGATCGGGCGATTGACGAAGGGCGGCGCCTGCATGCGCCGGCCCTCGTACGCTCTCACCTCGCCGAAGCGGCGTCCCGCCTCCCAGTCCTCGCGCGCGGCCACGAGCTCTTCAGGAGTCCGCGCCACGAAGTTCCACCACATCAGAATCGTCTCGCCGAACGGCTCGCCGCCCAGGAGCAGCATCCGCGCCGGATCGCACTCGCACGCGAGCAGCAGCTCCCGGCGTCCACTGCCCAGGTAGTACAACGTGTCGATCGAGAGCGGCTGGTCGTCGAGCCGGCACGTTCCCTTCAACACGACGAGGGCGTGCTCGTACGCTGGGTTCAGGGGTAGGGCGAGGCGGCTGTCAGGCGTTCCCGACACTTCCGCGGCGAGCAGCGGCGAGAAGGTGCGCGCGGGCGAGCGCGCGCCGTCCAATTGGCCCATGATGAGCGTCGCGGCGCCACCCTCCAGGTCGATGACCGGAAGGGAGCGATGCTGCTCGAAGGCCGGCGTGGTCTCGCGCGTCTCGTTCGGCAGGGCCACCCACAGCTGAACGCCCCTGAGGCGTCCGCCGTTCTCGGTCGACGTCTCCTCCGCGTGCGCGATCCCCCGCCCGGCGGTCATCAGGTTGAGCACTCCGGGGGCGGCCGGCCCCTCGAGGCCGAGGCTGTCCTTGTGGTGCAACTCCCCTTCGAGCAGCCAGGAGACCGTCTGAAGCCCGATATGGGGATGAGGCGGGACGTCCATCGGCTTTCCGGAGGTGAAGGAAACGGGGCCGTACGAATCCAGGAAGCACCAGGCTCCGACCGTCCGTCGCTGGCTCCGGGGGAGGAGACGCCGGATCGGGAGACCGCCGACGTCGGTCAAGCGTCCGGGGAGGACCTGAAGGGTCGGCTTGGCAACGGGCTCGCTGACGCACAACTCGGCTTCGGTCGTCGGAGAGAGATTGCTCATCGCGGCACCTCGATGGGCAGGATGATACACCCAGGGATGAGAACGACGCGTTTCTGCGACAATGAGCGGATGATGCCGATTCGAGGAGTCCGTCGGCTCCTGAAAAGGACCGCGGCCGCGGGCGCGCTGCTCCCGGCCCTTCTCGTTCCTGGCGTCGGATTCTCGAGCCGGCCCGCCATGGCGCAGGAAAAGCCGGGTTCGGCGCCGCCCGCGCCTGCCGCGCCGCCCGCAGTGCGGGCCCGCTTCGGCCTGGTGCTGAGCGGCGGCGGCGCGCGCGGCATGGCGCACATCGGCGTGCTCAAGATCCTGGAGGAGCTGCGGGTCCCGATCGACTACATCGCCGGCACCAGCATCGGGGCGATCATCGGGGCCCTCTACGCCTCCGGTATGTCTCCCGACGAGATCGAGCGCGAGATGGAGCGGGTCGACTGGGTCGCCCTGTTCGACGACCGTCCGCCGCGCACCGACCTGCCGTACCGGCGGAAGCAGGACAACAGCGCCGCCTTCATCGACCTCGAGTTCGGGCTGAAGAGCGGCAGGCTTCTCCTGCCCCGCGGTCTCATCGCCGGGCAGAAACTCGAGCTCCTGTTCAAGTCGCTGACCGCGCGCGCGGCCTTCATCGACGATTTCGACCGGCTGCCGATCCCGTTCCGGGCGGTGGCGACCGATCTCGCCAACGGGTCGATGGTGGTGCTCTCGAGGGGCGACCTCGCCCAGGCCATGCGCGCCAGCATGAGCCTCCCCGGCACCCTCGCGCCCGCGGTGATCGACGACCGCCATCTCGTCGACGGCGGGCTGGTCCGCAACCTCCCCGTGGACGTCGCGCGCGACATGGGTGCCGACCTGGTCATCGCGGTCGACGTGACCACCCCGTTCGATCCGGTCGAGTCGCTGAAGACTCTGGCGGACGTGACGCGGCAGGTCGCCGACATGCTGACGCAGGACAACGTGACGCCGCAGGCCGTGGGCGCCGACGTCCTGATCCGGCCCGAGCTGTCGGCCGTCTCGTCGTCCAATTTCGCGGCGGGCACCGAGGCGCTGCTGCGCGGAGAGGAGGCGACGCGCGCCCAGGCGGCCGCCCTGTCCCGCTTCTCCCTGCCGCCCGACGCGTTCGCGGCCCGCCTCAGGGAGGTGCGGGGCGCGCCCGTCGCCTCCCCGACGCGGATCGATTCGGTCCGGATCGAGGGGACGGGGCGCGTCGACCGGCGGGTCCTCGAGAGGAGGATCAAGACAAAGCCCGGCGCCCCCCTCGACCTCGGCCTGCTGCAAGCCGACCTGTCCCGCCT
>Ga0070697_100000181_pt1 | contig 51962 bp, 56 predicted proteins | sample KBSK1501metaG_FD_65475 | JGI IMG/M metagenome (GOLD analysis project Ga0070697, IMG submission 65475) | Corn, switchgrass and miscanthus rhizosphere microbial communities from Kellogg Biological Station, Michigan, USA - KBS K1-50-1 metaG | ecosystem: Host-associated > Plants > Roots >... | reverse complement strand
GCCGCGAAATCTGGTTCCAGCCACCTGGTCCGGGACGCCCGCGCACCTACTGCTCGGATGCGTGCAAGCAAATCGCCTACCGACGTCGACGACGAAAGGGGTTGACTTAGGGAACTCACACCTTGACGATCGGCGCCAAGCTTACGGCGAGGATCTTCATCCCGACTCTGTCGAACCTGACGATGACCTCTTCGTCGGTGCGGGTCATCGTGCTCTTGAGCACGGCACCCCGACCCCAGGATCGATGCTCGACCTGGTCGCCGGGCTTGAACCGCTGGATCAACTCGACCGCCGCCGCCGGGCGGGCCGCCTCGATGACACGAGCCGGCGCCATGTCGGGGTCCGGCATCCCGGATGGGATCCCCGCCGGGCCATCCACCAGCTCGCGCGGAATGTCGGCCAGGAATCGGGAGGGCAGGTTGAGGTTGGCGCTTCCCCAGAGGTGACGGCGGAAGGCGTGGAAGAGGTACAGCCGGTCCTTGGCGCGGGTCATCCCGACGTAGGCGAGCCGTCGCTCCTCCTCGAGGCCGGCCGGCGAATCGAGGCTGCGGCTATGCGGAAAAAGGCCTTCCTCCATGCCGAGCATGAAGACCACCGGAAACTCGAGTCCCTTGACCATGTGCAGCGTGATCAGCGTCATCCCCTGGGGACCCGTGTCCATGGTGTCGACATCGCTCATCAGCGCGACGTCTTCGAGGAACGCCTGTAGCCCTTCGCCCGGCGGCAGGCCGTCGTACTCCGACGCGAGACCGCGGAGCTCGAGCACGTTGGCCCAGCGCTCCTCTCCCTCCGCGCTGCCCTCCTTGACGTAGCGCTCGTAGGCGCTGCGCAGCAACACCAGGTCGATCACCTCGACCAGCCGGCGCTCCTGGCTCGCGGCCCGCACTTGCGCGATCAGGTCGCGAAACTCGCCGAGCGCGCTCTTCGCAGCGGAGGTGAGCTCGGTCATCTCATCGATCCGGCCCAGCGCCGTCCAGGGTGACACGCCATGGGCATCCGCCCAGTAGCCGAGCTGGGCGAGCGACTTCTCCCCGAGCTTGCGGCGCGGCACGTTGATGACGCGCGAGAAACTCAGCGTGTCCTGGGGGTTGGCGATCAGCCGCAGATAAGCGAGCACATCCTTGACTTCGCGACGCTCGTAGAAGCGCAGGCCGCCAATCAGCCGGTAAGGGACGCCCCGCCGAAGCAAGACCTCCTCCAGCGCCCGGGACTGGGCGTTCGTCCGATAGAGGACGGCCAGGTCGCCGAGCCGGTAGTCGCCCTTGGCGACCAGCCGCAGCGCCTCCCGCGCGACGGCCTGCGCCTCCTCCTGCTCATCGTAGGTCTGCGCCACCACCACCTTCGGACCGCCCGGCCGGTCGGTCCACAATCGCTTATCCGCGCGGTTCGGATTGGCCTTGATGACGTGGTAGGCGGCGTCGAGGATCACCTGCGTCGAGCGGTAGTTTTGCTCGAGCTTGACGATCTGCGCATCCGGATAGTCGTGTTCGAACGACAGGATATTGCGCACGTCCGCGCCCCGGAACTGGTAGATGCTCTGATCGTCATCCCCAACGACGGTGAGATTCCGGTGTTTGCTCGCTAGATGACGGACCATCAGATACTGCGCCCGGTTGGTGTCCTGGTACTCATCGACCATGACGTATTTGAAGCGCCGCTGGTATCGCTCGAGCACCTCGGGGTGCCGATCGAACAGCCAGACCGTGCGCATCAGGAGATCATCGAAATCCAGCGCATTGTTCTGCTCGAGGAAAGCGTCGTAGCGCTGGCGGATACCCGCCGCCAGTTCCTCGTTGTGCGTGCCGGCCGCCTTTGCCTGGTCCGAAGCCGAGATGACCTCGTCTTTGGCACGTGAGATCAGCGCCACCATGGCACTCGGCGGATAGCGCTTCTCATCGAGTCGCATCTCGTTCATGACGCGCTTGATAACGGACAGCCGGTCGGCCTCGTCGTAGATGACGAAGTGGCGGTCGATGCCATCCGCGCTACCGTCGCGGCGCAGAATCCGCACGCCAATGGCGTGGAACGTGCCCATCCAGATCGCGCCCGCGCTCAGGTTGACGAGGCTTTCGACGCGACCGCGCATCTCGCGCGCGGCCTTGTTCGTGAACGTCACCGCCAGGATCTCACCGGGTTCGGCCCGGCCCTGCTGGATCAGCCAGGCGATGCGATGGGTTAGCACGCGCGTCTTGCCACTGCCGGCGCCGGCGAAGATCAGCAGCGGGCCATCGTCGGCCGTGACCGCGGCGCGCTGCGGCGGATTCAGTCCTGCCAAAAGATCGGTCGCCCGCTCCGCGGCAGGCGAGGAAGACATGCTCAATGCACTGGCAAGTCTACCCGGGCACAGTTAGCTCAGAAACTAAACCGGGCGGGTGCGACGCCCGCCCTGTTACGCGCGAAAGCGCGGCTCGGCCTGTGGCCTCACTAGCGGCGGCGACCGCGGCCGCGCATCCGGCCCGCAGCCATGTCGTCAGTGTCGTCGTCGAGGTCGCTGCCGGTTTTCTTGGATGCCTTAAATGACTCCGAGAAGGCGCCGATGAACTGATCACGCAACTCCATCGTCGAGATTTCGAAGGCATCCTTCAGCGTCCAGTGGTCATCAGGCGAGTACCGGCGCTCGCAAGACCAGAGGAGAAACTTGATCAGTTGGAGTTTGATGCCGGCCATGAGCTTGGAGTCGCGCTTCGCCCTGGCGCCCTTGTCCTTGCCCTTGCCGGTTGCCTTTCGATCGCCGGTCGCCGGGGGCGCCACCGTACCGTCGGCGGTGCGGACACCCCAGGCGGGACCGCCCGGGGCCGGCGCGACGGGCGGTGCCTGCCCCACAAGGCTTGCGCGCAGCGCGGCCAGGTCGTCCGTGGGCGGTGCGGGCGTGGCGGGCGCCGGCGGTGTTGGGGCTCCGGCCGGTGGTTGATAGGTCGGATGGGCCTCCCGTTTCCGGGGGATCGCCATCGGCGGAACGGAAAAGCTCTGCGGCGTCACTGGCCGCGCTGGCGGCTGCGGCGGCATCGCCTGCTGGGGCACTGGCGGCTGCGGGTACCCGGGATAGCCCGGCTGGGCCGGCATCCCCGGAAGCGGCATCTGGGGCTGCGGGTAGGCTGGATAACCAGGCTGGGGCGGGCCAACTGGTGGCTGAGGATAAGCCTGCGCCGGGTAGGGCTGCCCCTGAGGCGGCGCGCCGGGGTAGGGGGCACCCGGGTATGGGGCACCCGGATACTGCGCGCCGGGGTAACCTGGCGGCTGCGGGTAGCCGCCCGCTCCCCAGGCGGGAGCCGGGGGCATGCCGGGTTGGCCGGGCGCCTGTACGCCGGGCTGACCGGCGGGCGGCCAGCCCTGCTGAGGCGGCGGCATGGGGGCCGCACCATACTGTCCCGGCGGGGGCCCGGGCTGCCAGGTCGTGGGCGCGATGGGGCGCTGCTGATCCGGCGGGATGTAGGGCGCCGAGGGGCCTTGCAGCGCGGCCTGGCTGCGCCGCAGCAAGTCGAGGAGCCGGCCCTTGTCGATATAAAGGTTCCCCGCCAGGTTAGGATGCGGTCCAGGCGCGAACATGCACTCGCCACCCTGAAATTCCCAGAGCAGATCGAACGCCTGCCGAGCGCCGCGGACCCGGCCGCCGCTCGCATGTGTTAGGGCGCCTGTCTGGAAGGCATACACCCAGCTCCCGCGCGGCTCATGCAGCTCGAGCACACCGGATTGACCACCGTTGACCACCTGATCGAGGAGGCCGAGCAACCCAATTCGGTCGATGGGGGTGAACGCTGGCGCCCGCTGCTGGCCATGGCCGCCCTTCTCCACCTTGCCCTTGGTGAAGCGCTTCACACCGCTGTAACCGGCGGTGGGAGGCCGTCCTTGCCCCTGTAAAACCTCCGCTACAACGTGTTACCGGCCAGCAACAGCGCTCGCACCTCGTCGTCGGTGACCTGTGGCCACTCTTTGAAGAAGTTCCCGACGGCGTAGAACGGCTCCGGTGTCGCCAGGCACGCGAACTCGTCGACCTGCGGTGCGAGCCATTCGGCGGTATCGGGAGGCGCGACGGGGACGGCGAGCACCACCCGTCGCGCGCCGCGCCGGCGGACCGACTCGATGCCAGCCTGGGCCGTGTACCCGGTGGCCACGCCGTCGTCGGTGAGGATCGCGGTGCGCTCTTCGAGCGGTGGCACCGCGCCTGCCCCCAGGGCGGTTAACCATGCACGCAGCTCATCACGCTGGCGCGCGGCGGCCCGCAACAGATGGTCCTCGGTCAGCCCCAGGTGCCGGCTCAATTTGTGGTCGAAGACGACGACGTCCTGGTCGTCGACGGCGCCGATAGCCAGCTCGGGGTTCTCCGGGGCGCCGAGCTTGCGCACCGGGCAGATCCCAAGCGGGAGACGCAACTCGAGCGCAATCGCCCGAGCCACGACGATACCGCCGCGTGGGATGCCGAGCACGACGGTCGCCGGCGCGTCGCGGTACCGTTGGAGCGCCGCCGCCAGGCGCTCGCCGGCGTCCAGCCGGTCTCGAAAAATCACCGCACTACAATAGGTCGATGTCCAGCCCAATGCCGACCATGCCCGGCGTTGGTGACCTTGCGCCAGAGTTGAGCCTGCCGGGAACTCCTGATGGAGACCCGGTCAGCCTCGCATCCTTCCGCGGCAGCAAGCACGTGCTGCTCGCCTTTTACGTCTTCGACTTCAGCCCCGGCTGAACGAACGAGCTCACCTCCTTGCGAGGTGACCACCAGCAGTTCGTCAAGGCCGAGACCCAGGTGCTCGCCGTCAGCGTCGACCACATCTGGGCGCACAAGGCCTACGCCAAGAGCCTCGGCGACCTACCGTTTCCGCTGCTGGCCGATTGGGACAAGTCCGTCGCCCGCCGCTACGGCGTCCTCAACGAGGACCGGGGCGTCGCCCAGCGCTCGCTCTTCCTGATCGACTATCGCGGCTATGTCCGCTGGAGTAACCCGCACTACGACTGGCGCAGCCAGGAGCAGTACGCCGCGATGAACGAGGCCATGCTGGCGTTGCCCATGATCCCGCTGACGAAGCCGGCGCCATAACGAAAAAGCCAGCCCGAAGGCTGGCTCGTGCTCGATGTGGCTCGGTTAGCCCTTGCCGTTCGCGACGACGGCCAGGATGTCCTTCTCGGACAGGATCAGGTACTCGATCTCGTCGAGCTTGATTTCGCTCCCGGCGTACTTCGCGTAGACGACACGGTCGCCGACCTTGACGTCGAGTGGCTCCCGCTTGCCGGTCGTCTCGATGAACCGGCCGTTGCCGACAGCCTCGATCATGCCTTCCTGCGGCTTTTCCTTGGCGGTGTCGGGCAACACGATCCCACTCTTGGTCTTCTCCTCGCGCTCGACCGGCTTGATCACGACCCGGTCTCCCAGTGGCCTCAATTTCATACGCGGTCCTCCTTGCTGGCGGTGGTTAGCACTCAGTTAGTCTGAGTGCTAATGATACTCGAACGGCGCCGGACGTTCAAGGGCCCGGCGCGCCGCCGGGCCCCTGATTCGTCGCCCGCGCTAGTTGAGGGAGCTATAGCCGGAGGCAGTCAAGAACTGCCGGGCGATCAGCGTGTAGCCCGCGTCGTTGGCGTGGATATCGCCTCCGGGCGGCGGGAAACACATGCCGGTGAGTCCGCACACGGCCGCCCCCTCGCTGGGAAAGGCCGGGTTCTGGTTGATGACCGGGAAGGCGTCGGCGAGCCGGGCGCCCGAGGGCGCGGCTGCCGCTGCGATCACGCTGTTCAGCTGGCTGACAAGGGCATCCGTGCTCGGCGCCACGACGTAAAGCGGGTTGTAGTACTGCATCACGATGATCTCGGCGCGCGGGGCCGCCGCGCGGAGTTCGGCCAGGGTTCGCGAGAGGTTGGTTCCAACCGTCTCGAGGACTCCAGGCAAACCGGTGGCGATGCAAGTGGAATCGAAACTGCAGACGCGGATGAGACCCAGCGCGTCGTTGGCCCCAAGATCGATCGTGATCGGACTGACCTGACCCGGATGGGCGTTCAGGAAGGCGAGAGCCGCCACCTCCTGCGAGCTGGAGTAGGTACTGTGCAGTGGTAATCCGAAGACCGCGTGCCAGGCGCACCCGATGAAATACGACGTGGTGGTCTCGCCGGGGCAACCGTAGTTGGTGACGCCGACATCCGGGCGGAGCGAGTGGATCGCCTGGGCGAAATCGTCGACGTAGCCGGTATCGAACGTCTCGGCGGTGGCTCCGGCGGTGAACTTCGCTTGCTCGAAGCCGTACGCCAGCGAATCGCCCAGCGCCAGATAGTACTGGCGTGGAGCCGGGTACTGGCCAGGCGCCGCGGCCGCCGGCAGAGCGCCGATGATGACGCCGAGAAGCGCGATGGATAGCGCAGCAACGCGTACACGCATGAATCTCCCCTCCTGTGGGTTTGGGTCGCTACACATTCAATAGCACCAAAACGCTCAGGGATCAAGCCGGGTTACGCGAAACCGAGGCTTGGATCGGCGTCGAACGGCGCCGGATCCGGGCCCCGTCGGTCCCACTCGATCAGGGCGGCGGCCCCGATCATGGCCGCGTTGTCGGTGCATAGCTCGGGCGCCGGGATCACAACACGCGATGCCGACCCCAGGCGCTGCTGGGCGGCCTGGCGCAACCGCCGGTTCCGGGCGACGCCGCCACCGATGACGATGGTGGGCGTCGGCCCCGACCCTGACCCTCCCCTGCGCGCGGGGGAGGAGAACAAGGCCGCTTCGACCCGCTGCAGCAGCGCGTCGACGATCGCCTCCTGGTAGCTTGCGGCGAGATCCGCGCGCTCCTGCTCCGACAGCTCGCCACGTTTACGCACTTCATAAAGCAGCGCGGTCTTCACGCCGCTGAAGCTGAAATCGAGGCCAGGCGCCCGCGGGCGAGGGAAGCTCACGGCGTTCGGGTTACCGTGCGCGGCCAACCGGTCGATGGCCGGCCCGCCAGGGAAGGGCAGCCCGAGAATCCGGGCCCCCTTGTCGAAGGCCTCGCCGGCCGCATCGTCCCGCGTGCGGCCGATCACGGCGATGCTGCCGTCTTCTTGCCACCGAATCAGGTCGCTGTGTCCACCCGACACCACCAGGCCGAGCACCGGCGGTTGGAGGTCGGGGTCCTCGAGCTGGGCGGCATAGACGTGGGCCGCCAGGTGACTGACCCCGACGACCGGCAGCTGGCGCGCCCAGGCGATCGCCTGCGCCAGGTTGACGCCGACCAGCAGGCAGCCGATCAGCCCGGGACCACGGGTGACGCCCAGCCCGTCGATCTGCTCCCAGCGGGTGCCGGCGTCCTCGAGCGCGCGCTCGATCACCGGGACCAGCGTCTGCAGATGCGCGCGGGCCGCCAGCTCGGGGACGACCCCACCATACGGCGTGTGCAGGGCGTCCTGCGACCGGATCACATTGGAGAGCAGGCGAGGGCCGCTGGTGACCACCGCCGCCGCGGTTTCATCACAGGACGTCTCGATCGCCAGGACGCGCCGGGTGGTGGCGACTACTGCGGCGTGCTGCTGTCGAGCCCTTCGATCTCGAGGGCCTGCAGGATGTCCTGAAAGCGCTTTTTGAAGCTGGGCGCCTGGATCGAATCCGACCACATCACGATCGCGTCCTCGTTGTTGTCGGTGTAGTAGCCGCGGCGCCGGCCGATGACCTTGAAGCCGAACTTCTCATAGAGGCGGACGGCGACTTCGTTCGACGGCCGCACCTCGAGGGTCAGCCAGCGCGAACCCAACTGATAGGCGCGCTGGATCAGCGCCGCCATCAACGCATGGCCATACCCCTTGCCCTGCTGGTTCGCGCGCACGCCGACGGTGGTGATGTGCGCTTCGTCGCTCATCTTCCAGAGGCCGGCGTAGCCGACAAGCTCCTCGTCGCGCCGCAGCACAAGGTAGTAGGCCGAGCGATTGTGATGGAGCTCCCGGTAATAGGCATTGCGCGGCCAGGGCGTCGGGAAGATCTCACGCTCGATCGCCTGCACCTGCGGGATGTCCTCCTCGCGCATGGCATCGACGAGCACTCGGGATTTCAGCTGCATCATCATGGGGCCTTCCTATCGCGCTCCTCGGCGGCCGCGGGCTGGACGTAGAGCGCCTGCACCTCATCATATCGCAGCGGTTTTTGTGACTCGAAGGTCCAGATGGCGGCATCCGCAAGCGCCTCGCTCAGACGCCGGCGTTCCCCGACCGGGATCTCGAGCTGCGCCTGGGTCGGTGACCAGGTTGCCAGCATCCCGGGAGGCTCGACGATGACCCGCGCCGAATTCGGAAGCCAGGCGGCAAGCTCGGCCACCGGCAGTCGCCGAGCCGGCTCGCCCTCCCGCCAGGCGAACACTTCGGCCCGGCCGGCGTCGCGCAGGGCCACCGCCGCAGGATCGCCGGTCGCCCGGCGGGCCAGGATAGGGAGGCTGTCGGCAAGATAGAGCGGCACGTGTCGCGCGTAGGCGAGCCCGGCCGCAAGCGACAGGCCGACGCGCAGCCCGGTGAACGAGCCCGGCCCGCGCGCCGCCACCACCGCGTCGAGATCGTCGGGCCGGCCGCCGGCCCGTTTGACCAGGGCATCGAGTCGGGCCAGCACCGGCGGATCGCCCCGGCCACGGATCCAGTCGTCGGCGGCAACGACGCGGCGTTCGTCGAGGACAACCAGCGCCTGGTCGACGCCCGATGTGTCAATCGCGAGGCGCATGCTGGAAGACCGTGCGGACCCGGTCGGGCCCGCGTAAGAGTGTGAGACGGCGCCGCGTCTCACTCTGGCTGATCAGCCGGATGCGGATCGTCGCCCAATCGTCGAGCACCGTGGCGCGATCGGACCACTCGATGACGGTGACGGCATCCGGCGCGGGCTCGTCGAGACCAGTGTCCACCCAGGCCATTCCCTCGAGCCGGTAGAGGTCGTAGTGCTCGACGGGCATCCGACCCTGGTAGCGGTGGTGCAGGACGAAGGTCGGGCTGTGCACCCGGTTGGTAACGCCGAGGGCCTCCCCGATGCCCTTGACCAGTTCCGTCTTTCCCGTGCCGAGCTCACCTTCGAGGGCGATGACGTCTCCGGGCTCGACGACCTGCCCAAGGCGACGGCCGAGCTCGCGGGTCTCCTCCGCCGATGCCGTGTCAACGAAAGTGTTGATAACCAGCCCCTTCCACCCGTTCGATCCGGCCGCCGTTCCGAAACCGGATGCCGGGCCGGCGTTCGATCTCTCCGACCACCGTCAGCGGGAGGTTGATGCGCTCGAGGGCGCGCTGGGCGGCGACCATGCGCGCCCGCGGGGCGGCGCAGACGAGCTCGAAGTCCTCGGAGTCTTTGACGGCCAGGGGCCACTCCTTACGCTGCAGGCCTCGCGCAAGCGGGAGGCGTTCGATGTCGATCGTCGCCCCGAGGCGTTTGCCTTCCACCAATCGCTCGACTTCGCGATAGAGGCCGTCGCTGATATCACCGCCGACCGTGATGCCGGACTCGACCAGCGCGCGCCCCGCGAGGATGCGTGGCGTCGGATCGAGCTGGGCGGAGACCCATCCACGCTCAATCGGGGTCGCGGGCCGGCGGGCCGACTCGAGGAGACGCAGTCCGGCCGCGGCGCCGCCCAGGGACCCCGTGACGGCAAGGACCCAGCCCACCCGGGCTCCTTCTCGCCTGAGCATCGCGCGCGCCGAGTCAAGCCGCCCGATCATCATGGCGGTCAGCGTCAGCAGTCCCAGCGTCCCGCTGAGGTCGCCTCCGGCAACCGAGCAGTTGAACCGGTGCGCTTGTTCGGCAATGCCCTGGTACAGCCGACCGGCATCGACAACCGGCAACGTACCGCGCAGGCTCAGCGAGACAAGCGCGTACCGTGGCTCCGCCCCCATCGCCGCCAGGTCGCTGAGGTTGATCGAGACCAGCCGCCGGCCGAGGGTACGGAAATCAAAACCCGGCCATTCCAGGCGAAAATCGATCTCCTCAACCATGGTGTCGGTGGTGGCGACCACGAAGGGATCGCCGTGCCACACCGCGGCATCGTCCTTTGGCGCGGCAACCAGCAGCCCTCGTGATGGCGCGTCCAGGTAGCGGCCGATCGACCGCAGGAAGCCGTGCTCGCCGAGATCCGCCAGCGTCCGCGGCCGCCGCGCGACGCGCTCGGCTATACGGGGACGCCCTCGACCGGGCTGCTGGCGACGGCCTTCAGGCCGATGTGAGCCCGGCCGGCCAAAAACGCCCGGCGGCCGGCTACGACCGCCTCGGCGAAGGCCCGCGCCATCTCTGGCGGATTCTGCGCCCGGGCGATCGCCGTGTTCACGAGGACGGCGGCGGCGCCAAGCTCCAGGCATCGCGCGGCCTCGGAGGGTACGCCGAGACCGGCGTCGACGATGACCGGCACCTTGACCTTGCTGACGATCAGCTCCAGGTTCAACAGGTTCTGCAGCCCTAGCGTCGTGCCGATGGGCGCGGCACCAGGCATGACGGCCGCCGCGCCGGCTTCGTAGAGGCGGATCGCCTGCACGACGTCGTCGCTGGTGTAGGCCATCACGATGAAGCCTTCCTTGACGAGCTGGCGAGTCGCCTCCAGCGTCGCCTGCGGATCGGGGAGGAGTGTGTCCTCGTCGCCGATGACTTCGACTTTGATGAAATCCGAGAACCCGGCCGCGCGAGCCAGGCGCGCCAGCCGGACCGCGCCTTCCGCGGTGGTCGCGCCGGCAGTGTTCGGCAGCAGCGTGTAGCGACGCAGGTCGATCCCTTCCAGCTCGGAGCGGCCGCCCTCGAGGTTCAGGCGACGGATGGCGACCGTGATCATGTCGGGCTGGGCGGCTTCGAGGCAGCGCGCGAGCACGTCGTTCGAGGCGAATTTTCCGGTGCCGTGGATCAACCTGGTGCGCAGCGGACGGCCACCCACGATCAAGGCATCATCCGCCGGCGCTCCGCCACCCACGAAGTACACGAGCTCCAGCTCATCACCCGCGTGGACGTGGGTCTTCCCGAAATCGTCGCGCCGCCGGATCTCCCGGTTGTGCTCGATGACGACCCGGGAGGGCTGCACCTCCAGTTGCTCGAGCAGGTCCAGCAAGCTCACGCCCTCGGGGACCTGCCGCGGCTTGCCGTTGAGCGTGACCGTGACCTCGTTCATCGGCGCGCCACCTCCAGCCTGGTGGCGATCAGCTCCCGGAGCCGTCGGGCGGCCTCCGCCGGATCCACGGCGTCGTAGACGGCGCGCACCACGGCAATCGCCCGCGCGCCGGCCTCGATCACGGCGGGCGCGTTTTCGTGATCGATCCCGCCGACTGCGACGAACGGCCGATCGGTGATGGCGGCGACCTCCGAGACCAGACCGGCGCCGACGGCGGGCCGGCCGGCCTTGGTTGGGGTCGGATAGACCGGACCGACGGCGATGTAGTCGGCACCCTCGTCCAACGCGACCCTCGCCTGCTCGAGGCTGTGCGTCGACCGTCCGACGAGCCGGCCGCCGAAGCCCGGAAGCGCTCGCACGACGGACGGCGGCAGATCATCCTGGCCCAGGTGCACGCCATCGGCATCCGCCGCGATCGCAATATCGGCGTGGTCGTTGACGATGAAGAGCGCGCCGTGAAGCAACGTCAGGCGTCGGAGCGCGAGCGCGATCGCGTACTGCTCGCCCTTCTCCATCGTCTTCTTGCGAAGCTGGATGACGTTCGCGCCGCCCTCGAGCGCCGCCTCGACGACGCGCGCGGATTCGATCTCGCCGCCGCGATCACCCGTGATCACGTAGAGGCGCATGCGCGCGAGTCGCTCACGTCGCTGCTCGGCTACTCCCATGTGTGCAACATCCCTGTGATAGCGGAATGCACGAGCCCCTTCCCTCCGCAGGCATCACCCTGATCAGGTTTCTAGGGTCAGCCGGCCGGCCGGCTTTCTCAGCATTCCGCTCCCCTAGGGGTGGACTGATTATAGGTAATGGCGCGGGACCCGGTACGAGATCGCGCAGAGCACTTCGTACGAGATGCTGCCCGACGCTTCGGCGAGATCGTCGGCCGTCAGCGCGGCCTCGCCGTCCCGGCCGATCAACGTCACGACGTCACCAACCTGGACGTTGGGCATGGTTGATACATCGAGCGCTGCCTGGTCCATGCTGATCGATCCGGCAAACGGGACCCGCATGCCGCGCACGATGACGCAGCCTCTTTCGGCCGCTCGCCAATGGAGTCCATCGGCGTAACCGGCCGCGATCGTCGCCACGCGCGCCGGTTGTTTCGCCGTGAAGCGCCGGCCGTATCCGACCGTTTCCCCAACCGGGACGGAGGCAACATTGGTGACGATCGTCTGCCAGGTCAGCGCCGGCCGAAGCGAGGGCAGCTCGCTCCAGCTCGGCACCGGCCGAACGCCGTAGAGAATCAGGCCGGCACGAACCAGGTCGAGCCGCGCCTCCGGCAGGCGGAGGATGGCCGCCGAGTTGGCGGCATGGCTGAGGAAGCGGGTGACACCGGCGCGAACCAGCGCGGCACGGGCGTCGAGAAAGATCCGCAGCTGTTGCGCCGTGAAGGCGAGGTCACGGTCAGCGTCGGCGAAATGCGTCCAGAATCCGTCGAGCCGCAGGTGTGGGTCCGCATGGACGTCAGTCGCCAGCGCGATGGCCTCCTCGGGCGCGGCGCCGAGGCGGTGCATGCCGCTGTCGAGCTTGACGTGGACGCCGATCTCGGTCGCCGCCGTCTTGAGCAACGCCAAGCCGGTGCGGTCGTACACCGTGAGCGCGAGCTTCGCCGCGACCGCCGCGGACAGTGCGGCCGGTGGCGTATAGCCGAGATTGAGGATAGGCTCGCGGATGCCGGCCTTGCGCAGTTCGATCCCCTCCTGTACCGACGACACGCCCAGCCAGATCGCGCCACCCTCGAGTGCCGCGCGTGCCGCGGGCACCGCGCCATGCCCGTAGCCGTTTGCCTTCACGACGGCCATCACCGCCGTCTTCTCACCGACGAGCTGCTTGACGAGGCTGGTGTTGTGCGAGATCGCCGACGTCTCGACGTCAGCCCACTTCGTCGCGCCGTCCTCGGTCAGCGCAACCGCTCCATAACGCGCGGAATCTGCGGCAGCAGGTCGGAGGCGAGCACGCCGGCCTGACCCAGCGATTTCTCGAGATCCATCCCGGCGAGGCTGTGGAGATGCACGCCGGTCACCGCGGCCTCGAAGGGCGGCACCTTCTGGCCCATCAGGCCGGCGATCAGCCCGGCGAGGACGTCGCCCGTTCCGCCCGACGCGAGCGCCGGTGTCGCGACCGGGTTGAGGGTGATGCGACCGTCGGGCGCGGCGATAACGGTGCCGGCGCCCTTGAGGACGACCACTTTGTTCCAGAGTTTGGCAAAGCGGGAGGCAATGCCACGCCGGTCTTGCTGCACCGCGGCGGTCTCGAGCCCGGCGAGGCGCGCGAACTCCGCCGGGTGCGGGGTGAGCACGATCTGCGGCGAGAGGCGCGGCAGGATGGTCCGATGCTCCGAGAGCAGGTTGAGGGCGTCGGCATCGAGCACCAGCGGCGCGGCCACCCGCGGGACCAGATCCTCGATCAGGCGGCGCGTCGATGCATCGCGTCCAATCCCGGGGCCGATGACGCCCGCGTCGGCCCCCGCAAAGCCGCGGAGGATGCCACTGAGGGAAGCGTGCCCCACCACGCCGGGCGAGATCTCTGGGATAGGTCCGACGATGACCTCGGTGCATTTCTCGGCCAGGATCGGGTAGATCGACTGGGCGACCAGCAGGCGGACGATGCCCGCGCCCGACCGGGCCGCCCCCATGCTCGCGAGGTAGGCGGCGCCGGTAAAGCCCTGCGACCCGGCCAGGACCACGACCGTCCCGAAGGTGCCCTTGTGCCCATCGCGGGGACGGGCCGGGAGCCGGAAGCCATCAGGGAGCGCAAAGCCCCCACCCTCACCCTCCCCACGCGGGAAATCCCGCGACCCTGACAACTGAGGGGGAGGGAAATTCCCGACGAGCGGCAGATCAGGGATGACGGCGACCGCGACGGCGAAGTGCCCATCGTGGGCGATGCTGACGTCCACCGCGCGGCCGGTCAACGTGGTCGCGGGCGCGACCCACACGTGCGGGCGCCCGTCGTCTGAGGGCAGGATCTCCACATCGCGCATGCGAGGACGCGGGATGCCGCTCGGCATCGCCTTCCCAATCGCTTCCTTCGCCGCCCAACGCCCCGCCCAGCGTTCGGGGCTGCCGCCGCAGTAGGCGATCTCGCGGTCGCTGAGGAACTTGCGGAGGAACCGATCCCCAAAGCGCATCTGCGCTTCCGCGATGCGCGGAATGGCCGCCACATCGACGCCGACCCGGGGGGTCACGATGCTTACTCTACGGTGACGCTCTTGGCCAGATTTCGCGGCTGGTCGACGTTGCAGCCACGCTCGCTCGCGACGAAGTAGGCAAAGAGCTGCATCGCCACGACATTCGGAATCGGCGAGAGGAATTCTGAGACCAGCGGCACTTCGATCCGGTCGAGCTGGAGCTCGGCGAGTGTGTCGTCGCCGTCGCTGATCAGCGCCAGCACGGGCGCGTCCCGGGCCATGACCTCCTGGATGTTGCTGACCATCTTCTCCACGGTCGCGCCGCGGGTCGCGATCGCGAACACCGGGAATTTCGAATCGAGCAATGCGATGGGACCGTGCTTGAGCTCGCCGGCGGCGTAGCCCTCGGCGTGAAGATAGGAGATCTCCTTCAGCTTCAGGGCACCCTCCAGCGCGATCGGATAGTTGATGCCGCGACCGATGTACATGAAGTTGTGATGGCCGGCGTACTTGCGGGCCAGCGCCTGCACCGCCTCGGCCCGATCGAGCATCAGCTGGACCGCCCGGGGTAAAGCCTTCAGCTCGCCGGCCAGCTCGCGCAGTCGTTCTGGCGCCAACCGATGGCGCACGGCGGCGAGCCGGATGCCAAGCAGGTAGAGGCAGGTGAGGTGGGCGATGAACGTCTTGCTGGAGGCGACGCCGATCTCGGGGCCGGCGTGCAGGTAGATGACGCCGTCGCTTTCCAGGGCCATCGAGCTGCCGACGACGTTGGTGATGGCGACGACCTTCGCCTTGCGCTCCCTCGCCTCACGGATCGCGGCGAGGGTGTCGGCGGTCTCGCCCGATTGCGAGATGCCGACGACCAGGGTGTCCTGGTCGATGATCGGTTGGCGATAGCGGAACTCCGAGGCCGGTTCGACTTCGACCGGGATGCGCGCCAGGTCCTCGATGATGTACTTGCCCAGGAGGGCGGCGTAGTAGGAGGTCCCGGCCGCCACCATCTTGATGTCGTGCACCTTGAGCAGCTGCCGGTCGGTCAGCCCGAATTCCTCGAAGGTGACCTCGCCCTCGTCGCTGAGCCGGCCCCGGAGCGCGTTGGAGACCGCCTCGGGCGCCTCGTTGATCTCCTTGGCCATGAAGTGCGGGAAGCCGCCCTTCTGGGCCTGGCTGATATCCCACTTGACCTCGATCACCTTGGGCTTGACGGCGGCGCCGCCGATCGTGCTCACCTCGGGCCCCAGCCGCGTGATCGACACCATCTCGCCTTCGCCAAGCAGCAGGACCTTCTTCGTGTACGGGATCACTGCGGTGATGTCGGAGGCAACGAACCATTCCTTGTCGCCGATGCCGACCACGAGTGGGGCGTTGAGCCGGGCGCCGATCAGGAGGTCAGGATCCCGTTGCGAGAAGATCGCCATCGCATAGGCGCCCCGCAGTTTCGCCAGCGCTTCCCGGACGGCCGCCACCAGATCGCCCTTGTCGTACTCCTCGATCAGATGGGGGACGACTTCGGTGTCGGTCTCCGAGATGAAGAGATGGCCGTGGGCTTGCAGGTCCTTGCGCAGCTCCGCAAAGTTCTCGATGATCCCGTTGTGGATCACCATGATCTGCTGGTGGCAGTCAGTATGGGGATGGGCGTTGATCACGGTCGGACGGCCGTGCGTCGCCCAGCGGGTGTGACCGATCCCGAGCCGGCCCTGCGGCATCTCCTCGGTCAGACGCTCGACCAGGGTATCGACCTTGGCCGCGCTCTTCACCACCGAGGTCTGCCCGTCCAGTTCGTTGAAGATAGCGACCCCGGCGGAGTCATAGCCGCGGTACTCGAGCCGCTTGAGGCTGTCCATGATGATGGGCGCCGCCGAGCGCTCACCGAGATAGCCGATGATGCCGCACATGGCTAGTTGACGAACCGCCTCAAACGCTCGCATGGCACTAAAGCGCCGCTCGCGTGGGCCGGCGGGCCCGGGTAGCCAATGATCCCGCACATCTTGCGGCCTCCTATGTTCCCAGATCGCCTCAAACGCTCGTATGGCGCGTACGCCGCCACTCGCGTCGGCTGGCGGGCCGGACGCGGTCAAACGAGCGAACTCAGTTCGTGGTTTTGGTTAAACGCGCGGGTTGGCGCAAGGTTACGGCCCCGGCGTGACGCCGGGGATGGGCGAGATGAACACATGAACTTGAGCCGTCTTCTGGTTGACGTCGACTCCGGTCGGGGGACGGATGGTGACGGTCTTGATCACGTCGCCCTTGGCGCCGCTGATATCGACCGGATCGGTGGCGAGGAGGGGAAGGCTCAGCGCACTCTGGAGGCCGGTCGCCTGGACCTCGAGCGGGGCAATCTGCACGTTGGTCACCCGGTAGCCCGTCGCCGGCTGGCCCGTGAGCGTCCAGCCTACGGGCTTGGAGAGGGTGATCGCGTCCGCCTGGATCACCATCTTCACGGTGACCTGCAGCGGCGTCACGACCATGGTCGAGAGCGGTTTCTTGTTGGCATCCCAGATGACCACCTTGTAAGGCTGGCTGGAGCCGGGTGCCTGGAGGGGTTCGAGGTCAACCAGGACCACCGCCTGGATTCCGGTGAGCTGGCTCTTCGGGCCTTCGACGCGGACGCTGGCTGGCGTGATCGTCGTCGCGTTGGCCTGCTCGTGGAACCCCGGAGGCAGGGCGTGCACCCGCTCGATCGAGACGGTCTGGGTTGATGTGCCCAGCTCATCGACGGTCACCGCCACCGATCTGGGCGAAGCGATGTTGATGTTCGGGTCGCTGTTCTGGACATCGATCGGGACCCTGTTCTGGCCAACCTTGACATTGGAAAAATTTGCCGTGACGTGAAGCGCTCCCTTGTCGAACCTGAGTAGGTTATCCGCGGTCCCGATCACGGTGACGGGCACCAGCGGCAGCGCGCCGACCACGACGAGCCCTGCGGGCAGCGTCGGAGGGGCGATCGACAGCTGGTAGTTGCGGCTCTGCGTCGGGTTCTGCGCGTAGGCGACCACGCTCCAGAGGGCGACGGCGAACGCGATCGCGAGCAGCTTGAGTCGGAGGTTGCTCAGCAGGAACGTTATCTTACCGAAGCCTGGGGCTAACGCCGCCAGACGGGCAGCGGCGGCCGGTGCAGCTCAGGGCGCGGCTGGAGCAGCGAGGTCAGCACCTGCCGGAGCCGATCGGGATCGAGATTGCGCAGCAGCTTGCCCTCATGGGCGACGGCGATCTGGCCCAGCTCCTCACTGAGGATGAGGACGACGGCATCCGTCTGCATCGAGAGACCGAGCCCCGCGCGGTGGCGGGTGCCCATCCGCTCCCGGACAGTCCCTTCCTCGGCAAGGGGGAGCACGCAGCCCGCGGCCAGGATCTGGTTTCCCCGAACGATCACCGCGCCGTCGTGAAGCGGCGAGTTGGGAAAGAAGATGGCTTCGAGAAACTCGGCGGTCAGCTCGCCGTTGATCCGGATGCCGCTGTTGGCGTAGTTCTCGAGCCCGGTTTCCTTCTCGAAGACGATCAGCGCACCGGTAAAACGCTGCGTCAGCTTGGTGGTGGCCCGGATCACCTCGTCGATCAGCCGGTTGAAGATCTGGAGGTTGTAGTGGGCCAGCGGCCGGCCGATGAAACCGATCCGCCCGAACTGGTCGAGCGCCCGGCGGATCTCCGGCTGGAAGAGCACGATGATGCCGATCAAGATCGCCGGGGCGGCGTTGCGGAAGATCCAGGACAGCAGCCGGAGGTCGAGCAGGTTCGCCAGCAAGCCGATCAGGGCCAGAAGAAGCACACCGAACATCAACTGGACGGCCTGGGTGCCCCGGATGAGCAGGAACATCCGGTAAAGGAAGAAGGCCACGAGGCCGACGTCGATCAGGTCCAGGACATGCCGCCAGATGTTCCCGCTCTGGAGAAACACCAGGATATCGCGCAGGATGACGTCCACTAGCGCTGACTAGTATCCCCCAAGGCGCCGCTTCGTTATGCTGCCCGGGTCACCTCCAGCCGGTCCACCGCGCGCGCATTCCTCGTACGAAGAAAAGGCGCGCGCAAACAGTCAGCGCCAGTTGGATGGGTCCGTCTCCCAGGCTGAGAGCGCGAGAACGGACCGGCGACCCCGGAGCGGCTATGTTCGGCCGGGGTCCTGCCAACCGTTTAGACTCACGCTGTGGACATGAGCATGGCGTTCGCCCTTATCGTGCCGCTGATCACGACGGCCATCACGACGAACAAGATCATCGCCGGTGTGGTGGTTCTGATCGTCATCGTGGGCGGCGTCGTCTGGTGGATGTCCCGGCGCCGCGGGGCCGGCTAGACAAGCCGTACGGGAGCCCCCACCCTGCCTTCCCCCAGAGGGGGACGGAAGTACTAGCGCTTCGTGTACTGCGGCGCTTTGCGGGCGCGCTTGAGGCCGGGCTTCTTCCGTTCCTTCATGCGCGGGTCGCGGGTCAGCATCCCGTGCTTCTTCAGCACCGGGCGCATCGCCAGATCCGCGACGCACAGCGCCCGGGCAATACCATGCTGGACCGCCCCGGCCTGACCGGACATACCGCCGCCGTCCACCATGGCGCTGATGTTGAAGCGCTTCTGGCTCTCGGTGAGCTTGAGCGGCTCGACCACCACCATCTCCAGCATCCGCCGCCCGAAGTACTGCAGCGGCGGCTTGTTGTTGACCATTATGGTGCCCTCGCCCGGGTAGAGCCGGACGCGCGCGACGGCGTTCTTGCGACGTCCGGTGCCGTAGTAGTACGTGGCGTTATCGGCCAATGACTTCGATCTCCCCTTTTGCTCCAAAACGGATTGGTACGGGCTGCTGCGCCTTGTGCGGGTGCGCGTCGCCGACGTAGACCTTCAGCCGGCTGAGCTGCGCCTTGCCCAGCGTCCCGTGCTGCAGCATGCCCGACACCGCGTGACGGAACGGATGGGTCGGATGCTTGACGACCATGTCACCGTAGGCACGCTTCCGAAGACCTCCGGGATAGCCGGTGTACGACGTGTAGACCTTGTCCCGCACCTTCTTCCCGGTCACCCGGATCCCCTTGACGTTGACCACGATCACGTGGTCGCCGGTATTCAGGTGCGGGGTGTAGATCGGCTTGTGCTTGCCCCGCAGCAGCTTCGCGACGTTGGCCGCCAGGCGGCCAAGCGTCTGTCCGCTGGCATCGATGATGTACCAGCTGGGCGTGATCTCTGAGGGTTTGGCGCTGTAGGTCTTGGCGGGTGGGGGCATCGGTCTCAGTACTCCACCGCGACCTGCACCAGCCCCTGGGGCGGCGCGAGGCGCAATCCAACCACCGATCCGCCGAGCAGCGCGTCGATCCACTCCGGTGGCCGCCGGCGGCGTCCCACGTCGACCAGCGCGCCGGCGATCCGGCGCACCATGCCGTAGAGGAAGGCGTCCGCCGCGACCGCGATCGTCACCCACTCGCCCGCGCCGCTCACCGTGACCTGGTGGACGCGTCGGACGGTGTGGCCGCCGGGCCGAGGGCTGCGGCCGAACGCCCGAAAGTCATGCGTCCCCGCCAGCCGGTCACCGGCGGCCCGCATGGCGGCGAGATCCAGCGTGTCATGGAGACCCCACGCGTACTGGCGCTGGTAGGCACCCCGCGGGAGCGCCTGGCGAATCCGGTAGGCGTAGAGCCGGGCCCGCGCCGAGTAGCGGGCGTTGAAGCTCTCATCGACGGCTTCGGCATGCCGGACGGCGATGTCAGGAGCAAGCCGGGCGTTGAGGGCGCCGGGCAGCTGGCTCAGTGGGAACTCGCGCTCGAGGCGGAAGTTCACGACCTGGCCGAGCGCGTGCACGCCGGCATCGGTGCGGCCGGCCACGGTAAGTGCCGGCGTCTCACCGGTCAAGCCCTTGATGGCGTCACGCAGGGCGGCCTCGACGGTGGGGGTACCGGCCTGGGCCTGCCAGCCGTGATAGCGCGTGCCTTCGTACTCGACGACCAGTTTGACGTTCATCGGTCGACGAGCTCGACCAACACCATCGGGGCGCCGTCACCGAGGCGCGGCCCGATCTTCAGCACCCGGGTGTAACCACCGGGGCGTTCCTTCATGCGCGGCATCAACCTCGTGAAGAGCCGCTCGGTGACCTCACGGTCTTCTACCACGGCGTCCACCGCCCGGCGGGCGGCCACGTTGTCGGTCTTGGCCGTCGTGATCACCTTCTCGACCCAGCGTCGCAGCTCCTTGCCTTTCGCCTCGGTCGTTTGGATCCGGCCGTGGTCCAGCAGGGACGTGACCAGGTTGCGGCTCATCGCTTTGCGATGCGCCGTGCTCCGCCCGAACTTGCGTCCCGCCTTCTGGTGCCGCACGGACTGTTCGGCTCCTAGACCAGGACCTTGGTCAGCTCGTCCGGCGTCAGAAAGCCGCGCTGCACCAGTTTTTCCTTGATCTCGTCGAGCGATTTGCGACCGAAGTTGCGAAGGCTCAACAGGTCCTCCTCGCGCAGGGCCACCAGTTGACCGACCTTGGTGATCTCATTCGCCTTCAGGCAGTTGAGCGCGCGCACCGAGAGATCGAGATCCTCGATCGGCACGTCGGCCAGTCGCGAGGAGAGATCGTTGCCTTTCTGCTGGGGCACGTCGGCGTCCTTGATCCGCTCCGTGAAACGGGTGAAGAGGCTCAGGTGCGAGGTGAACTGTTTGGCGGCCTCGCTGATCGCCTGGTCGGGCTGGATGGTGCCGTCGGTCCAGACCTCGAGGATCAGCTTGTCCCAATCCGTTTCCTGACCGACTCGGGTCTTCTCGATCAGGAAGTTCGCCTTCACGACCGGACTGAAGATGGCGTCGATCGGGATCACGCCGATCGGCTGACCTTCCTTCTTGTTCCGCTCGGCGGGCACGTAGCCCTTGCCACGCTCGACGGTCAGCTCCATGCGAAGCCTGCCCTTGTTGCTGTCGAGCGTGCAGATGTAGAGGTCGGGATTCACGATTTCGACATCACTCGGCGCCTGGATATCGCCGGCCTTGACCTCGCGCGGACCGGTGACGTCCAGGGTCAGACGCACGGGATCGTCCGAGTACGAGATCAGGTTCAGGCCCTTGAGGTTGAGGATGATCTCGGTCACGTCTTCCTTGACGTACGGAATCGACGAAAACTCGTGGGCGACGCCCTCGATCGAGACCGAGGTGACGGCGGCGCCTTTCAGCGTGGAGAGCAGCACGCGCCGAAGCGCGTTGCCCAGCGTGGTGCCGAAGCCGGGCTCGAGCGGCTCGATCTCGAATTTTCCATAGGCGGTCGAGTTCTCGATGCTTTTGACCTGGGGTTGGGCGGTGTCGATCATGGTGCTCCTTGTATGAATGAATTCATTAGCGCGAATAAAACTCGACGATCAGCTGCTCCTGGATGGTCTGGTCCATGTCGTCGCGTCCAGGTTGCGCGGTGACCTTCGCGGTCATGTTGTCTTTGTCGAGGCTGAGCCACGGCACGACGGGCCGCTGCTCGCCGGCGTCGAGCGCGTTCTTGATCCGGTCCTTCTCTTTACTTGACTGATTCACGGTGATGACGTCCCCGACACGAACCGCGTAGGACGGGACGTTGACGGTCTTCCCGTTGACGCTGATGGACTGGTGCGAGACGATCTGGCGCGCATCGCGCCGGGAGCTCGCGAAGCCAACGCGGTAGACAACGTTGTCCAGCCGCGTCTCGAGCAGGCGAAGCAGGTTGAGGCCGGTAACGCCGGCCATCTTCGCCGCCCGGTCGAAGTACAGTCGGAACTGGCCTTCGAGCAGGAAGTAGATCCGGCGGGCGCGCTGCTTGGCCCGTAGCTGGATGCCGTAGTCGGACACCTTGCGGCGACGCACCTGGGTGTGCATGCCCGGCGGCATGGCGCGCCGGTCCAGGGTGCACTTCGTGAAGCACTTCTCCCCCTTGAGGAAGAGCTTCACGCCTTCGCGGCGGCAGTGGCGGCAGACCGGGCCTTCGTATCTCGCCATTAGACGCGACGCCTCTTGGGTGGCCGGCAGCCGTTGTGCGGGATCGGGGTCACGTCGGTGATCGCCGTGACTTCAAGACCGGCCGCCTGCAACGAGCGGATGGCGGCCTCCCGGCCGGCCCCGGGGCCCTTGACGAAGATCTCGATCTGCTTGAGGCCATGTTCCATGGCACGGCGCGCCGTCGCTTCCGCGGTCACCTGGGCGGCGAATGGGGTGCTCTTGCGCGAGCCCTTGAAGCCCTGGCTGCCGGCGCTGCCCCAGGCGAGCACATTGCCCTGGGCATCGGTGAGCGAGACCACGGTGTTGTTGAAGGTCGACTGGATGTGCGCCTGGCCGACGATGACGTGCTTCTTCTCGCGGCGGCGGGTGCGAACGACTTTCTTCTTGGGCATTAGCGGTGACTCCTTGGGCGGCTTAGGCGGTTCGCGGCTCGGGCGGCCGAGGCCCGGGCCTGCCGGCCCACGCGAGCCGCGCGGACGTGCGATGCGAGCGTTTGAGGCGTTGCGACGACCAGCACCGGCGATCCGAGCCGATGAAACGCCAAGCTGTCCCGAGGAGTTACCGCTATCACTTCTTCTCGGCCGCCTTCTTCCGCACGCCGACGGTCTTGCGCGGGCCGCGACGAGTCCGGGCGTTGGTGCGGGTGCGCTGGCCGCGAACCGGAAGGCCGCGCCGATGCCGCAGGCCACGGTAGGTCCCGATCTCCATCAGCCGCTTGATGTTGAGCGCGATCTCCCGACGGAGTTCGCCCTCCACCTTCGCCTCCTTGTCGATGATTTCGCGGAGGCGGCCGACCTGCTCGTCGTTGAGGTTCTTGACCCGGATGTTCGGGTCAATATTGGCGATGGTCAGGACGCGCCGGGCGGTATGGGGGCCAACGCCAAAGATGTAGGTGAGCGCGATTTCGACCCGTTTCTCGCGGGGGATGTCAATACCGGCGATTCGTGCCATCTACCTTCCTATCCCTGCCTCTGGTTGTGCTTCGGCGTGACGCAGATGACCCGCACCTGGCCGCCGCGCTTGATGACCTTGCACTTCGGACATATCTTTTTGACCGACGAACGGACTTTCATGTTCTGTTTTCACTCTGCCTTTCTGACGATTCGACCACGCCCCGGATCGAGCGGTGACACCTCGACGCGGACGCGGTCACCCGGAATCACCCGGAGAAACCGAAGCCGCGCGGCCGGCGCCACGTGTGCCACGATCCTGTGGCCGGTCTCGAGCTCAACGCGGTAGAGCGCGTTGGGCATCGGCTCTACCACCCGTCCGACGACGATACCCGCCATCAGCAAATGCCCATGACAGGACCGCCGGACTTCCGGCGCACGAACGATAAGCATACCACAACTGCAATCCGCCACCCTGCCCGCCCCCGTAGGTGGAGGGACGTCCGACCCGTCACGGTCGGGCCTTCAGCCGGGCCGCCGGCCTTAACGGCATGGTCAGGATCTCGGGCCCGTCAAGGGTGATCGCCACGGAATGTTCAAAGTAGGCGGACAGACGGTGATCCAGTGTGACCACCGTCCAGCCGTCGCCCAACAGGGCGACGTCCGGGCTGCCGGCGTTGACCATCGGCTCGATCGCCAGCACCATCCCGGGCTTGAGCAACGGTCCCCGGCCGGCAATGCCGAAATTGGGGACCTGCGGGTCCTCGTGCATGTCCCGGCCGATGCCGTGTCCGACGAACTGCCGGACCACGGAGAAGCCGGCCGCCTCGACATGCTGCTGGACGGCGGCGCTGATGTCCCCGATCCGGTTGCCGACCCTGGCTTGCTCGATGCCGATGTCGAGGGACTCCCGCGTCACGTCCATCAGCCGCTGGGCCTCGGCGGAGATCTTGCCGACGCCGACGGTAAGGCCGGCGTCTGCCCAGAAGCCACGGTGGATCAGGCCGGCGTCAAGGCTGAGCAGGTCGCCCTCCCGCAGCTTGCGGTTGGTGGGGATCCCGTGGACGACCTGATCGTTGACCGAGGTGCAGATCGCGTTCTGGTAGCCCTGGTAGCCGACGAAGCCGGGGATGCAGCCGCGCCCCCGGATGAAGCGGTCGGCCTCGCGGTCGAGCTCGGCCAGGGTGATGCCCGGCCGTGCCAGCGATTGGAGCTGCGCCAGGGCTTCGGCCAGAATGGCGCCCGCCTCCCGCATCAGCTCGATCTCAGCCTGCGACTTGTAGATGATCATCGGGAGCCCGCCCCTTTGCGCAGCGCGCCCAGCCGCCGGGTGATATCCGACCGCACCTCCGCGACCGACATCTGGCCATCGATGTTTTCCAGCTTGTGCTGGGCGCCGTAGTAGTCGATCAGCGGCGCGGTGTGCCTGAGGAAGACGTCGATGCGATGCGCCACGATCTCGGGGAAGTCGTCCGGCCGCTGGTAGAGCTCGCCGCCGTCGACACTGCAACGCGGCAGGTTGCGCGCCTGCTGTGGCGTGAACGTGTAGACCGCGTCGCAGGTCCGGCAGCTGTAGCGGTGCACGAGCCGGTCGAGCAACACCTGCCGGCTGACCCGCAGGTAGATGACGGCGTCCACCCGCCGCCCGAGCTGATCGAGCAGGCCGTCCAGCGCCTCGGCCTGGGCGACCGTCCTCGGGAAGCCGTCGAGGATGAAGCCGCCCTTCGCGTCGCGCTCTTGGAGTCGCTCCTTGATGATGTCGATCATCAGCGCGTCTGGCACCAGCTCGCCGCGGTCCATGTAGCTCTTCACCTGGTCGCCGAGCACCGACCCGGCCCGCCGCTGCGCGCGGAGCATGTCGCCGGTCGCGATCGCCGGGATGTGGTAGGTCTCCATCAGGTGGGCGCTCTGCGTGCCTTTTCCCGCGCCGGGCGCGCCAAAAAGAATCAAGTTCATCTGGACAGCTCCCGACCTGGAGTCGCTACTTGATGAACCCCTTGTACTGACGCATGATCAGCTGCGTCTCGATCTGTTTCATGGTGTCGAGCGCGACGCCGACGACGATCAGGATCGCGGTCCCGCCAAGGTACATGTTCTGGGTCGGGATCCGGGTCAGCGCCGTCGCCAGCAGCGGGATCAGCACCGTCACCCCGCCGAGGAAGAGGGCGCCGGCGAAGGTGATGCGCGTCATGGTGCGGTCAAGGTACTGCGCCGTCGCCACGCCGGGCCGGATGCCGGGGACGAAGGCGGCGTGCTTCTTCAGGTAATCGGCGGTGTCCACGGGGTCGAACGTGACCGCCGTGTAAAAGTAGGTGAAGCCGAAGATCAGGATGAAGTAGACGAAGTTATAGAGGATGTCGGTGGGGATGTTGGGACCGGCCGGCACCCAGTAGGTCCGCAAGGCCCGGGAGATGTCGCCCCACGGCGAGGCGGCGGTGGCCAGGAAGTTCCCGATGATCACCGGGAAGAACATGATCGAGATCGCGAAGATGATGGGGATGACGCCGGCCTGGTTGACCCGCAAGGGCAGGTGGGAGCTGCGCCCCTGGTAGACCTTGCGGCCCACCACCCGCTGCGCCGACTGGATCGGGATCTTCCGCTGCGCCTGCTGGACCTCGATGATGAAGGCGGTGACCACGATGGCGAGCGCAGCGAAGAGCAGTAACGGCGCCAGGTTCTGAGAGGCGCCGCCGCCCGTCAGCAGGTTGTAGATGGTATTCGGGATCCGGCCGACGATGCCGGCGAAGATCACCAGCGAGATGCCGTTGCCGATCCCGTACTCGGTGATCAGTTCGCCGAACCACATCAGCATCACGGTGCCGGCGGTCAGCGTGACCATGATCTCCACGATGCCGACCCCGTTGAGGTTGGTCAGGACGCCCTGCCGGCTGAAGACCAGGGTCAACCCCCACGCCTGCAGCAAGCCGAGCCCGACCGTCAGCCAGCGCGTCCAGCGCGTGATCTTCCGCCGGCCGAACTCGCCTTCCTTGCTGAGCTCCTTCATCCGGGTGGAGACGACCGTCATCAGCTGCATGATGATCGAGGCGTTGATGTAGGGGTTGACCCCCATGGCGATGATGGAGAAACTCGATAACCCGCCGCCCGAGAAGAGGTCGAGCAGCCCGAGGAAGGTGTTCGAGTTGAACAGCTTGTCGAGCGCGGCCTTGTCCGCGCCGGGCACGGCGATGTGTGCGAGGATGCGGAACACGAGGAAGAGCCCGAGCGTGAAGAGGATCTTGCGGCGCAGCTCGGGGATGCGGAGCGCGTTGCCGATCGCTTCTAACATGGCCTAGCCCTTCTTTTTACCCTTTTCCGCCTTCGGGGAATCTGCCGAGTTCGACGCCTTTTTGGCCGGCTGCGCTTTCGCCTTCGGGGCCGGCTGACCTTTCTCGCCGGCGCTCTTCTGCTTCGCCTTCTTGGAGGCCTTGGCGGGCGCGGCGGCTTCGGCTACCGACTCGGCCGCCTCCGCCGTGTCGGGTTTCTCGGCTTTCTCGGCCGGCGCCGGCACGGCCGGCTTCGGCTGGTTCTTGGCCCGCTTCGTCTTCGGCCGGATCGGCGGCGGCACCTCGATCACGGCGGCCGTCCCGCCGGCGGCCTCGATCTTGCGCCGGGCCTCCGCCGAGAACCGGTGCGCATGGATCGTCAGCTTGCGGTTGAGGTCGCCGGCGCCCAGGACCTTGATCCCCGCTCCGACGTCCTTGACGATGCCGGCTTCCAGGAGGGACTCCGGCCGGATCTCGGCACCGTCTTCGAAGCGGTTCAGCCGGGTAAGGTTGAGCACCGCGAAGCGCTTCCTCCAGCGATTGTGAAAGCCGCGCAGCTTCGGGATGCGCATCGTGAGCCGGGTCTGGCCGCCTTCGAAGGTCTTCGGCAGATTGACCGACGTGCGGGCGCCCTGCCCTTTCTGGCCGCGGGTCGACGTCTTGCCGTGACCGGAGCCGGGGCCGCGGCCGACCCGCTTCCGCGGGTGGTGCGACCCGGGCGACGGCTGGATCTCGTGGAGTTTCATCAGGACTCCTCGACCTTGACCAGGTGGCGGACTTTATGGACCATGCCGCGAAGCTGCGGGCTGTCCTCGTGCTCGACTACCTGGTGGAGACGGCGCAGGCCGAGCGCCTGTACCGTCCGCTCCTGGTCCGGCTTCTGGCCAATGACGCTGCGGACGTAGGTGATCTTCAAGCGCGCCATGCTCAGCCCACTGGCTCCGGTTCCGGCTCGGGCGCTTCCGCCGCCGGCTTGTCCGCCGGCTTCGACCCTCGGCGGCTCAGGCGCGCCAGCTCGTCGGCCGGTTTCCCTCGGGCCTGCGCGACCGAGTCCGCCGTCTGCAGCGCTTGCAGCGCGGCGATCGTCGCGCGGACGGTGTTGACCGGGTTGTTCGTCCCCAGCGACTTCGTGATCATGTCCTTGACGCCCGACAGCTCGACCACGGCGCGCATCGCGCCGCCCGAGCGGATGCCGGTTCCGGGCGCTGCCGGCTTGAGGAGCACCTTGGCCGCGCCTTTTTTGAGACGGATCTCATGGGGGATGGTGGTCCCGACCATGGGCACGGTGATGAGATGCTTCTTGGCCGACTCGACCGCCTTGCGGATCGCCTCGGGAACCTCGCCCGCCTTCCCAAGCCCTGCACCGACGCGGCCGTTCTGGTCGCCGACCACCACCAGGGCACTGAACGAGAAGCGGCGGCCGCCCTTGACGACCTTCGCCACGCGGTTCAGGTGAACGACCTTCTCCGTGAACTCCGAACGCTGGTCTCTTCCGTACTGGTAACTCATTCGCTTCCTTTTAGAACTTCAATCCGGCGCCGCGCGCGGCCTCGGCCAGCGCCTTGACTCGACCGTGGTAGGGGAAGCCGCCGCGATCGAAGACGACGGTCTCGATGCCCGCTTGCCGGGCGCGCTGCGCAATCGACTTCCCCACCGCCGCCGCCCCCTCCGCTCCCGACGACGACTTGAGCGACGTGCGGAGGTCCTGGTCCGTCGTGGAGGCGGCCACCAGCGTCCGGCCCGAGGCATCATCGATCACCTGGGCGTAGACGTGGTGGAGGCTGCGGAAAATGGCCAACCGGGGCCGCGTGGGGCCCCCCTCGAGGTGGGTCCGCAGCCGGACATGCCGGCGGATCCGCGTGGCGCGGCGGTCTGGTGGCTTGTGCATTACTTGGTCGCTCCCGTGGCGGTCTTCCCGGTCTTGCCGGCCTTCCGACGGATGCGTTCGCCGCGATACAGGATGCCCTTGCCCTTGTAGGGTTCCGGCGGCCGGATCTTCCGCACCTCGGCCGCCACCTGGCCTACCTCTTCCTTGCTGGCGCCCTTGATGTTGATCCGAGTCGGCTCAGGGACGTCGATCGTGATGCCTTTCGGCACCGGGTAACGGATCGGGTGCGAGAAGCCGACATTGAGCACCAGCGCCTCGCCCTGACGGGTGGCGCGATAACCGACGCCGACCAGCTCGAGCTGCTTCTCGTAGCCCTTGCTGACCCCTTCGATCATGTTCCAGACCAGCGTCCGGGTGAGTCCGTGCAGCGAGCGATGCAGCTTCGATTCGCTCGGCCGCTCGACGACAACCGTGTCGTTGCGAACCGAGACCTTCATCTCCGGATTCAGCTGCCGGGTGAGCTCGGATTTGCCGCCCTTCACCGAGACGGTATGGTCCTGCACACTGACCGTCACGCCGCTCGGGATTTTGACCGGCAGCTTGCCAATCCTACTCATGGGTCACCAAACGTAGCACACGACCTCGCCACCGAGGCCCGCCCTGGTTGCTTTCTGACCGGACATCACGCCGTGCGACGTCGACAGGATCACGATCCCCAGCCCGCCGAGAACTCGCGGGATCTCGGTCTTGCGCGCGTACACGCGCAGCCCCGGCTTGCTGATGCGGCGGAGCCCGGCCAGCGACTTGCCGCGCGGAGTCTTCGGCTTGAACAGGATGTCGAGCTTCTGCCCCTGCTCGCCGGCGGCGACGTCATAGGAGGCGATGTAGCCCTCCTCCTTGAGGACGCGGGCGATCTCGACACCCACGCGTGAGGCGGGTAACGCCACACGCGGATGCCCTGCGGTATTCGCGTTACGGATCCGGGTCAGCATATCGGCGATGCTATCGGTGCTCATCAGTCCCTTGACTCCCTCCTCACCACGACGACTTCTTCACACCCGGGACCTGTCCCTGCGATGACAGCGTGCGGAAACAGATGCGGCAGATGCCGAACTTGCGCATGTACGCGCGCGGCCGTCCGCAGAGATTGCAGCGGTTGTGCTGCGAGACGGCGTGCTTGTGTTTGCGCAGTCCGCGATTGACCGTCGATTTCTTAGCCACTCAGTCTCACCCTCCCTTCCTGAACGGGAACCCGAGCTCCGTCAACAGCGCCCGCGCTTCGTCATCGGTGCGAGCGGTGGTGACGAAGGTGATCTCGAGGCCTCGCAATTTATCGATCTTGTCGTACTCGATCTCGGGAAAGATGAGCTGCTCGCGCAATCCGAGCGTGTAGTTGCCGTGGCCATCGAACCCGGTCGGCGAGAGGCCGCGGAAGTCGCGGATCCGTGGCAGCCCAACCGAGATGAGCTTGTCGACGAACTGGTACATCCGGGCGCCGCGGAGCGTCACCTTCACCCCGATCGGGAGGCCGGCGCGTAGCTTGAAGTTCGCGATCGCTTTGCGCGATTTCAGCACGACCGGCTGCTGGCCGGTGACCTTCTTCAGGTCGGCGACCGCCGCGTCCAGCGCCTTGGGGTTCTGGATCGACTCGCCGATCCCGATGTTCGCTACCACCTTGACCAGGCGCGGCACCTGCAGCGCGTTGGTGTAGGCGAAGCGCTGGATCAGCGCCGGGACGATCTTGTCCCGGTAGCGCTGCTTCAGCCGGAGCTCCGTCCGAGGCGGGCTGGCGGCGACGCTCATACCTTGTTCCTCACCCGTTCGTAGATCTCGCCGCAGTTCACGCAGATGATCACCTTCTGCCCGTTCGGCAGGACGGTCTTGCGGATGCGGGTCGGCTTGTCGCACTTGTTGCAGACGAGCATCACGTTCGAGTAGTCGAGCGGCGACTCGAAGTCGACGATGCCGCCCTGGATCACCTTGGTGCCGCCCTTCTGCTGGTTCGCTCGCTGATGGCGCTTCAACACATTGACGCCCTTGACCACGATCTTGCCCGACTGGGGCACGGTGCGGACGACGACGCCACGCTTGCCACGGTCCTTGCCGGACATGACCTGCACGGTGTCGTCGCGATGAATGTCGAGATGAAGCCGGCTCATGACCTTATAAAACCTCCGGGGCCAGCGAAACGATTTTCATGAAGTTCTTGTCGCGAAGCTCGCGCGCCACCGGTCCGAAGATCCTGGTGCCACGCGGGTTGTTTTGCGGGCCCAGGATGACGGCGGCGTTCTCGTCGAAGCGGATCGTCGATCCGTCCGTCCGGCGGAATTCGCGCGAGACACGGACGACGACGGCCTTGACGACCTCGCTCTTCTTCACCTGGCCGCCCGGCGTCGCCACCGTCACGGCGGCCGTGATGACGTCGCCGATGGAGGCGTACTTCCGGTAGTGGCCACCCATGACCCGGATCAACAGGATCTCGCGCGCTCCCGTATTGTCCGCCACCTTCAACCGCGACTCTTGCTGGACCATGACGACGGCTATTTTGCCTTCTCCACGATGGCCACCACGCGCCAGCGCTTGTCGTGCGACAGCGGCCGGGTCTCCACGATCCGGACCTGGTCGCCGACTTTGCACTGGTTCTGCTCGTCGTGCGCCTTGAACCTGGTCGACTGCCGAATGTGCTTCTTGTACTTGGGGTGCTCCTTGAGGGTCTGCACCCGGACGACGACCGTCTTGTCCATCTTGTCGCTGATGACGGTGCCGGTCCGAGTTTTGCGCATCGCCCGGTCCGTCATTGCCGGTTGGTCCGTCATGTGGTCTCCTCGGTGGCGGCCGCGCGGCGGCGGCGCGGCCTGGGGGCCGCCGCCTCCGGCGCCGTCACGGGCTCGCCGTTACGCTCCTTCAGGAAAATCTCGGTCAGGATCTGGGCCAGGTCATGGCGCACGTGCCGGATCTGGCGATGGTTCTGCAACTGGCCGGTGGCCATCTGGAAGCGCAGGTTGAAGAGCTCCTGACGCGAGTCCTTGAGCTTCTTCTGCAGGTCGGGCATCGACAGCCCCTGGAGGTCTTTCATCTTCATTTCTTGCCACCACCCTTCGACGGCTTGGCGGGCGCCGCCGCGGCGGCCTTCGGCGCTGCCGCCGCCCTTGGCGCGGCACCAGGCGCGGCTTTCACGGACGGCGCGGCACCGGGGGCGGCCTTGGGGCCCCTCGCCGGAGCCGCGGGCAGAGCGGCGGCGGTTGGGCCAACCAGGGCGCCGGCGATCCCCTCAACCCCCTCACCCGGTTTCAGCTCGGCCGGGCCCTTGATCTTCACGTCGGCGGCCGCCTTGACCCCCGACTTGATCCCGAGCGTCCGCGTCTTCATCGGCAGTTTGTAGGCCGCCAGCTGGAACGCGCGCTTGGCCATCTCCGGCGTGACGCCGCCCATCTCGAAGAGGACGCGCCCGGGCTTGATCACGACCACCCAACCTTCCGGCGCGCCCTTGCCGCTGCCCATCCGGGTCTCGGCCGGCTTCTTGGTCACCGACTTGTCGGGAAAGACGCGAATGAAGACCTTGCCGCCGCGACGCACAAAGCGCGTCATCACGCGGCGGGCCGCCTCGATCTGCCGGTTGGTCATCCAGGCCGCTTCAGAAGCCTGCAGGCCGAACTCGCCAAACGCCAGGTCGTTGCCCTGGGTGGCCACGCCGGTCCGGCGGCCCCGGTGGAGCTTGCGATATTTGACGCGGGCGGGCAGCAACATCTCTCTATTCCTTCTTCTTTGCGGTGCGGGGGCGCGGCGTCTTGGGGGCATCGGCTTTTTCGGCGGTGGTGGCCCGGGCGCGGGTGGTCCGCTTGGGTGCGGGCTTCTCGCCGCCATCGGCCGTGCTGGCGGCCTTGGTGGTCCGGGTGGCGCGCTTCGGCCTGGCGGCCGGCGGTACGACACTCGCGGCAGGCGCGGCAGCCGGGACGGCCTGCTGGGTCGCCGCCGGCACCGGCGCAGCGGCCAGGACCAGCTCGGCCAGCGGCGCGGGCGCTTCGCCGATCGCGGCGGCCACCGGGATGCCCGTATCGGCCGGCTCTTCGACGGCGGCCGTCGGCTTTGGCGGCGCCTCGGTCGGGAAGTTGCCGGTGTAGACCCAGGCCGAAACACCGATCCGTCCGAAGGTCGTCTTGGCTTCGGTCTGGCCGAAGTCGATGTCGGCCTTCAGCGTGTGAAGCGGGACGCGACCCTCGCGGTTCCACTCGACGCGGGCCATTTCCGAACCGCCCAGGCGGCCCTTGACCCGGATCTTCACGCCCTGCGCGCCGGCGCGCATCGTCTTCATCAACGACTGTTTGATCGCCCGGCGGAAAGCGATGCGCTTCTCGAGCTGGGCAGCGACGTTCTCCGCCACCAGCTGAGCGCTGAGCTCCGGCTTCTTGATCTCCTGGATCGTCACCCGGACCCGCTTGCCGGTGATCTTCTCCAGCTCGTCACGAAGCTGATCGACGCTGGTCCCACCCTTCCCGATGACGATGCCGGGCTTGGCGGTGTGCAGCGTGATGGTCAGCGCGGAAGAGGAGCGTTCGGTCTCGATGCGGGCCAGGCCGGCGTTCTTGAGGCGCGCCATCAGCATCCGGCGCAGCCGGACATCCTCCAGCAGGAGCGGCTTGAACTCCTTGTCCGGAGCGAACCACTTGGCCTCCCAGTTGCGGTAGACGCCCAGCCGGAACCCGTTCGGGTGAACTTTATGCCCCATCTACTTTGTTTTCTTCTCCTTGGTGTCCTTCCTCGGTTCGTCCTTCTTCTTGCTCTCGCTCTTCTTCGTCTCAGCTTTCGCCTTCGGCGGCCGCGTCTTTGAGGTTTCGGTTTTTGCCTTCTTCGGCCTGGCCGGCGCTTCCCGCTCGTCCGACTCGGTCGTGGCCGGTTCGGTGCCGACAGCGGCCCGCGCGGCGGCGGCCGCGGCCGGGGTCGGCGCGGGCCGGGCCGCCGGCTGGGGCGCCCGCGGCAAGGCGGCGGTGCGGCGCTTGACCGCGCCCGGCCGGTCTTCGACGATGGCGGTGATGTGGCTCGTCCGCTTGAAGATGCTGAAGAGCCGGCCCATCGCGCGTGGCTGGCCACGCTTCAACATCGGCCCCGGCTCGACCCGGATCTCCTTGATCACCAGGTCATCTTTGACCAGGTTGAAGTTGTTCTCGGCGTTCGCTTGCGCCGAGCGGATCACCTTGGCGACGTCGCGGGCGGCCGCCCGTGGCATGAACTGGCAGGCGACCAGCGCCTCGCTCACGGGCAGGTTGCGCAGCGTCTGCGCGACGAGCCGCACTTTGCGAGGTGATGTCCTGACCCACTTGGCCTTGGCTTGCACTTCCATGATTACTTGAGGGTGGTCGATTTCTCCGTGTGATGTCCGTGGGCGCGGAAGCGGCGGGTCGGCGCAAATTCGCCCAGCAGATGCCCTACCATGTTCTCGGTGATGAAGATCGGCACGTGCTTCTTCCCGTCGTGGATCGCGAGCGTATGCCCCACCATCTCGGGGAAGACGCTCGAGTCCCGCGACCAGGTCTTGATCACCTTCTTTTCCTTCAGCTGATTCATCGCCACAACTTTCTTCATCAGCGACGGATGAACGAACGGCCCTTTCTTGGTTGAACGTGACATGTGTTAGCCCTTACTCTTCCGCTTGGGTGGTCTGCGCCGAATGATCATGTTCTTGGTCTTCTTGTTGCGCCGGGTCCGATAGCCGAGCGTTGGTTTGCCCCAGGGTGTTTGCGGATGGCCGCCGGCGCCGGAGCGCCCCTCCCCACCGCCGTGCGGATGGTCGAAGGGGTTCATCGCCATGCCGCGGACGGACGGACGCTTGCCGCGCCAGCGGCTCTTGCCGGCTTTGCCGACGTTCTCATTCTCGTGCTCGACATTGCCGATCTGGCCGATGGTCGCGTAGCAGACGACGGCGACCCGCCGGACTTCGCCGGACGGCATCCGGATCTGGGCGTAATCACCCTCGCGCGCCAGCAGCTGCGCCGACATGCCGGCCGAGCGCACCACCTGGCCGCCCCGCCCGGGCTTGAGCTCGATGTTGTGGACCGTGCTGCCCAGTGGGATGCTGCCCAGCGGCAGCGCGTTCCCCGGTTTGATGTCGGCCGCCGGCCCGCTCACGACCCGGTCGCCGACGGTGAGGCCGACGGGCGCCAGGATGTAGCGCTTCTCGCCATCGGCGTAGGTCAGCAAGGCGATCCGAGCGCTGCGGTTCGGGTCGTATTCCACCGCGGTGACCGTCGCCGGGATGCCGGGCTTGTTGCGCTTGAAATCGATGATCCGGTACAACTTCCGGTGCCCGCCGCCCTGGTGACGAACGGTGATCTTGCCCTGCGCGTTGCGGCCGGCATCGGTCTTGAGCGAGACGAGCAGGCGCTTCTCCGCCTTCTTGCCGCGCGTGATGTCATCGAAGGCGCTGACCGACATGAAGCGGCGGCCGGGCGAGGTGGGGCGGTACTTCTTCAGCGGCATGGATCAGACACCCTGGAACATGCTTTCGATCTTCTGCCCCTCGGCGAGCGTGACCACGGCTTTCTTCCAGTTCGACTGAAAGCCATGGGTGCGGCCGCGCCGGCGTTCCTTGCCGCGAACGTGCATGGTGTTGACGCTGACGACGTCGACCTTGAAGGCGTCTGCGACCGCCAGCGCGATCTCCATCTTGGTCGCGTTCGGATGGACGCGAAAGAGGTACTTGCCGGTCGCCATCGCGGCGTAGCTCTTCTCACTGATCAATGGGCGCTGCACCACTTGCACAGGGGCTCTCATGACGTCTCAAACGCTCCCCTGGCACGTCCGCGCCGGTCGCGTGGGGCGACGCCCCGCTGCACCGGGGCCCTCACGACAACCACTCCTCGACCTGGGTGAGCGCGGAGCGAGTGAAGACGATGGTATCGGCGGTCAGCACGTCGGTGGGATTCAGGTTGGTGGCCAGGATGGTCTTGACGCCAACCAGGTTGCGGGTGGACTTCTCCAGCATCAGGTCGTGCTCGGGGATCACGAACAGGGTCCGCGCGCCCGCGCCCAGCTGATCGAAGAGGACGGCGACCAGCCTGGTCTTTGGTGCCTCCAGCACGATCTCCTCGACCACCCGAACCGCGCCGGCCTGCGACTTGGCCGAGAGCGCGGCGCGCAGCGCCAGGCGGCGCTGCTTGCGCGGCATCTTCTGCTCGTAGGTGCGAGGGTGCGGACCGAAGACCACGCCGCCGTGCCGCCATTGCGGCGCGCGGGTGCTGCCCTGGCGGGCGCGGCCGGTGCCCTTCTGCTTCCATGGCTTCTTGCCACCGCCCGAGACCTCGCCGCGGGTCTTGGTCTCATGCGTGCCCTGGCGATCGTTCGCCTGCTGGCGCCGCACCGCCTGGTGCAGCACGGCCTCGTTCACCGGGGCGTTGAAGACGGACGGCGGCAATTCGACCTGGCCGTTCTCCTTCCCCTCGCGGTCATAGACCGTGGCGGATGATTTCTCGGTGGCCGCCATTACTTCTTCCCCTTGGGCTGCCGCGTCGAGTCCCGAACCACCACGACACTGTTCTTATGGCCGGGGACGTCGCCGTTGACCAGCAGCAGGTTGCGGTCGAGATCCACCCGCACCACCTTCAGGTGCTTGGTCGTGCGCTGCGCATTGCCCAGCTGACCCGCCATGCGCATCCCCTTGTAGACGCGCGAGGGCGTCGAGGACGAGCCGATCGAGCCAGGCTGCTTGATGTTGTGCGAACCGTGCGTCACCGGGCCGCGGCCGAAGTGATGGCGCTTGTGTTGGCCGGAAAACCCCTTCCCTTTCGAGGTGCCGGTCACGTCGACCCACTCGCCGGCCGAAAAGATGTCGGCCTTCAACGCCTGGCCGACGGCGTAGCTGGCGTCGGACTTGAGCCGGATCTCGCGCACGTGACGATGGGCGGCGACCCCGGCTTTCTTGAAGTGCCCGGCCGCTGGCTTGGTCAGCTTCTTTTCCTTCGCCTCGCCGAAGCCGAGCTGGACCGCGCCGTACCCATCTTTCTGGATGGCCCGCAGCGCGATCACCACGCAGGGTCCGGCTTCGAGCACGGTGACCGGCAGGAGCTCACCCTTATCGGTGAACACCTGGGTCATCCCGAGCTTCTTGGCCAGCAAACCCTTGGTCGCCATGATTAGAGCTTGATCTCGATGTTGACGCCCGACGGCAGGTTGAGCCGCATCAGCGCATCCACGACTTTTGGGTTGGGGTCAAGGATGTCGATGATCCGCTTGTGGGTCCGCATCTCGAACTGCTCGCGCGAGTCCTTATCGATGAACGGGGACCGGATCACCGTCCACTTGTTGATCTCGGTGGGCAGCGGGATCGGTCCGGCCGTCGACGCGTTCGTTCGGCGGGCCGTGTCCACGATCTTGTCCGCGGCCTGATCGAGGACGCGGTGATCGTAGGCCTTCAGCCGGATGCGGATCTTCTGAGCCAACTTGTTACTTGATCACCTTGGTCGCCACGCCGGCCCCGACCGTGCGGCCACCTTCACGGATGGCGAAGCGCATCCCCTCCTCGACCGCGATCGGGGTGATGAGCTTGATCTTCATGTTGATGTTGTCGCCCGGCATCACCATCTCGGTGCCCTCGGGCAGCTCGACCTCGCCGGTCACGTCGGTGGTCCGGACATAGAACTGCGGGCGGTAGCCCTTGAAGAACGGGGTGTGACGGCCACCTTCGTCCTTGTTGAGGACGTAGACCGTCGAGTCGAACTCCGTATGCGGCTTGATCGAGCCGGGCTTGGCCAGCACCTGGCCGCGCTCGACCTCCTCGCGCTTGATGCCGCGCAGCAGGCAGCCGACGTTGTCGCCTGCCTGGCCGGAATCCAGCAGCTTGTGGAACATCTCGACACCGGTCACGACCGTCTTGCGAGTGTCGTGGATGCCGACCATCTCGACCTCTTCGTTCACCTTGACCTGGCCGCGCTCGATCCGGCCGGTGACGACCGTGCCGCGACCTTCGATCGAGAAGACGTCCTCGATCGGCATCATGAACGGCTTGTCGAGGGCGCGCTCCGGCACCGGGATGTAACTGTCAACGGCGTCCATCAGCTTCATGATCGAGTCTTCCCACTGGGCATCGCCCTCGAGCGCCTTCAGCGCCGAAACCTTGACCACCGGGATGTCGTCGCCGGGGAACTCGTACTTCGACAGCAGCTCCCGGACCTCGAGCTCGACGAGCTCCAGGATCTCGGGGTCGTCGACGGCGTCGACCTTGTTGAGGGCAACGACGATCCGCGGCACGCCAACCTGGCGCGCCAGCAGGATGTGCTCCCGGGTCTGGGGCATCGGGCCGTCGGTCGCAGCCACCACCAGGATCGCGCCGTCCATCTGGGCGGCGCCGGTGATCATGTTCTTGATGTAGTCCGCGTGGCCGGGGCAGTCGACGTGCGCGTAGTGGCGCTTCGCGGTCTCGTACTCGACGTGCGCCGTCGCGATCGTGATGCCGCGAGCCTTCTCCTCGGGAGCGTTATCGATCGAATCGAAGGAGCGGAATTCAGCGAATCCCTTCTTTGACAAAACCTTCGTGATGGCCGCGGTCAGCGTGGTCTTGCCATGGTCGATATGACCGATGGTGCCCACATTCACGTGCGGCTTGGTGCGCTCGTACTTCTTCTTCGCCATTGTTACTCCTTCTTTACGTCCTCCTCAGGCTCTTGACTTCGCGACGATCTCGTCCGCGATCGACTTCGGGACTTCCTGGTAGTGATGAAATTCCATGCTATAGACGGCACGACCCTGGGTCTTCGACCGCAGGTCGGTGGCGTAGCCGAACATGTTACCCAGCGGCACGTAGGCGCGCACCACTTGCATCGTGGCCCGGCCCTCCATCCCGAGGATCTGGCCGCGCCGCGAGGACAGGTCGCCGAGGATCTCGCCCATGAACTCCTCGGGCATGACGACCTCGACCTTCATGATCGGCTCGAGCAGCGTCGGCTGGCCCTTGTGCATGCCGTCCTTGGCCGCCATCGAGCCGGCGATGGTGAAGGCCATCTCGTTGGAGTCGACCTCGTGGTAGGAGCCGTCGACCAGCGTCGCCTTGACGTCGACCACCGGGTAGCCGGCCAGCACGCCGCTGTTGAGCGCCTCGATGATGCCTTTCTCGACCGCGGAGTGGTATTCCTTCGGGATCGACCCGCCGACGACCTTGTCGACGAACTCGAAGCCCTTGCCCGCCCCATTCGGCTCGATGTCGATCTCGGCGTGGCCGTACTGGCCGCGACCGCCGGACTGCCGGATGAAGCGCCCGACGCCGTGCGCCTTGCGCTTGATGGTCTCCCGGTAGGCGACCTGGGGCTTGCCGACGTTGGCGTCGACCGCGAACTCTCGCAGCATGCGGTCGACGATGATCTCGAGGTGCAGCTCGCCCATCCCAGAGATGATGGTCTGGGCGGTCTCCTCGTCGGTGCGCACCTTGAAGGTCGGGTCTTCCTCGGCGAGCTTGGCCAGCGCCTGACCCATCTTCTCCTGGTCGACCTTGGTGCGCGGCTCGATCGCCACGCTGATGACCGGGTCGGGGAAGACGATCGACTCCAGCAGGATCGGATTGTTCTCGTCGGCGAGCGTGTCCCCCGTCGTCGTCTGCTTCAAGCCAATCGCCGCGGCGATGTCGCCGGCGTAGACCTCGGGGATCTCCTCGCGGTGGTTGGCATGCATCTGGAGGATGCGGCCGACGCGCTCCTTGGTGCCACGGGTGGCATTCCAGACATAGGAGCCCGACTTGAGCGTGCCGGCGTACACCCGAAAGAACGTCAGCTTGCCGACGTAGGGGTCGGTCGCGATCTTGAAGGCGAGCCCCGCGAAGGGCTGGTTGTCGGCCGGCTTGCGCCACTCGGTCGCGTTGCTCTTGGGGTTGATCCCCTCCACGCCCAGCTTGTCCAACGGCGAGGGCAGGAAGTCCACGATGGCGTCCAGCATCGGCTGCACCCCGCGGTTGCGGAGCGCGGCGCCGGCGAGGACCGGCACCAGCCGGTTCGCGATCGTGCCCTTGCGGATGGCGGCCACGACCTCGGGGCCGGTGATCGGCTTGTCTTCCAGGTACTTCTGCAGCAGATCGTCATCGAACTCGGCAGCCGCCTCGACCAGCTGCTTGTGGTAGAGCTCGACCTGTTCCCGCATCTCGGCCGGGACCTCTTCGGTCTCGATCGTGGTGCCGAGGTCGTCGGTGTAGGTGATCGCGACCTTATTGATGAGGTCGACGACGCCCTCGAACTTCTCCTCACTGCCGATGGGGAGCTGGATCGGGACCGCGTTCGCGCCCAGCCGCTCGCGGATCGACTTCCAGGACGCGAAGAAATCGGCGCCCATCCGGTCCATCTTGTTGATAAAGGCGATCCGGGGCACCTCGTAGCGATCGGCCTGCCGCCAGACCGTCTCCGACTGCGGTTCGACCCCGGCGACGGCGTCGAACACGGCGACCGCGCCATCGAGGACCCGCAGGCTCCGCTCGACCTCGACGGTAAAGTCTACGTGCCCGGGTGTGTCGATAATGTTGATCCGGTGGCCGCGCCAGATGGCGACGGTGGCGGCCGAGGTGATCGTGATGCCCCGCTCCTGCTCCTGGACCATCCAGTCCATGGTCGCGGCGCCGTCGTGCACCTCGCCCATCTTGTGAATCCGGCCCGCATAGAAGAGGATGCGCTCGGTCGTGGTCGTCTTCCCGGCATCGATGTGGGCCATGATGCCGATGTTCCGAACCTTGTCTAGCGGGTAAGTCCGAGCCATTTTTGTTTCTGCCAATTTCCTAGTACCTGAAGTGGCTGAAGGCCTTGTTGCTCTCCGCCATCTTGTGCGTCTCTTCGCGGCGCTTGATGGTGGCGCCCACCCCGTTGGCGGCGTCCATCAGCTCTCCGGCGAGCTTCTCCTGCATACTTTTCCCAGATCGTGCCCTGGCGTAACGCACGATCCAGCGCCGGGCCAGGGCCGAGCGGCGGTCAGGCCGGATCTCCACCGGCACCTGGTAGGTGGCGCCGCCGATCCGGCGCGGCTTGACCTCGAGCACCGGCGTGGCGTTCTTCAGGGCGGCGTCGAAGACCTCGATCGGGTCCTTCTTGGCCACCTTCTTGATCCGGTCCAGGGAGCCGTAGACCACCCGCTCGGCGGTGCTCCGCTTGCCGCGCTGCATCACGACGTTGACGAACTTGGCTACGCCCTCGTGTGTGTACACCGGGTCGGGCAGAATGACACGCTTGTGAATTCGCGGACGCCGCGGCATCTAGGCCTTCTTCGCCTTCTCGCGCTTGGCGCCGTACTTCGAACGGCCCTGTTTGCGCCCCTTGGCGCCGGCCGTGTCGAGGGTGCCGCGGACGACGTGGTACCGGACACCGGGAAGGTCCTTGACGCGGCCGCCGCGGATCAGCACGACCGAGTGCTCCTGGAGGTTGTGGCCGATGCCGGGGATGTAGGCGGTCACCTCCTGGCGGGAGGTGAGGCGCACCCGGGCGACCTTGCGCAGCGCCGAGTTCGGCTTCTTGGGCGTGGTCGTGTAGACGCGCACGCAGACGCCCCGCCGCTGCGGGGAGCCCTGCAGCGCCGGTGCCTTCGTCTTCTTCACCAGCGGCTTACGGCCGTATCGGATCAGTTGTGAGATGGTGGGCATGCTTTGTCCTCGCCCGGTTTTCGGGCGTGAAGCGCCATTCTACCGCCGCGAGCGCGCCGGTGTCAACCTCGAGGCGCAGGTCGGAGCCGCCGGACGCCGACCACCGGCCCGCTCGGGGTCGTGGCAGTCGACGACGATGTTCGACCGGCGAAGGGGCACGATCCGAACTCTGGCTCACTCATTGCCCATTGCCCTTGATCGAGGCCAGCGGGACGAGCTCGTGCTCGACCGTGGCCAGCCCGGCGCGGGTCACGGCACCCACGACTTCCCGGGAGGACTTGTAGACGTCACGCGACTCGTCGATGGGGACGTTGCCGTCCAGGTTCACGACGATCCCGGCCGTCCGGTATTCGTCGTCGACGTCGCGCTGCGTCAGCGTCCGCCGAGCCGCTCCTCGCGACATCCGGCGTCCGGCTCCATGGTTGACCGAGTAGCCGCTGATGGAGGCGGTGGGCGTGGCCCGCAAGATGAAGCTGGCGTCGTGGTTCGATCCCGGGATCAGAATCGGATGCCCGGCGTGTTCCCACTCGGTTCCCTTCAGGTAGTCGTGGCCGGCCGGAAACGCCCGGGTCGCGCCCTTTCGGTGAACGTTCACCCAGCCGAACTCCGGCGAGAGCTCCCGCTGGACCAGGTTGTGACTGATCTCGTAGACAAGGCTGAGCGGCTTGGCGAACACCTCCTCGAACGCGAGCGCGATCTGTTCGAACATGGCGAAGCGGTTGACGATGGCGAAGTTGGCGCCGGCCGCGACCGCGTTCAGGTAGCTGGTGTAATGCGGCGAGTCCGGCGTGAAATAGCCGAGATCCAGGGCCTTGATGGTGGGGTTGTCTGCCCTGGCGAGGTGGAAGTAATTGGTGGCCAGGCCGTGGCCGAAGCCCCGGCTGCCGGAGTGCATTTGCACGTAGAGGGTGTCCGTACCGACGTTGCCTTGCAACTCGATAAAGTGGTTGCCGCCGCCAAGGGTTGCCAGCTGTGGGACGCCACGCTCCGGCCGCCCGACGCCGCCCCAGGGTGGCTGCCAGCGGTCGTCGACCGGAATGGCGTCTCGCTCGCTGCGCGATCGGTCGATCCTGGCGCCATAGCGCTCGACATAGAAAGCGGCTCCACCACGGATGATCGCCTCGAACTCGTTGCGCGTCAGGTTCTTGAGCGCCGTATGGCTGGCCCGGCCCGGACCCAGGGCGATCCGCCGCGTCACCTCCCGGTTGAATCGCAGGCGGTTCTCTGGCGTTGCCGCGGCGATGGGAACCTCGCTCGAGGCACTCATCATCCCGCAGCCAATGTCGTACCCGACGGGCCCCATCGCGACTGCGCCCGTGTCGGCCTCCGTGAGCAGCACGGTGCCGATGGGCACCCCGTAGCCGTGGTGCACGTCCGGCGTGATAGCGACCATCCGAACCCCCGGGAAGCTGGCCGCGTTCACAATTTGTGGATAGATGGAGTCCTCGACACTCTCCAGCAGAGCCGGCGTCAGGAAAAGGCGAATCGGCACGTCACCCGTGTGCTCGGTGGCCAGTGTGTAGTACCCGTGGCCGGTGTCCCTGACGTGGTCCTTCCAAGGCATCGGGGAGCAATCCTCGCATAACGGCGCCTTGCCAGGCGCAAAGCCCTGAAATCGACGGCTCAGGCGGCTGCCGCGGAGACCTCGATGTCGGCCGCCTTCGGCCGGGCAGAAGTCAGCCGGGCCAGCAACCCGACGAGGATGAGCTCGACGCCAAGCAGGAGGTAGGTCGGCTGCGCGAACCGATTCGTGAACAGGAACACAAAGAAGGCGGCGCCCATCCAGAGGATGGCGTCGCCCGGCAACCGGTGCTGGATCAGCCAGCGCCAGGCGAAGATCCAGGCCGCGGTCACGAGCGGAAGCTGGATCAGGAAGAAGGGAAAGGCGTCGCGCGAGCCGTGGATGATGCCCGCCTGGAGCAACCAGCTCGAAAGGCCCATCCCCTGGATCGGATACGCATCGGTGCCGCTGCCGAGGTTGTAGAGGATCGTGTCGCGCATGAAGGCGGGCGCGTTCCAGGCGATGAAGGGCAAAAAGACAACCAACACCGTGAGGACGGCAAGGCCGGCGCTGCGGAGAAACGGTCGCCACGTCATGCCATTGGCGACGCCCCAGGCGACGAGTACCGGCAGCGCGATCAGCGCCGTCTGCTTGGTCGCGATCGCCAGCGCGACGAGGATCGCTGCCGGCAGGAAGCGCCTTCGAGTGATGGCCAGGGCGGCGGCCAGGAGCAGGGCGATCATGGGCAGGTCATTGTCGCCGAGCACCGCCAGCAGGCTGTGCCCCGGGATCAGGAAGAAGGCGATGGCGGCCGTGCGACCGGCCATGCCGGGGAGGAGCCAGCGCAGCAGCACGAAGACGGCGGCGCCCGCCACCAGCAGCCAGATCCGCTCGTCCCACCAGCCGAAGAGCAGCTGAGACGCCGCCTGTAGCGGCAGCGGGATCGCGATGGTGCCCGGCCAATAGTCGAGATGGTGCAACGCCGGGTTCGGAAATGGCTGGCCCCAGGGTGCGCGTTCGAGACCACTGCCGCTGTAGTCGAAGCCGTACGGATCGACGCCCCGCATGAGGACGTTGCGGGCCAGCTGGATCTGGTAGGCACCGTCCCCGATCAGGGCCGTCCGCATCGGGACCAGGTGCCAGCGCACGATGGCCCCCACGACCGGCAGCGCATAGAGCAGGGCAACCGCGCCGATGGCGGCCAGTTCCTTGAGTCGCGGCTGTGCAACGGCGGCCGCGACCAGGATCGCGAGCAACCCGGCCAGGAGCGCGGGAAACCATCCGGGCAGACCCCAGGTCCGCGCGATCTCCCAGCCGAGGACGGCCGAGGGGATGCCGAATACGAGCAGGACGAGCGTCTCCCCGTGGCGAACCACGAGTGGCGACGACGAGCGCGCCGGCGCACCGGAGGCGGCGAGGTCCACCCCCGTGCAACGGACAGGGCCGGGGAATTCTCGCCGTTGTACGCCCGTGACGGACCGCCTTCGGTCGCTGCTGACCCTGGTTGCGCTGCGGCCCGTGACCACCCGACCGGCGACCGCCGGGCTGGAGCTGGGCCTCTTCGCCCTGGTGCTCGGGGTCTGCCTGCTCGCCCTGCGCACCGACTTCGGTTACGACGGTCAGATGATGTACCGGGTCACCGAGAGCCTCGCGCTCCGGCATTCCTTCCAGGTCCAGGATCCCGCCTGGCACGCGAACGAGCCCTACGCCTACTTCGGGATCGGCGTCTCGCTCCTCCTGCTGCCCTTCTACGGGCTCGGATCCCTTCTCGGGGGTGACGGAACCCGGTTCATCGTCCTCTACGGCCCGCTGGTCACCGCGCTGACCGCCTGGGCGCTCCTCCGGCTGCTGCTCGAGCTGGGGGCGTCCCTCTCCCGGAGTCTGGCCATCGCGCTCGTCTTCGCCTTTGGGACGCTGGCCTGGCACTACAGCACGTCCATCTTCAGCGAACCCCTGGTCGGACTCGGCCTCACGGCCGCCCTTTACTGGCTCCGCCGCTACCGGCGCGATGCGCGGGCGCGCTGGCTCGTCGCCGCGGGGGCGGCGACCGGTCTCACGCTGCTGGCGCGCTGGGACTCTCTGTTGCTGGTGGTAGCCCCACTCGCGCTCTATGCCATCTTCCAGGTCGTCCAGGCCAGGCCGGCACGCCGCGATCGCGCCGCCGCGCTGTGCGTCTTTGGCGCGCTGATCGTCCCGGCGCTCGCGGTCAACCTCTGGTACGACTGGCTGCGCTACGGAGACATGTTCACGATCACCACGACCAACGCGCTCGAGGGCAGCTTCTCCACCCCGCTGTGGAGCGGGCTCTACGGGCTGCTGCTCAGCCCTGGAGCCGGCCTTCTCGTCTACGTGCCGGTCCTCCTCGCCTCCGCCGCCTCCCTGCGCGGGTTCATCCGGCATGCGAGACCCGAGGCGCTCGTCCTGCTGAGCCTGCTCGCCCTGCGGGTGTTCTTCTACGCCCGATGGAGCTCCTGGGACGGCCGGGACTGGGGACCGCGCTTCCTGGTTCCCCTGCTGCCGGTGCTGCTGCTTCCGCTCATCTGCCTTTCCGCCCGGCGTTGGCTGCGCGTCGGGACGGCCGCGCTTGCCGTGGTCGGGATGGGGGTGGAGCTACTCGGCCAGCTGGTCCCCTACAACACCATCGTCTGGCCGCAGACCGCGCCGCTGGTCGTCTCGACGCTCCAGCTGCATGACTCGTCTGGTTCGACCTGTCTCTGCTCCTGGGTCGTCGACGCGGCCGCCTCCTCGACGATGGCCTTCGACCCCCGCTTCGCACCGCTGACGCGCCAGGTCATCCTCCTCCTTCACGGCACGGTGGACTCGTCGTGGCGCGATGCCTGGCCGCCTCGCGTGCTGCTGCTCGCGCTCGCAGCCGGCTTCGCGATTCTGCTCTTGAGGTCCGCCCACCGCGCAGAGCGTTCAGAAGGGCCGCCCCATCGGGAGCGGCCCTCTCTTCGTCGTGTCGCCTGAGCTAGCTGCTGGCGGGAACCGGTTGCGGAATCTCCGCGAACATCCTGAACGACTCCTCGCGCAGCTTCTGGTAGTAGTCGAGGCCGGTCCCGGCGGGGATCAGCTTGCCGATGATCACGTTCTCCTTCAGGCCGCGCAGCCGGTCGACCTTGCCGGAAATCGCGGCCTCGGTCAGCACGCGGGTCGTTTCCTGGAAGGATGCCGCCGACAGCCAGCTGGCCGTGTTGAGCGCGGCCTTGATCAGGCCGAGCAGGACGGTCTGCGCCACCGACGGATCGCCGCCCTCCGCGAGCACCTTGGCGTTCGCTTCCTCGTACTCCCACTGGGAGACGATCTCGCCCGGCAGCAAGTCCGTGTCGCCGGACGTGTCGACGCGGACCTTCCGCATCATCTGCCGGATGATCACCTCGATGTGCTTGTCGTTGATGTCGACACCCTGGGAGCGATAAACCTTCTGTACTTCCTCGACCAGGTAGGTCTGGACCGCCTCGCGGCCGAGAATGTGCAGCAACTCCTGCGGGCTGATCGAGCCCTCGGTGATCTGCTGGCCGGCTTTGATCCGCTGGCCGCCCTGGACGTTGACTCGGGAGCCGTGCGGGATGAGGTACTCGCGCCATTCCTCGTCCATGCTCCGGATGACGATCTGGTTGTGCTCGACGCGGGCGACGCCTGAGGCGCGCGACATGATGAGCTTTTCCTGGCCGTCCTCGCCGGCGCCCCTCGCGATCTCCTGGCCCTCCTGTACCGCTGAGCCCGACTCGATCAGCGGCTGCATCTTGTCCGTCAGGATGTAGGGAATGTCGTAGACGTCGCGCGAGGTGACCTTGACCTTGCGGGCGGTCTCGGTCCGGATGATCTCCACCTCGCCGTCGATCTCCGAGATGATCGACTTGCCCTTCGGGATGCGCGCCTCGAACAGTTCCTCGACGCGCGGCAGGCCTTGCGTGATGTCGGTGCCGGCGACGCCACCGGTGTGGAAGGTCCGCATGGTGAGCTGAGTGCCTGGCTCGCCGATCGACTGGGCGGCGATGACGCCCACCGCCTCACCGATCTCGACCAGCTTGCCGGTCGCCAGGTTGCGGCCATAGCAGAGGCGGCAAACGCCTTCGCGCGCCTGGCAGGTGAGGACCGACCGCACCTTGACCTGGGCCACGCCCGCCTGGATCAGGTGGCGCGCCTGGATGTCGCTGATCTCGGCGCCTTCCTTGACCAGCGTCTCCTGCGTCTTTGGGTCCAGGACCGCAGCGGCCGCCACGCGACCGGCGATCCGCTCGAACAGCGGCTCCGTCAGGGCGCGCTCCTCCGAGATGTCGGTCACCCAGATGCCGGCGGTCGTGCCGCAGTCCTCGGTCCGGACGATCACGTCCTGGGCGACGTCAACCAGCCGCCGGGTCAGGTAGCCCGAGTCCGCGGTGCGGAGGGCCGTGTCGGCCAGACCCTTGCGGGCGCCGTGAGTGGAGATGAAGTACTCGAGTACGGTCAGGCCTTCGGAGAAGTTGGCCTTGATCGGCAGGTCGATGATCCGGCCGGTCGGGTCGGCCATCAGGCCGCGCATCCCGGCCAGCTGCCGGATCTGCTGGATGTTCCCTCGGGCACCGGAGTTGGCCATCATGAAGACCGGGTGAAGGGCGTCGAAGCTCTTCATCGTGGCGGCCGTCACTTCCTCCGTCGCCTCGGTCCAGAGGTCGACGGTCTGGGTGTAGCGCTCGTCATCGGTGATCAGGCCGCGCTTGAACTGGAGGTCGATGTCGCCGAGCTTCTTCTCGGCGCCCGCCAGGATCGCGGCCTTGCCGGCGGGGGTCTTGATATCCATCGCGGAGATCGTGATGCCGGCCTTGGTCGCGTAGGCAAAGCCCAGCCGCTTGATGTCGTTGGCGGTGCGAGCGGTGAGCTCGTTGCCGTGCAGACGGAAACATTCGGCGACGATCGCCCGCAGCGTCTTCTTGTCGAAGACGCGGTTCTGGAAGGTCATCGCCTCGCCGTGGCCCTCGGCCGGCTGCACGCCGATCGGCAGCACCTGGTTGAAGAGGACGCGCCCGGCTGAGGTGCGAACCAGCCGGCCGTCGATGCGGACACGCACCTCCTGCTGCACGTGCACGCGCTTGTTGTCGAGCGCGAGCAACACTTCCTCGGCGGTGCCGTAGGTGGGCAGCTCCTGGTCCTTGATGTCGGGCGTCGCCTTGATCATGGTCAGGTAGTAGGTGCCGAGCACGATGTCCTGGGTCGGGCTGATGACCGGATGGCCATCCGATGCCGACAGGATGTTGTTCGACGACATCATCAAATTCTTGGCTTCCGCGATGGCGCCGCTGAAGAGCGGGACGTGAACCGCCATCTGGTCGCCGTCGAAGTCGGCGTTGAACGCGGTGCAGACCAGGGGATGGATCTGGATCGCCGAACCCTCGACCAGCACCGGCATGAAGGCCTGGATACCGAGACGGTGCAGCGTGGGCGCACGGTTGAGGAGCACCGGATGCTCCTTGATCACCTCGTCGAGCACGTCCCACACCTCGGGGCGGACGCGCTCTACCATCCGCTTAGCGGACTTGATGTTCTGGGTGTAGCCCTTGCTCACCAGCTCACGCATCACGAACGGCTTGAACAGCTCGAGCGCCATCTTCTTCGGCAGACCGCACTCATGCAGTTTCAGCTCGGGGCCGACCACGATGACGGAGCGGCCCGAATAATCGACACGCTTGCCGAGCAGGTTCTGGCGGAATCGGCCCTGCTTGCCCTTGAGCATGTCGGACAGCGACTTCAGCTTGCGGTTGCCGGTGCCGGTGATCGCTCGGCCGCGCCGGCCGTTGTCGATCAGCGCGTCGACGGCTTCCTGCAGCATCCGCTTCTCGTTGCGCACGATGATCTCGGGCGCGCCGAGCTCGAGGAGCCGCTTGAGCCGGTTGTTCCGGTTGATGACGCGGCGGTAGAGGTCGTTGAGGTCGGAGGTGGCGAACCGGCCGCCGTCCAGCTGGACCATGGGCCGCAGCTCCGGCGGGATGACCGGGAGCACATCCAGGATCATCCAGGTCGCGGACGCCCCTGACTTGCGGAACGCTTCCACCACCTTGAGCCGCTTGATCGCCTTCTGCCGCTTCTGGCCGGAGGTCGACTTCGACTCCTCGCGGAGGATGCCGGACTCCTGCAGCAGATCGATGCGCGCCAGGAGATCGTGGATCGCCTGCGCACCGATGCCGGCCTTGAAGACCTTGCCGAACTTCTCGGTGAACTCGCGGAACTCCTGGTCGGAGAGCAGCTGCTTGACGTTGAGCGACTCGAGCTGGGTCTTGGACGACTCGATATCGCCGGAGAGGCCCTCGGTGTCCTTCTTCAGCCGATCGGTGAGCGCGCCGGCCTTCTGCTCGAAGTCCTCGCGCCACTTCGCGATCTCTTCGTCGGATTTGTTCTTCAGCTCCTGCTGGCGCTTCTTCGTCGCCGCCTGGACCTGATCGATCTTCTTCTCCACCTGCTTGGGCAGCTCGCGCGCCAGCTTGTCCTCGAAGAGGGTGCCCTTTTCGATGATGACCTGTTCGTCATCGCCCTCGCCGATGGTGAAGTTGGTCGCCGCCTTCTTGCCCTTCTGCGCCTTGATCTTGTCGACCAGTTCCTTGGCACGTGAGGTCATGGCGTCGACGGTCTCGTCGAGCGACTCCTCCAGCGCCTTGGTCTTGGCCTTGGTGTCTTCCTGCTTGGCTTTGATTCGCTGGTCGAGTTCTTCCTTCAACTCCTTGACGGCCACGTCGCGCTCCTCCTGCAGCTTGATGACTCGGTCGTTGTGCTGCGGGGAAGACTTGGAGAGGTACTCCTTGCGCGCCTCCTCATCGATGTGCGTGACGATGTAGTTGGCGAAGTAGAGGACCTTCTCCAGGTTGCGCGGCGACATATCCAGGAGGAGGCCCATCCGCGACGGGATCCCCTTGAAGTACCAGACGTGGCTGACCGGCGAGGCCAGCTTGATGTGGCCCATCCGCTCGCGTCGAACCTTCGAGCGCGTGACCTCCACGCCGCACTTGTCGCAGATGATCCCCTTGTACCGGTAGCGCTTGTACTTGCCACAGTGGCATTCCCAGTCACGCTGCGGGCCAAAGATCCGCTCGCAGAACAACCCATCGCGCTCCGGCTTGAGGGTGCGATAGTTGATCGTCTCCGGCTTGGTCACCTCGCCGTGCGACCACGAGAGGATCGTCTCCGGCGATGCCAGCGAGAGCTTCAGCGCATCGAAATTTTCCAGTTTTAGTGTCATGTACTACCTCAAAGAATCAAGGGGATTCTGCGCGGCGCGCGGCGCGCCGGTCGCCCATTGGTCGGACTCATCGATCTCATCGCGCTCGAGATTGATGCCAAGGTCGAGCGGCATCTCGCTCATGTCGTCTTCAGAGAGGATCACCTGCTTCTCGCCATCCGACTGGATCTCGACACCAAGGGCCAGGCCTTCGAGCTCCTTGACCAGCACCCGGAACGATTCCGGGATGCCGGCTTCCAGCGTGTTCTCGCCCTTGACGATCGCCTCGTAGGCCTTCACTCGACCCACGATGTCGTCGGACTTCACCGTCAGGATCTCCTGCAAAATGTGCGAGGCGCCATAGGCCTCGAGCGCCCAGACTTCCATCTCGCCAAACCGCTGGCCGCCGAACTGGGCCTTGCCGCCGAGCGGCTGCTGCGTGACCAGCGAGTAGGGGCCCGTCGAGCGGGCGTGGATCTTGTCCTCCACCAGGTGGGCCAGCTTCAACATATAGATGTAGCCGACCGTCACCTCGTGGTCGAACGGCTCCCCCGTGCGCCCGTCGCGCAGGGTGATCTTGCCGCTCTCCGGCAGGCCGGCGCGCACCAGCTCCGACTCGATCGTTTCCTCCGACGCGCCATCGAACACCGGTGTCGCGACTTTCAACCCCAAGGCGTGCGCCGCCCACCCCAGGTGGGTCTCCAGCACCTGGCCCAGGTTCATGCGGCTCGGGACACCCAGCGGGTTCAACACCAGCTCGACCGGGGTGCCGTCCGGCATGTACGGCATGTCCTCGGCTGGAAGAATCCGGGCGATGACGCCCTTGTTGCCGTGCCGGCCGGCCATCTTGTCGCCCTGCGCGATCTTGCGCTTCTGGGCGACATAGACCCGCACCAGCTGATTGACCCCGGGTGCCAGCTCGTCCTTGGTTTCGCGGCTGAAGATCTTGACATCGACCACGATGCCCCGCTCGCCATGGGGCACCCGCAGCGAGGAATCACGAACTTCGCGTGCCTTCTCCCCGAAGATGGCGCGCAGCAGACGCTCCTCAGCACTCAACTCCGACTCGCCCTTCGGCGTGATCTTCCCCACCAGGATGTCGCCCGGGTGGACCTCCGCGCCGATATAGACGATGCCGCGCTCGTCGAGGTTCTTCAGCGTCTCATCACTGACGTTCGGGATGTCGCGGGTGATCTCCTCCGGACCCAGCTTGGTGTCACGGGCCTCGATCTCGTACTCCTCGATGTGGATCGAGGTGTACTTGTCCTCGCGAACCACCGACTCCGAGATCAGGATCGCGTCTTCGTAGTTGTAACCCTCCCAGGGCATGAACGCCACCAGGATGTTGCGGCCGAGCGCCAGCTCCCCTTCGGAGGTGGCCGGACCGTCGGCCAGCGGGGTGCCGGCCTCGACATGGGCGTTCGCCTTCACGATCACCCGCTGCGACAGGCAGGTCCCCTGATTCGAGCGTTCGAACTTGTGGATCGAGTACCACTGCTCCGGCGAGCCGTCATCCGGCTTGAGCAGGATGCCGAGCTCGCGCTTGAAGCTGTCCAGCTTGGCCGCGGGCGAATCCGCCGGCGGCGGCGCCGCGCAGGACACGACCGTGCCGGCGACCTTGGCCACGATCAGCTCGCCGGAGTCTTTCGCCGCGGCCGACTCCATGCCGGTGCCGACGATGGGTGCCTCGGTCACGACCAGGGGCACCGCCTGGCGCTGCATGTTCGATCCCATCAGGGCTCGGTTCGCGTCGTCGTGCTCGAGGAACGGGATCAGCGCGGTCGCCACACTCACCGTCTGCTTGGGCGACACATCCATGTACTCGATGCGGTTGACGTCCGCCACCAGGAAAAGGTTCTTGGTGCGGGCGGTCGTCCGCTCCTCCAGGAAGTGGTTGTCCTGGTCGATCGGCGCGTTCGCCTGCGCCACGACGTAGTGGTCCTCTTCGTCGGCCGACAGGAACTGCACCTCGTCGGAGACCCAGGCCTTGATCGGGACATCGCCGGCCCTCGCCTTGACGAGCGCGTCGACCGTCTCGCGGTCGAGCACGTCACCCTTCTTGGCCAACTTGGTGCGCTTGTTGCCGGGCTCCAGCACGTCGTCGCGGAGTGTCCGCCCGACGAGCTTGTCGCGATGCGCCTTGTCGGCCGGCATCGTGCTGAACACCCGGCGGAACGGCGTCTCGATGAAGCCGTACTCGTTGACCCGGGCAAAGGTCGCCAGGGAGCCGATCAGGCCGATGTTCGGACCTTCCGGAGTCTCGATCGGACAGATCCGGCCGTAATGCGAGTGGTGCACGTCGCGGACGTCGAAGCCGGCCCGCTCGCGCGAGAGACCGCCGGGGCCCAACGCCGACAGGCGGCGCTTGTGGGTCAGCTCGGCCAGCGGGTTGGTCTGGTCCATGAACTGCGAGAGCTGGCTCGACCCGAAGAACTCCTTGATGGCCGCCACCACCGGGCGGGCATTGATCAAGCTCGCCGCGGTCACGGTGGCCGCGTCGCAGATCGTCATGCGCTCCTTGATGATGCGCTCCATCCGGATCAGGCCCATGCGGAACTGGTTCTGCAGCAGCTCGCCGACGGCACGCACCCGGCGG
>Ga0070697_100000180_pt1 | contig 51969 bp, 33 predicted proteins | sample KBSK1501metaG_FD_65475 | JGI IMG/M metagenome (GOLD analysis project Ga0070697, IMG submission 65475) | Corn, switchgrass and miscanthus rhizosphere microbial communities from Kellogg Biological Station, Michigan, USA - KBS K1-50-1 metaG | ecosystem: Host-associated > Plants > Roots >... | reverse complement strand
GGTATTACTATCGCGTCGCGTCCGTAAACCTGTTTAATGCGACGTGCCACCAGCTGCGAGTTGGCGATGTAATAGTTTGGTTGTTGCGCCGCGCGCAGGTCCCACTTTCTTAGTCCCCATAAAGCCAAAGGCAAGACTGAGCGAGCGGCCCCGCCAAAGCTCTCTCGGGCCACGTAATCTTCATAACGCCAAACCCAGCGCATGGGCGTATGGCAGTAGCAAACGTGAACTGCGTCGCGTCGCCGGCGCACCCCCTTGGCATAGCCGGAGCTGCTGCTGAAAATCAGGTCGTATTTGGAAAGATCGAAATGCTCCACGGCCAGCGGGTACAGCATGAAGTATTCTCGAAAGAGACGCTCGATTCCGGGCAATCGCTGCATAGCCGACGTCCGAATATCCGCCCCACGCAGTTGGTGCGGCAGGCGGTGCTGCAAAGCTACCGTGGTGTAGATCGGCGCTGACGGAAACGAGTCGTGCATGGCTAAAGCCACCCGTTCGGCCCCGCCCATTTGGATAAAGTAATCGTGTACGAGTGCAATTTTTGACACTTTAAATACCTCTAGCTGTTTACTTAGTTAAAGACAGAATCGGGCTTGTTTTTCACACTAAACTGCTGGAATTGAAGTCCAGGAGGCGCAGTTTCCATGAAAAACCTTCGACTGCGACAGCGGCGCAATAATCGGGCGCAGGATGGAGTTCCTGTAGAGACCAGCGAGACCGGTCGCCCGGAAATATGCGGTTTTCGAGCAGGGACGCGCCGGAAGGGTCCAGCGACACGTCAAATTGATCCAGTGGCAGGGTCAAACCTTCGCCGCGGGCCTTGATGTAGGCTTCTTTGCGAGTCCAGCAATTAAAGAACGCTTCGGTCTGAAGGGGATTGGGCTGACTGCGCAAGCTGAAGATCTCACGCTGCGAAAAGAAGCGCTCTGCAACCTCGGCAGTCGCGAATTCCCGGTCGATCAGCTCAATGTCAACCCCGACCTCACGGCCGCGGGTGACTGCCAACAACATAAAGCCCCTTGAGTGTGACAAATTGAAATTAAGCTGATTGCTTTCTCTTCCTTTTTCGGGGAGCAGAGAGAGCGCAGGAGTCTGGACATTTGTCTGCGAAGCAGAAAAGTAGCTCAGCGGATTGCTGGAAACCAGGCGGAGGTGTGTGCGGAGCGAAAACCTCCGGTCACGGCGCGTTCTATTAGCCCGGTTGGAGGAGGGGACAGTACCGGGAGAACCTTCAGCCAGCGCGGGCTTTCCATAATCACTGTACGAGAATCGCAACGCGGTCGCCTCAGTGTCCAGGTAGACACCCAGGATGGATCTCAAAGCACCACGAGCGACGATGAATCGGTTGCGATGTTCGGGAAATCTGAAGCGAGCTGCCCGCATGCGTTCGTCGTCGTCAAGAAGAGACTGCAACTTTGAAGCATGCGTCTCCTCGAGGGAGACCCGCCATACGTGGACCTCGTCATGGCTGGCGCGGAGTTGAGCCGGGGCCGGGAGCCAAATGGAATCCTGAGAACCACCCGTTTTTATCTGAGCATGGCAGCTTGCACCTGTTAGCTGATCCGGTTGCAAGTTCATCAGGCAGCAATCTCCAGATTAGAAGCAGAAGACTTCCTGGGTTCCGCACTAGTTGTTTGAGCTCTGTCGATACAGGCGTTCAATTCCGCGGCCACCTGTGCAACGAATGGCTCCTTAATAATATTTATGTGGTCGCCCTCAAATTCATGTACTTCGAGGCGGTCGCCTACCAGAGCCTCCCAGCCTTCCTTCAAATCGTAAGAGGCTGTCAAATCTGAACTGGCGAGAAATAGCGTAACCTTCCCCGAATAAACTCGCGGTACATAGTTTCGCGCAGCCTCACGGTTCAACTGTTCAATGTTTCGCAACAACCGTGGTATAGGTCGCGCACCTTCGCGGTACAGCTTGAAGATGCTTCCCCATACCTGATCTTTAGTTTTTGCCGGCAGATATCGAATCTTGTTCCATAGATATCCCAGCTTACGTTTGAACCCTAGCTGGCTGAGATTATGGGTATGAGTTTCGAACCTCTTCGACAAACGATAGAAGCGGGAGTTGCGCTTGTCCTCGGCCGGGAGCAACTTATGGTGGCCGACGGGATAGGTATCAAACAGCGCCAGCAAGCTTACCTCTTCGCCTTCAGAGTGAAGCTGACAAGCCATCTCAAAGGCGACGACGCCACCGAATGATCGGCCGCCGATCATGTAAGGCCCGCATGGCTGAACCGCGCGGAGCTCCTTGATATAGAGCTGGGCCATCTCATCAATGCGGTTCAGGGGTGCGCTCTTCCCGTCTAATCCTTGTGACTGCAAGCCATAGAACGGCTGATCCGTTCCCAAGTGGCGGGCAAGATCGTGATACTCAAGAACGTTGCCACCCACTGCGTGCACACAGAAAAACGGTCGCCTCCGACCCTCTGGCTGTATTGCCACCACAGGGGACCATGGCTCAGCCGACTCTTCCTTAAGAACTGTTGCCAGGCCTTCTATTGTGGGCGCCTGGAAAAGGATCGCAAGGGGAAGCTTGCGGTTGAACAGCTTTTCGATTTGCGCAAACAAGCGCACCGCCATCAGTGAGTGACCGCCAAGCTCAAAGAAGTTGTCTCGAATTCCAATCGGACGAACATTCAAAGTCGCCTCAAAGATTGCAGCCAGTTTCTTCTCAATCGCGGTCGAGGGCGGCACAAAATTCTCCGCTGGTCTTTCCATCGAATCCGGCGAAGGGAGCGCCTCTCGATCGATTTTGCCGCTAACCGTTAGTGGTAACTTATCGAGCGGTACAAAAGCAGACGGGAGCATGAATGCAGGCAGCTTCTGAGAGAGGAAACTTCGAAGCTCAGAGGCATCGATTACGTCCGAATTCGCCGGCGAGACGGAGTTAACGAAATAGGCGACGATTCGTTTGCCGGCGGAAGGGTCTTCACGGACAATTACGACGCTTTCGCTAACGCTCGGATATTGGTTCAGGGCGGCTTCAATATCACCGAGCTCGACACGAAATCCACGAATCTTTACCTGGTTATCGATTCGACCGAGATATTCAAGATTGCCGTCCGGCAGAACGCGCGCCAGATCTCCTGTCTTGTAGAGTCGCGCGTTCTCCTGTTGGCTGAAGGGATCGGCGATAAACTTTTCCGCGGTCAGTTCGGGCCGATTCAAGTATCCGCGAGCCAGAGCCTGACCGCCTATGTGCAACTCGCCGGTGACGCCGGTGGGAACGGGCTGTGCGAAAGAGTCGAGGACCAGCGCTTTCACATTTTTAACGGGCCGGCCGATCGGAACTTCTCGAAGACGGTCAACCTCATTGGTGGAAGTCTGGGGTTCCCAGATGGTCGCTACGATCGTGGCTTCAGTCGGACCATAAGTATTCACCAGGCGAACTTCAGAGCCAAAACGCTTTTGCCAGGAGCCCAGATGCTCCGGAAGCGCGGCTTCGCCACCAATGATTACCAGACGCAGCGACGGCGGGAGTTCGAGTTCCGGCTCTGCGGTTTCAGCTGCCCTGACGAGTTCGTGCCAGAACGCTGTCGGCAGATCGATAATGGTGATTGCCCACTCGGCGCATTTCTGAAGGAAACCTTCAATAGACGCAAGCATCTCTTCAGTGCGCAATACCAGCTTGGCTCCGCGAGTCAGGCAGGTAAAGATTTCTTCGGCGCTGGTATCGAAACTGAGCGATGCGAATTGCAGCACGCGATCGCCATGGCCCACGCCAAATTCAAGGCCCGCGTTCTCGACGTAATTCACGAGCGACGCATGCTCGACCATGACGCCTTTTGGTTTACCCGTGGATCCCGAGGTGTAGATTACGTAGGCGAGATTGTTCGCTGTCGTTATCCGCTGCGGATTCTCTGCGTTGTATTCCGCTCTGCGGCTTTGGTCGGAATCAACACAAATGACCTTCGCATCAGTAGGCGGAACTGAACTGCGCACTTTCTCCTGAGTCAGCAAAACCGCGGGGTTTGCGTCCGAGAGCATGAGTTGCAAACGCTCTGCCGGGTAGGCCGGATCAAGCGGCACATATGCTCCGCCCGCCTTAAGAATTCCCAGGACACCCACGATCATTTCGATCGAGCGTTCCATGCAAATGCCGACCAGGGTTTCCGGCCCGACGCCCAACTCGCGCAGCTGATTCGCCAATTGATTAGCCTTCCGGTTCAGCTCGCTGTACGTAATTTTTTGCTTCTCGTGAATTACCGCAACCGCCGCTGGGGTGCGCTCGACCTGTGTCTCAAACAGTTCCTGAATACACTGTTGGTCCTTGTCAGCGTCGCCGGCTTCAGTTCCACGGCCGCATTCCATTAGTAGCTGCTGCTGTTCGTCCTGAGTCAGAAGTTGGATGGTCGAGAGTTTTTGGTTGGAGTCCTGACAAACAGTCTCGAGCAGGAGCTGGAAGCGTTGAGCCATCGCGGCGATGGTGGAAGCTTCAAACAGCTCGGCTTTGTATTCAAACCAACAGTGCATGCCGTCAGGCAATTCGCGCATTTCAAGTGTTAGATCAAGCGGCGCCAGTCCCCCGCAAACTTCTTCACTTGCCATCAAAAGCCCTTCCAGACCTTTGTAAGCAGCCGGCGCATTCTGAAAAATCAGCATCACCTGGAAGATGGGTGGGTGGTTTAGAGTTCGTTCGGGTTGCAGCTCTTCCACCAACCGTTCAAAGGGGACATCCTGATTGGCGTAAGCGCCGAGCGCTACATCACAGACCCGAGCCAGCAGATCTCCGAAGGTGGGGTCGCCGGAAAGGTCGGTGCGCATCACCAGCGTGTTAATGAAATATCCAATCAGAGCTTCCGATTCGGCGCGGCTTCTTCCGGCTATCGGTGAGCCGACGACTACATCCTGCTGGCCTGTGTAACGCGCCAGCAAAGTTTGAAACGCGGCCAGAACGGCCATGAAGGGAGTGACCTTCTCGCGCCGGCTCAACGCCATTAGCTTGTCCATTAAGTCAGCCGGCAGCACAATTTCTTCCCGCGCACCGGCATAAGTGGGAACAGTGGGCCGTGGGCGGTCTGTCGGGAGTTCAAGCACTCGTGGCGCGCCTGCAAGCTGCTGCTTCCAGTATGAGAGCTGTTTGGCAACCAGATCCTGGTCAAGCGACTCGCGTTGCCAGCTGGCGAAGTCGGCGTATTGAAATCGAAGTGGCGGAATCTCAAGCTTTCGTCCCGTCGTGAAGTGCTCATAAAGCGCGGAAAGCTCGTTGAGAAAGACTCCCATGGACCAGTCATCAGAGATAGCGTGGTGCATGGTAAACAGGAAGAGGTGTTCCTCCTGGCTGAGAGCAACCAGCGCGGCGCGCATCAGCGGACCCTGGGCGATGTCGAAAGGAATGTGCGCCTGTTCAGTGAGTATCCCCGCAGCGGCCGGCTCGCGCTCGTTTACCGGTATTGTAGAAAGATCAAAGCGCGTTAAGTTTGCTTTTCCACTCGGCGCAATTATCTGCACTCCTGTTTCATCCTGAGCCACAAATGTTGTTCGCAGGGCTTCATGTCTCTGAACTATCGCATCCAGGGCCTTTTCCAGAGCCTCAACCTGGAGTGGACCGCGAATGCGTACTGCTCGATAGATGTTGTAGAGCGCACTATCGGGATTCAATTGCGTAAGGAACCAAAAACTCTGCTGCCCGAATGACAGCGGCGCGTGGCCGTTTCGGGAAACCGCCTTCATCGCAAGTTGGGTTGAAGGTTCGGCGCTGATCTGTGCCGCCGCGATTCTTTCCGCTAACGCAGACAGGGTGGAAGCCTCAAACAAAGCGCGCAATGGCAACTGAACCTGAAACTGCCGCAGCACTCGTGACATCACTTGTGTAGCCAGCAGCGAATGTCCGCCGAGCTCGAAGAAATCGTCATCCGCGCCAACGGCTTCGAGTTTCAATACTTCGCACCAAATGTCTGCCAGTTGCTCCTCGCAAGGTGTCCGCGGCGCAACAAATGACTCCTTGTTAGCGTTGCTGAGGTCCGGGGCAGGAAGCGCGCGGCGATTAATCTTGCCGTTCGGAGTCAATGGCAACTTATCAAGCGACACAAAGGCCGATGGGACCATGTATTCTGGTAATTGTTGCTTTAGGAAGGCGCGCAACTCGGCGCCCGAAAGTGTTTCGTTGCCGACGAAATAGGCTATGAGCCGTTTACCAACGGACAGATCATCCCGAGCCGCAACCACACACTGTCGCACTTCCGGGTGTTGAGCCAGGATAGATTCGATTTCAGCAATCTCGATACGGTGTCCCCTGATCTTCACCTGGTTGTCTACGCGACCGAGACACTCGATGCGGCCATCCGGCAAATAACGAGCAAGATCGCCGGTACGATAAAGGCGTTGGCCTCCGGCGACTTTGACGAAGGGGTTCGCAGTGAATTTCTGCGCTGTTAACTCAGGCTGATGTAAATAGCCGCGTGCCAGACCGTCGCCGCCAATGCACAACTCGCCGGCCACCCCAATCGGCACCGGCTGAGAGTTCTGATCGAGCAAGTAGATTTGGGTATTGGCAACGGGCCGGCCGATCGAGATGGGCGAAGTGGAGGAAACCGCCACGATTCTGTCGAGGGTGGACCAAATCGTTGTCTCAGTTGGCCCATACATGTTCCACAACTCGCTGCAGCGCGGAAGCAGTTCGTTGGCCAATTCGCGAGACAACGCCTCACCACCACACAGGACCTTGAGTCTCTGGTCTCCGTTCCAACCCGCATCGATCAACATCCGCCAGGTGGACGGTGTCGCCTGCATGATAGTTGCGCCGCATGCGTCGATTCCTGCTTTCAAAAGCAACGCATCCGAGGCAGTTTCGCGGCTGGCGATGACGAGACGAGCGCCGCGGATCAGGGGCAAGTAAAGCTCCAGCCCGGCGATGTCGAAAGATAATGTGGTAACTGCCAGCAGCACGTCCCGGTCGACGATACCCGGCTCGCGGGCCATCGAAGTCAGAAAATTAACCAGAGCGCGATGTTCGATTTGGACGCCTTTTGGCTTTCCGGTGGAACCGGAAGTGTAAATTACATAAGCCAAGCTACTGCTCGTGACGGCGGGTTCGAGATTATCTCCACTGTGCGCGCTGATAGCTTTCGAATGCGCATCGATGCAGACGATCTCAGCGTCAACCTCTGGTAGTTCCTTGAGTAATGCCTCCTCCGTCAACAACAGGGCGGCGCGGGAGTCTTGCAACATGAAAGCCAGCCGCTCGGTGGGAAACGCGGGATCGAGAGGGACGTAGGCCGCGCCCGCTTTCAAGATCCCAAGCAGACCGACGACCATTTCGATCGAGCGTTCGAGGCAAATGCCAACCAACACTTCGGGTCCAACTCCGAGCGTCCGCAGATGATTCGCAAGCCTGTTGGCTCGCGCATTTAACTCTCGATAAGTAATTGAACTGTCATCAAATATTACGGCTACTGCGTCTGGTGTCGTCGCTGCTTGCCGCTCGAATAGCTGTGGCAGGCAGACGCCCTGTTCATAGTCGCATCCCGTTTCGTTCCAGCGGTGGAGAAGTTTATCGCGCTCTTCAGATCCGAGCAGTGAAAACTGCGAAAGCATCTGGTCATCACTTGCGGCGGACATTTCTTCGAGCAATGTGGTCAAGTGGCCCAACAAAGGTTCCACCTGGTCCAGCTGAAAACGATTGGTATCGAAGATAATCTGTATACGTAACTCATCGCCGGGCATCACGAGCAGAACCAGGGGATAGTTGGTTCGCGAAAGCCGTGAAATACCCGGGAAGACTTTAAGCTCGGGGCCGACAGTGGGGTTCGATTGATCGCTTGGGTAATTCTCGAAGACCAGAATGCTTTCAAACAGTGACTGACCCGGCGCAAGTTCACTCCATCTCTGGACGTCAACCAGCGAGGTGCAATCAAACTCGCGTGCTTCGAGAGTGTCCAGCTGGATTCCTTTGAGCCAGGCGCCCAGCCGCGCGTCACCCGGCGTTTGCACTCGCACCGGTAACGTATTGATAAAAAGGCCGGCCGTTGACTCTATTCCTTCGAGCTCCAAAGGGCGGTTCGAGACGGTCGAACCAAACACGACGTCGTCCGTGCCACTGTAACGGCTAAGCAGTAGCGACCACGCGCCCTGGATCAGCGTGTATGGCGTCACTCGCTGCCGTCGTGCAAACGATTGCAGAGCTGCGGTGGCTTCAGCCGAAAGCGCGATTTCACCTTCGGCATGCGCCCCATCTACTTGAACGGTTGAGCCTGCGATGCTACCAATGCCGAGCGCAGTGGGCTCCTCAAATCCACGCAGTCGCTCGCGCCAGAAGGCTTCTGGCCCAGCGGTCTCAGCGTTTTTCAAATAGGCAACATAGTCAGCAAAGGGACGGCTACGCGGGAGTTCCACGGTCGAGCCAGATACGAGGCCTCGATAAATCGTGAATACCTCGTTCAGAATCAGCGACTGTGACCAACCATCGAGTTGAATGTGATGACTGCTCCAAAGCAGATGATGCAGGTCTTCGGCCAGGCGGATGAGTGTCAGACGCATCAAAGGAGCCGTCGACAAGTCGAAGCCCTTTTCACGATCGCTACGCATCAACTCATCCAACAGATCTTGCTGTTCGAGCAGTGAACATTTCCGCCAATCGCGCTCGTCGATCGAAACGTTCACTTCCCGATGAATGCGTTGCTGCGCCTGCGCCGTGCCTTCCCACTCGTAGGAAGAACGCAGAATCTCATGACGCGCCACAACTCTCCGCCAGGCATCTTCAAACTCCCGCACATCAAGCCGGCCCTGTAACCGATATCCGATTTGTTCAACGTAGAGGCCACGGCCCGGGGCATACAGGGTGTGGAAAAGCATTCCCTGTTGCATCGGGGTCAGATCAAATTTTGCTTCGAAGGTTTCTCTTTGCATTCTAGTTAGATTAAAAGGGAGTTCCAGAAACAGCTGCCAGCCAACCCAGTACTCCGCCGAACCTTGAAACGGTTGCGAATGAAGGAAAGCGGCGGCGCCGGACGTTTCGTACTTTAGCAACGACTGAATCTGTTGAACCTTTGCTCTTTGCATCCAACAGCGCGGAAAGTTGAAAAATGGTCTGGTGCATGAACAATTGCTTTGGTGTCAGCGGTAGCCCGGCGCGCGTTGCCCGCGCCAAAATCTGGGCGGCGAGGATCGAATCCCCCCCGAGGTCAAAGAAATTGTCATGAACGCCGACCTGTTCCAGCTTTAGAACGCTGGCCCAGATCTCTGTCAGAGTTTGTTCCGTAGCCGAACGCGCGCCACGCGTCACGCCGCTAAATTGAGTGGTCTCGGTGGATGACTCAAGTGCAGCGCGATCAATCTTGCCATTGGCTGTCACCGGCATCGATTCGCGAAAGGCGAATAATGCCGGCAGCATGAAAGGAGGCAGTCGCAATTTTAGAAATGCGCGAAGCTCGTTTGTGAGTTGCAGCTCGTCTCGCTTTTCTTTTGGGGTCACGTAAGCTATCAAGCGCTTATTCTTCATATCGTCTTCGCGCACCACTACGAGCGTGTCGCGAACTGCGTCATGGTCCCGCAGCGCCGATTCAATCTCGCCGAGCTCAATGCGATGACCCCGGATCTTTACCTGTTGATCCACGCGTCCAAGAAATTCAATGTTCCCATCTGCACGCAGCCGGGCCAGATCTCCCGACTTATACAGCAAAGTTTCGGAATGGTTACGGAAGGCAATTTTGACAAAGTGCTCCCGGGTAAGCTCCGGCCGGTTGATGTAACCAAGCGCCAGTCCGTCGCCGCCGATGTAAAGCTCGCCGGTGTCACCAACCGCGACCGGCTGACGTTTCTCGTCAAGAATATAGATTTGTGTGTTGGCTATTGGCCGGCCGATTAATACATCGCCGGTTTGCGGATCATCGGCCTTTACTTCGTAAACGCAACATCCAACTGTCGCCTCTGTAGGGCCATATTCATTGAAGATTCGAGTCTGCGGGGCGGTTCTGCGCCAGATTGCGATCGTTTCCGCGTGCAGCGCCTCACCGCCGATGACGAGCACGCGAGTGCGGCCAGTCAATGAATCTTCCGGCAACAGGTTATTGAGTGCGCGCAGGTGAGTTGGCGTAATCTTGACGAGACTAAGATTCTGCCCATCCAGTGCTTCGCCCAGAGCTTCTATTCCGCCTCGCTCCAGAGGAAGCGTAACCGTCCGACCTGCAAGCAAAGGACAAAAGAGGCTGGTGATTGTTAAGTCGAAAGCCACCGAGGAATGTAGTGGGGCTCCGTTGCCACCTGTCACATCGTATTTGCGCACTGCCCACCAGACGTAATTAACGAGGGCACGATGTGAAATCATCACTCCCTTTGGTTTGCCCGTCGAACCGGATGTGTAAATCACATACGCCAGGTCTTCTGCAGTTACACCACTGGAAATGCTCCGGGCTTTTCCGCGATCAAGACTCAGGTCAGGATCGTCGAGGCAAATGACCTTCGCCCTGGTCTCGATGGATTGAGCGAGGTGCTCCTGGGTTAGCAGAATTTCTGCTCCACAGTCGGCCAGCATGAATGACAACACGCCGCCCGGGTACGTTGGATCGAGTGGAACATAGGCAGCGCCTGCCTTCAGAACACCAAGCAACGCCACCACTAAATCAACAGAGCGCTCCAGGTGGATTCCCACCAACGACCCCGGCCCGGCTCCGTTGGTTTGCAATCGATTGGCTAAACGATTGGCGCGTTCCTCCAGCTCACTGAAGCTAACTGAACGCTCCCCACAACGTACGGCGCAGGCTGAAGGTGTAGCCGCCGCCTGTTGCTCGAATAGCTGATGTATGCACGAGTCGCGCGGATAATCCGCAACGGTACGATTCAACTGGTCGTAGATCGCCAGAGGATCACTTGCCGGAGAGACTGCGCTGGTTGTCGGGCTGACAACCTTGATGAGTTCGGCGATGGTCTGGTGTTGAAAAAGTTGTTTGGGACCAAATCGCAGGCCCTCTCGGCCTGCCTTGGCGATAATCTGCGCACTTAGAAGCGAATCTCCGCCGAGATCAAAAAAGTTATCGTTCACACCGACCCGATCCACTTTAAGGACTTCGGCCCATATGCGCGCCAAAGTCTCTTCATGAGGGGTTCGCGCCGATACAAATCCGACACTGTCTTCACTCTGCTCGCGTTGCGGCTCCGGTAAACTTTGCCGGTCGACCTTCCCATTAGGCAGACGTGGCAACGTTTCCACGATGACGAAAGCTGATGGCCAGAAATAATCCGGCAGACGAACTTGAATGTATTCGCGCAGCTCGCTGGTGGTGAGCGCGGAGTGATTCACAACCGGGACAGGAAATGGCGGGTCCCCGTCGGTATTCTCGGATTCAAAGGTAGTGATTAACGAACTACGACTGGCATATACGTTGTAGAGACTCGACCCTTGCAGGTAACGGTCCTGTTCGGCGATGACATTGAAGCCGCGATCACGCAGTAACTGCGTCAGCTCCGCTACCTGGCCGTTTACGTCATGCGCTTCGATCACCACCTGTTGGATCCTGGGCCAGTCAGACTCTTCAATGCCTCCGAGAACATCCAGTTCGCTCTTTTCCACGTCAATCTTCAGTAGATCGATGCGCTCGACGCCTTGCTCCCGAATCACTTGCGACAGCGTCTTCAGTTTGCAGACCACCCGTTCGCCTCGAACCCGCTGTTCCACAATTTCATCAAGCACTTCGTTCTGGTGCAGCTGGCCGCCATCTTTGCTGTCTTCTGCTTTCACGTTGTCAATGATCGTGCGAAGTACTTCACGTTCGTCGGCCTCATCGGCATAACGGCCGGACTGGCTGGTGGAATTTGGATAAAAAACGAACTCGACCGTTTGCTCGCGCTCGGCAAGACCACAATCAAAGACCTTTGCGCCATCAGCATGCAGAGACGAATTGATCTCCAGCGCCTTGAAAATCTCCGGGATCGGTTCAAAGGCAAACACTTTGACACCCGGGCAGACCTGCTGTGCAAACAGCGTAAACAACCCTATGTTTGCGCCGACATCAAAGACGCAGTCGCCTTCGTTCAGCGTTATCCCATGACGAAAATTAGTTTGGTCGGCGAAGATTTGCTGGTAGAAAAAATCAGTCTCGTGCTGGTTGAGTTGTACGATGCCCAGGCCATTAGGAAGCTGATACCGCTCGAGGCCGGAAATAGTAGAAGCTTTTATATCCTCGGCCACAACATAGGCGATCAGGCTCTGGCCGTTGCGACTGTCGGGCACGACGATCGCATCGCGCACCGATGGATGTTTACGCAGCACGGTCTCGATTTCACCGGGCTCAACTCGATGACCGCGAATTTTCACCTGGTCATCGATTCGACCCAGGAACTCAATCGCACCATCATCGCCGATGCGGCCAAGGTCCCCTGTCTTGTAAAGCCGCGCGCCCGGACTGCTACCAAACGGATCCTGAATAAACTTTTGGGCTGTCAACTCCGGATGATTGAGGTAACCCTGCCCAACCCCCGCTCCTCCGACATGAAGCTCGCCGGTTTCGCCGGTTGCTACCTGCTGTAGCCGATCGTTCAGAACGTAGACTTGAGTGTTGGCAATGGGCCTGCCCACCGGCACGATCAATCCTTCTTCGACGTCTCGAATTGAATGGGTGAAAACGATTCCCGCCGTCTCGGTCTGCCCGAACATGTTGACCAGGCGCGCCGGATGTCCAAACTTGCGCCAATCGCGCACAGTCTCGGAGTACAAAGGTTCACTGGCTGAAAGAATCAGGCGCAATCCATTGTCGAGCAACACGTCGCGTTCAGCTGCTGTCAGTTCACCAAGCGCGTGGTTGCAAGCGCGCCAGTAGGAGGGAACGATGTCGATCACGGTCACTCCGGTGTCTTTGATTACTTTGAACAGCGCCAGTGGATCCGCGATGTCGTCCACTGCGGCGATAACCACCTCGGCTCCCAACGAAAGCGGAAACATCAGTTGCCGGACGGAAGAGGAAAAAGAAATTGAAGCGGTATGCAGGTAGACGTCAGATTCTGAAATTTGAACTGACTCAGGCAGGGATTTGACGTAATGACCAAGGTTACCGTGCGTGATCATCACGCCCTTGGGATTGCCGGTCGAGCCTGACGTATAGATGACATAGGCAAGATTGTCCGGCGTAACTATGATTCCCGGCTCGCTCTTGCTTTCTTTTTTGATCAAGCTCCGGTCTCGCTCGATTTTGATAACCCTCACGTCCGTGTCTTCAGCGTCGCTTCCGATTCCCTCCCGGGTAATCAGCAGGCGCGGACGAGCGTCTGCCCTCATGAATGAAAGTCGCTCGCGCGGATAAGCCGGATCCAAAGGAAGATATGCGGCCCCCGCTTTCAACACGCCGAGGATCGCCACTGCCATCTCCACCGATCGTTCAAGCGAAATTCCCACCAGTGTTTCAGTGCCCGCACCGCATGAAAGCAGATAGTGGGCCAGCTGGTTCGCCTTTTCATTCAACTCTTCGTAGCTGAGACGACAGTTTCCTGCGCGAACGGCAACGCGGTGTGGCGTGCGTCGCGCCCATTCCTCAAAAAGCTGATGTGCGAACAGATTATCGAGGGCTGGCGTCGCCGGAGCAGCGGTTTCGAGCTCTGATTCGAGTAGGCCAACGTTGGAGAGAGAATTCATGGTTCGTGCTGGTTTCATCATGTAACTATCTGCCATCGGGGTTAGGATTTCGTCTCGCTGTAAGGCTGGGTCATTCCCACCACAACCTTTCGTTCGCCGGTGAACGGATTACGCGCGTGCGCCGCGAGCATGTTATCGAGCATCAGGACATCGCCTTGCTGCCAGGGAAACGCGATTTTTTCTTCATCGTAGGCCGCACAAACCTGGTCCAGATCATCTGCATCTATCCGGCTGCCGTCTCCGTAATAAACATTCCGGGGCAATTCGTCTTCTGCAAATATCGTAAGCATTGCTTCTCGCACCTCCGGTTCTAACCGGGATACATGAAAGAGCTGTGCTTGATTGAACCAAACCATTTCGCCGGTTCGCGGATGTTCGGCTACGGCCTGGCACACCTGCCGCGTGCGCAAGCGATCATCCGAAAGCCACTCGAACTCTATTCCGGAAGAATGGCAATAACTCTCAACTTCCAACCGGCTCGTCGTTTGAAAAACTTCTTCCCAGGAAAGGTCCATGCCGCTGCCATAATTTCGAACATACATCACGCCTTTTTCCGCGAAGAGCGCGCGGATTCTGGCAGGGATGCGTTGATAGACGAGGCGGCTATCCGCGATCGGCGTTTCGCCACCAGTCACCGCGCATCGCAAACTGAAAAACAAAATCTTCATCGGCCAGTCGCGAGCGTAAGAGTTTTCGTTGTGAAGTGGGATTGACCTTTGAGCCGGATATTCAGTAGAGGTATAAATCTTTCCGCTCACCAAAGTGCGTGGAGTCGAGCGGTAGGAGTAGTCGAGCAGGTCCCCTGAAACACTGGTGATGAATCTTTCAAATTCTTCGGGAGTACTGAGGTCGAAGCCGCGGAAAAGTATTCCGCCATGGCGAAGCAACCAACCCTCTAACAACCCGCGATTAGCTTCCGCCCAGGAGATCAAGTCAGTGGCGCGCGAAGCTGGCTGGATCAGTAACGGCAGCAACGTGCCGCCTTGCATGCAGCTAACGCTGATAGCCTCGCCCGATAAGGCATGCCGAACCACACTCCCGATATGTTCGCGTTCGGTGTTAACTGCTTCAAACGTGCTGCTCATAACTCGAGTCCTTTTCCTTTAATCATCTATGCTGCTTGTCTTATTGAGTCCTCTTGAATGCCGGCGTCGCGTTTTGCAAATGCCTGTCGGCGTAGCGATTTCCAACCGACAAAATCCTGCCATTGCGGTCGCAGACATTCCCATAAGCTGAGCCGGCGCTTCCTGACAAATATCAGCAGCGCTACCAGCAGCATCACGCTATAACCGATCAGCGACGCGATAGCCGCTCCCGTGATGCCAAAACGAGGGAGCAGCATCAGCAGGCCAATCGCAGTAACTACGGCTGCCGCGAATCGTGCCAACGTGCTTAGCACTGGATAACCAAAGCCGCGCAATCCGCTGATCACGATCGAGCCCATGGCCCAAACAGCTGCGGCAGCTAACAACCAACGAAGCGCTCCAGACGCCGGAACGAAGGTTGGACCAAACAGAAGCCTGAGGATTAGCGGAGCGCACAGCCACAAAGGAACCAGGATCAAGGCGTACATATAAATTGTGAGTCGCAAGGTTCGCGCCACCAGCAATTCGGCCCGCTGAGCTGTTTTAGAAGCTGCCACTTCGGGCATCAGGGCTTCAGCAAGTGCGCTCGCCGCAACTGTTGTCATTTCTGAGAGCCGGACCGCTATGACGTATAAACCGATCGCTACGTTCGAAGCCATGGCTCCAAGCATGAGTTGGTCCAGACGCAAGGTAGTGAAGTCAGCTACCCCGCCGGGATAATCGCGGGCTCCATAGTTCATTGAAGTTTTGAACTCCGTCCAACTCGGTTGCCACGACGGTCGGAGTTGATGAATGACAGCAGCCAGCGCCAGAAGCATGGCAGTGGTTTGAGCTGCGATCATAGTGAATGACGCGGTGGCAACTGTGAGATGACCCAAGCACCAGAGAGCCATAAAGCCAACGGCCTGCACACCAAAGAAAATCATTCGAGCCGCGCCCGCCCAACCGAAACGCCGCGTGCCTTCGAGCAACCCTCGCATCAGCTCAAGAAACAATGCCGCCGGAATGTTGATCTGATAAATGCGCAGCAGCGTCATGACTTCGGGACTTCGTTCACCAACCAGATGCGGCACAATTTGATCTGCCAGTACCACGCTGACAATCCCAATAACGACCGTGTAAATGACAGCATTGGAAAACAGCTGCGAAACCCGCTGCGGCTCGCGGGCCATCCAATAACGATAAGCCGTCGGCAGTCCGAAGGCCGCCAGCATTGCCACCACGGGTGGCCACAGCACAACAATCAGCAATTCACCACGACCTGCGGGTCCTAAAGCTCTCGCGCCGATAAGACTCGAGATGATGTTGGACAGCAAAATCGTGATGTCCGCGGTAAGAATCAATCTGGTGCTGCGGGCTATCACTTGATAATCACAATCTCGTTGGGTAATTCGCGCTGCTCGCGAAAGTAATTTGCCAGGCTTGGCTGCAGGCTGCGGGCTCGCGGTCCAATACATCTGAAGGAATCGTGCAGTAGTGCAGCGTTCGACACGTGGGCCAAAGCCTTCCTGTAACGTAGGTATAAGACTCGGAATAACGCGTTATTTTCAGTTAGGAGGGATGAAAAGGCGGGTTATTTGTAGCATTCGCGACTACCGGAATTTGCGTTGTAACTAATGCGACAAAATTTGTCAGTTTGTTACTCGTTCGAGCCAACACTCTCGCCAAAACAGGAACGATTGTCGGGGACATAGACGATGGCAAACACCGTCACACGTCGCTCCTTCTAAAAGGACGGTGTCTTTTATTCTGCGCTGGCGTGGTGTTGCTTCCAGAACAATGTTTTCTACCCGGTCTTGCACGCGCAGGACCTGCCCGCAAAAACCCATCATCGTCGGCGCGAAAAGCAGGTTTTGATGTTTACCGGCGGAGTCGAGCGTCTGCTTAATCTGCGCCAGCGATTTCACTCGTACTAATTCGCCGGGCTGAAGATTAAGGGACTGGCCACGAAAATCTCCGGCCGCACCCGCCACAAAACGCCACGATTTCAGCCGGCAAACGTGAGCGACCTTGTTGTAGAACGCAATAAATAAGCTCTGAATGAGTTGCCATTTTGAGATTCGATTGTATTTGAGATCCCAAAGGTATTGCTTCGGTTCCCACCAGGGCAGAGGCTTCGAAGCGTGGAGAATCTCGGTGGATTGGCAAAAAAACTGACCGTCTGCCATTGCCAGGGACTCCAGATCCGCGCGGCAGACCTTGGCTATGTGAAACCCATTGGACGAGGTTTTTAAGCCACCGGCCTTCAACCATGCTTCTTTCCAAAAAATGAGGCAAGCTCGACCACAACCGGCATGGCTGCTGCCATCGCATCGGGCTTCTTCCAAAAACACAGTATTCTCAAACTGCCGCATTTCCTGATCATCGACGCAAGTTTTGAAGGCCTGCGAAGAAACTCGAAACGTCTTGCCACAGAATTTCAGCATCTCCGGCATGAACGGGAGATTATCGAGCGTTCCCTTCTCGTTGAGGGTTGCCAGGATCTCAGCTTCGGTACGTACCTGGACTATATCGCCCGGTAAGAATTTGACCGGCGCCGAGTTCGTTCGCAGAGATTCGGTGGTAGTGACCATGTTCAGCTTGCTCCGCGCGCCAACAAAATGGCCGGTATGGTCCTTAGAAGAATCATCCCGTCAAGACCCAGGGACCAACGATCGATGTATTCCAGATCCAGTTCCATCCATTGCTCGAATGAAAGGTTGCTGCGACCGGATACTTGCCAGAGGCAGGTCAGTCCAGGCTTAACGCTGAACCTGCGTTTTTGCCAGGCTTCTTCCATTCGCAATGCATCACGCACTGACAGAGGCCGCGGCCCCACAATGCTCATGTCGCCGAGCAAAACATTAATCAATTGTGGTAATTCATCTATGCTGGTCTTGCGTAGCCACCTGCCGACGCCCGTGGTGCGTGGGTCTTTACTGATCTTGAAAATCGGTCCTGACTTTTCGTTCAGGTGTTCGACTTCCTTCATGCGTTCCTCGGCGTCAGCGCACATGGTGCGAAACTTGATCATGCGAAAGCGGCGCTTGTTGAAACCTACTCGCCACTGGATGAAGAACACAGGACCTTTTGAATCCAACTTAATTGCCAGGGCGACAAATGCCAGAAGGGGAAACAGCAACAGCAGCATGACTGACGCGACTACGATGTCGCTTAGCCGCTTTATTTCGGTTCGCCAGGTCATCGGAGGAGCGCTGTGCAGTGACAACAGCGGCGTCCCTTCAAACTCTGATGTGCGCGAACGGGCAAGGCGGTGCGGGAAGTTGTCTGACAACAGGTGCACCATAATGCCTTGTTCTTCCAGCAGGTTAATTGCTTTTTCTATTTGCGAATACTGGGACTTGATCGGTAGAGCGACAAAAACTTCATCAATGGCGTCGTGGGCAATAATCTCTGATAAGTCTTCCACACCACCGAGTCGCGGGACGCCTTTCAATCCCTGGCCATTGAAGTTCGTTTCATCATCAACGTAACCGATGATGCGATAGCCGAGGTCCGTTCGCTGTGCCATCTCGTTGGCGAACCAGCTCGCGCGTGGTCCGCCCCCTACGAGCAATAAAGTCTTTATGTTGTGCCCACGCAGTCTCAAACGCCGCAAGTTGAGTCGCAATAAAACCCGCATGATCCCGATTAAAGCGAACCCAATCACGCCAACGGTCGCGGCGGTCTCGAGGGTAATGGTTGGCCAATGTCCAATATGCGCAACGATCAAGAGTGTTACAGAAGCTAAAAACACGGCGCGGCCAATCTCCCTGAATTCATCAAGGCCGGTGCTGAGCCGGTGCGAGCGATAAACGCCCTGCAGATTGAAGAGAAGGTACCAAATAGCCACCATCATGGCGCTGAGTAAAGCGTTTGCTACCTTGATTCGGGACGAGAGGAAATCGATGGCATAGGCGGCGACTGTCTGCGAATTTTCGGGCGCGTAGTTGATTATGATCCCAAGGCTCAGCGCCCAGAGCATCATGGTCAGGTCACTGACCTTTAAGAAAAGATTCGCTAGTTGTCCGTGCCGAGGGATCATAAATATTCCTTGATGTTCGATAGATATTGGTTGCTGCAGCGAATCGCTAGTAGCGGAGCAACGGATTCAAAAATGTCGCAAGGCTGGCAATCCTCACGTAGCGTTCTAACTTGCTGATCCGGTTGCGTGGGACCAGGATCATGTCGCCCGGCAGCAACGTCAGATCGTTTTCCAGGTCCCTGGTCTTCGTCAGCGATTTGAAGTTCAAACTTCTGACTTCGGCGGTATCGGCGTTGAGCTTGCGAAATACGAGAATCTGCGACGACTTGGCGCTGTCTTTAAAGCCACCCGCCATCAGCACGGCCTGGACCGCAGTCAGCTTTTCGCGCATCTCGAGTCTTCCGGGTTGCACCACCTCTCCGGCCACTACCACATACGGCTTTTGAAACTCTTTCAAGATTACAGTCAGCTCCGGCGATTCCAATCGGGTTCTTACTTTCGCCAGGATCAGGTTGCGAACCTGGGTAAGGTCGCGTCCGGCAACTTTCAGGTCGCCGCCAATTTGAAGGGAGACATAACCATCGGGCTGAACGGTAACTGTCTGATTAAACTCGGGTGTGTAGCGATACTGAATGTCGAGAACGTCGCCGGGATTCAGCGTGTAGCGGGCGTCGTTACCAAACGCCGTCAGTCTCGGCCGTTGGGTTTGCGTCGACGGCTGTTGTGCGCCCACAACCATAGTTAATGCGGACGTCAAAAGGGCAATGAGTAAGATTCTTTTAATGAGCACGGTCCGACCTCTTTACAGCCTGCGGTATATCCAGTTAGGCACTGGATACTGTCTTTGGTTAAGTACAAACCCGAGAAAGTTTCCCCCGGCACTCTCGATCATCTCCTGGCAATGCTGAATCTGGCTGCGACGCGTTTGAGCGGCCTTCACTACCACGGCGACACCATCAATAATTGGAGCCAGGCTGGTTGCATCTGATGAAACAGCCGGCGAAGGACAATCGATAAGTATGTAGTCGAAGTTCCAGCGCAAAGCATCTAGACACGCTTTGCGATACTCGGAGCTGGAATTCCAATCTGTGGCTCCCCGCAGGCTCTGGGCTGCCATCAGGTGCGGAGACGTTTTCCCGGCGGACAAGGTGAGCAGATTGTCTCTTTCCGTTTCTTCGCAATGGTTCGAGATATGACTCGGATCGGCCAGGTTAAGGCCTTCGAATGCGGCAGCATCAACCCTGAGCACGCGCCTCTGAGTTTGGGCCGCCAGCTCCTTCGCCAGGACATTCACGACGTAGCTGACGCCTTCGCCCCGGGTCGCGGAGGTGAAAGCAACTACGCGATTACGCAGTTTTCCCTCGCCATCGACGGCCTGAAATACTGTTCTGATCAGTTCAAGATAGAATCCCACTTTGATTATTTTCCCGCTTTAATTTAGTAGTCACGCACCCATTCAAACTGCGGCTCGCTGACAATCTTCGGTTGAGAGAGTCTGGGCTCTGAAGATTCCGGAGTTTCCTCTGCTACTGCACTTGTAACGGCGCGCGGCACGCGACCATTTTTGGGAACTGAGACCAGCACTCGTTTTCCGGTTAAGACTTCGAGCTCGCAAGGCGTTAGAACCGTATCGCGCATGAGTTCCACAATGAATACGCTGCCGATGCTGAGCAACGCGCCGAGCACTAATCCCAGTATTAAGTTCAATAGCCTGTTGGGCCTCACCGGAAGCTGTGGCTGCGCAGGGGCCTCAGCCACTGAAACGTTCGTAATCTTGTTTTCGTCCAACTCATCCGTAATGCGCGCTTCTTCTTCCTTTTGCTTGTAGAGCTGATAGCTTTCCTCGCTCTGCTTAACTTTGCGGTTAAGGTCCTCGTAGGCCGCAGTGCTGCCTTCCAGACGCGAAAGCTGTGCTTCGTATTGCCCTACCTGGCCTGCCAGCATCTCCTGGCGACCTTCAGCTCCGGCCTGGTCCACACGGCCGCGGGCCAGCTCGGTTTCGAGCGTCTGCCGCAAGGGGTTTAGGCCGGTGGACTGTTCGGTGGCGATTTCATTTGAGGCCTTTTCCAGGGCCGCCCTGGTAGTTTTGATTTGCTGATCAACTTCCCTCACCAAACGATCGTCGGGGCGAAACTTTGTCAAAAGCTGGGTGCGCCGGTTTTGCAGTTCCACGATAAGAGTGTTCAGCCGCTCGGCTGAGTACTGGTTTGGCAAGGTCCGGCTCTGAGTCACAATTCGCGGCTGCAGGTTTTGTAATTGCTGCTCCACCTTGGCAATTCGATCGGTGACTTCCCGCAGATACGCCCTGGTTTCCATCAGCCTCGACTTGGCTTCCGCGAGTTTCTGCACAGTCTGCTCTTTCTGCTGTGTCAGCGAGATAACATTCATCGATTGTTGAAAGCTCGAGCGCTCCTTTTCGGCAGCTTGCAGTTCGCCTTCGTACTCATCCGCTTTGGTCTTGAAGAAGTCGTAGGTACCGGGAGGTCTGTGCAACTTCAAATGTTTCTCGAGGTAGAGATCCTGAACTTTGCGCAACACGGCAGCGGCTGTCGCAGGCGAGCTGGAAGAGTATTTGACATCAATGATGTTCGCCTTTTTGACAGGCGTAATCACCAGGTCTTTTGCCAAACGCCGGCTTGCTTCCTCTACCTGGGCCGCCTGGGTCCGATTTACTTCTTTCAGTCCCAGCCGGCCAAGAATCGAAGAGTCGCTTTTGTATAATCCGCATTCCGTGACCACTTGCTTGAGCAGGTCTTCGCTGGTAAGCAGTTCAATTTCGGAATTGATCTGATTCTCCGAGACTTCATTTATGAAGGGCGCGCTGGCTGATCCCGTAGTTCGTTCCGGAGTAATGGGCACATCGGAGCGCGTATTTTTGACCAGAATCTTCATCCGCGATTCATATTCGTTAGGCATCAAGAAGGCCACAATGCCTGAACCAATCGCTACTACCAAAAACGTCGCGCAGATCAATAGTTTGTGACGAAATACGACGCTGGCTACATCGCGGGCGGAGATCTTCGCCTGATCAGATTTACTGGGGCTTTGGTTTTTCATAAACAATGTCTGCACATCATTTAAATGGGCAATCGCCGAGCTATTCCGCTTTTTCTGGAAGTCGTCGCCGCCGCACCATGACGATTCAATTTTTCTTGAGACTGGAGAAATGAAGGGTTAATTTGTGGGAAATCGGAGAAACTGAGAAACTGCTGGGAACCCGGCGGCCGTTTAATAGTTTTCTAAGCTCGAATATCTTGACTACTCAAAACAACCAATGACAACAACGTCCCAAACATCGGCAGCCTTAAGCTCAACGGCCGACATCCGCGCTTGTTTCCCGGCACTTGGGCGCACCCATAATCAAAATTCGGTTGCGTATTTCGATGGCCCCGGGGGCACACAGGTTCCCAGGCAGGTGGTGGAAGCGATGAGCGACTATCTTTACCACCACAACGCAAACACACATTGGGCTTACCCAACCAGCGAAGAGACAGACGCCGCACTTGAAAATGCCAGACACGCTTGCGCCGATTTCCTGAACGCCTCGCCGAGTGAAATAGCGTTTGGCGCAAACATGACCACGCTTACATTCCATCTGTCGAGAACGTTGGGAGCGCAATATGGTGCGGGAGATGAGATTGTCGTCACCGAACTGGATCATCATGCGAACGTGGCGCCCTGGCATAGGCTCACAGTCGAGCGCGGCGTTAGCGTGAAAACCGTCAGGATGGTCCCTGAAACCGGCCAAGTGGATTGGGATAGTTTTGAGCAGGCGATCAGCAAAAAAACCAGGCTGGTCGCTATCGGCGCCGCCTCAAATGCGCTCGGGACAGTCAACGATGTCAGCCGCGCGATCCGGATCGCGCGATCGGTCGGAGCACTGGTTTTCGTGGATGCAGTCCATTACGTGCCACACGCCCTCGTGGATGTGCGATCACTCGATTGCGATTTTCTCGGTATGTCCGCTTACAAGTTTTATGGTCCACACATTGGAGTGCTCTTCGGAAAATTTGCCCTGCTCGAGTCAATGGACTTTCCCAAACTCATCCCCGCTCCAGACTCTCCGCCGGAGAATGTTGAGACGGGGACGCAAAATCACGAAGGCATTGTGGGCGCGGGAGCTGCTGTCGATTTTCTCGCCTCATTGGCAGGTGGTGTTTCGCGGCAACAGCGATTGGCAGGAGCTTATGCCGGTTTGCACGAGCGCGGCGCAAAGTTAACACAAAGACTGTGGGAAGGACTGAGATCAATAAATGGGGTGCGGGTTTATGGACCGTCACCGGATTTACCAAGGACGCCGACCGTTTCGTTTACTGCGGATGGTGTGACCTCAACCGAAGTCGCGCGGAGACTTGCCGCACGCGGGTTGTTTCTTTCGCATGGTGATTTTTATGCTGCTACTGTGGTCGAGCGATTGGGGCTCGGCGAGGAAGGCCTGGTGCGCGCCGGCTGCGGCTGCTACACCACGGAAGACGAAGTCGAGCGGCTGATCGAAGGCGTAAATGAGATCGTCAAGACAGTATAAGCCGCGGATGAACGCGGAAGGACGCGGATAAGACGAAAACAAATCGGTTTTGATCTTTTCAGATTCGCGCCTATCCGCGTTTATCCGCGGCAAAATTCTCTTCGGCTTACTCCGCGGCAAAATCCTCTTCGCGTCACTTTCGAACTGCATTGATGAAATCGGCCAGTAGCCCATACGCAGTGCTCTGCAAATTCGGACGGTGAGAAGTGACAGTCAGGCCCGGCATCATGTCCAGTTCAAAATGAACCGCCAGCGAAGTGCCGCGGACGTTTCCCAGCGGATCGCTCAGCGCAACTTGTTCGGGCCGTACCGTGGCGGCGAGTTTTCCATTCTCCGCTATCTTTCCTCTCGCCACGAGTTTGAAGGGTTTCGATTCCGCCCTGGCCGCCTGCACCTTTCCCGTACTAAGCTCGCGAATCCCTTCCCTGCTAACGTCGTCTGGTTTCAACGGAATGTTCAGCAGAACATTCGCCAGGGCACACACTTTCACCGTCGAATCCCAGCCGTCAATGTCATGACTCGGGTCGGTTTCAGTGACCCCCAGCTCCTGCGCCGCTTTCAATCCTTCCTCAAACGAACGCCCCGCCTCCATCGTCTCGATAATCACATTTGTAGTTGAGCTAAAGACCCCGCTGAAGCCACGAAGTTTAACCGCAGGCAACGCCTCGCGAAAAAGCGAAAACACCGGCGCGCTATCGAGTACGGTGGCCTCAAATAGAAAACGCTTCCCCGCGGAGTGCGCCAGTTCATTCAGCTCGCGATAGCCGTGAACCAGTACGCCCTTGTTTGCCGTAACTGCATGCGAACCTGATTGCAGCGCAGCGCGGAGATAGTTGATGGCCGGCTGGCCCGAGTCGGGATCGAGTGAGGTTGTCTCAAACACCACGTCAGGCCGGGCCGCCGCGAGCCATTCACTTATGCCATTTGAATTTGAGGAATGTTCCAGGGTTAGTGGGTTGGAAACAAGATTTGCGAAGTCAAAACCTTCTGGTCCTTCCGCTTCTCTCGACTTTGACAGCCAACCCAGCCGGCGGCTAGCCACGCCGGTCACTTGAAACTCGATTCCATAGAGTTCGCGTAACTCCGCCGATTTCGCCGCCAGCAGACGTGCCAGCGCGCGTCCCACATTGCCGAAACCCAGAAAACAGAGGTTATATTGTTTCATTTAATTAATGAGCTCGAGCAAAGTTATACTGCATAATCTTGTTCATCTTGTAAATCCTGTCTAACAAATGCGATGAAACAATACCACGATCTTCTGAAATCAATTCTGGCAAACGGCAATGAACATAACGACCGAACTGGAGTTGGAACCGTCTCTCATTTCGGTTATCAAACGCGGTTTGACCTGCGCGACGGGTTTCCGATCGTAACCACAAAGAAGATTCCCTTTCGCTGGATTGCCGAAGAATTGTTCTGGTTTCTTTCCGGTGACACGAACGAAGCGAACCTGCGCGCCAAAGGGGTGGACATCTGGGCGGAGTGGGGGGACGAAGAGCATACCCGGCGTTTCAACCGTGAGGCTGGCGATCTCGGTCCGGTTTACGGTTATCTCTGGCGATCTTTCGGCGGTGACTATCCCAGGCGTAATGGCATCGATCAGATCGCAAATCTCATCGACACAATTGAGCGCAATCCAAACTCCCGCCGGTTAATAGTGACGGGTTGGGACCCGCGACAGGCTGATAACGTGGACCTGCCCCCATGTCACACATTGTTTCAATTCAAAGTGGAAGGCGGGCGAGTTTTGCATTGCCAACTCTACCAGCGTTCGGCCGATGCTTTCCTGGGCGTACCTTTCAACATTAGTTCCTATGCCTTGTTAATGCATATGGTGGCCCATGTTTCCGGGCTGGAAGTTGGCGAGTTTGTTTACACCCTCGGCGACTACCACATCTATAAAAACCACATCGAGCAGGTCGAGCAACTGCTCGCGCGCGAGCCTTATCCTTTGCCGAAGCTCGAAATCCTTGATGAAGCAAAGCCACTGCGCGGTCTCGCCGGCTTGCTTGAGATGGGCTATCAACATTTGAAACTGGTGGGTTATCAATCTCACGGAAAGATCGCTGCCGCCGTGGCAGTGTAGGGAGCTTGCGGCTCTGCCGCCTTCCGTGTGGAAAGGCTCTGCCTTTCCCAAAAAGTTTACATTTCTGAGGCATATGCCTCGGCTAATGGCCAGAGGCGTAGCCTCATCGTCAATGGCACTACTCCGGAAAGGCGAAGCCTTTCCGCACGGAAAGCGGCGGAGCCGCATAAAGATATGATCATCGGGATTGTCGCAGTGGATAGGAACGGCGCCATCGGTAAGGGCGGAAAGCTGCCCTGGCACTATTCTGCCGATATGAAGTTTTTCAAAGAGACGACAACGGGGCATGCGGTAGTGATGGGCCATAAGACATGGCTTACGTTAAAGAAGCCATTGCCAAATCGCCTGAACATTGTCTTGAGCCGGCAAGCTGAGATTGAACCGGCAGAGTCGGTGATGGTTCTCCGCGACGTCGATTCAGTGTTGGCGATGAACAAAGATTTGAAGGGTGATTTGTTCGTGATTGGTGGGGCGCAAGTTTACCAGGCTTTTGTCCCCTACATCGAGAAGTGGATCGTTACTGAAGTGCCTTTGACGGTTGAAGGCGCCGACACGTTTGTGCCCGAGAATTACCTGGAGCGATTTAAGCAGATTGGATCGAAGGACCTCGGAGACGGCTTGACCGTGTCATTCTATGAACGATGAATTGTACGGGCTGTGAAGGATGAGTTGTAGGGGCGGCACTCCGTGGCCGCCCCCTCTTTTGATCCCACTCAAGCTCAATCGCAACGAATGGGGTGGCCACGGAGTGCCACCCCTACAAATGCCGGATGCAAAAAATGCAGCAACGCAGCGAGAAGTGGCTACCCTCTCCACTCATTGACCTGGGCTCCTCGGATTTCTAACATGAACGCGATTATAGAAACTCATTTGAGATTCCTTCAACATGCCTCACTTTGCCGATTTTCCCTTCCTACGTCGTTACAACTCGCTACGATTACTCGGTTGTGATTATCATTCCGTTTATCAACTCTGCGCGATCAGCCTTGTAACTGAGCTCCGCAGGCCATTCTTTGCCGACATAATTCTCGCCAAAACCGTATTAGCCTCTTTAATAAGCGATGAAACTCTTGATTATATGCGCGTGCGAGCCTTCACGCTCATGCCGGATCATCTCCACTTTCTTGCAGGCGTTCGGCAGCCTGAATTCTACCTTCCAAACCTCATTGGCAGGTTCAAGAGCTATACGACCCAACAGTACTGGAAACGGAGTCGCGAAATTGTAGAGTGTGGCAGTGTCTGCCTACCGTCGGCTTCGGTGAGCAGGACGGATCCGATTGAAGCTCGCCCACTACTCACGTCTCTAATGGATTGGCGAGCCACGCTTCGGCCAGAAGTCGTGCTGCTGAAGAACTGGCCGAGACCAACGGCAGGACACTTTCTCAAGAAACGTTTGTGGCAGACGCGTCTGTTCGACCACGTTATTAGAAACGATTCTGACTTACGGGAAAACCTGGAATATATTGCGATGAATCCTGTAAAGGCGGGATACGTATCGAGACCCCAGTTTTACCCATTCACAGGATTTCTTGTTTGATTGTGGCGGTTTTATAGTTGTAGGGGCGGCACTCCGTGGCCGCCCCCTCTTTGATCCCACTCAAGCTCAATCGCAACGAATGGGGTGGCCACGGAGTGCCACCCCTACAACTACCCCAACGGTCCCGTCGTACCCAACTTCAAATCCAACACATCATGCCGCGTGATGATTCCCACAATGCGCCCATACTCCTCAACCAACACGGCGGGACTCGTCTGTAATCTTCGCGTCACTTCCTGCGCACTTGCGTCAACGTCCACCGTGGGGAAACTTGCTTCCATCACTTCACTCACCGGCGAGTCGAGCAAATGGCGATTGCGTACAACCTTTGCCAGCACCCGGTTTTCCCGCAGCGATCCGACAGGCCAGCCTTCTTCGAGCACGGGGATCTGTGTGAGACCCAACTCATTCATTTTAGCCAGCGCTTCGCTGAGTTTGTCTGGAGGTGAAACTGAAACCAGTGATTCGGGCGCGTTCGCCGGCTTAGTTCCACAGATTAGGCCGGCAGTCATCTTCTGCGGCTCGAGCAAGCGCTTCTCTTTCAGCCATTCATCCGAATGGTGTTTCGTCAGATAGTGTTCGCCGGTGTCGCAGATTATGAACACTACCACGGCGTCTTCCTCCAGATCGCGCGCCACGCGCAAGGCAGCTGCCAGGTTCGTCCCGCTGGATCCACCGCAGAATATTCCCTCCGTTCGGCCTAGCTGGCGCGACATTTCAAACGACTCGCCGTCCGTAATATTGATTACCTCATCGATGTACTGGATATGAACATTGGGCGGCACCACCTCCTGCCCAATTCCTTCCACCAGATATGGCGTAGTTTCAATTACCTTGCCGGTCTCCTTGTAAGTCTTAAAAATCGAACCGTAAGGATCGGCTCCCACTACTTTGATCTTAGGATTCTTCTCTTTCAAAAAGCGGCCGGTGCCGGAGATGGTCCCACCGGTCCCTATGCCGGCGACAAAGTGTGTGATCTTGCCTTCTGTTTGGTCCCAGATTTCAGGGCCGGTCGTACGGTAATGAGCTTCGGGATTTGCGGGATGTGAATATTGATCAGGGTAAAAGGAGTTCGGGGTTTCCTTGGCGATTCTCTGGGCCGTCGACACGTAATGATCGGGTGTTCCGGGCTTTGCGGATACGGGAGTGATCACGACGTCAGCACCCAGAGCTTTGAGGTATCGCGACTTCTCAACCGAGGCTTTGTCAGTCATCACGAAAATGCACTTATACCCTTTAACCGCGGCGGCGAGGGCCAGTCCTATTCCTGTATTTCCGGAAGTGGCCTCAACTATAGTTCCGCCCGGTTTCAACTTGCCTTCACGCTCGGCGGCTTCAATCATCGATACCCCAATGCGGTCCTTCACCGAAAAGCCGGGATTCAGGTTTTCCATTTTCGCCAGGATCGTGGCTTTGATTCCCCGGTTCATGCGGTTGAGCTTCACCAGCGGGGTGCGGCCGATTAGTCCAAGGACACTATCGTAATAATGCATTCCCATCTCCGAGATTTTTGATTGGTCTATTTTTAACAGAACTTTTCTAACAGAACTTTAACTGCGGCGCTATTTGAGAAGCCCGCCTTCGCAGAGTTTTTTCGCCATCAACTCGCCCGCGACCCGATGGCCAGCGGTATTCCAGTGTCCATCGCCAGGGTTACTTTCAAATCCATGAAGGTAAACGTTCTTCAGCTCGGCAAACTCTTGTAATTCAGGAGCAAGAGTGATCACGGGAATCTGTTCGCGCATGCAAAACGATCTAATTCGGTTGTCAGGATAGAACAGGTCCGTTATTCCCCAACGCTTTTTGAATTCTTCTCGCACCTTCGGCTCGGGTTGCACTTGCGGACCATTACTGAGAGTGATAACCACGAACCGGGCTCCGCGGCTCCGTACTTCATCGCGCATGGCCGCAATCAAGCCTTCCGTTACTCGCCAGGCATCATTCCATTCCTGATTGAGCGGCTCACGGTAAACAAGGTGCTCGGTGCCGAATTGTTCCGCCAGCAAAAGCAGATTTTCGTTCTTCGGGGTCTCCCCGGTTTCCTTTGCCTCGGTGACCCCGGCGGACGCCGATTGTGCACGTTTGGCTCGCCAGGACGCCAGCCAGATCCTGAAGCCCCGATGTCCCTCAACCGCGGCCTGAACGACCCGCGAGTGATCGCGAAGCCATCTGCCGAAGCGGTTCACTGGCGACTGCCGCCCGAGAAATACTCGCGAATTTCTAAAGGACTCATCCAGGGTCAACTGATTGCCCCGGTAGACGAAGTAAGGAATTTTATCAGTCTTTTTTAGAACGCGAGAGTTATCAATGACGTCGTTGTTTGTAGTTACCGCCAGCATCACGATGTCTGGAGAATATTTCCAGACCTGCTCCCGGAGCGTAAGCAACTCCTGGCCGGTCCCGTATCCCGAGACTCCAAAGTTGAGAACCTCGACTTGCTTGCCCCTCAAAGCATCGCATTCCTGAAGCTTTCTTTCCATCACCGACCAGAACGCGTCTTCCATCGCGACGGAGAAGGCTTCCGGGTAGGAATCCCCAAGCAGGGCAATCCTGAACACGTTTCGGGGTTTCGTTATTGAGTGCTCGCGATCGCGAAGCCCGTCGCTGTTGATGCGAACATATGCTGCTCCTTCTCTCTGAAACCAACCTTCGGTTCCGGGGCGAAGTGCGTAACCGCGCGTCTGATCCAGGGCATAAAACTCTGGAGCAGAGTAACCGGCAATGCGAAGAGCGACCTCCGCGACAGTGCCTCCCAAGAGAAACCCCAGAACTGCCAGCAGAAGTTTCGCGAAGATATTTCTTGCTCGCCAGGCTTTAGGCTTCATCAGTCGCCGAAAAAATCAGGAATACTATCTAAGAATTTTGACAGGAAGAATACCTTAAGCGAAGGTCAAGGATTTTGTCCAAACCCACCTGTAGGGGTGGCACTCCGTGGCCACCCCATCGTTGCGAGTCGTCTTCCTGGATTTGAATGAGTTCGTGAAGAGGGGGCGGCCACGGAGTGCCGCCCCTACAATGGCATCCATCGTTGCGAGTCGTCTTCGTGGATTTGAGTGAGTTCGTGAAGAGGGGGCGGCCACGGAGTGCCGCCCCTACGATGGCATCCTTGAGAAAATGCTGAGGCCCGGATGTGCTCTCCCCTTCACATCCGGGCCTCCAACAAGGTTGCCAATTTTGCAATCGACAACCGAGCTCAATTCTTACAAAACAGGTTAGTAACGACGGTACTTATCTCGAATTTTGTAGGTGTACACTGCCGCGCCTGCGCCGCCGGTAATTGCACCTATGATCGCGCCTTTTTTGCCACCGATCAGACCGCCGAGAAGCGCACCACCAACCGCGCCCCCCGCAGTGGTGATCTTGTCGCGATGCTTATCCCAGACCGAACGCTGGCGGCCATAGCGATAAGTGTCGTTGTAGACGCTGGTGTCGTACCGGTTGTCATACCGGGTGCTATAGACCGGCTGATTGTTACTCAAACGAGAGCGCCTTTGCGCAGCAACTGGCAAAGCAGTCATGCTGAGAACGATCAGGCAAGTAAGAGTTGCGATTAGTTTCTTCATTGTTAGCCTCCGCGAGAAACATTGGCAATGACCATGCCACAAATCGCCACTTCGTCGATATGCAGGAACGGTTGTGTTGTTTCGAAGAAAGTGAGTCGCTGTTGATGCTCGATAAAAATCAGTTGCAGTTTTGAGTCTACGATACGGTATAGCTCGATCTGCTTCTCTTACCTTTTGGGGTAATCGTCTTCGAGCATATGATCAGGATTGAACTTCAATCTCTCGCTGAGTAGAACGCTAGCGTCCATAGGGCTTTGCACAAAAAGTAAATCCCACCCACGGCAGTGAGTGGATGGTTCAAGTCCCGCCTACTAAGAATAGGATATGAAGTAGTTACTAAATCCCACCAACGGAAGTTGGTGGATGGTTCAGATCCTGCCTATTTTCATTCAAAGAAGGCCGGACTTGAACCATCCACCAACTTCCGTTGGTGGGATTTCAAGAATAAGCGTGCTTCGCGATTTGTAGGTCGGACTTGAACCATCCACCCACTGCCGTGGGTGGGATTTGGACTTTTTGTGCAAAGCCCCGCCGAAGGAAAGAGCGGGGGCAAGCCCGCCTTCCTGACCTTGAGATGACTGGACTTGAGAGTGGGACTGCCCTTGAGTGGTTTTTACCTGAGTGGGACAGACTTTGAAAGGTAATTACGGCGTGCTCGAACTGTTTTCTCTTCCACGGCGGCCGCGATTTCGAAACTCGTTTCGCATCTGCTGAAACTGCGTCCACTGCTCAGGCGTGAGTACCTTTTGCAGCCGTTCGTCCGCCTGCTGGCGAATCTGCCCAACCCGCGGTTCTGACTCTTTTCTAAGAGCTTGCAACTGATCTCGACTGTCGCCCAGGATTTGGTGGACCTGTGTTTTCTGATCCGCGCTGAGCTTTAGACTATCTAGCATCCGGTCGAAACGGTCCTGCCGCGATACCCCCGGCCCAGTTCTGTCCCATCGCTTATAGGCATTCAAAGCGAGAGCGCCCGCAGCGAAGCCGAGAAGAAATATCATGATGGCCGCTCCGCGTACCTGCCACTTGCTCTTTCTGATGGTATCCATGATTACCTCGCTGCCTCTTCTTCAGCTCCGTAGAGCGTGTTCAGGATCTGGTCCTCAGATACTTGATCGTTAAGAGCTTCGCCTTGATCGAGGAGCATCTCTTCCGCGGAATAATTGTTCAACGCCGTGGACACTTCCGGTCCCGAAATCGTTTGGCTTCCCGGGATAACGAAAGTCAAAACCGCCAGGGCCGCAACTGTGGCAACCATCGTGGAAGCAAGCGCGCCGGCGGCCCGCCAAACTTTGGTCCATCCCCACAGTTCACTTGTTGTCTGTCGCTCCCGCAGTTTGGCCAGAACCCTGGTGTGAAGGAAAGGCGATGGCTCAAATGTTTCCGCCGCCCGCTCCTGCAGCAAAAGCACGGAAATCTGCGCTGCTTCAAACGCTCGCCGGCAATTTACACAGTCACCCGTATGCGCACGAATCGCATCCAGATCGCTCCGGCTCAAACTTGCCAGCGGCGCGCTCTCAATAAGACTGATGATGTGGTTTTTGCTCATCTTACCTCCTCTAAACTCTCGAACCTTCGCGCTGTCATCCGTTATCTTTGCGTCGCAGCAGTTTCTCAACGGCCTCGCGCATTCGGCGGCGGGCGCGAAACGCCTGTACTTTTACTTTCGATTCAGACCACCCGGTCATCTCCGCCACGTCCTTGACTGAAGCATCCTCGCCATCAATCAAAGTCAGAACCAACCGGTCGTTTGGGGCCAAAGTTTCCAGAACGCGTCCCGCTAGATCAGCAGCAACCAGGCTGCGCTCACTTGATTTATGACGTTCAGTTGCGGCCGTGGCCATATTGTTGTCCAACCAGGCAGTTTCATCATCGCTCAAGTCCGACGCTATCAATTCGGGACGACGCTTTGAACTTCGCAGCAGGTTGAGGCACGTATTGGTAGTGATCCGCGTCAGCCAGCCTTCCATTGAACCGCGCCCTTCGTAGCTGTCGAGCTCGGTAAACGCTTTCAAAAACACTTCCTGCGCTGCCTCCTCTACCAAACTGGGTTGGCGAAAGAACTTACTGGCATAGTGGAAAACGCGTCGACTGTAGCGGCGCATGATTTCTTCGAAGGCAGACTCATCGCCTTCACGCGCGAAGCGCGCCAGGTCCAGGTCTGAGGCGTGTTCGTGACTATGCGACAGGACGCGTCCTCATCGACATGCTTTTGAATGGCGGACTCAATAGTCCCGAGTCCGCCATCCGGTGATTGGCCAGCTAATGGCTGGTTACTGAACCTGACGCTGACCACGTTTGCCCCAGTTGGCTTTGAACTCAGCGCGCTTTTGTTCGATCTGAGCTTTCTGTTCCGACGTCAGTACAGACTGCATCTCCTGACGCATTTTGAACTGCTCGCTCAACAGTTTCGCCTCAAGAGTAGCTGACTCCTGCAGCTTCTGGGTAGCTAGCGCCTCATTGAACGTACCGCCCTCGGTTGCCTGACGCAATTCCTGGCGCTTCGCCCGAAGGTCCTGATGCAACGACCGGGTGCGCTCACGGAAACTCTGGCTGATCTGCTTCATCTTAGCTTTCTGATCATCAGTCAGGTTAATCCCGCGAAACAATCCGCCCTGCATTCCGCCAAAGCGATCGCCACGCCCGCCACGTTCGCCCCAGCCTTTGCCTTCGCCATGGCCGCGGCCATGACCTTCACCACGGGTCGCGGTCTGTTTGTCTTGATTCGTACTGGTCGTTTGGGCCAATACGATGGGTGCAGATAAAGCAACGGCCGACAGGGAGGCGATAGTCAGCAGTCTAATCTTTCCTAATCTTTTCATTTTTCTTCCTTTACTCCTGGTTCTTTGAAATATGGACGGCCGTTATTAGCCTCCGACTAGTAAGACACCCCCGGTTACACAACGGTTACAAACGCGAAGTAGTTCAGAGTTCAACCTTTAGGTTGCTGCCTCGGTAAGACGCAGGCTGAAGCTTGCACTCTGAACTACGGCTTCTCACCGCTCGAAGCTGGTTCGACCTGTAACCTGGAATGTCCGCCTGGTGTCTGAATAGATGGTGAATAATGTAATGCGAACGCTAAAACCCACAAACTTGGCGGCTATTCTGTCGGTCTTCATCGCTTTCGGCCTGGCCAATGCCCAGTCAAAGCCCACCAAATCCGGGGACGAACTCCAGGAGTCCTCGGCCAACGTGGTCGAGGCAACCCGGGAATACCAGGCTCGCAGCGCGGAACTGGTTCGCCTGCAGGAAACCGCCGTCAACCAAGCCATGGTGAAGCTGGATGAGCTGCGTCAGCTCGTTGCGGATGGTCTGGTGGCAAGGGCTGAACTCGAGGAGAGCGAACAACTGCTTGCGACGCTGCGCGGACAACTGGAAACCACGCGCAAACAGATCGCCGCTTCGGATCAAATGATTGCGACGATCCGAGCCGAAGAAGAATTGGCGAAGGCCCAGGCCGCAGCAGTTTCGCCAAAAATGATTGGAAAGCCCAACGCTGCGCCCCTAACGCGCCCCACACTCTTTCGCTACAACGGTCCCACAGCCTGGTCAATTGGCAATCTGAGTCAACTACAATCCTTTTTCTATTCCACTTTCGGACGTTCCTTGCCTACAAGTGCCGTCGGGCAATCAACTACGCATAACCGGCTTGGTTACGATCACAGAAACGCCGTAGATGTGGCCGTCCATCCGGACAGCGCAGAAGGAAAAGCCTTAGTGGACTATCTACAAAACCAGGGAATACCGTTTCTCGCTTTTCGCGCCGCAGTGCCGGGCGTCGCAACCGGACCGCACATACATATTGGCAGTCCTTCGCACCGGATTTAACGCTGTTTGCACAACGTGTTTACGGAGTGTTGATTTTGTGTTTTTCGTAAATCTTACGTAACCGAAATAACAGTGACTGTGTCTAACTTACTGACGAATCGAAACATTATTGAAATTGAACAATTGATAAGGTGTGTACATGTCGAGTCAAACTATTAAAGAACGCCTGCCCGTAAGTGGCATCAACACAGGAAAAGCCGCCAGCTGGGTAAGCTTGAGCTGGAAGAAGCTCGTTACGCGGAAGAAACACTTGCTGGTAGGAGGTGCGGCTCTTGCCGTGCTGGGCATGGCTGCATATTACTACCTGGGAAACCAGTCCAGCGCTCCGCAGTACCTGACCGCGAAGGTAGAACGAGGAAATTTACGGAATACCGTCACGGCTACAGGAACGCTGCAAGCAGTGACCACCGTGCAAGTGGGTAGTCAGGCCTCGGGCACGCTTTCCGCCCTCAACGCCGACTTCAATTCAATAGTCAAAAAAGGTCAGGTTATCGCCCAGCTGGATCCTTCAGTTTCTAAAGCTCAGGTTGATCAGGCTCGGGCGAACTTGCAACAGGCGCGCGCCAGCCTTCAACAATCCATTGCCGGCGTTGCCGGCTCACGCGCAGGTGTTAGCGATGCGCAGGCAAAAGCGCTGGCTGCGAGTTCCACGGTGCAGAATAACCAATCGGGCGTGACCGGCGCGCAGGCAAACTTGGCCGTGCTTAAAGCACAACTCGACGATGCACTCGCATTTCTCAAGCAGCAGGACTACTTATTGAAAAGCGGGGTAATCGCCCAGCGGGAATATGACCTGGCAAACACCAGCTACAAGACCGCCGAGGCCAAATACAACCAGGCAGCAGCGCAACTGAACCAGGCAATTCTGAGCGAGAAATCCTCGGCTGGTTCAGGAATCGCGCAATCACAAGCGCAGGTGCAACAGTCGCAAGCGCAGGTGCAGCAATCACAGGCTCAGGTACAGCAAGCTCAGGCCCAGGTTCAGCAGGCTGAGGCGGCGCTTCGACTCGCAGAAGTCAACCTGGCTCACACCACCATAACTTCGCCGATTGATGGCATTGTAGTTTCTCGTGACGTGAACGTGGGCCAGACCGTAGCCGCCAGCCTCTCGGCGCCAACGCTCTTCACTATCGCCAAAGATCTTACGCAGATGCAGGTGATTGCCAACATCGATCAGGCCGACATCGGTTTGGTCGAACAAGCGAAATCGGTGAAGTTCGCGGTGGATGCATTCCCCGGCAAGGATTTCGATGGGACGATTCAACAGATGCGGCTCAACCCGCAGAATGTGCAAAACGTAGTCACGTACAACGTGGTCATTGACGTCAACAACCCGGAACAGAAATTGAAGCCGGGCATGACTGCTAATCTGACAATAACAATTGACGAGCGAACCAACGTGCTTAAGGTTCCAAACTCCGCGCTTCGTTTCACGCCGACCGATGCCTCAGGGCAAAGACTTGGCCGAGGAACGGGCAGCGGCGGAAACTCAGGTGGTCAACGAAGCCAGTCGGGACAACAAGCGGGCAACAACTCTGCCGCGACTTCCGGTTCCCCGTCGTCCTCGCCACAGAGTGGCACGCAGGGCCAAACCGCTGGCCAGGGCGGCGAGCGGCAATTTGCTCCGGCAAGTGCGCCGGTTTTGCCCGGCCAAACAAGAGTCGTGTGGGTGATGGACCAGGACGGCAAACCACAATCTCGCCGGATCAAGATAGGGCTAACTGATGGCGCCTTTACCGAAGTTGTGGAAGGCAATCTGCAGGAAGGTGAATTGGTCGTCACTGGCCAAACAGTCTCCAGCGCGGACAAAGCCCAGAGTAGCCAAACTCCTGCTCCGGGATTCGGTGGAGCCCCGCGAACAGGCGCGCCCGGTGGCGGCGGTAGACGAAACTAATTGCCGGAGAGCCGCTGGGAGCGCAGGCATCTTGCCTGCATGCTTTCGTGGCCACGAACTTTGAGGCAGGCAGGATGCCTGCGCTCAGGATCGGAGAATAAATGTCAGCGAGCTTTGTAGTTGAACCAGAGATTTTACAGGCGAACGCCGGTGTGCTGGCCCAGCAGCCCGAAGTACTTCCCGTAATTCAACTGGACCATATTCACAAGACATACACGATGGGTGATGTCCAGGTCCATGCTCTGCGGGGCGTCTCGCTCACGATTCGCGAAGGTGAGTTTGTGGCAATCATGGGTGCATCGGGTTCAGGCAAGTCCACCACAATGAATATCCTTGGCTGCCTGGATCGACCGACGCGAGGGACCTATATCCTTGATGGACAGGACGTGTCCGAAATGTCCAAAGATGAACGCGCTGACATTCGCTGCCAGAAAATTGGCTTTGTGTTTCAGGGATTCAACCTGCTTTCACGAACTTCTGCTTTGGAAAACGTCGAGTTGCCGATGCTTTATGCGGGGGTTGAAGCATCAGTTCGCGACCAGCGCGCCATGGAGGCACTGGCGGCGGTGGGATTGGCAGGACGCGAACAGAATCACCCGAACCAGCTATCAGGAGGTCAGCAGCAGCGGGTCGCCGTGGCGCGCGCGCTGGTAAACGATCCTGCTCTGATTCTGGCGGACGAGCCCACCGGAAATCTCGATTCGCGCACCTCGGTAGAGGTCATGGAGATCTTCCAGCGGCTTAATCGCGAACGAGGTATCACGCTTGTTCTCGTAACGCACGAGCCGGATATTGCGCAATACGCGCAGCGCGTGATTGTGTTCAGAGACGGCAAGATCAGCAAGGATTATCAGATTGAAAGTCAGCGCGACGCGGCAGAAGAGTTGAGAAATCTACCTCCAGTGGTTGAAGACGAAGATGATGAAGACTAGATATACAGAGGTTTCGCAGATTACACAGACCTTAGAAGGAGGGGCGTCTGAGGGTTGCAAGGGGTATCAAAACAGGCGCGCCTCGCAGCTTTTATATCGTCTGTGTAATCTGCGAAGCCTGCTGACAAAATCCAGCCGGGAAAACGTATGAACTTAATAATGATCATCCGCGTGGCCTTTCGAGCTCTCATCCGGAACAAGATGCGCGCATCTTTGACGATGCTGGGCATCATCATCGGCGTGTCAGCCGTGATTGCGATGGTGAGCATTGGCCAGGGCGCGCAGTCTGCCGTGCAGGCGCAGATCGCCAGCATCGGCACCAACCTTCTGTTCATCAGCGCCGGCGCTCAGAACGTGGGCGGCGTGCGTAGTGGCACCGGCGACAGTGGCACCAACAGTCTTACAGTTGAAGACCTCGAAGCTATCAGGCGCGAGATACCGAGCGTGGCGATGGTGACGCCCACAGTCAACGCCAGATCGCAATTAGTATCGGGCAACATGAACTGGAACACATCCGTCCAGGGCGTAAGCGAGCAGTATCCCGACGTGCGCAAATGGACAGTACAAAACGGAAGTTTCTTTACTGACGGAGATGTGCGCACAGCGGCCCGCGTGATCGTGATTGGACAAACTATCGCCGAGAATCTTTATCCGGGAATGGACCCGGTCGGACAGACTCTGCGAGTGTCGACCCTGCCTTTTAGAGTTGTGGGTGTGATGGTCAAAAAGGGCCAGGACCAACAGGGCCGCGATCAGGATGATATTGCGTTCGCTCCCTACACCACTGTGCAAAAGAAGGTGCTGGGAAGTCCCCGACTCCAAATCGCTTACGCCTCAGCTATTTCGCAGGACGCAACCTATACGGCCCAACAGCAGATCACCGATCTTTTGCGCCAGCGTCACAAACTTGGCGCGAATGAACCAAACGATTTTACTGTCCGCAACATGACGGACATCGCTGAAGCAGCCAACGAAACCAACAACACCATGACGATTCTGTTGGCCTGCATCGCCAGCGTTTCACTGCTGGTGGGGGGCATCGGCATCATGAACATAATGCTGGTCTCGGTTACAGAACGAACCCGGGAGATTGGCATTCGCATGGCTATTGGGGCACGCTCTTCCGCGGTGCGCAGTCAATTTCTGATTGAATCTATCGTGCTTAGTCTGACGGGTGGTTTTATTGGCATCGTGCTGGGAATCATTCTGTCGTTGGCCATACCCAAACTACTCGGGTGGCCCACCCTTATTTCCAGCCTGGCGATTGCCGGGTCAGTAGTCTTTTCGGCGGCAGTGGGCATCTTCTTTGGGTATTATCCGGCCCGCAAAGCGGCCGCCCTGGACCCGATTGAGGCCCTGCGTTACGAATAGTTTTGGAAAACACTCAGCAAAGTTAAGGGTTTCCCCTTAGTGTGTTAGCGCACATACAGGCGAATAGATCTGAGTTATCCTCCTGACTTGGCCCTTTGAACCGCAAACAACTAACCCCGTGGGCGCAGTGAAAGCCCGCAAAACCGGCGGCTCCCCAACTAGCCGCATCCCCTTTAGGCGAATCGGACCGTCCAGCTTTAGCAGGAATTGAGACCTCGCTCTTCTTGCCATTGCCGGCACCATCTCCAACGTAGCTCGGTGCCCCAACCCCGGCCACGCAAGAACAGGAAGGACACACGTCATGTCTATAAATCCAATCCGCGCGGGTGCAACCGGCTATCCTTTCCGACAGACGTTGCGACGGCAAGTTACACCCCACAACTCTTTGGTGCTGTTGGTTAAAGATAATGAGGAAACGCTTTGTGATATGAAAAACGTACTCGAGCTCAACGGTTATAGGGTGATGGACGCTGACAACGGACAGGCTGCAGTGAAGCAGGCTCGCTATGCTCATCCTGATCTTCTACTCGTTGACCTTGATGTGCCGCTGCTCTATGAGTTAGTTGCCGCGCGGCAGATTATCAAAAACTCCAGACTGGGACTGGTGCCGGCTGTGATTCCCGTTGTAATCGTCAGCCATGAAACTGATTTTGATCCAGCCCCGATGATGGAAGTGAATTTAAGGCGGAATGAGTATGTGACCCGGCTCTCGGATTACGATCAGCTTGCATACTTGCTTGAGTACCTGTTGCCGATCAGTTAGAACTGACGCCCGATCTGGATCTGAGATCTGAGATCTGAGATCTGAGATCTGAGATCTGAGATCTGAGATCCGAGATCTGAGACCTGAGACCTGAGATCTGAAATCTGAGATCTGAGATTTTTTCGATTTGAGACCGCTGAATCTCAGATCACGATTCAGCCATCCAAAAAAGAGCGGCGAGACTCACGTCTCGCCGCTCTCAATCGATCAAATCCGTCGCCCGCGCCTCTTCTACTGATGCGCCGTCATAGTTTGCTTCACTATTGAGGCTGAAGATCCTTTAACCAGCTCGATATCGTACAAACACTCATGTTCGTCGTCGTAGGTTTCGCCAGATGCGGCGATGAGACGTCCATTCCCCGCCTTCAGAAGCCAGCGCCATTCACCCTGGTGGTCCTTGAAATAGTAATAGATCATTTGAGATTTTTCTTTCGTTGACGCCGTTTGGCGAGGACGACTGTGGTAGGAATTAGAGAGAGCTGAGAGGCCACTGCAAATGGCCCTTTCGCAAGTGGCCCTTTCAGCAACAGCTGGGGTTAACAACCTTGCGGTTAGGAGGACGTTGAGGGAGTCGGACGATAACTCGAGAAACCCCAGGCGCTCCAACTATAGGGCAATCGTTGTGCCCACTATCCTGCCTGGAATAATCACCTCTGCCGGAAACCGAAAGTCCCCCCATCAGCTGCTAGTGGCTAGGTCAATTGAGCATTTGACCAATTCGAGCAAAACAGCGGCTCCAATTTCTGTCAGGCATAATGGGACAAAAGGCGGCTAAAAAGGACGGGAGAAAGACAGCGTTATGAGTACACTTTCTCCTGCTTTGGGAATGGCGGTGGTGCAACCTCTGTGAACTCTGTGTCTCTGTGGTGAGTATTTTCTCCTGGCAGTTTCAGCACAGAGCCACGGAGTTCGGAGCGCGGCTTTCAGCAGCAACGAAGGGAACGATCCACGAAAATACACGAAATAACACTAACAAGAAATTTCGTGTTCGTTCGTGTGATTTCGTGGATCGTGGGCTCGGTCAAAACTTTTCTGCAAAGCCTAAAGCATTAAGGGAGCTTGCTCTTCGCCTCGTCAATCAAAAGATTATTACGCTCGTAATCGACGGCTCCGTCGGTGATCTCTGGTGGATAGTGATGCTGCCGGTAAACCGGATAGGCCTCGGTTCGCAAGTGCGCAAGCATGTGATGCCCGCGTCGCGTGGCGCGCTCATGTCGTAAAGCGGAAATATCAATCGGCGCAACTACGATCCTTTCCCCCGGTCCTGGCGAAGCCTGCGCGAGTAGCCGGCCATCGAAATCCACTATTTGACTGCCTCCCGGCCACGAATACGGCGGGTAGTGTTTCAAGCTCGCACCCTGATTCGCGGCCACGACGTATGCCATATTCTCCAGCGCGCGACAGCGGTTAACGATGGTCCACCAATCCATCGGCTCCGTCGCTCCCCAGGGATCCATGTAAGCCGAGACCCGAATCAAAACCTCCGCTCCGTTTGCGGTCAGTTGCCTCATGGCTTCGGGAAATAGCCAGTCGTAACAGATGGCACAACCCAGCCGGCCAATGGGCGTATCCGCCACCGGAAAAAGCGGTTCGTCATAACCCTCAAGATCGTGCGGACTGGTATGCACCTCGTAAGGAATCCAGGTATTAACTTTTCGATACTTGAAGAGGATCCCATCGGGGCCAATCAAACAGGTCGTGTTGAAAACGTGACCGGGCCATTTGGCATCGACTTCGAGCATTGAGCCGCTCTGAATGTAGATGTCATGCTCCCTGGCCTTTTGTTCAAGCAGCTCCGTATGTTCGTTTGGAATCGACACCGCGAGCTTGTCGATCAACTCCGCGGCGGTTGGGAAAACCGGTGCGGCGTGAGCAAACTCCGGAAAAACCACCAGGCGAACCGGCAGGAACGGCGCCGCACCTGCCACCGCCGAATCGATCATTGAGAGCATGCGATCCGTGTTCGCCCGCATCGCCCGCCGGTCCAGTGGGTTCGGCAGATCAGTTTGGCACGCGCCAACGGAGTATCTAATGTGTTCCATGTTTGTTGGCTATCCAAAAGGCTTAACGAGAGCGGCTCACAGTGAAAACAGCAGAACACGATCCACGAAATCACACAAAATCACACGAACGATTTCGTGACAGTTCGTGTAACTTCGTGGATCGTATTCTCTTTAATCCACTACTCATCTCTCATCGATCACCATTCAGCCTCATTACTCATCACTCATCACTCATCACTCATCACTTTATTTTCTGCCCGATCAATTCCGTCTCAATCTTCGGTACCGGCGATGCGACCACTCGCGTGTTGTAGGTTTCGAGATATCTCAAGCGCTCTTTCGTAAGCGGATATCGTTCCGGCCAGCTATACGGATACCGGCTCATCCCGTGAAAAGGCAGTGGGCCTACCTGATCCGGACTCGCCGAATTAATATCCATCTCTTTACTGAAGCCGTCCGCGTAGAGCAGAAATGTGCGCGTCCATCCGTACGGGAGTGCTGGCAGCGTAGCGGCGTCAAACGAAAGACTAATCTCGTCACCCGGCCGCGAAATGACGAACATGTCATCCGACTTAAGCAACAACTCGCGCACGTCGCCCTCACGTGTATATCGGCCTGTCATCACTTTCCAGGGCGACGTGGAGGAAACCTGCTCGTAGCTGTAACCTAAAGGTTGACGCCCATCAGCCGAGAACTCTCGCGAAAAGCCGCGCCAATGCAGATTGGCAACGACTGGATCGAGCTTCGTCATTTGAACCGGAGAGTTGTCTCGCGAAGTGTCCACCAGAATTTGATCCCAGTAAACGCGCATGTTGGTAACGATGCGAACCTCACGGTTGGGACTGAGAAACTTACCTGTCAAATCCACAGTCACAGTTTGCGGGCGGCCAACCGGGATGCCGATGTTTTCAATCACGGTACGCCAACGTCCGCGCCTGTCCTTCACCTGAAGCACAGGCAGCATCAGGCTCTTGCCGCTTTGCGAAGCGGCCAGGGTATCGCTCGACCAGGCGTAATCGGTCCAGCCGGTCAGAAGTAATAATGTTCTTTCAGAACCGACTTTGGCCTTTGGTCTTTGGTCTTTGGTCTTTGTCTCCCCAAGCTTCAAAGTCAAAGTGTGTTCATCGGCATAACCACGTATTTGCTGAAGCGAAAAGTCGTCAGGGTATTCGCGATCGAGGTGCGAGATGCGCGACAGCACGTCGTGTCCATGATCATCAACCGCGGAAACCGGCGGCTTGGCCGCACGCGTGGCGTAGAGTTTGAAAGGCGGCAACGGCGGACCAGTCAATCCTTCATTGGGATAAACCTCCACTCCTAGCGGGTGGGCCACTGCTATTAATTGCAGCCGATCCACAAACAGCGCCTCCTCCAACTCGTTGGTCGCCCGCAACTCGTAACGGCCGTTGTGATCTTTTAGTTGATCGCCGCGAATGCGCACGTATTCGTCCGGATCAGGGGCATTGTAGCGACCGGGCTCTTCCAGATGGCCCATCTCTCCACCGCCCATGAAGTCGGTAACAAACTCGAACCGATCACCGTTCCAGACATAGAGGTAGGGACACGATGACGGTTTGCGATCCAACTCCGTAACTGAAAGCCTCAGTGCGGATGACCGGTTGGTGGCGCTTGCACCCGACTCACCACTCTTCGCAAGGTCAGTTTCTGCCTGGACAATTCCCGCGGGCCACAAGACGCGGACCGCATCTGCGGTGGTGCGTTTGCCGAGCCCGAAGATGATATCTGCCGGCGCCGGAGCGGGCGATGCAGAATACGTTTCGAGTTTTTGCACCAGGCTTCCGGACCGGGCCTCGATCTTCGCGCCGACACCACTGCGGTTGCTGACTTTGCCCGCCAGATTAATCCGCAACGAGCGGTTAACGTTTCCACCATTATTGCGAGCAATACGCAACTCGCCTGAGGAAGATAGAAAGACAAGATCTTCATCTCCGTCCTGGTCGATGTCGCCCGCAGCAAAGAGACGGCCCGCGCTTGCCGGTAGCGCGCCTGCAGGTTCACTCGTTTGGGCCCGCTCGCTTACGTCTGTCCAGACGGGAGTCCCCGCGAGCGCGTTGTTCTGGGAGTCGTTACCGACATTTCGCCAAACCCGAAGGCCTTTACTGGTAATGGCAAGGCAATCGATTAGCCCATCATTGTCGTAGTCCAGGAATTGCGCGGTCCGCACGCCTTCAGACCCATTGGGTCCGGGCGCCACTTTGAATTTCTCCTGACCGTCGCTGATCGCAAAGAGGGCGGGTCCATCAGCGCGGCCGAAGAGGAAGTCGGTATACCCATCCTTATTCACATCGCCGGCTGCGGCGCACGTCCAGCGTCCGGCGGCGGCTAATCCGATTTCATTTGCGACATTTCGAAAACTGCTGTCACGCAGGTTACTAAAAAGCTCTGGTGCTTTGCCGTAATTGGCTACCAGTAGATCAATGTCGCGTTTGTTGTTGAAGTCAGTTGGGACTACTGCGGTCGTGTGTCCAATCCTGTCCAGCTTCGCTAAAGCTGTGATGTCGGTAAATTTTCCGTTCCCATCGTTTCGCAATAACGCGTTCGGCGCGCCGGCAAAGTCATCCGGAAAGATTGCCGGTTCGCCATCTTTCGCCGGTTTCGGAGTCCTCGAGAGATCAGCCAGGCCCCCGATGAATATGTCCAGATCGCCGTCGTGATCGACATCCACGAAAGCGGCCGACGATGGAAGATATGGATAAGCTGCGATTCCCGCAGCCGTGGTGACGTCTGAGAACTTACCGCCATCGTTGTGATACAGCGCCAGACTTCCATAACGAATGACAAACAAGTCAGGCTTGCCGTCGTTGTCATAGTCGCCCGCAACGGCTCCCACGCCGATCCCGATGGGCTTTGCGTTCAGCGCCCCCGATTGGGCTGTGACGTCGGTAAACTTGCCGTCGTCGTTCCGATAAAGACGTTGCTCAACTGGCGACACCCAAAAAAGATCAAGATCGCCGTCGAGGTCGAAATCGAAGAGGGTCACATTTCCGCCAAGCGCGGCGGCGAGATCGCTCCGGGCGGCGTCATTCAGTTCACCACTATTGAATTTACGACCGAACGGAAGACTTGTGTTGGCCTGGGGAGCTTTTGGATTGCCCGGCAGGAATGCAGATGTGGCATCTGTAAATGTTACGGCGGGGATCGCCCGGTCAACCAGTTCGGGCTCGGCGCCTGTGGAAACAATCGCTTCAGCATAGCGGCCCTGTTCCAGATAATTCGTGCCGATGGTCGAGCCACTGCCGCGCTGGCGCAATTCCTGAAACTGCTTGATGACGTTCTGGCCCTCGTCACGCTGGCCGGATCGCATCAGCGAAGTTCCCAGGTTGTACAGAGCTGTGGCGTTATAAGGTTCGGCGGCTAACGCTGTGCGCAGTACACTGATGGCTTCCGCGTATTTGCGCTGCTGGGCATAAAGCTGACCCAGGTTAATATTCGTGCCTACGTCGGCGGCGTCGATTTTTAGCACGCGCTGAAAAGCAGCGACGGCATCATCCGGACGGTTCTGTGTTTTGGCGATGAGCCCAAGGATGTAGTGGGGCTGAGGAGAAGCAGGATTCAACGCGATCGCGGCCTGCATCTCCCGCTGCGCGCCAACCAGATCGGGCACATTGTAAAGCGCGATGCCCAGATTAATTCGCGCCAGCGCTGATTTCGGGTCGAGTTGTAAAGCTCGTTTGAAAGCGTCTGCGGCTTCTTTGTACTTAAACTGTTCAAGCAGTGCGACGCCAATGTTGTTGGCCCGAAACGCGTCCTCGCGGGTTACAGCAGCGGCAGGTTGATTCTGAAGGTGAGCAGATGCCGGGTCGATTAAGATAGAGATCGTGGTTATAAGAACGATGAAGGCCAGGGGCAGCAAAGAGCGAAACTTGAAACGCTTCATAGGCGATTGCGGAGCTGGGATGGCTCTTTCTTTTGGACTTTTGGAACGAGCAAAATGGGAAGACTGCTTCCGACTATAAAGCTGAACATCCGATTGTCAAGTTGAGGAAGAAACGGACGGCTCTCTGGTTTCAGTTTTCTCTGTGCCTCCTCCGTGAACTCTGTGTCTCTGTGGTGACAAAATGTTATTAAGAACTCAACACGGAGACACAGAGCCCACGGAGGAGGCACAGAGAACCCTCCGGGGTGAGGTCCATCCGAAGAAACGGTGTCATGGTTTCCGACTATCCAGAGAACCTTACTCAAAGACTTGTGGTATCTTTGTCACCAATACCTGAGACGAGAGGCGCGGTGCCATCCGATTACAGTGATCTCCAAATTGTTCCCTAAGAATACCTACATCTGCGTCCGGGTTTCCTCGATGTTCGGGAGGCTAACAATCCGTTTTAGAACGATCGCTCTGTTTTTACTGGTCGGCACACTCCTGGTCCCATTTGCCGGGTGCCGGCCGGACGCCAAGCTGCCCACGAGATCTTCGAAAGAATATAGCGAGTTGGTCAGAGCGTTTTACATCGGCCTGGCTGCCCTCCAGGTCGGACACGACGTCCAGGCCGATAGCAAACTCGCGCAGTTCACTCAACTGGCGCCGGCTGAGCCCGCCGGATGGGCCAACTGGGGTCTGCTGGCACTGCGCCAGAGAAACTATGATACCGCCGCTGAGCGTCTGAATCGTGCCCGTGATCTCGCGCCCGAAAACGATCAAATTTATTACTTGTTAGGTCTGCTCGAAAGTAGCCGCGGCAAATCGTCCGAAGCCGTCGCCGCTTTGCACAAGGCGGTGGAGCTCAACAAGGGAAATCTGATCGCGACTTATAAGCTCGCCGAAGAAGTCGAACGACAGGGTGATGACAACAGCGCAGCAGAGGTCGAACAGCTACTGAAACAAATTCTTGCGGCCCAGCCGGATAACCTCGCGGCCCTGCTCGAACTCAGCCGGATTGCCGCCAAACGCGGCGACGCCGACACGTTGAGGTCGGCAGTTGCAAAGATCACCGCGCGTTCGTCCGCCTGGCCACCAGAAGTGCAACAGCAGGTTGTGGCCGTCAACGCAGCTGCCAAGTCGGGGGATCTCCGGGCGGCGGCAACGAGCACAACGTTCCTGCGAAACGTATTGATGCGCGTTCCCGAATACCGGCGCAGCCTCGCAGTAATCAAGCCCCCGCCGGGAGAAGAGGCTGTGCCATTTACGCACTTCCTCCGTTTGGAATCTCCGATCTTTACCCCTGCGGCAGCTGACACCGCTTTAACCTTTACTCCTGAAACAGCGGCAAGAGCAGGCACCGATCCATGGAAGTGGATTGGCGCCATTTCGCTGAGTGGAACAGGCGCGCCGGTCGTCGCCACAGCTAACGGCCATGAAGTGCGTTTGAACAGCGGCGCAAGTTTTTCGTATCCGGGTGGACCATCCAACACGCCTCCTTTGGCTGATGGGATTCTTCCAATCGACTTTAGTTACGACTTCAAAAATGATTTGGTGCTGGCGGGCGCCGGTGGCGTGCGTCTAATGCGCCAGGACGATCCGAAAGCGTTCACCGATGTGACAGCGCAAACGAAACTTTCGCCGGCGATCCTAAATGCCAACTATCTCGGCGCCTGGGCCGCGGACATCGAAGCTGACGGCGATCTCGACGTGGTGCTGGGCACCAGGGACGGTCCGCCTTTAGTTTTGCGCAACAACGGGGACGATACTTTCGTCGATATTCATCCGTTTGCAGAAGTTTCCGGATTGACGGGGTTCGCCTGGGCGGATCTTGATGCGGATGGTGACCCTGACGCCGCACTGATCGACGGCTTAGGCAAGCTTCACGTCTTTAATAATGAACGACAGGGTCAATTTCGCGAACGCCCACTACCGGCGGATTTCCCATCCGTGCTGGCCATCAACATCGACGACGTCAACAATGACGGTGTCCTCGACCTGCTCGCCGTGCGCGGTAACGGAATCGTCATTCAGATTTCCGACAAGAACGAAGGCCAAGAGTGGCAAACGGTTGAGGTCGCCAGCATCAACCAGGCGCCCAGCTTTCTCGAAGGAACTTTCCGTCTGCGGGTGGCTGACCTCGACAACAACGGTGGAAACGATCTGTTGTTATCGTCGTCAAGCCCTGTGCCCGCGGCCGGCAACATAACCGGCGGGCTTGTTTGGCTAAAAGACGAGCAAAACAATTTCAAGCTGCTCAGCAACGCCGTCGGTCCGCCGCTGGTCTTTGACGCAGCCGATCTGAATGGCGACGGCAGGCTCGATCTGGTGGGACTTTCAGCTGAAGGTCAACCCGTCCAGGCAATCAATCACGGCTCAAAAAACTATCACTGGCAGGTGGTGCGCCCGCGCGCCAGCCAGGCGGTAGGCGACCAGCGCATCAATCCTTTCGGCGTGGGCGGCGAGATGGAAATCCGCTCCGGCCTGCTGGTCCAGAAGCAACCGATCACCGGACCAATGCTTCATTTCGGTTTGGGCGATCAGACCAGCGCCGATGTCATCCGCGTTATTTGGCCGAATGGAACAGTACGCGCCGAATTCGAAGTAAAAGCGGATCAGGAAGTAGTTGCCGAACAGCGTTTGAAAGCGTCCTGCCCGTTCTTATTCGCTTACAACGGAAAGCAGATGGAGTTCGTGAAAGATGCAGTCCCGTGGGGTTCGGCGATCGGCCTGCGCATTAACACGCTGGGCTCTGCAAAAATCGCAGCCACCGGAGAGTGGTACAAAATCAGAAGAGACCAGCTCGTGCCGCACGACGGCTATTACGATATTCGCGTTACGGCGGAACTGTGGGAGGTTTACTACTACGACTACATCGCGCTCATGCCGGTGGACCACCCGGCCGGGACCGAGATCTTCGTGGATGAACGTTTCGTGGTGCCGCCATTAAGACTTGGATTGACTACCGTGGCGACGCCACAGAAACTCGCGCAGGCAATTGACGACAACGGCCAGGATGCTACCGAGATCGTGAGCGCGCTCGACGGCAAAGCCCTGGACACGTTTGGGCGTGGCCAATATCAAGGCTTAACCCGCGATCATTATGTTGAAGTTGATCTCGGCAAGGACGCGCCGCAAAGTGGTCCGCTGTACCTGATCGCGCACGGTTCAATACATGACACCGAGTCGTCCGTGAACGTTGCCATTACGCAGGGAAGTCGCTGGCACGCGCAGAGCATGAGTCTCGAGGTGCCCGATGGAAAGGGCGGCTGGACCGTGGCCCAATCAAACCTCGGCTTCCCTGCCGGACGAAAGAAAACGGTTCTATTCAATCTTACGGATGTATTTCGTCCCGGCACTCCGCGGCGGGTGCGGCTACGAACGAACCTCGAGATCTATTGGGACCAGATCGAATGGGCGCGGGGAATGCCGGACGCGCCGCTGAAGATGCAACGACTGGCGCCGGCTAATACCGACCTGCATTATCGCGGCTATTCCGTCATTCACCGGCCCGATGCGGGCGCCCCTGAAATTCCGGACTACAACACTCCTTTCTCAACCAAGCAGATCTGGCGCGACCTGGTTGGTTACTACACCCGCTACGGCGAGGTGAGCGAGTTATTGAAGGGGATAGACGATCGCTACGTCATTGTTGCGTCGGGCGACGAGATGTCGCTGCGGTTTCCAGAGCAACCACCGCCTCCTGCGGGCTGGTTGCGCGACTACGTGATCATCGGCGATGGCTGGATTAAGGACGGCGACTATAACTCGACCTTCTCCAGAACGGTGTTGCCTTTGCCATATCACGCGAAACAGGAATACGTTACGCCGCCCGGCAAACTCGAAGACGAGTGGGTGTACCGGCGCTATCCGGAAGACTGGCGGAAGTTTCATACGCGTTATGTGAGTACTGATGTCTTCCGAAACGCACTGAGATCCGAGCGAAACAAATGATCCCCGAAAAGGTAGTGTTCTAGTTTGAGTTTTCTCTGTGCGTCCTCAGTGTTCTCTGTGCCTCTGTGGTGAATAATACGCGGATAAAACTCACCACAGAGACACAGAGAACACAAAGGATGCACAGAGACTTGGAAGATCGCACCAAACAATGCTCCAGAACCAAGCAAAGTAAATGCTAAAGAGTAAGACCGCCCGCATCCTGCTTATCGTCTGTTTCGTCGTTCTGCTCGCGACGCCGATTGTGATTAAGCGGCTTTCGGCGCGGCGCCAGGCGCCCACGGCAAAGCTGGAAGCAAACACCGCGCTCACTCGTTACGGCTTCTATTTCCAGGAAGTGGCCTCTGCTTCCGGGGTCAACTTCGTTCATCAAGCTCCCACATTAGATCACCGTTTGGATCACATCATGCCCCAGGTCGCGTCGATGGGCGCGGCCGTCTCGATTGTCGATTTCGACCACGACGGCTGGACCGACATCTACGTCACCAACAGCGGCGAAGGAAGCAAAAACGCGCTTTACCGAAACTCGGGTGATGGATCATTCAAGGACGTGGCAGCAGATCTGGGCGTGGCCGATATCAATCAACCCGGGACCGGAGTTTCGATGGGGGCGGTATGGGGAGACTACGACAACGACGGCTACGAGGATCTCTTTCTTTACAAGTGGGGGCGACCCGAACTCTTCCATAACGACGGCGGTAAAAAATTCACCCGCACCACGGACACCGCCGGACTTCCGGCCTGGGTAAATGCAAACACTGCCATCTGGTTTGATTATGACGGTGATGGACGTCTGGATCTTTTCCTCGGCGGCTACTACGCCGAAGACGTCGATCTCTGGCATTTGAAGACCACGAAGATGATGCCGGAGAGTTTTGAGTACGCAAAAAACGGCGGGCGCAAATATCTGTTTCACAACCTGGGCAACGGTTCATTTGAAGAGGTCAGCGCAAAACTCGGCATAGACACTCGCCGCTGGGCCCTGGCGGCTACGGCGGCCGACTTGCGCGGTACGGGCCATCCCGATCTCTTCATTGCCAACGACTATGGAATCTCGGAGCTCTACTTCAATGACGGAAAACAGTTTCGCGAAGTCGGCAAACAGGCTGGTGTGGGTTTTTCGCCGAAGAGCGGAATGAACGCGACCGTCGGAGACATTCTCAACCAGGGCAAGTATTCGATCTACGTTTCCAACATTTCCGAGGACGGTGTCCTCATCCAGGGCAACAACCTGTGGGTACCAAAGGAAGGAACCTCCGGCGACTCGCTCGCTTACGATAATCTGGCGCGCGCGATGGACGTGGAAATCGGCGGCTGGAGCTTCGGCGCTCAATTTGGCGATCTCAACAACGACGGCACGCTGGATCTGTATTTAGTTAACGGTTACGTCTCGGCAGACCGCGACAAGAACTACTGGTACGACTTCTCCAAGATCGCCGGCGGCAACTCCACTATCATTTCCGATGCGGCCCACTGGCCGGCGATGGAAGGTCGCAGCCTGTCCGGCTATCAGCAAAAGCGTGTCTGGCTCAACGACGGTTCGGGCAGGTTTGTAAACGTGGCCCAGGCGGTCGGCGCCATCGACAGCTATGATGGGCGTTCGGTTGCCCTGGTTGATCTCTGGAATCGCGGCGTACTGGACGTGGTGGTAGCCAATCAGAAAGGGCCGTTGCTGATCTATAAGAACACCGCGGCGCCCGACAACAAGTGGATCGATTTCGAACTGGAGGGCACTGCCAGCAACCGCAGTGCGATTGGCGCCGAGGTGCGGTTGTTCTGGAACGGCGAGCAACAAGTGCAAGAGGTATCCGGCGGCAGCGGATTTTGTTCGCAGAATCAGCGGCGATTGCACTTTGGACTTGGCAAAAACCCGCGTCTCGAGCGAGCCGAGATTCGGTGGCCGTCAGGGAAAAAGCAGACGATTGACGCGCCAGTGGCTGGTCAAAACTACAAGATCAAGGAGCCCCAATGAGCCAGTTGGCTAATGAACCAATGGGTGAGCCAGTGGTCGCGCCCGGGCTTCAAGCGAGCGAACGAAAGAAGTTTCGTTTCGATAACCGGTACATTGCTCCACTGTTCATCACCTGCATCCTGCTGGTGGGCCACCTGTCCTACGGCATCCTTGAGAGTTACCAGAGGACTGCGCTGGCAATTGTCGCTGCTCTTGTCACAGAGCTGGTGTTGGGTCGAATCTTTTTCGGCAAGTGGCTCAACCTGGCGAGCGCATACATCACCGGGATCAGCGTCGGGATTCTGGTTCGCTCGCCGGCCTTCTGGCCCTACGCGCTGTGCAGCGTGATTTCGATAATGTCGAAATACGTGTTGCGGGTGAAGGGACGCCACCTCTGGAATCCTTCAAACTTCGGCATCTGTGTGCTGTTGTTTCTGGCGCCCGAGACGGTGGCCAGTTTGAGCATTCAGTGGGGTAACTACATCTGGCCCATGCTGGTTATCTGGGTGCTGGGATCGATAATCATTTGGCGTGCCCGGCGGTTTCACATTAGTGCTACGTATGTGGTTTCGTTTTTTGTGTTCGCATTTCTGCGCACCTGGATCACCGGCGATCCCTGGCAGTCGGAGATAGCGCCAATCACCGGGCCGATGTATCAGCTTTTCGTCTTCTTCATGGTTACCGATCCAAAGACAACGGTGAAGTCGAAGCTGGGCCAATGCGTGGTGGTTATTTGCGTGGCTTTCGTGGAGATGCTGCTGCGGCTGAACCACGTGGTCTATGCACCATTGTATGCGCTGTTTTTAGTCGGGCCCACCGCTATGCTGATCGAGATCTGGATGGAGTCACGCCGCGCGCCTGCGGTCCCCGCCACTGCTCAATGAAGAATTTGCAATAACCTTTAATCCTCTGTGCAACCTTTGTGGACGCACAGAGAATTTCAGCTTTGCCTCAAAAGTAGAATCCCACCAACGGCAGTTGGTGGATGGTTCAAGTCCAGCCTACAGAGGAGTGAACGACAAATGGTTGAATCCCACCAACGGCAGTTGGTGGATGGTTCAAGTCCAGCC